>Ga0068852_100001721_pt1 | contig 14913 bp, 11 predicted proteins | sample KBSCornC22_FD_66594 | JGI IMG/M metagenome (GOLD analysis project Ga0068852, IMG submission 66594) | Corn rhizosphere microbial communities from Kellogg Biological Station, Michigan, USA - KBS Corn C2-2 | ecosystem: Host-associated > Plants > Roots > Rhizosphere > Soil ... | reverse complement strand
CGGTCGTTGATGATCGGCATAGGCTCTCAGCGACGCCAGTACGCTGCCAAAACCGTGCTTGGCGGGGGCCGCGTAAATCTGCTCACCAGCGAAGTCGATGGCTACGTGCAATCCACTGACGTCCTCGATCGGTGCACGGTTGGCGCCGATGACATAGCCAAGCGCGGACTGGCTGTCCGCCAGTGCTCCCGTAGGGCCGGCGAGTGATCGATCGACGTAGCGCGTACCGCAAACTTCGACACCGGTGAAGTAGTGGTCGATCGCGCCTGGAAGATCGCCGCTGAAGTTCACGTCACGGCCGAGTACTACGCCAATTTCAACCTCGACCCCCAGGACGAGACTGGCAGGCAGACGCAGCGCAAGGGATGTACCGACGCGATCCGCGTAGATCGGCGAGGCAACACCGACACCGTCAGAATGAATGGCCGTCTTCAGCATACCGATCGCGGCGCCCATTGCGACACGCACGCCGTCCTGGATGTCGTAGGCATCCTCGCGACTGAGTTCCTTGTAGGTGCTGGCGTTGACCGTGCGCGTCCCGGCGAGGGCCGCGGTGGCAAGGCGCCTCGTGAGTTCAGTCGTGTCCATCGATCGCGCTCGTTCGAATCCGCAAGAGTTAGGCGAACCTAGCCAGTCGCGGCGCGAGTCCCAACCCCGGCGAGGTGCCATCTGTGTTTCGCATAATATATATTATGGAACTTTTGTGGATCGAATGGGGAACTACGAGTCGAAGTGCGTGGCTAGCGTAAGATCCGATCAAATTGAATATGTTATCGAGCCATCCTCACTCAAAACGTCCGCACCGGAGTTCCCATGGCTGACCTCTTCGTTCTTGCCCTGCTCGGTCACCTCGTCGGCGACTACCTGTTGCAGACCAAGCAGATGGCGGTCGGCAAGTCGGCCGCCGGCCCGGCTGGTCTCATCACCTGCACGTTGCATGTGGCGCTCTATACGCTCGCCGTCTGTCTCTTCTGGTGGACCGTCAATCCGCTGGTCGTTGCCGCCGTCTTCGTACCGCACTGGATCATCGACCGCTGGTCGCTTGGCGGTCTGTGGCTGAAGCTCATTCGCGGCAGAACGTTCGAAGCGGCCTACGCCTCGACCGACAAGTACCGTGAGTTCGACATTGCCTTCACGAGCCTGGTGTATGCGGTTGTGGACAACACGATGCACCTGATCTGCCTGTGGTTGGTGATCAAGTTTGTTCTGCTCAAATAAGCAGGCCGGGCACGAGGCCCGGCCGTGAGACTTTGGCTGGCGCTGTGCGGATCAGCCGAGACCGGACGAGGCGCGACCGCGGCTCGCCAGGGCATCGATGGTCACCGCGATGACCAGCACGATGCCGGTAACGACGTAGCGTGCGGCTGCGGACAAGCCCAGCAGGCCCATGCCGTTGTCGATCGAGGCGATCACTAGGCCGCCGAGGATGGCGCTGATGGCTTTGCCACGGCCACCGAACAGGCTGGTGCCGCCGATGACGGCGGCCGCGATGCAGTACAGCACGAGCTGACCGCCATCCAGGTTCGTCGAGACAGAGCGAAGCCGCGAGGCATAGATGATGCCGGCCACGCCGCCCATAAAGCCGGCGATGGTGAATACCGCAATGCGGATCCGGTTGACCGCGATACCGGCGCGTCGTGCCGCTTCGGCGTTGCCACCGATGGCGTAAATGTAAGTGCCGAAGCGCGTCCGCTTGAGCACCACGGTCCACAGGGCCGCGAAGCCGAAGACGATCAGCAGCACCCATGGCACGCCCTCGATCGGTGTCAGACGACCGCGGTTCACGTTGCAAAGCCAGACCACGACAATGCCGGCGATGGCGATCCCAGCCATCTTCAGCCAGAGCACGCTGATGGGCTCGAGGCTGTGCTTGCGGCGGCGATACGACAGGAACATGTCGCCGCAGATGATGACCACGATCGCCGCGCCCACGATCCAGCTCACCGTCGGGTCGAGCAGGCCGTTGGCGAGGTTGTTGATCATGTCGTTGTTGATCGGGATCGTGCCGCCGTTGCCCAAAATGATCAGCATGACGCCGTTCCAGGCGAGCAGACCCGCCAGCGTCACGATAAAGGCCGGCAGGCCGATCCCGGTGATGATGATGCCGTTGAATAGGCCGATACCGATGGCGCTCAGAAGCCCAGCGGCGAGCCCGAGATACCAAGGCCAGCCACTATTGCCGTAGATCAGCAGCGCCGTGACGACGCCGGCGACGCCGCCGATGAAACCGATCGACAAGTCGATCTCGCCCAGCAGCAGGATGAAGATCATGCCAAGCGAGAAGAGCATGTATACGGCACCCTGCACCATCAGGTTCACGAGGTTGCCTGGCGTCAGAAAGTTCTGGTTCAAAGTCTGGAAGATCACCGCGAGGATGATCAGGCCGGCGATCACCGGCAGCGCGCCGGTATCGCCTGCCCGGACGCGGACGAGCCAGTTGCGGGCATATTCGGACAGATTTGCCGCTGTGCCGATACTGGCGACTTCCGGGGTCGCCGGCGCTGCACTGGCGGCGTTGGGGCGCGGCGAGGCGGGATTGGTATCGGTCATTGCGAGGCCCCTTCCCGGCTCAATGGGCAACCGCGGCGGACGCCGCATCGGACTGGATCGGCGTGCCTGGGAAGCGCGTTCCCGAGCGGCCGGTGGTAATCAGCTCAACGAGCTCGCGGCTGGACACTTCGTCCTTGCGCGGCTGGGCGACCAGAACGCCGAGACGAAGTACGGCGATGCTGTCGGCGACCTTCAGCACGTCCTCGAGATTGTGGGAGATGATGATCACCCCGAGACCCCGGTCAGCGAGGCGGCGCACCAGCGCGAGCACCTGTGCGGTCTGCGCGACCCCGAGGGCGGCGGTCGGCTCGTCCAGTACGACGAGCTTGGAATTCCACATCACCGCCTTAGCCACCGCCACCGACTGGCGCTGACCGCCCGAAAGGCTCGACACCTGCTGCCGGATAGATCGGATCGTAGTGACGTTGAGGCCGGCGAGCGTCTCACGCGCCAAGTCTTCCATGGCCTCGTCGTCAAGGAACGGACCGCTGACCTTCTCGCGTCCGAGGAACATGTTCTGGACGATGTCCAGATTGTTGCACAGGGCCAGGTCCTGATAGACGAATTCGATGCCGATGGCGGCCGCGGCCTTTGGATTGGCGATGTGGACCGGCTGGCCTTCCCAGATGATTTGCCCGCCGTCGAGCTGGTTGATGCCGGCGAGGCACTTGATGAGTGTGGATTTGCCGGCGCCGTTATCGCCGACCAGGGCCGTGACCTCGCCCGCTCTCACCGTCATATTGACGCCGCGCAGCACTTGGATGGCTGCAAAGTGCTTGTGGACGTCGCGTATTTCGAGCAGCGGCGTGTCAGCCATAGATGTCCCCCGAATGGCGTATTCAGTTAGCAAATCGCCCGGCCCATGACGAGCCGGGCGACTGTTTTCGCGGAATTGTGACTTACTTTACGCCAGCGTCGGCACAGGCCTTGGCGAAGTCGCCAGCGCAGAGCTGAGCCGGATCGATGAACTTGTCAGCGATGACGGTCGACTGGATGTTCGACGCGTTGACCGACTGCGGCGTCAGCAGCAGCGACGGGGTCTTGTGGTTCTGGGCGTCGACTTCGCCGTTCAGCAGGCTCGGATCCGGGGTCTGGCCGGCACGGGCGAGAATGGCGAGCGTCGCAGCACCGGCGACTTCCTCGTAGATCGGCTTGTACACGGTCATGTACTGATAGCCGGCGAGGATGTTCTGGATGCCCTGCAGCGTGGCGTCCTGACCGGTGACCGGCACGGTCTTGGGACCAACCTTGTTGTTCTTCAAGATCGAGATCGCCGACTGGCCGAGACCGTCATTGGCTGCCAGCACCGCATTGATCTGCGGGTTGGCCTGCAAGCCCTGCTGGAACATGGTCGCGCCCTGCTGGTTGTCCCAGTTCGGAACGCGGATACGGCTGACGAGGGTCGCCTGCTTGCTGTCATAGAGCGGCTGCAGAACCGAGTCGTAGCCCTGCTCAAAGAGGGTGGCGTTGTTGTCGGTCGGGGAACCGCCGAGCTCGAAGATCTGCGGGTTCTTGACGTTCCAGTCCTTGATCGCCTGAACGAGGCCTTCGCCCTGCAGCTTGCCGACGGCCACGTTGTCGAACGACACGTAGTAGGCCGCGTCGCCGTTCAGGGTCAGACGGTCGTAGTCGATCGAGACAATGCCCTGGGCCTTCGCGGTGGATTCGATGGCAGCCGCCGAACCGGAGTCGAGGTTGGCGATCACGATGACCGACGCGCCCTGCGTAATGGCCTGTTCGGCCTGGGTCTGCTGGGTCTGCGGCGAGCCCTGAGCGTTGACGATCATGTAGTCGTCCGACGTCAGGCCGGCGGCCTTGAAGGCCGCATCGAAGCCGGGGGCATCGACGCCGGCCCAACGGGCGCTCGACTGGGTGTCGGGCAGCAGCACGGCAATCTTGCCCTTGCCGGCCTTGGCGACGTCCTTGAGCGACGCGAGCTTGGCAAAGGTCGCGTCCTGGCCACCGCCAGCCGCCAGGTCCGCGGCCGAAAGACCAGCCGCGATCGCCGAACTCGAGGCGAGCGCCACGGCACCAGCCATGACCGCAATAGTTGCAACTTTTCCTAGGTAACGCATGAGTTTGTGTCCTCCCAACTTCATGCTCTCCGGCCAATCTCACCGGGCAAGAAGTACGGGCCGTGTTATCGGCGTCGGGGGCGCGTCTGTCAACGCGGGTAAGCCGGAAATTTCGGGCACGTACCTCACGTCCGCAAGTCCCTGAATCTCAAGAACGAAATTGATTTGAATGGCCAATTTCGAAATCGATGCCATTAACCTCTGGGAGAGGGTATCTGACGAGTTTTCGCGGCTTCAGCGCGCAGAAATGATGCGGCCGCCAATGACATCGATCTGCATCCCGTCGAATGCCGGCCGGACATGGTCGGGGGTGATCCGGTCCGTCTCTTGGTAGTCGAGGTCGATGTGAAGATTGGTCAGGACGGCGTGCCGCGGCCGGTACTTTTCCACCTGTTGAAGCGCCTGCGACAGGCTCAGATGGCTCGGATGGGGGGCCGGGCGCAGCGCATCCAGAATCCAGACGTCCAGCCCGGAGACGGCGCCATCTGACTCGTCCGGGATGCCGCTCAGATCGCAGGAATATGCGAAGTTGCCGATCCGATATCCGAGCGAGGATATTTCACCATGTTCCTGCCGGAACGGTAGGATCTCGACCTCCCCGCCCGGGCCGCTGATGGTCAGCGGCGTTCCGGCTGTAATCACGTTCTGGTTGAGGATGGGAGGATAACCGCTGCCTGGTGGAGCGGTGAAGCAGTAGGAAAACGACTGGACGATACGCTGTCCGGCCTCGTGGCTGAAATACACGTTCACCCGCTTCCGGGTATTAAGAGCCAGCACTCGCAGGTCGTCGATGCCGTGCGTATGGTCGGCGTGTTCGTGCGTGTAGAGGACGGCATCAACCCGATCGACGCCTGCGTCGAGCAGCTGCTCCCGCAGGTCGCACCCGGTGTCCACGATGATGCGCGTCGGTTCGCTGTCGCCGGTACGTGCTTCGATCAGCAACGAGCAGCGGCGCCGGCGATTTCTCGGGTTCGCGGGATCGCAGGCGCCCCAGTGCCCGCCGATCCGCGGCACCCCGCCGGAGGACCCGCACCCCATGATGGTTGCAACGATGCTGGTTGCCTTTGTCATCAGCCCGGTCTTGCCTTGGAGAAGAGACGGAAGAAATTCGCCGTCGTTATCTGGCCGATCTCGTCGAATGGAATTCCTCGCAGTTCGGCGAGTTTTTCCGCGGTGTGACGGACGAAGGCCGGTTCGTTCGGTTTACCGCGGTGGGGGACTGGTGCGAGGTACGGCGCGTCGGTTTCGACCAGGATTCGGTCGGCGGGAGCCGCGCGCGCGACCTCCTGGACGACCGGGGCGTTCTTGAAAGTCAGGATGCCCGAGAACGACACGTAGCCGCCGAGCGCCAGGCCACGCCGTGCGAGCTCCAGTCCGGACGAAAAGCAATGGAGGACGAACGGGAAAGCCCCCTTCTCCGACTCGTCTTCCAGGATCGCTGCCACGTCGTTGTCGGCTTCCCGGGCGTGGATGACCAGCGGCAACCCCGTTTCGCGTGCGGCCGCGATGTGGCGGCGAAACCCGATTGCCTGAGCCGACCGGTCGCCCGAGTAGTGATAGTCGAGGCCGACTTCGCCAATGGCGACGCAACGCGGGTGCTCCGACAAACGCACGAGGTCTTCGGCCTGGATATCGAGTTCCTCATGCGCGTTGTGGGGGTGGGTCCCGACCGAGCACCAGACGTCGCTGTTCGTTTCGGCGATCATCCGGATTTCATCGAACCGTCGGACGCGCGTCGAGATGGTCACCATCGCGTCCACACCGTTCCGGTGCGCTCGATCGAGAACGCCGGCGCGATCCGCCGCAAGCTCGGGGAAATCGAGATGGCAGTGGGAGTCGATCAGCACTCTAGCCGGCCTTGGCCTGCTCGAATTTGCGGAAGACCGGTTCGGGCGCCGGGAGCCTGCTGCCTGCCGGAACGACCAGGTCGGGATCGAGCGCGTGTTGCAGCAGGCGCGCATCTGCAGGCACGGCCAGCAGGTCCAGCACCTTTGCGGCCGACCCCGGAACGAAGGGCTGGGCCACTATCGCGCAACGGCGCACGACATCGGCCGTGGTCGCAAGGATGGACCCCATTCGCTCAAGATCGTTCTTCTTGCCCCACGGCGCCTGCTCAGCGAAATACAGATTGGCAGCACTCAGCGCGGCAATCAGCTCAGCGGCCGCCTCGTGCAGCTGCTCGGTGATCATCGCCTCTTCCATGCGCGAGATGGAGGCGATGGTTTCTGCGACGATCTTGTTGTCCTCGGCTGAGCCCACCTGCCTTGGGGGCATCTCGCCGCCGAAATTCTTGGCGATCATGCTCAGCGAGCGTTGCGCCAGATTGCCGAAATTGTTGGCGAGGTCGGCGTTGTTGCGGTTGATGAACTTGTCGCGCCCCCAGTCGCCATCCTGCCCCCACGAGATCTCCCGCAGGAAGTAGTAGCGCACCGGATCGGCGCCGAATTCGCCGACGACGTCGAACGGATCGACGACATTGCCGAGCGATTTCGACATCTTCTTGCCTTCCGAGGTGAGAAAGCCATGGGCAAAGACGCGCTTTTGCACCGGCAGGCCGGCACTCATCAGGAACGCGGGCCAGTAAACCGTATGGAAGCGGATAATGTCCTTGCCGATGACGTGCAGGTCCGCCGGCCAGAACTTCTGGAACTGCGCTCCCTTGTCGTCGGGAAAGCCGACACCGGTGATGTAGTTGGTGAGCGCGTCGATCCAGACATACATGACATGGCCCGGCGCATCCGGGACGGGAATACCCCAGTCGAACGTCGTTCTTGAGATCGATACGTCCTGCAAGCCTCTCTTTACGAAGGAGATGATTTCATTTCGGCGCTCGGGGGGCGCGATGAAATCCGGTTGCTCTTCGTAGAGCTTGAGCAGTCGATCCTGGTAGGCCGAGAGCCGGAAAAAATAGCTCGGCTCCTCAACCCACTTCACCTCGGCGCCTGATGGAGCAAGCTTCTTCCCGCCCTCGCCGTCGATCAGCTCGTCGTCGTCGAAATAGGCCTCGTCGCGGACGGAATACCAGCCCGTGTAGGTGGCGGTGTAGATGTCGCCGTTGTTGGCCTTGGCCATACGGCGCCAGATTTCCTGGCTCGACTGGATATGCCGCTCTTCGGTCGTTCGGATGAAGTCGTCGTTCGAGATGTTGAGCGCCGCTGCAAGGTCGCGGAACCGCGCCGAGTTACGGTCGGCCAGTGCCCGTGTACTGAGCCCCTCGCGCTGCGCGGTTTGCACCATCTTGAGACCGTGCTCGTCCGTGCCGGTAAGGAAGAAGACGTCCCTCCCCTCGAGCCGACGCCAGCGGGCAATCGCATCGGTCGCCACCATCTCGTAGGCGTGGCCGATGTGCGGCTCCCCGTTGGGATAGGCAATCGCGGTAGTGACGTAATAGGCGTTTCGGGTCATCGAACGGGTGCTGCGAGGTGGGTCTGGGCGTGCCGCCTGATCTCGTCAAAGATCGAAACCAGCGTCTGCCGCGCATCGAGGTTGTATTCGTCCGCGTCGGCAAACAAGGCGGTGGCCTTGTCCCATAGCGTCGTAACCGAGGCAAGCCGGGCGCTTTGCCCGCTCCGTGCCGCCTCACGCGCTTCGGCGGCGATCCAGTCGGTCAGCATTTCGCGGCCAAAGGCGTAGGCGGCACCGTCCTTATCGGCTGCAAGGGTATCGGCGACCGCCAGATAGGGAGCGGTTGCTCCATGCGCCGGCGTCTGCAGCCAGCGGCGCAGTGCCGTCAGGCCCGCGTTTTCGCCCAGTGCCAGCGCTTCGTAAGCCCGGCGCGGTCGTCCCGCCGCCAGTTCCACGGCATGGTCCAAGCCTGGCTGGTCGCCAAGAACCTCTCGAACCTGCGCATCGGTCAGCGGACGGAGAGCAATCTGCCGACAGCGCGACCGGATGGTCGGCAACAGACCGCCCGGCCGATGCGCAACGAGGATGAAAATTGTCTCGGCTGGGGGCTCTTCGAGGATCTTGAGCAGGGCGTTGGCCGACGAGGGGTTACAGTCGTCTATGGAGTCGACGATAACGACGCGGAAGCCGGCGCGGCCGCGGGTCATCCGCGACTCTTCGATGAGGCTGCGGACCTCGTCGACACGAATAGCCGTGAAGAACCCTTTGCCGGTGTCGCGCGGAGCTTTGCGCAAGATGCGCAAGTTGGGGTAGGCGCCGGCCGCCACCTGCGCGGCAATATGGGTCGCGCTCTCGTCGCTGGTGCGCGTGAAGACTTGGCGGGCAATGTCGAACGCCAGCGTTGCTTTGCCGACGCCGCGCGGCCCGTGCAGCAGGATGCTACCTGGCAGGCGGGATGCGGCAAGGGCTTCGAGAACTGCGCCCCTTGCCAACTCGTGGCCAACCACGCGGAGCCGGCTCTCGGGCAACGGAACGCCGTCGAGCTGGTCCGCTTCACGCACGTCGTCGCTGGCGCTCACTGCGGCGGCCCGTCGAGCTCGGGAAAGCGACGCGTCAGGACGTCCCAGATTTCCTGTTCGAGAGCGTCTTCGGTCTGGTTGGCGGGAATGACGACGCAGCGATCGACGTTGTTGCGCGCGATTCCGAGGAAGGCTTCGCGCAGGCGCTTGTGCCAGTCGATGTCTTCCTTCTCGAAGCGGTCACCCGTCTCGGCCAGTGCGGCCTCGGTTTCCCGCTCGAGCACGCGCCGGAAGGCGATCTCCGGATCCATGTCGAGCACGATGGTCAGGTCCGGCTTGTTGTCATTGAGCGCCAGGACCTCGAGGGCATCGATCAGCTTTACGTCCACGCCGCCCGTCAGGCCCTGATAGGCACGCGTCGAGTCCGAGAAGCGATCGGAAATCACCCACTTGCCCGCTTTCAAATTGGGAGCGATCAGGCGGTTGACGTGATCGAGGCGAGCCGCCGCGAACAAGACGGCCTCGGCGCCGGGTCCCCATTGCTCCGACCGCCCTTGCAGGATGAACGCACGTACCGCCTCGGCATTGGGCGTACCGCCGGGTTCGCGCGTGCGCACCGCGGTGATTTTCCGTTTCTCGAGCGACGCCACCAGACGCTTGACCTGGGTCGACTTGCCGACGCCTTCACCACCCTCGAAGGTAATGAACCGTGCGCGCTGGGCAGCGCGATCCAGCATCAGGGCAACCAACCCAAAAGGAGCTGCTTGGCGGCATCGACCGAGCGGCGGAACAGATCCCCCTGCTCTATCGTCTGCTGGGCGTAGAGCGGGCTCGTCTGCACTTCTTTGCCGTCGCAGAAGACGTGGAGTTGGGCAATCTGCTGGCCCTCCTGCACCGGCGGACGCAAGGGGCCGCGGTAGGTCACCGTCGCCGCCGGGCAATTCGGCGAGCCCTTCGGCACGAACAGGTCGATCTTGTCCTTGCCGACCAGGCCGACGCTCGCCTTCGCACCGCCGAAGACGTTGGCATAAGCCACGACTTTGCCCTTGGGGTAGACCGGGATCGTCTCGAACCCACGCATCCCCCAGGTAATCAGCTTGCGGGCTTCCTCGGCCCGCTCCTTCATCGAGTTCAGACCCTGGATCACCGCGATCAGCCGATGGCCGTCATTGGGGGCCGAGACGACTTCGCCATAGCCGGACTCTTCAGTGTGGCCGGTCTTCAAACCATCGACGCCAATGCCGACCTCGAGCAGCGAGTTACGGTTGGGCTGCTTGATCTTGTTCCAGGTGAACTCGGGCATCGAGAACAGCGGATAGAATTCCGGGAAATTCTTGATGATGTAGCGGCTGAGCGTCGCGAGATCATGGGCCGTCGTATAGAGGTCGGGATCGGGGAGCCCCGTGGCGTTCGTGAAATGCGAATTGGTAAGGCCGATCTGGGCCGCGAGCTGGTTTTCAATCTTGGCGAAGGTCGCTTCCGAGCCCGCAATGCCTTCGGCCAGGGCGATTGCGGCGTCGTTGCCCGACTGCACGATGACGCCCTTGAGCAGGTTCTCGACGCTGATTTTCGAGTTGAGTGCGGCGAACATAGTCGAGCTACCCGAAGCCGCACCCCCGTCCCGCCAGGCATGCTCGGAGATGAAGAATTCGTCGTCGAGCTTGAGCTTTCCCTGCTGCAGGTAGGTGAACACGACCGCCAGCGTCATGAGCTTGGCCATGCTGGCCGGCTCCATGCGCTCGTCGGCATTCTTGCTGTAGAGGACTGTGCCGGTCTCGTAGTCGAGGAGGATCGCGAATTTTGCTTTGCTGTCGAAGTCCTGGGCGATCGACGGGGTCACCGCGCCGAAAGCCAGCAGGAACGCCAGCAGCAAATACTTCAAGCGAATCCGCATCGCACCAACCAGAGTCGCGCCGCCGCGGCGCGTATCGACTAATAAAGAACTAAGTCGTTGAGGCCAAGTTTGCCCGCCAGCGACACGACGTCCGCACGGGCAACGCCCGGCTTCAGGTGGGTGAGCGTCAGTCGAATGGCCGGCTGGCCGCTGCTCTGGACATCATCTTCGTCCACGGCGCCCAACAGCGCAAAGGATTCCGCGATGGACCGGGCCTGCTGCGGGTCAACGAACGTCCCGAGGCCAAGCCTCATCTTGCGCGCGTCGTCATCGACCGAAGCCTTCCAGTCGTCGAGCGCTGAGGCCCGGGTGGCCATGGCCGTAGCGGCCGCGACGGCGGCATTCACATTGGCGGCGGATGGGGTCTCGGCATAGCCCAGAGACTTGATCAGGTCGCCGATGAGTCCCCCGGAAAACACCGGGCGGTGGGGTGCGGTATGGCTGGAGGTGCGGGAAACCGGGCTGCTCGTCGCCACCGGATCGGCCATGGCGATGCGGGTATCGCCCTGCCCGCCGAACGACGGATCGGGCACCGGTTGTGTCGTCAACGAAGCTTCGAGCATGCGGTTGTCGTCGCCGTTGAGCGGCGCAGGGCCGACATAAGCGATCTTGATCTCGGCGCTGCCCTGATTGACGAAGCCAAGAACGCGGGCCGTTTCATAGCTGAGATCGGCCACGCGGCCGGCCATATAGGGGCCGCGATCATTGATGCGGACCATCACCGAGCGGCCATTTTCCATATTGGTTACACGGGCATAGCTCGGAATGGGGAGGACGGGACTGGCGGCGGTGAGGTAGTAGGCGCCGAAGATTTCGCCGTTGGCGGTCAGGCGGCCGTGAAAGTCCTGGCCGTACCAGGAGGCTTCGCCGGTCGCGACGTAGCCAGGCCCGGCGACGGGCTTGTAGGTGACGCCATGGACGACATAAGGATCGTTGGACATGGCCCTGCCGCCACCGCGCGGAGGGTATTTTGCCGTTGTCACACGGGGGCTTACGGCGACCCCGTACTCGCGCGAGGTGAACGCGGCGCGATGCACGCCGCTATGGTTGGTGGCGCAGGCCGCAATGGCCGGGGCCACCAGCACCAGCAGGGCAACAAAACGCCACGCACGCAAACTCGACTGCAACTGAACCGCACCTCAACCCGACCCTGGGCGGCATTTTAGCAACAGCGCCAAGGGTTTCGGCTGAGATCGCAAAACGTGGTTGCGGCCCGGTTAATTTGAATCAATTCGATCATTTCGGAGGCATAAATAGGCCCTCCCGGAACGCTTTTTCGCACGACGAATGCCGCGAAAAATGCGAGACCCGACCAAGCTCTGGCAATCATATAAAGATATCTTTATATCCCTGCCTCTAGTTGTCGACCATGCGCCGCTCCGTCGGCACGGAGACCATTCATGACCAAGCCCCTGCCGACCCACAACGATGCCCGCGCCGCCCTCACCGCGGCGGCAGCCGACCGAATCCTGGTTCTCGACGGGGCGATGGGGACGATGATCCAGCAGCTCAAGCTGGATGAGGCCGGTTACCGCGGCGAGCGGTTCAAGGACTGGATCAAGGACGTCCGCGGCAACAACGACCTGCTGGTGCTGACGAGGGCCGATGCGATCCGGGCGATCCACCTCGAATACTTCCTGGCCGGCGCCGATATCTGCGAGACCAACACGTTTTCGTCCACCTCGATCGTCCAGGCCGATTACGGCATGGAGGCCCTGGCCTACGAGCTCAACGTCGCCGGCGCGAGGCTGGCCCGCGAGGCGGCGCAGCTGGCACAGGACAAGGACGGCAAACGCCGGTTCGTCGCGGGCGCACTCGGGCCGCTCAACAAGACGGCCTCGATGTCGACGGACGTCAACAATCCGGGCCATCGCAACGTCACCTTCGACCAGATCGCGGCGTCCTACGCCGAGGCGATCAACGGGCTGATCGACGGCGGTGCCGACCTGCTGCTGTTCGAGACGATCACCGACACGCTCAATACCAAGGCCGGCATCTTCGCGGCGCAGCGGATCTTCGCCGAGCGCGGCTTCGAACTGCCGATCATGATTTCGGGGACCATCACCGACCTCAGCGGCCGTACGCTCAGCGGCCAGACGCCGACAGCGTTCTGGTACTCGGTGCGGCATGCCCGGCCGTTTACGATCGGACTCAACTGTGCGCTGGGCGCCAACGCCATGCGGCCGCACATCGCCGAACTGAGCGACGTGGCCGACGCGTTCATCATGGCGTACCCCAATGCCGGCCTGCCCAACGAGTTCGGCGGCTACGACGAGAGTCCGGAGTTCATGGCGCGGCAACTCGACGTGTTCGCGCGCGAGGGCCTCGTCAACATCATCGGCGGCTGTTGCGGGACGACGCCGGCGCACACCGCCGCCTTTGCGGAGGTCGCCGCCAAGCACAAGCCGCGCAAGATTCCGACCGTGCCGACACAACTCAGGCTGTCCGGCCTCGAACCGTTCACGCTGACGCCTGAAATCCCGTTCGTGAACGTGGGCGAGCGCACCAACGTCACCGGTTCGGCGCGCTTCCGCAAGCTGATCACCGCCGGCGACTACACGGCGGCGCTCGAAGTGGCGCGCGACCAGGTGGCAAACGGCGCGCAGGTGATCGACGTCAATATGGACGAGGGCCTGATCGACAGCGAGAAGGTGATGGTCGAGTTCCTCAACCTGCTCGCCGCGGAACCCGACATCGCCCGCGTGCCGCTGATGATCGACTCCTCCAAGTTCTCGGTGATCGAGGCCGGGCTCAAATGCGTGCAGGGCAAGCCGCTGGTCAATTCGATCTCGATGAAGGAAGGCGTCGACAAGTTCCTCGAAACGGCGCGGACGGTGCGTGCCTACGGCGCGGCGGTGGTGGTCATGGCGTTCGACGAACAGGGGCAGGCCGACACCGAGGAACGCAAGGTCGAGATCTGCACCAAGGCTTATAAGCTCCTGACTGAAGAGGTTGGGTTTCCGCCCGAGGACATCGTCTTCGATCCAAACATCTTTGCCATTGCGACCGGGATCGAGGAGCACGTCAACTACGGCGTCGACTTCATCAATGCGACGCGCCGGATCAAGCAGACCCTGCCGTACGTTCACATTTCCGGCGGCGTCAGCAACCTCAGCTTCTCGTTCCGCGGCAACGAGCCGGTGCGCGAGGCGATGCACGCTGTGTTCCTCTATCACGCCATCCAGGCGGGGATGGACATGGGCATCATCAACGCCGGCCAGCTCGCGGTGTATGAATCGATCGAGCCGGAGTTGCGCGAGGCCTGCGAGGACGTGATCCTCAACCGCCGGCCCGACGCGAGCGAGCGCCTGCTCGACCTGGCGGAGCGTTTCAAGGGCGGTGCCGGACAGGAGGCCAAAGGCAAAGACCTGACCTGGCGCACCAAGCCCGTGGCCGAGCGGATTTCGCATGCGCTGGTCAACGGCATCACCGAATTCATCGATGAGGACACCGAGGAAGCCCGGCTCGCGGCAGAACGGCCGCTGCACGTCATCGAAGGGCCGCTGATGGCGGGAATGAGCGTCGTCGGCGACCTGTTCGGATCGGGCAAGATGTTCCTGCCGCAGGTGGTCAAGTCGGCGCGGGTGATGAAGCAGGCGGTGGCGCATCTGCTGCCCTACATGGAAGCGGAAAAGGATTCCAGCGGCGACGCACGCGGCTACAAGTCGGCCGGCAAAATCCTGATGGCGACGGTGAAAGGCGATGTCCACGACATCGGCAAGAACATTGTCGGCGTTGTGCTGAGCTGCAACAACTACGAGATCATCGACCTCGGCGTCATGGTGCCGAGCCAGAAGATCCTCGAAACGGCACGCAAGGAGAATGTCGATATCATCGGCCTCAGCGGGCTGATCACGCCGTCGCTCGACGAGATGGCGCATGTCGCCGCCGAAATGCAGCGCGAGGGCTTCGACATCCCGCTGCTGATCGGCGGCGCGACGACCAGCCGCGTGCATACGGCGGTCAAGATTCACCCCGAATACACGAGCGGCCCGACGGTGCACGTCAACGACGCGAGCCGCGCCGTGGG
>Ga0068852_100001719_pt1 | contig 14920 bp, 13 predicted proteins | sample KBSCornC22_FD_66594 | JGI IMG/M metagenome (GOLD analysis project Ga0068852, IMG submission 66594) | Corn rhizosphere microbial communities from Kellogg Biological Station, Michigan, USA - KBS Corn C2-2 | ecosystem: Host-associated > Plants > Roots > Rhizosphere > Soil ... | reverse complement strand
GCCTGCGCACCATCCGTGTTGCCGCTGAAGACCACTTCCGAAAGCACGGGCTCGTCGAGCTGCACCAGCGCCACTCCCTCGGCAAGGAGGGAGGCGACCTCCTCGCGCAGGACGCGCACGATGTCCTGCGCAAGGTGCTCGCGGGTGAGGTAGGCACGATCCACGATGCAGTCCATCCACATCGTCCGCGTGAGTAGATAAGGGCCCGGGAGCGCGACCTTCACGGGGCGATTGGTGAGCGTCTTCACGAAGCGTGCCTCGTGGGTGGCGATCGGGCGCGAGCGCCCGATGGGTCCGAACGCGACGGGATGGCGCACATCACCAGCGGGCACATCGAGGGCGCGCAACTCGCGCTCGAACTCCTCGGGATTCTCGACCAGGGGCAGCAGGTCGGTGAGGGGCACGAGCTGGCAATTGTCGAGGATGCCGCCCACGAAGCTCGAATAGTTGTCGCGCCGCTGCTCGCCGTCGCTCACCACGTCCGCGCCCGCCCGCAATTGCGCGTCGACGGCGAGGCGCACGGCATCGTCCGCGGTCGACTGGAAGTCGCTCTCGTCCAGGCGGCCTTCCGCCCGGTCATGAACTGCCTGCAGCATCCAGCGCGGCCGCGGCCAGGAGCCGATGCCGAGCGTGGCCAGTGGCGGAATCGCGGGCGCGGGCGCGGGGCCCGGGAGGCGATCGGGGATCACGACGGTCGCGAGTGTCCGCGGTCCATGCGTCGCGCCTTGCTTCGGTGGCGTGCGCTTGCGCTCGTCTAGCCTGCCCTTGCAGACGATGAAACTGCGCTGCCGTCCCTGTTTCGTCCAGGATACGAGCTCGTTGCCGGTCATGCGGCACCACGCCGGCAGGTCTTCGTCGACGGAAATCTCCGTCGACTGGATTTCGAGCAGCCCGCCGCGATCGAGCGGATCGATGTGCTTTCGAATGAGCAGCAGCAAGCCGTTGCCGCAATCCAGGTCGCCGCCGTCGAAGCTCACGTCGGCGCTGAGCTCATGCCGGGGAATCGGATCCATAGAGCTTCTCCTGCGCGGCAGGATCGAACGCCCCGGCCGCGCAATCGCTTACGACACGGCCATGTGACAGGCCGACGATGCGATCTGCGAACTGGCGGGCGAAATGCACCTGGTGCAGGCTGCATACGACCGCCACTCCTTCGTCGCGAATATTGCGCAGCAGCTCGAGGATGCCGGCGCCCGTGCTCGGATCGAGGCTCGCCACGGGCTCGTCGGCGACTATGACGTCGGGTTGCTGCGCCAACGCCCGGGCAATGGCCACGCGTTGCTGCTGGCCGCCGGAAAGCGTGTCCGCGCGCTGCATCGCCCGCGACAGCAGCCCCACGCGGTCGAGGCACTCGAGGGCGAGCAGCCGGTCGGCCCGGCCGAACCGGCGCGCCCAGCCGCGCCACGCTGCAACGTAGCCGAGCCGCCCGGCCAGCACGTTGTCCAGCGCGCAGATGCGTCCCACCAGGTTGTATTGCTGGAACACCACCGCGACATGCCGCCGCGATTTCCAGTGCCAGTCGGTCATGGGCGTCCCGGACACACGCACGACACCACGATCCGGGGCGAGCAGCCCGGTCATGCAGCGGAAGAGCGTCGTCTTGCCGGCGCCGCTGGGGCCGAGCACTGCGACAAACTCCCGCTTCCTCGCGGCAAAGCTCACATCCTCGAGGATCAGGTTTCCCCCGAGCGACTTGGTGATGCCCACGACTTCCAGGGGGGCGGCGACGGAGGCGGCCGCTTTGTCTCGCGACGCGGCGATGCCTTGCGGGAGCGCGATCGGCACTGCCGTCACACCAGCCTGCGGCGCAACCATCCCGATACCTGGTCGAGGGCGGTCACGACGATGAGGATGACCGCGATGATGGTGAAGAGGCGCGGAAAATCGAGCAGGTCCATGCTGTTTTTAAGCTCCTGCCCGATGCCACCAGCGCCGACCACACCCAGCACTGTGGAAGCGCGCACGTTGAACTCGAACCAGAAGAGCGCCGTGGAGAAGAATACGGGCAGCACCTCCGGCACGAGCGCAAAGCCGATCGCGGTGGCGCGCGAAGCCCCGGTCGCGCGCACGGCCTCGAAGGGACCCAGGTTCGCGCTCTCGATGTGGTCTGCGAAGAGCTTCGCTGCGCTGCCCCAGGTGTGCAGGGCGATGCCGAGCACGCCAGCGAAGGGGCCGAGCCCCACCGATGCGACGAAGAGCAGCGCGAAGACGAAGGAATCGATCCCGCGCAGCGCGTTGAGGAACCACCGGACCGGATAGTAGGCACCCGGGAAGGGCGTGATGTTGCGGCTGGCCAGGAGGGATACTGGAATCGCGAGCAGCACTGCGAGCGTGGTGCCGATGGCCGCCATGGCAACGGTCTCCGCGGTCCGCAGGAGGATGAGGGGCAACTCCTCGGTGTTCGGCGGCCACGCCCTGGCGATCCAGTGGCCAAGCTTCGGCAGGCCCGTTGCGAGCCTGGCAAGGTCGATTTGCGCCAGCCGCCAGCTCACTGCGTAGAAGGCGATGATCGCAACGACTGCCAGCCAAAGCCTGGCCTTCGGCCAGGCAAAGGCGCGGTGGTTGCGTTCGAGCTGCTCGAGCGTGGACTGCGCTGCCGTCATGCCTTCTTCGGCTTGATCTTGCCTACGGCCAACCCGGCCTTCTCGATCGAGTCGTAGCTGGCGTGCGTGGCGGGCACGAAGCCCGTGTAGCGGTTGGGCAAGAGGCCCTTCGCCTCATCGACGCTGATAGCCGTGAGGATCTTCTGAACCTGGCCCATCAGGTCCCTCGACGCGTTGGCGGGAAGGGCGATCGCATCGTTAGGCAGCGGCGACGATTGCCACACGATCTTGTTCGAGTCTTCCTTCATCCGGCCGCTCGCGATCATGGCGTTGCGGTTGCGGTCGAAGTCGGTTGCCATGTCGACCTGGCCGGAGTTGACGGCGATCTCGTTGGCCGCGTGCGTGGCGCCTTCGGTGTACTTCCAGAACGTCTTCGGATCGATCTTCCACACTTCCTTCGAATAGAACGACGGGATCAGCCACCCCGAGGTGGACCCGACATCGGCGAAGGAGATCGAACGCCCGCGCGTATCGTCGGGGAATTTCCTGGCCTCGAGGTCCGGGCGCGCGACGATGATCGCGTAGTAGATCGGCTTGTCGTCGTACTTCACCGTCGCCACGGCCTGGCAGTCGGTGGCGTTGTTCGCGATGACGTAACCCCAGGGTCCCATCCACGCCACGTCGAGCTGCCCGGAGCCCATCGCCACCGCCATGCCGGCCCAATCGGTCGTAGCGACCAGGTCGTAGTCCACGCCGAGCTGCTTCGCGAGATGCGCGAATATGGGGGTGTAGGCCTTCTTCGTGTCCTCGGCGCTTGGCAGCAGCGGGCCCACGCCGAAACGCATCTTCTTCGATTGCGCGAGCACCGGGCGCAAGGCGGCAACGCTCGCGAGGCCGGCGGTGCCGATGAGGAAATTGCGACGGTCTGTCATGTTGCCCTCCCTTCAGGATCAGTAGCTGAGGCTGGGACAGTTGTCGCTCATGAACTCGACCAGCTTTGCACCGCCAACCACGGCAGCGCCGGGGATGAGGTTGTTCTCGTCGAGCTTGCGCTTCTTGAAGCATGGCGAGCACACGTAGATCGCGCCGCCCGCTTTCACGAAATTCGCCATGAGCTCCGCGAGCGGGGCGAAACCCTCCTCGTGGACGCTATCGGCAGCGCCCTTCTGCGACAGGCGCACCGCCTCGATCGAGAGGAACACGACCGAGTTCTTGTCCGAGGCCACCGCCGCGTTGGCGACGACGAAGGCCACCGTGGCCTTGTCCGTGTTGTCGAGGCCGTGGGTGAGGCTGACCACATATTTTCCGGACATGGAGTTCTCCTGTGAGGGGCGGGTTGGGCGGTGCGCGGCTGCGCTTGGCGAACGAGAATCAGTCCTTGGCTCTTATCCAGTAGGTCCTGGAGGCAGCGTCGTGGGCAAGCAGCTTGTTGCCGGTCATGCCGCACCATGCGGGTAGGTCCGCGGGCGCTCCGGCATCGAGTGCGATCACCTTGAATACCTTGCCGGGCGCGGCGCGCACCCGCCGGCGTAACTCGAGCACCAGCTCGCCGCAGCCGAGCTCTCCCGCATCCCATTCGAAATCGTGGTTCACGGCGGCAAAGGCACGTGCAGCCGCCGGCTACGAGCGGGCGCGCCGCTGCAGTGTGGCGAATATCGATTGCGGGGAGTCTTGGAGCTGGGTGCGCGCGCTGGCCGTTTTTCGGTCCGGGACCCAGCGTGCGGGAAGGCGGGCGGGGATTGAGAAGACACTCGCGTTCGTGCCGCCGCACTCCAACGCGCGATGCACGTGTAGAAGTGCTTGAGCCGATCAATTGGCAGCAGGTGCGAAAGCTTGCTCAGTGTGGTTGATCCGCGTTGTCCGGCCAGGGGGAGATCGGTATCAGCTTGAAACTCACACGGCGCCCAGAATACCGCAAAAAGAAGCGGGCGATCCTGGCGCCCGGCCACGCACGACCCGCAAAGCTAGAACACCATGAACCGGGCGCCGGGCTGCAGTCCTGCTACCAGGAGTGACGCGGCGCCGCGCACGCCGCTCACTTCCTCGATCAGGTCGCCCTCGCCCAGGCCTTGCTCGACCATTGCCAGCGGGCAAGCGAAGAACTGCACGCCCTCCCCGACGGCCTGCCGGATCTGCATCAATAGCTCGGGGGTGCATGCGCTTCGGCTGAGAAGCGCCACGGTGCGGTTGACCGCATGCACTTCCACCGCCACGTCCATGGAGGCGGCGGTTGCTGCATAGCGCAACGGAACGGACATCGCTTGCGGCTGCCCCACAGGCAGGCTGTTGAGCACTATGACCAGTCGCAATGGAATCGAGCCGGGGGCTGGAGACTCGGGCACGCGAGAAGGGTTAGCCATATGGCCGTTCGGGCAGGGCTGGGGTTGAGGCATGATTAGACACGCTTTCCGGCACGTCGAATCGATGGTGGACGGACAGGCGTGGCACCGCCGGATCGGCGGCACGCCAGCCCCTGATCTCGCTGCTGCACAATTTTCGGCGAGGGCGGGACAGTCGTCACCACCAGGTGACGATAGCGTTCGCGCCGCATGAACCGGGGAGCGTACCGGTTGTCTGCGCTCTCCTGGGAGGGAAAAACGACGACATGGTGGACCTGCTGGAAGCATCGGACATGCGGCTCGAGACACAACTGCGCGACAGCGATTTGCTTCAACGTGTGCTGGACGCCGCCGGGCTCGGGCTGTGGACCTGGGACCTGCGCACCGACGAGGTGACGTGGTCCGCGCAGTCCTATCGCATCCACGGGCTGGGGCCCGGCGGCTTCGCGGGCACCGGCCACGGGTATTTCGATCTCGTGCATCCGGAAGATCGCGACCGCGTGCGCGACGCGGTGCAGGCGGGCATCGCCCGGCGCGAGCCGCATCTTTGCGAGTTCCGCATCCAGCGTCCCGGTGGAGAGCTCGCGTGGGTCACCTCGCGCGGGCAGGCGCAGTACGCGCCCGACGGCACGCCGGTCACGATGCTGGGGACCATCTCCGACATATCGCGCCTCAAGCAGACGCAATTCGCCCTGCAGGCGGCCCTCAATGCAAGCCGCACGGGCACCTTCCACTGGGACATCCTCACCGACAAGCTCGACTGGGACGAGGAGCTCGATCGCCTCTTCGGGCTGGCACCCGGGAGCACGGTCCGCTCGCTCGAGCAGTTCATCATCCGCGTGCACCCGGAAGACCGCCAGGCGGTGATCGACGCATGCGCGCGCTGCCGCGACCAGGGCGCGGACTTCGACCAGGAATTCCGTGTCGTATGGCCCGACGGGTCCGTGCACTGGCTCTACGACCGTGGCCGCACGTTCCGCAACTCGCGCGGCGAGCCGGCGTCGATGACCGGCGCCTGCGTCGACATTACGGACCGCAAGCGGACGGAGTTCGCGTTGCGCGACAGCATCCGCGAGCTGCGCGCGAGCGAGGACCGCTTCCGCGCCGCCGCCACCGCCACGAGCGACATCCTCTGGACGAACGACCCCACCGGGCGCATGACCGGGCCGCAGCCGGGTTGGTCGGCATTCACCGGGCAGAGCCCTGAGGAGTACTCGGGCTACGGATGGGCGCGCGCGGTGCATCCGGACGATGCGCAGCCGTCGGTCGACGCCTGGAATGCGGCGGTCGCGACTGGCAGCAAGTTCGTGTTCGAGCATCGCCTGCGGCGCCACGACGGCGCGTGGCGCAACTTCGCGATCCGCGCGATGCCGGTGCGGGATTCGGAAGGCGTGATTCGCGAATGGGTCGGCGTGCACACCGACGTGACCGAGGTGCGCGAAGCGCAGGAGATCATCGAGCGGCAGAACGATGAGCTGCGCCGCGCGGATGCACGCAAGGACGTGTTCCTGGCTACACTCGCCCACGAGCTGCGCAATCCCCTCGCACCGGTGCGCACGGCGGCCGAAGTGCTCATGCATCCGGGGCTCACCCAACAGCAGCTCGCCTGGGCGTGCGGCGTGGTGCAGCGGCAGTCGAAGCACATGGCGCACCTGCTCGACGACCTGCTCGACTTAGCCCGCATCACGCAAGGCAAGCTGCAGCTCAAGCGCGAGCTCGCATCGCTGCAGGCGATCGTGGATACGGCGATCGAATCGACGCGCCCGCTCGTGGACCGCAAGCGCCACCGGCTCGCGGTCGACGTCGCACCGGGACTGCCGATGATCGACGGCGATCCGGTGCGCCTGTCGCAGATCGTGGCGAACCTGGTCACGAACGCCGCGAAGTACACGGATCCGGGCGGAAGCATCGACGTGCGCGTCGAACGGGCCGGGCAAGGCATCGCGATCCGCGTGATCGACAACGGCATCGGAATCGATCGTGCCGCGATGCCGTCGTTGTTCACGATGTTCTCGCAGGTGCACAACGACACGGGACGCTCCGAAGGCGGGCTGGGCGTGGGACTCGCGCTGGTCAAGGGCCTCGTCGCGCTCCATGGCGGCAGCGTAAACGCCGCGAGCGGCGGGCGCGGACAGGGCAGCACGTTCAGCGTGATGCTCCCGGTGGTGGAAGAAGCTGCGCAACCTGCGGCAACCCCGCGAAGGGGGGCGAACGGATCCTCGCGGCGCCGCGTCCTGGTGGCGGACGACAACGCCGATGCGGCGGACACCATAGCGGCGTTGCTGCGGCTGTCGGGGCATACGGTCGTCGTCGCTTACGACGGCGCGCAAGGCTCGCCTCCGCGCAGTCCGCCCCGCCCGACGTGGCCATCCTCGATATCGGCATGCCGGGCATGGACGGGTACGACCTCGCGCGCGCCATCCGCACGCAGCCCTGGGGCCGGTCGGTGACGCTCGTCGCGGTGACGGGCTGGGGTCAATCGCGCGATCGCGAACGCGCGCGCGAAGCGGGTTTCCAGCACCACATCACCAAGCCGGTCGATCCGTTGGCTCTGCAGTCGCTGGTGGAAACGGTGTCCTGAGCCGCGAAGGCTCGCTACAACGGCTCGAAGACCGGCGCGAGCTCCAGGTGGACGAAGAACTCGGTGAGCCCCATTCGGCCTGAGCCGTAGATCTCGTTGGAGACGCCGAAGCGCCGCACGAAGTAATCGGCGGGATCGGCGGAGAGCGCCGGCTCGACGGTTCGCGCCGCGGCGAGGACCTGCATGAACTCCTCGCGCTTCACGAACCAGGCGAATTCGGCGCGCACGTCGCCCGTGGCCGGCGGCGGAAGGCCGGGGACCTGCACCAGGCTCCCGAAGTTGCGGCCGAAAGGCGAGCCGGGCTTGAAGCTGCTGCCGACGATCACCACGCCGTCTTTCGCGTCGCGGACCACGAAATCGGCCGGTGTGGGAGTGCCATAGGCAAGCAGGTTCGCGCGCATTCGAAGGCCGGAGATACGATCCTGGTACTCGATCATGCCGACGCCGTAGCCGGCGCTGCCCGCGTCCAGCACGATCGGCCGCACCGCCACGTCGAAGCTGAAACGCAGCTCGTAGCTCGTCTCGTACCGGGACGCGAACGGAAACAGCCGCTGATCGATCTCGCCCGCAACGGCCGGCAAGCGCTTCATCGGCATGATCGACGAATACGCCGACGGCCCTTTGGAGACGGTCGAGACCCCGATCCCGAAAACCAACGGCGATTCGTGGAACTGCACGAACACGTCCGCGGACGCCGCCTCGCGCGATTCCGCGGGCAGGCCGATCGCGTCGAGGATGCGTCCGTTGCCGAGCGAGGCGATCAGCGTCTTGCCCGAGAACGCGTCGGCCATCTGGGCGGCGAAGGAAGGGTCGGCGGGTGCGTAGGGAAGATACGGCACGGGCACGTTGCTGAAGGCGAGGCACGAGCGGCCCGCGTTCAGCTCGCGGTCGCAGACCTCCTGCTGCAACAGGCGCGACGTATCCGGGGGTGCCGCGACGTCGTGCTTTTCGATGGCCGAGGTGCCCCGGCCCAGGGAGCAGAAGGCGATGCCCTCGTCGATCCAGCCGGCCGCCCGCATGCGCGCCGCGGCATCGGAGCTCGCGGTATACCGATGGTTGCTGTCGTTGTCGCGAAATCGGCCGTTGTAGAAGCGGAACACCGGCAGCGTGCCGGCCGCGCACTCATGCGTGGTCGCATCGGGCAAGGGAGCGACGAACGCGATTTCCTCGAAGGTCCAGCCGGTTCCCGGCTTCATGAGCCCGGCTGCCTCGGCCTCGTTGGCGGTGTAGAAATGCGAATTCGGCCCGAGCCCCGGCGTGCCGTAGAAGCGGCTCACCGGCACGCACGGCGATGGCTTCCTGTCGCAAGTGGGAAAGGCCGAGTTGCCCGAGGACGCTACGTCGCGAAACGCATAGAGGATGAGGCCGGTTTTCACCCAACCGGGCCCCGCGGCGCCGGCGTCGATAGCCGCGATCTCTTCGCTGTTCAGCGTGTAGAAGTAGTGGCCGAGGACGGTGTTGAAGTACTCGACGAGCTGCGAAGGCGACTGGGGCTGCGGGCCGATCGGAAAGGCGAACGCGCCGAACGCAGCGAAGAGGGCCGAGAGGCCCGCGAGAAGGGCGACAAGGCGGTTGCGGTATGACATGTCGGTACTCCAGCGGCTGCACGCGTCGCCGGACGACGACAAGTGGGCATGACAGTTTTGATGCAAATTATAGCACCGGGTCGCACGCTTTCTTCGACACGACCAGACCGTGTTGCAGCGCCTTTTCCTCCTCGCCCGGAGTTCCCGCTGGCGTTAGCGGGGCTGGGATTTATGGATGATTACGAGTTCGTGGTGCACCCCAGGCTAGTGGGCCATTCAGCTGCACCAGCCTTTTGGATTCTCCCATCGCCTTTTGTGTGGGCCTCGTTCCGGACGCGTACATAATGACGGCTACTGCGAGGGTCCTATCGGATGAAGCCTCTTGCGACACTAAGTTGCTTGTCTTGGGCCGTATGCCTTCCGGCATGAACACGCAGGATGCCAACTTATCCTTGCCATCCTGAAATGGATGATCACCGCATCCAGCCGTTCAATCTCGCGGGCAAGGCCGCGCTCGTCACCGGCGGCAATGGCGGGATCGGCCTGGGCATGGCGGAAGGCCTTGCACTCGCAGGTGCGGCCGTGGCGGTAGCGGGACGAGACGTGGACAAGAACACCGACGCTGTGGCAAGGCTCACCAAGCTGGGCGCTCGGGCGATCTCGATTTCGGCCGATCTCACGAAGGGGCCATCGTGCCGCGCCATGGTAGAGGAGGCAGCCAGCCGGCTCGGCGCGCTCGACATCCTCGTCAACAATGCGGGCATCAACATTCGCAAGGCGCCGCAGGACTATTCGCTCGATGAATGGCACCGCGTGCTCGATTCCAACCTCACGAGCGCATTCCTCGCCTCGCAAGCCGCCTACGTGCACATGCGCGACGCAGGCGGAGGCAAGATCCTGAACGTGGGTTCGATGATGTCCATCTTCGGCGCAGCATTCGTCGCGCCCTACGGAGCCAGCAAGGGCGGCATCGTCCAGCTCACGCGCGCCCTCGCCTGCGCTTGGGCAAAGGACAACATCCAGGTGAATGCCGTATTGCCGGGCTGGATCGACACGGCACTCACGCGGCGCGCACGCGGTGAAGTCGCGGGCCTTCAGGAGCGGGTCGTGGCGCGCACTCCCGCGGGGCGGTGGGGCACGCCGGAAGACATGGCCGGGATTGCAGTCTTCCTGTGCTCGGCCGCGGCCAACTTCATCACCGGAACTGCGATTCCGGTCGATGGGGGATATTCCGTGCAAGGCGTCTGACACGGCCGGCCATGATGCGATCAGCAGCCACGGCAAGGGCTGCAGCAGGCGAAATGCAGAAGGCCCGGCCCAGATGGCTCGATCAGAAGTCCGGGAACGAGCCTGCCGCGAATCTCTGCCACGTACTCCAGGTATGCGGGGTCGCTGGCATTCACGATTTGCCAGGCCTTGCGATAGCAGTCCCCTGGCAGCTGCGAGTCGATCGTGATCACGTCGTGCAGGGCTGGCTCCGCGTGCAGCTTCAGCATCACAGCCTTCTGGAGCGCGAGCAGGTGCAGGTGGTTGCGCGTGCAGCGGGACTCGGAGGCATGCGCCCGCAGCAGCGGCGAGTCCTCGATCGGGTACGCATCCAGGAAACGGTGCAGCAGCTCGTGGAAGAGTGTGTCCACTTTGTAGCGCATGGGCACAGGCGTGGGTGTAAAGCTGCGCAGCGCGTAACGCATGTTGATCGTCACGCCGAGGATCGATTGCGAAGGCAAGCTGCACAAGAGCAGGCGCGCGGCGATCTGTTCACCGGGAAACGGCTTGCCCGTGATCTCTTCGGTCGCCTGGATCATGGGGGGGCCGATCGCGTTCCAGGCCGTGACGAATTCGCCCTCGCGATTCTCCAGCTCGCGCTGCCACTCGGGCTTCAGGCTCTCGCCGCGGAGAAACGCACAGGTGCTATCCAGCACAGCGCTGTAGCGGACGGATACGGCCGGCTGCGCGGCGGCACCAAGCGCCGCATGCACGACAAGGAGAACGAACAGGACCGTCTTGCGCATCGGCACGGAAGGATCACAACTTCACTTCAGGATGAGCTCGCGAATCAATTCGCTGCCCAGGAGCTTCCTGTATTCATTACGGGCCACCCGGGCCTTGTTCTGGACCTCGGTGCTGCCGATGACTTTCCTGGCCACCGCTTCCAGCTCGATGCCTTTATCCAAAGCCGCCATGTTCTTGTAAGTGATCATGCGAAATATATTGGGCTGCTCCGGTGATTTCGGAGTGGCCGTGAAGATCCTGTAATCGATGACCAGCCCGGCCTTCTTCGTGGCTTCCATGGTCGGCTTCCATGTCGAGTTCAGCCAATCGACGTACTCCTCGAATCTCCCGTACTCGACTCGTATGTAGGCCACGTCGGTGACCGGGCCGTCGGTATACGCGCGCTCGTCCATGGCTACGCCTGCCCCGCGGCTTCCCTTGCCGCGTTCCTCGCCGCCCTTATCTTCTCGATCGCGCCGGAGCGAATGAGCTCGCGGCGTTCCTCCAGCCCCCGGCGCAGCTCCACGAGGATGCGGGCCGCGGACTCCTCTGCCTGGATCGCGGCCCAGTAGGCGGCCACGTTGGCGTTCGCGGCGATCGGGTCGGCGAGACCCGCGCCCGGCAGCACGGCCTCCAGGAAGAAGAGCGCCGGCACGAGCGCGCAGTCGGCCAGGGTGACGCGGCCCAGGCACGCGAAGCCGTCGCGGCCGATCATCCGGTCCAGCGCCCTGCTGCTGCTCGCCACCTGGCCGCCGAGCAGCGCGATGATGCCTTCGTTGCCGGTGGTGACGGGGTTTGGAGCGGCGAGGACGCGCGTCTGGACCGCGAGCATGAACGTGTTGTTCAGCAGGTAGATTTCGCCGATGCGGGCCAGGGTGCGGATGTGGGCGTTCTCGCGGGGCGTCGCGCCCAGCAGCGAAGGCTCGGGATGGATCTCCTCGAGATACTCCGCGATCACGTTCGACTCCGCGATCGCCTCGCCATCGATCTCCAGCAGCGGGATGCGGCCGATCGGATGGTCCTCGTAGAACTTCGGCGTGCCGTAAGTCGGCGGCGGCCCGATCGCGATATCGGCGAGACCCTTGGCGTAGACCTGCATCCGCACGCGCGCCGAGTAGGGACTGAGATCCCAGGAATAGAGCTTCATCGTCATCACTCTTGCCCTTGATTCCCGACGATTCTCATGCACGGCAGAAAATTACACAAATGCATTATTATCACGATGATAATGCCGCTGCCGCACGATTCCCGTCATGCATCGGCAGGAGCTTCGGGAGACCACCATGCTCGAAGATTTGCGTGCCCTCGTCGAATTCGCCGATGCCGGCTCCATCGCCGGCGCAGCGGGCCGTCTATTCCGGACGCCCTCTGCGATCACCCGGCAAGTGCAAAGGCTGGAGGCCGCATTGGGTGCCGAGCTGCTCGACCGCTCGGTAAAGCCGCCGCGACTCAACTCGCTGGGCGCCAGGGTGCTCGAACAGGCGCGAGATCTCCTGCAGCGGACCGAGGCGCTGAAAGCCCTTGCGTCGAGCAGCGCCGAACCTCACGGCCTCTTGCGCGCAGGGATCTCGTTTTCCCTGGCCGAGGGGGCGCTTATCGAACCCATTCGCGCGCTGACCGAGAAATACCCCAAGGTCCGGGTGCAGCTTTCGAGCGAACAATTGATCCAGCGGCTGCTCGCGGGTGAGCTCGACATTGCTGTCGTGCCTTTGCCCGCAGGCAAAACCGCGCCTTCACCGCTCGTGACGAACATCATCGCCAGCGACCGCATGGAGATCGTCCAGGGCGCCACACGCAACGTGAAGGGTGATTGGAAAAGCCTGGGCCGCGCACCCTGGGTGCTGAACCCGCCCGGGTGCTTCCTGCGGGCGAGCCTCATCGATCGGATGGAGCGTGCCGGCTTCACCCCCATGATCGCGGCCGAAGTCAACAACATCCAGATGCAGCTCGCGTTCGTGCAGGCCGGTCACGGTGTCGGGCTGCTGCCGGCTCGCTTCATTGCCAGGAATCGCTCCATCGATCGCGTGAAAATATTGCGGCCGCCATCGTTCGAGCTGCACCGGCCCGTCGCGATAGTCCGGGTGGCACAACTCGGCGCCCTGGAGAAGGCTGTCGAACTGTTGGAACACGGGCTTCGGCAGTTGTTCGAGGCAGCCGGCACCGCGAAGCCCGTGACGACGCGTCGAAGAAGTGTGCCCGTCCGCTAGCTGAAAGGGGCTGGAATGGATGGACACGCAGCGCACTGAGAGTGGCAAGCAATAGCTGCCTACTGGGGACGGCGCCGGATGCCGCGTGCAATCTCTCGCAAAGCGATCGGGGCTTCGGTCTCAGCCATGGCGCCGGCGTGTCGGCCCGCATCGCGACCCCGGGTCGAGCTGCGGATGGACCGGGGCCGGTATCGCTTCGGGTTTGTCGAGGAAGGGTTTTTCGGTGGAGCCGGAGGAAGACGGGACGTGGACATGTGGGGCGCCGGCTTCAACTTTCTTTTCTAGCCGCAAGGCGTTTGGCTACGTCAAACCATGATGCGCACGTCCCCCTCGACGACCTCGCGCACGAGCCGCGGCGCTTCTCCCGGTTTCCACCGTCGCGCGGCGTGGCGCACGCGATAGCGGATGGGCCCGCCATCCTCGGTCGTCGCGCGCGTGATCGGACGCGGGATGCAAACGAACTCGGTGGTGATCGTCGCCGCCGAAGCGGTCACCACCGAGTACCCGTGCCCGCCCATGTCGATGAATTCCAGATGGGGTGCGTTGCCGGGATTCGTGAGCCGCCTCGCGGCATCGATGTCGCCCGTGCGCGCATATTCGAGCGCGCTGCGCACGCCGCGCTTCAACGCGAGGTTGACGGTGGCCTCGTGCCGGCCGTCTGCCCGCTGCACGGTGAAGAGCGGCCGCAGCGGGTGGGTCTTCAATCCATGCTCGAGCGATTCGGCGAGTCCCGGCGCGGAAATCGATCCGGTGATGAACACGACGCCCACGGGCTCGAATGCGCGCGGCGGCAGGTCCTTCGCCGCGTATCCCGCCCAGAAGCTGTGACGATCGCCGCTCACCGTGACGAATCCATCGATGCGGCGGTCGCGGATGAAGTCGTAGAGCTCGGCGCGCTCGTGATAGGCGCCGCCGATGTCGCCACTGCCCATGCTCGCGTATCCCGCGGCGGGCCACGGCGTCTTCGCGATCCCCTCGGGCAGGTTCTGCGGATCGACGCGCCACTCGAGCGTGCCGTTCGAGGCGCCCCAGACCTTCCACGTGGCCTGCGACGACGCGAGCGTGCGTTTGAACCACGCCTTCTGCTCCTTCCCGAGCACTGTCATCGGCGGTTCGTCGCGCCGGAAATTGGGAATGGAGGCTTCGCCGAAGGAGATGGTCTCGGGAGGCTTCCCGCCAGCGTACGCCCGGCCTGCGTCGAGCACCTCCATCGATTCCTGCGGAAACAGGAACGGGAAGACCGTCTGGTCCAGCGGATCCGTCTCCTTCCGCGACGCAGGGTCCTCCATCGCGTAGCTGTGCATGTCGGTCAGGATCAATTCCACGTGCCGGCCGAATCGAAGCGACCGGTATGCCGTCATGCTGCCGAGGGCGGCGAGATTGTTGGGCTCGTCGCCCAGGCCGTCCGCGTCTATGCGCTCGATCGGGGCCACGACGACCCTCGGCGGATCGAAGCGCTCGAGGCCGGCGCCGGAGGACTTCGCCACACGGGAAGGGATGTATTCCCACCACGCCTGGTTGGCGGCAACCCGCAGCGGTTGCGCGGGCTCGGACTTGCCGTTGAACTTGATCGTGCTCTGCCAACCCTGCCACGAGAATTCGTGGTTGTCGCCGATGCAGACGAACGGGAACCATGCGCGCGCGTCCTGGATGTCGGGGTCCGCGATGTGTCCACGATAGACCGCGCGATAGCCCTCGAGCGTCGTCGGCACGTGGAAGTTGCCGACCTTCC
>Ga0068852_100001713_pt1 | contig 14946 bp, 13 predicted proteins | sample KBSCornC22_FD_66594 | JGI IMG/M metagenome (GOLD analysis project Ga0068852, IMG submission 66594) | Corn rhizosphere microbial communities from Kellogg Biological Station, Michigan, USA - KBS Corn C2-2 | ecosystem: Host-associated > Plants > Roots > Rhizosphere > Soil ... | reverse complement strand
ATCGACGGCGTGGTACATGTGGACAATGGACAGAAGCTGCGTCCCGGCCAGTTTGCCGAGGTCGACGTGATCCACGCCGACCAGCACGATCTGTTCGCGCGCCTGCCGGACTGAGCGAACAGCGCATGCGTTTCGTTGCGCCGGACCGCGCCGCGTTCAGCCGCGACGTGCTGCGCCAGCCGCCGCTGGCGCCGTGGTGCGATGACTCGGGCTGGCTCGATGCGATGCAGTTTCCGCCGGTCGAGGAGCTCAATCGCGGCTGGAACGAAACTTGGCGCTTCGTCGCTCAGACGCCGTCCCTGCTCGCCGATGGACTGCATTACGAGTCGCGCATCCACGAGCGCGGCGAGATCGCGACACGCGCCGACAACTGGCACGACTTCTTCAACGCGCTGGTCTGGCGCCGCTACCCGCAACTCAAGGCCGCGCTGAACCGGCGCCAGGTCGCCGAGATCGCGCTGATGGGCGACAAGCAGCGCAGCCGCGCGCAGTGCGCGCTGACCCACTTCGACGAAGGCGGCGTGATCGTCGTGCTGCGTGATGCGCAGCTGCTCGAATACTGGGATGCGCACGACTGGACCGGGCTGTTCTGGAACGCGCGCGATGCCTGGGGAACGGGGCTGATTCGCGCAGAAGTGTTCGGCCACGCGCTGCTCGAGATGGCGCTGGTGCCGGACAAGCTGATTACCGGCAAGGCACTCGTCGTGGTCGACTCGGACCGTAGGGCGCCTGATGCGGCTATTTCTGCGCTGGCTGCGGCGATCGCCGACGGCAGGCTGCTCACCGATCCGCAGGAACTGCGCGCGCTGCCCATCTCGGGCATTCCGGGCTGGCATCGGGACAATGGCGAAGCCAGTTTCTATTGCGAAGCCGAGTGTTTCCGGCCGCTGCGCGCGGGGCGCTGCTATCCGCCGCCGTTGATCCTCGACGCGGCGGGCTGATGCACTGGCGCGCCGCTCGGGTTCCGCGTCAGGCGCTGTCCGCGGCGTCGTTGCCGTAGCTGACCTCGACCACGACGAAGCTCGCACGGCCGCCGGGCAGCTCGGCGCTGAATTCGTCGTCGATGCGCTTTTTCAGCGCAGCGCGGGCCAGCGGCGAATCGATGCTGATGAACCCCTGCGGTGCGTCGGTCTCGTCGGGACCGACGATGCGGTAGCGGTGTTCGCGGCCCTGTTCGTCTTCGAGCGTGATCCAGGCGCCGAAGTAGATCGCATCGCGGTCGGTCGGCGCTTCGGGCGCGATCTTCAGCGACTGCAGGCGCTTGCCGAGATAGCGCACGCGGCGGTCGATCTCGCCGAGTTGCTTTTTGCGATACGTATACTCGGCGTTCTCCGAGCGGTCGCCCTCGGCCGCGGCGGCGGCGAGTGCGCGTACGACTTCGGGCCGGCGCTCGCGCCAGAGATGATCGAGCTCGACCTTGAGCCGGTCGTGCCCGGCGCGCGTGATCAGCGCGGTGGAACTTGCCTGAGGCGGGCGCCAGCGTCCCATGGGTCCGGGTTCTGCGTAGGGATGCGGAGAAATAGGCGAAACCGCTGCCCATGGCAAGCCGCGCTCCGGCAGCTGCGCAGATCGCGTGAACCAACGCTGCGCGCAGTCCCGCGCTGATCGTAGAATCGCCGGCACTCAGGGGAGTCCGATACGTGCTGATTCTGCCGCTGCACCGCCCGTTCGACCGGGCGAATTTTCCGTTTGCGACGATGGCGCTGGTGCTGGTCAACGTGCTCGTCTTCCTGTTCCTGCAGAGCGGCGACGGAGCCAACGCCGCGCGCGCCGCGGCCTATTACGCCGAAGCCGGCCTCGGCCGCATCGAACTGCCGCTGTACCGCGAGTGGCTGCAGGCGCATCCCCACGAGCAGCGCGAAGCACTGCTGCAGCATCTGGACGACGAATCGAGCGCGCTCACCGCGCAGGTGCTGCAGAGCGATGGCGCGTTCGTGCAGGCGCTCAATGCCGATACGCTGATCACGCCGCAGGATCCGCGCCATGCCGCGTGGAAAGAACAGCGCGCCGAGTTCGAGCGGTTGTGGCAGCGCCAGTTCACCGAGCGCCATCTGCTGCGCTATTCGGAGATCGATCCGGGTCGAGTGCTGAGTTCGATGTTCCTGCACGGCGGCTTCGGTCACCTGATCGGCAACATGATCTTTCTCGTCGTAATTGGCCTGCTCGTGGAAGGTGCGCTCGGCGCGGGCCTGTTCCTCGTGCTGTATCTGCTCGCCGGGTGCGGCGCCGCGCTCGTCGCACTCGCGTACCGCTGGGGCGATGTCGGCGGCATGCTCGGTGCGTCGGGCGCGATTGCGGGACTGATGGGGGCGTACTGCGTGCTCTGGGGGGTGCGCAAGGTGCGCGTGTTCTGGTGGGCCTTCGTCGTGTTCGGCTATTCACGCATCGCGGCGTTGTGGCTGCTGCCGTTCTGGCTCGGCTGGGAACTGTTCAACCTGATGGCGAACGAGGGGGCCGGCGTCGGTTTCGACGCGCATGCCGGCGGTATCGTCTGCGGCGCGCTGCTCGCCGCGGGCGTGCGCGCGCTCGGCTGGGAGCGGCGCGATTTTCTCGACGAAGACGAGAAGGCGGATCAGGCCAAGGCACACGGCGACACGCTGGACCGCGCGATGCAGCATCTCGGACGGCTCGAAATCGCGCAGGCGCGCGCGGTGCTCGAACCGCTGGACCAGGACGGTCCGCCGTCGCTCGACGTGCGCATCGCGTTGTACCGCTGCGCGCGCTATGCGAACCAGGCCGCGGCGGCACGCCGCGCGGCACTTCGAGTACTTGAGCTGCCGATGACCGACGCGGCGGCGACGCGCAAGGTCAAGCAGGTGCTCGACGACTACCGCAAGCTCGAGGCCGCGGGCATCGAACTGGCCGTGCCGCAGCAGGTGCAGCTCGCCCGCGCGTGGCTGCGCATCGGCGCCGATGCGGACGCCGAACGGCTGCTGCGCGAACTCGCCGCGAACGCGACCGACACGCCCGAAGTCGCCGAACTGTACTGGCAGCTCGCGCAGCGCGCCCGCGAAGGATCACCCGAATGGCGCGCGCGCCTGCAGCTCATTGAACAGCAGTGTCCGCGCAGCGAACTTGCCTCGAAGGCGCGCTTCCTGCTGGCCCAGACCAGCGCGTGAGGATCAGCGGGCGAACTGCGCGAACGTGACGAAGTGGCCGCCGGGTTCGCGATAGCCGGTTTCCTGCGCGCCGTAGAACGTGGTGCGCCGCTCAAGCACGATCTCGCAGCCGTCGAGGGCGGCCTCGACCGCGGCCAGGTCGTCCACTTCGATGAACAGCCAGGTCTTGTCGCCGTCGAACTGGCGCGCGTACGACGCGGCATCGGCTTCGAGCGAATCCACGCTCTGCAGCATGATCTCGACCGATTCACTCACGAGGATCGCGAACCCGAGTGCGTCGCCGTGCGGGACTTCGACCGTGACTTCAAAGCCAAGCCGGTCGCGCCAGAACGCGAGGCTCGGTTCGATGGCGTCGACGAACAGGACCGGAGTGCTCTTGCGGACAGCGATGCTCGACATGGTTTTCGGTTCCAGCGTGGGGGAGGGGCGATGGTAGACTGCGCCGCTGCGATTGGGGCCGGGCGGCGGTCGGAAAACGTGCGCAAGGCGGTTGATGGTTTGGCCCCCACTCGATTCAAAAGAGACCCCGAACGCGCAGCGTTTGGCCACGGCTGGGGAGATCGGATGCCGTGCACGAGCGACGCTTTCAGAACACGCAAGAAGCTTCCTTAGGGAGAGAGGCGAAGATGGCTGGAAAGGCGGATTCGGTAAAGACGATTTTTTACGCCCTGGGCGCGAATTTCGCGATTTTTGTCGCCAAGCTCGTCGCCGCGATTCTCAGCGGATCGGGCTCGATGCTGGCCGAGGCCGTGCACTCGCTCGCCGACTGCGGCAACCAGGGTCTGCTGCTGCTCGGCCTCAAGCGCGCCAAGGCGCCGCCGTCGCCGGACTTTCCGCTGGGCTTCGGCAAGGCGATCTATTTCTGGTCCTTTCTCGTCGCACTGATGCTGTTCAGTGTCGGCGGCATGTTTTCCATCTACGAAGGTCTGCACAAGCTGCAGCATCCCGAGCCGCTGCGCTGGGCCTGGCTCGCGGTCGGCGTGCTGACCTTCGGCATCATCGCCGAGGCGATGTCGATGTGGGGCTGCCTCAATGAAGTGAACAAGGCGCGCGGCGGACAGAGCCTGTGGCGCTGGTTCCGCGACAGCCGCCAGAGCGAGCTGATCGTCATCTTCGGCGAAGACCTAGCCGCGCTGATGGGTCTCGTGTTCGCGCTGATCGCGATCCTGCTGACCATGGCGACGGGCAATCCCATGTTCGACGCGATCGGTTCGATCGGCATCGGTGTGCTGCTGATCATCGTCGCGATCTTCATCGCGGTGGAGGTCAAGGCGCTGCTGATCGGCCAGGGGGTCGAACCGCGCACCAAGGACGCCATGCTCAAGTTCCTCGGTGCGCGCGAGGAGATCAAGCAGGTCTACAACCTGCTGACCCTGCAGATGGGGCCCGACGTGATGGTCGCGATCAAGGCCGAGATGTCACGCTACCTCGCGCCGCGCGACATGATCGAGGACATCAACCGCGTAGAGAAGGCCTTCCGTGCCGAATTCCCCGACGTGCGCTGGTGTTTCTTCGAACCCGACAGTCGCGACTGAAGGCGCGGTGTTGTCCACGGCGACTGAGCTCTCAGTCGCCTTTGAAAAAGAGTCCCTCGACGGCCGTGCTGCCGTCGGGCTGACCCGGCAGATGCGCCCAGCCGACGATTCCGTCGGCGGTCAGCAGCAGGTAGTCCGGATTCTGTCCGGCGTCATCGACGTGGCTGTTGTCGTTGAGCAGCACGGTGACGCGCGAACCCGCGGCGAGCGTGACGCCGATCCCGGCCGCGCCGGCGCCCGGTGCGCGGCGCAGCGTGACCGCCTGCTTGAGCATGCCGGCGAGGCCGACATGACGCAGCGGCTGCGGCACCTCGCCGAAGCGGCCGTCTTTCCATAGGTATACTTTGCGCTGATCGTAGAAATTGTTGCTGTGCCCGGCGACGACGATGCGCGCGTCGGGCAGGAAAGCGAATTGCGTGCCGGCGGCCTGGAACACGTCTTCTTCAGGCTTGGCCGGATCGCGCAGCAGGCGGCAGCTCGGATCCGCGCTCGGCCCGGAATCGCAAACCAGTGTCAGCGCCGGCAGCGTGCCGAGGCGCAGGGTCAGCGGCGCCGAGGCGTAGACGCCGGCTTCCTCGTATTCCTTGAGCCAGGCCGGCGGCGTCGCGGGCTCGCCGCGTTCGCGCGGATACAGCACGGTCACGCCTTCGTTGCGCAGATCGATACGCGTCAAGGCCGGAAAGAGTCTGGCGAGATCCTCGGCCGCAGCGAGGCCGGGCAATACGGCGAAAGTGACAGCGAGCAACGGCAGCAGCTTCACGAATATCCCCCTTTTTGATGCTGAAATTCAGCGGATGCCGACGCCGATGCCGACGCCGATATGCCATTGCGGACGGTCGAACTGGAAGCCCGGCGGCCAACGGTGCACATGCGCGGCCTCGACCAGCGGGAACACGTACTCGTGTTCCCCGACCCGGCCCGCGCGCGTGCCGGCGAGACGTCCGCTCAGCGTGACGAACAGGCCGTCGGGATAGTCGTGCCGCTCCACATAGCCCGGCAGCACGATGATGAAACGCCCGCGCGTGCCGGCGGCCGGAACCGGCCGCTGCGCCGTATCGAGTGCATAGGCCAGCACGGTCACTTCGGTCTGGGTCTCGCGGTTGTCGACCGCGAGGATCATGCCGCCCCAGATCACCTCGGCGCCGCGATAGCGCTCCGGTTCGGCGGCGACGTCGTACGGCAGTGCCGCGCTGACCGCAGCGTTGGCGACCACGACGGGTCGCGCGGCGCAGGACGACAGCAGCGCGGCGCAGGCCGCCAAGCAAAGGCACAATACGGCAGGCTTCATGTCAGCTCTCCTTCCAGGCGACGAGGGCAGCCGGCAGCGCAGTGCCGGCCGGAGCGGCGATCACGAGATCGGCCTGCGCGGTCAGCGGCGTGGGTTGCGGATTGATCTCGGCGAACCAGGCACCGTGGCGCTGCGCGAGGGCGGGCAGTCCGGCCGCAGGATAGACCAGGGCTGACGTGCCGACGGCGAGAACCACGTCGCAGGCCCGCGCGGCGTCGTTGGCGAGATCGAGCGCCTGCTGCGGCAGATTCTCGCCAAACCAGACCACGCCGGGCCGCGCGAGTCCATCGGCATGATGCGGCGAGCGCGGCGGTTCGCCGGGATTTGCGGCTAGCCAGTCGGAGGCGATCTCGCGCCGCGTCACCGAACACAGCGTGCGCGCGATCGAGCCATGCAGGCAGATCACATCTTCGGAGCCGGCGCGCTGATGCAGATCGTCGACATTCTGCGTTACCAGCGCGGTCGTCATGCGGCGTGCGAGTTCCGCGACGGCGTAGTGCGCCGCATTGGGCTGCGCCTGCGCAACCTGTTCGCGCCGCCACGCATACCAGCGCCAGACCAGCGCGGGGTCGCGTTCGAACGCTTCTGGCGTGGCCAGATCTTCCGCACGGAAGCGTGCCCACAGCCCGGTCTGCGCGTCGCGAAACGTGGCGATGCCGGACTCAGCCGAGATGCCGGCGCCCGTCAGCACGAGCACGCGGCGCGCCTGCCGCAATCGCGCGGCGAGTTCGTCGATGGCATTCATGCGGCGAGTTTCGCACCGATGGGCGGCATGAATACCATTTCATGCGACCCGTTTCGCTGCGACGCGCGGCATGACGGCGTCGACGCCATACGCCGGCCGCCATGACTTCCGGCGCTGGCCGGCCATCGTCTGGTGCGGCATAAGCGAACGTTATGTCCGGCATCCGGCAGACTCGGGGGAGTCCCTGCCGCATCGCCCGTTTCCTGCCGACCACTCCTAGGGAGCCTTGCCCGTGCGCCGAGTCCTCGTCACCGCTGTTGCCGCCTGCTTCGCCACCCTTGCCGCCGCCGACGAAGGCATGTGGCAGCCGGCCCAGTTGCCGGCGATCGCCGGCCAGCTCAAGCAGCGCGGTCTCGAACTGGATCCGTCGCGCCTGACCGATCTGACCGGTCCGACCATGGGTGCCGTGGTCAGCATCGGCGGCTGTACCGCGTCGTTCGTCTCGCCCGAAGCGCTGGTCGTGACCAACCACCACTGCGCGTACGGCGCCATCCAGTACAACTCCACGGCAGAAAAGAATCTGATCAAGGACGGCTTCCTCGCGCGCAGCCAGAGTGAGGAGCTGCCGGGCGACCCGAACCAGCGCGTCTACGTGACCGACGAGATCCGCGACATCACGCGCGAGATCGTCGGCAAGATCGATCCGAAGGTCGGCGGCCTGGAGCGCTACAACGCGATCGACAAGGCGCAGAAAGCCGCAGTCGCCAAATGCGAAAAACCCGGTATCAAGTGCGATGTATACAATTTCCATGGCGGCTACAGCTTCCAGCTGGTGCGCCAGCGCGAGATCAAGGATGTGCGCCTGGTCTACGCGCCGCCGTCGGCGATCGGCAAGTTCGGCGGCGATGTCGACAACTGGATGTGGCCGCGCCACACGGGTGACTTCAGCTTCCTGCGCGCGTATGTCGGCAAGGACGGCAGCTCCAAGCCGTATGCCAAGGACAACGTGCCGTTCAAGCCGAAGCACTTCCTGCCGGTCAACGCGGCGGGCCTCGAGGCCGGTGATTTCGTCATGGTCGCCGGCTATCCGGGACGCACCAACCGCTATCGCCTGGCCGAAGAGACGCACGATGCGATCGACTGGCAGTACCCGACCAATATCCGCTGGTACGAGGAGATCCTCGGCATCATCAATCGCGCCGGCGCGAAGGATCCGGCCGTGGCCGTCAAATATGCGAGCGGTGTCGCGGGCTACAACAACTATCTGAAGAATTTCCGCGGCCAGCTCGAAGGGCTGACCAAGGCACGCGCCGTCGCGGTCAAGACGGAGAAGGAAGACGCACTGACGCAGTGGCTGCAGGCGCAGGGCGGCGAGAACGCCGCGCTGGCCGGCAACATCGTCGAGCTGCGCGGCGTGCTCGCGCAGCAGCGCGCGGTGCGCGACCGCGACCTGGTGCTGGGTTATCTCAATCGCACCGGTTTATACAATTCCGCCTACCAGATCTACCGCACGGCGATCGAGCGCACCAAGCCGGACCTGCAGCGCGAGCAGGGCTTCCAGACGCGCGACGAGGCCAAGATCGAAGGCACGCTCAAGCAGTGGGAACGGCGCATGGATCCGGCCGTCGACCGCGAGCTGTTCGTGCACTTCCTGCGTGGCTACGTGAAGCTGCCGGCCGCGCAGCGCATCGCCGCTCTGGACACCTGGCTCGGCGCGGCGGCGAGCGACGATGCGGCGCTGGTCCGGCAGGTCGATGCGCTCTACGCCGGCACGGCGCTGATGCGCGTCGAGGAGCGCCTCAAGTGGTTCAAGGCCAAGCGCGGCGAGATCGAGGTCGCGGACGACGCGGGCCTGAAATTCATGGTCGCGCTGATGCCCGAACTGCTGTCGATCGAACAGGCACGCAAGCAGCGCACCGGCGACGAACTGCGCCTGCGTCCGCGCTACATGCAGGCCATGATCGCGTACAAGCAGTCGCTGAATCAGCCGGTGTATCCGGATGCCAACAGCTCGCTGCGCGTGACCTTCGGCCAGGTGCAGGGTTTCAAGAAGGACGGTGTCGACTTCACGCCGTTCACGAGCGGCGACGGCATCGTCGCAAAGACCACGGGCGAGGCGCCGTTCGACACGCCGGAAAACGAATACAAGGCGCTGGTCGCACGCGACTACGGCAGCTACGCCGGCAAGAGCGGCGCACTGCCGGTCAACTTCCTCGCCGACCTCGACATCACCGGCGGCAACTCCGGTTCGCCCGCGCTCGATGCGCAGGGCCGACTCGTCGGACTGGCCTTCGACGGCAACTGGGACAGCATCAGCGCCGACTGGATCTTCGACACCAGGCTGACGCGCTCGATCCAGGTCGACGTGCGCTACATGCTCTGGGTCATGGACAAGATCGACGGCGCGCAGAATCTGCTCAAGGAAATGGGCGTAGCGCGCTGAGTACTACGCGATCCGGATTCGGATCGCGTTGCCGCAGATTCCCGCCTCACGTCATCGTTACGGCAGCGCTTCCCAGCGTTGCCGCAGCGCATCCGTTGATGGCCGAGACTGCATAGCGGTGCGGATCAATGCGGCCTGCTCGCGGCTAGCCTGCATCTCGCCGCGGCGGGCCAGCAGTTCGGCCAGGCCGAGGCGTGCCTCGAGCACCGCCGGCGGACCGGGCGCAGCGACGTTGACCGCGATGCGCAGCGCCGCGTCGAAATGCGCGCGTGCTGCCGTGTCGTCGCCCGCCGCCGCATCGAGCGCACCGACGCTCGCCTCGCGCTCGATCAGATCGACGTGCGTCGCGGGCAGCAGTGCGCGGCTGCGTGCGAGCGCGTCGCGCAGCAGCGGCGCGGCTTCGTCGCGCCGGCCCGCAATGAGCAGGCTCTTGCCGAGCGCGCCGCGCGCACGCTGGGTGTCGGGAGACTCTTCGCCGCGCGCCGCGAGGACGAGTTCGAACGCGCGGCGGCCGAGGGCGATCGCTTCATCGGGGCGATTCAGCTGGCGCAGCGCGACCGCGCGCGTCTGCAGCGCCGCAGCCGTCACGCCGCGCCAGTCGCCGCTGGCTTTCTCGAACGACGCGATGGCCTGTGCCGCGACGGCTTCGGTTTCCGCGTAGCGGTACTGCAGGCCCAGCGCCGTGGCGAGATTCGTACGCGTCTGCGCCACTTGCGGATCGTCTTCGCGATAGATCGCCTGCCGTATGCGCAGCGCCTCGCGCAGCGGCGGTTCGGCTGCGGCGCCGTCGCCGCGCACCAGCGCGATCAGCGCGAGATTGCCGAGGTGCCGCGCATGCGCCGAATCCGGCGCGGCATAGACCTTTGCGTCGATCGCGACGGCTTCGCGCAGGGCTGTTTCGGCCTCGTCCAGACGGCCCAGGCTGCGCAGCGCTTCGCCGAGATTGTTCAGTGCATTGCTCAGATCCGCATGCACATCGCCGTGCAGCTGGCGCCGCAGCGCGACCGCCTCGGTCAGGTACGGCAGCGCGTCGGCGGCGCGCCCGCCGAGGCTCAGCGTCGTGCCGAGGTCGTTGAGGCTGACCGCGACGTCGGCGCCGGGCGGCTTTTCCAGTTCGCGGCGCAGCGCCAGCGCCTGGCGCAGCTGTGCGATGCCGTCATCGAAGCGTTTGCGCTGGCTCAGCACGACGCCGAGCAGCGCGCGCAGGCGGGCCTCCAGCGCCCGATCGCCGCCGGCATTGAGGGCCAGGCCGCGCTCGAGCAGCACCTGCGATTCCTCGTAGCGGTTGAGCCGGCGCTGCAGATAGGCCAGCTCGTAGACGCCATCGATGTACTGGCGCGATCCGCCGGCGCCGGCTTCTTCGTATAAACGTATAGAATCGCGCAGCAGCGGTTCGGCTTCGGCGTAGAGGCTCAGTTGCACATGGATGCGGCCGAGCACGCCGAGCATGTCGGCCTGCACCAGCGGCTGGCTCGCGAGTTCGCCACGCGCGCGCTGCACGCCGCGCGCCAGCAGTTCGCGCGTGCCGGGCACCTGGTCGGCGGCGGCGCCGGGCACGGCGTTCTCGAACAGGCTGACGAGGTAATTCTGCACCACGGCGCCGCGCTGCGATTCCTGCTCGATGCGGCGTGCCTGCACGAGCACGGCCGCAATGCCGCCTATCGCCGCGAGCGCCGCGGCGGTGCTCAGCGCGACGGCGAGTCGGTTGCGGCGCAGGAACAGCGCCGCGCGATAGCTCCAGCGGCTGCCGGGCAGATCGAGGCTGCGGCCACTGCGCCAGCGCTGCAGATCGGCCGCGAACGCCTGCACGGTGGCGTACCGCTCGGATGGGTCCTTGGCCAGCGCGGTGCGCAGGATGCGGCCGAGGTCGCCGCGCACGAGCGTGCGGTAGGCGCGCAGCGTGGTCTGCCGCGCGGCGAGCCGCTGCTCCCGCGTCCCGGCTGTGTCAGTGCGGCTGATTGCTGCTGCGGGCGAGACGAAAGCCGCCGTGCGCACGATGTGCTGCGCGGCGAGCAGGTCATGGCGCGGCACGAGGTAGGGCAGGGCACCGCTGACCAGTTCGTAGAGGATCACGCCCAGCGAGTACACGTCGGCCGAGACGCCGGCGATCCCGTCGCCGAACTGTTCGGGCGCGGCGTATTGCGGCGTCAATGCGTGGCGTCCGCCGATTTCGGTGGCAATGGCCGCCTCGCCGTCGCCTTCGAGCAGACGCGCGATGCCGAAATCCAGCAGGCGCACGCTGCCGCCGGCGTCGACGAGGATGTTGCCGGGCTTAAGGTCGCGGTGCACGACGAGCTGCGTGTGTGCGTACTGCACCGCGGCGCAGACATCGAGGAACAGGCGCACGCGTGCGGCCACACTGAGACGCTGCGCATCGCACCAGGCGGTGATCGGCTGGCCGCGTACGAACTCGAGCGCGAACCACGGCCGTCCGTCCGCGGCGACGCCACCGTCGACAAAGTGCGCGAGGTTGGGATGCGACAGGCGCGCGAGGATGCGCCGCTCGCGCAGGAAGCGCGCGTGCACGTCGTCGAAGTCGAAGCCGCGGCGGATCAGCTTGATCGCAACGGACTGGGCGAAGTCGGCGCCTTCGCGTTCGGCGCGATACACCACGCCCATGCCGCCGCGGCCGATGCGCTCGATGACGCGGAACGGCCCGAGCCGCGTGCCGGGCAGTGCATCCGCTTCTTCGATCACGGAACCTGATGCGTCATCGAGCGGCTGTTCCGCTTCTGCGGCGGCGTCGGCGAGCAGCGCGGTGACCGCCGCATGCAGGTGCTCGGAACCGTCACAGCGCTGCGTGACGAACGCGGCGCGCTGCTCCGGCGCGAGATCCAGCGCCGCACGCACGATCTCCAGCGCGGTCAGCTCGACCGAGGTCATGCGCCGATCTGGCCGGCCGTGCTCACGCGCACAGCCGCGTGCGCAGCCAGGCCTGCGCCGTGGCCCAGTCGCGCTGCGCCGTGCGCGGCGTGACACCGAGCGAGGCCGCGATTTCGGCCATTTCCAGGCCGATGAAATAGCGCAGCTCGACGACCTGGGCCATGCGCGGCTGTACCGCTTCGAGTTCGCGCAGTGCCTGGTCGAGTTCGGTCATGTCTGTCTGGTCGGGAATCGGCAATTCGAGCGCGGCGGTGAAGTCGTCGCGGCGCCAGCCGCCGCCGCGCTTGTCCGTCATCGCCGCGCGCAGGCGGTCGACGAGCAGCTGCCGCATCATGCGCGCGGCGGCATTGAGCAGATGATTGGAATCGTTGAGTTCGACGGCGGGCCGTTCCAGCAGGCGCAGCAGTACGTCGTGGACGAGCGCCGTGGTCTGCAGCGTGGTGTGGCCGCCCTTGTTGCGCAGCTGCGCCGCGGCGATGCGGCGCAGATCGGCGTAGACCAGCGGCAGCAGGCGTTCGAGTGCCTTGGCATCGCCGCCGTGCCAGCGCCGCAACAGCTGCGTGACGTTCTCGTCCGGGTCGTGCGTGATCATCCCGCCACCATAGCGAAGCCGGACGGCGACGCCTAGACGCGGTCCGCGATTCCGGGCATCCGGCGCGCTGCGCTTGGCGCAGCGCCACGCCATAGCAGGCGGGGGCGACGCGATCTGGAAACGGACGGCAGGGTAGCGTAAAAAAATATATGTGTGCATTGTTTGCAAATGTATCGCGTGTGTTCTGGCGTCGCTTCCACGCCACCGCGACGCGCGCGCCGCTACACTACGCGGATGCCTGCCCCCGACGCCCGCCCGCTTGCCGTCCTTCTCATGGGTCCTACCGCTTCGGGAAAGACCGCGCTGGCCTGCGCGCTGGCCGAGCGCTTTCCGCTCGAACTAATTAGCGTCGATTCGGCCCTGGTCTATCGCGGCCTGGATATCGGCAGCGCCAAGCCGGATGCGGCAACGCTCGCGCGCCATCCGCACCGCCTCATCGACATCCGCGACCCGGACCAGCCGTATTCCGCCGGCGAGTTCCGCCACGATGCGCTGCGCGAAATGGCCTCGATCACCGCGGCCGCCCGCGTGCCGCTGCTGGTCGGTGGCACCGGCCTGTACTTCCGCGCGCTGATGCGCGGGTTCTCGGATCTGCCCGCAGCCCATCCGGAGCTGCGCGAGCGGCTGCAGGCAGAGCTTGAACGCCATGGCCTGGGCGCGCTGCATGCGCGCATGGCGCAGCTGGATCCGCTCGCCGCGAGCCGCATCCGCGCGAGCGACACGCAGCGCGTGCTGCGTGCGCTCGAAGTGATGGCCTTGAGCGGTCGGCCGCTCAGTGAGCTGCAGCAGGGCAGGGCGGAACCGCCGCCCTACCGCCTGCTCAAGCTCGCGCTCGTGCCGGTCGAGCGCGCGCCGCTGCACGCACGCATCGCCGAACGCTTCGATGCGATGCTGGCCGGTGGACTCATCGAAGAAGTCCAGGGGCTGCGCGCGCGGGGCAACCTGCACGCGGACCTGCCCGCGCTGCGCGCCGTGGGCTACCGGCAGGTCTGGCAATACCTGGCCGGGGAGTTGTCGCTCGCCGAGCTGCGCGACCGCGGCATCTTCGCGACGCGCCAGCTGGCCAAGCGGCAGATCACGATGCTGCGCGCCGAACTCGATGCGCGCTGGCTCGACCCCGAGCGCGAGGACGCGCACACGCGCGCCAGTGATGCCTTGCAACTGTTCCTCGGCAATGGCGACCGCGTGCAAATCTCATAACGCAGTCGACGTTCTCGGCGGATTCAAGACCGGTTAAGATCGGGCACTTGGACCGGGGCGCCGGGTTTACGGGGCGCATTCCCCGCTGCTTTTTTTCCGGTTCGCTCTAGGAGAACACCAATGTCAAAAGGGCAGTCGCTGCAGGATCCGTTTCTGAACGCCTTGCGCCGCGAACGCGTGCCGGTGTCGATCTATCTCGTCAACGGCATCAAGCTGCAAGGTACGGTCGAGTCGTTCGATCAGTTCGTCGTGCTGTTGCGCAATACCGTCAGCCAGATGGTCTACAAGCATGCGATCTCCACCGTCGTGCCGAGCCGCAACGTGCGTCTGGGCGAACCGCATCACGGCCAGGGCGAAGCCGGTGATGCCGACCACGCCGATCATGGCGAGGGCTGACCGCCCTGTTTGACCGGGCAGCCAAGGGCGAGCGCGCCGTGCTCGTCCAGACCAGCCGATCGGGCGACAGCGATGTCGATGCGCGCCTGCAGGAATTCGCGGAGCTGGCCGCATCCGCCGGCGCCAGCGTCGTCGCCCGCGTTCTTGCACGCGTGGACAAGCCCAACGCGCGTTTCCTGCTCGGTACCGGCAAGGTCGAGGAACTGCGCGAGCTCAAGCTCGCGAGCGATGCCGACCTTATTCTTGTCAATCACGCCCTGAGTCCGGTCCAGGAACGCAATCTGGAAAAATACTGCGAGTGCCGCGTGATCGGCCGCACCGGTCTGATCCTCGACATCTTCGCGCTGCGCGCGCGCTCGCACGAAGGCAAGCTGCAGGTCGAGCTGGCTCAGCTCAAGCACATGGCCACGCGCGCGGTGCGTGGCTGGAGCGGTCTCGACAGCCAGCGCGGCGGTTCGATCGGCCTGCGTGGCCCCGGCGAAACCAAGCTCGAACTGGATCGGCGTTTGCTGCGCGGACGCATCCAGTTACTGCAGGAACGCCTCGACAAGGCGGCGCTGCAGCGCGAGCAGACCCGGCGCAGCCGCGTGCGCAACGCGGTGCCGCTCGTGGCGCTGGTCGGCTATACCAACGCCGGCAAATCGACCCTGTTCAATCGCCTCAGCGGTGCCGGCGTCTACGCCGCGGACCAGCTGTTTGCCACGCTGGACCCGACGCTGCGCCGCATCGACGGATTGCCCTGCGGGCCGTTCGTACTCGCCGACACCGTCGGTTTCATCCGCGATCTGCCGCACGATCTCGTCGC
>Ga0068852_100001708_pt1 | contig 14968 bp, 9 predicted proteins | sample KBSCornC22_FD_66594 | JGI IMG/M metagenome (GOLD analysis project Ga0068852, IMG submission 66594) | Corn rhizosphere microbial communities from Kellogg Biological Station, Michigan, USA - KBS Corn C2-2 | ecosystem: Host-associated > Plants > Roots > Rhizosphere > Soil ... | reverse complement strand
CAGCCGGGGGAATGATTTCGCTATGCCGACCGTCGTGCGGTGGCGTGAACGGATCGACTGAAAGACGTGCTTTCGAGAATTCGGCCGGCTGGCGCGATGCGCGCCTGCTGGCCGCAGACGCTCGCCAGCCGGACACGCTCGATCGCGAAATTTTCCCGGAACCCTCCACTCACTACGCGATCTTGCGGTAGTGGTGCCACAGGGATTCCATCAGCACGAAGCCCGGGCTCAGCCAGTCGCGTGTGGCGTGGTGAGAGATGGCCGCTTCCCAGTCCGCTGAACTGAGCTTCTCGAGCTCCGCATCACCGACGTTCACGAGGCCCATCGACCACTCGCCGAAACATCGCGACGGAACCGCAATGTCCTGCAGCACCACGATGTTCGTATGTCGCGAATCGTCTCGAATGCGTCGGAAAAGCGCATCGACCTTGCCGCCCTCACCTTCGAGGCACTGCGCAAAGCGCCGCGAGGAGCGGAGCAGGACGCCGGTGACATCGAGCGATAAATTTACTTTTCTCGCATTTTCCACCAACAGCATCAGCCCTGAGCCATCCAGCGGCGCCGTTTCTTCGCTTACATAAACCAGTTGCCTGATGGACACGTTCCTCACTCCGGCATTCCAGGAAGTGACTTGATCTGAGCACTCGTCGCTACGGGGCGATTGTCGACTGGGCTGACCGAGCGTACCGCACGCGCACGTCGACGGCAGAAATTTTTCGGGCCACCTTCCGTACGCCAGCGTTCTGATCGCGGGTCTTCCGGTGCGACGACGCGGCTGCTGCGTCGCAACGTGCACAAACGCGCATTCCCCGTAAAGTAGCGCGGCCCTGGCCTTTCGCCGGGCACGGATCGGGGGGTCCGTTCATTCATCGGGAGGTATGCCGTACATGATCCGCACACATCGTCTTGCGCTCGCCATTGCCGCGCTGCTGTCGCTGTCCGTCGCACCCGCCATGGCTCAGGGCGGCAGGCACGCCGCAGAAATGAATTCCGAAACCGTGACCGTCGAAGCCACTCCGGAGGCCACCGGCGGCGCGCAGTTCCAGACCCTCGCCAATCCGCTCGTCGTCGCCGCACTCGGTACACCCGATGCGGACGACCTGCGCCTGCTCGCCGAACGCCGGCGCAACCAGGACCGCCGCGGCGAGCCGCTCGAAGTGGCGTACGGCCGCGAAACCGCGAACGCCTCGGTGGCGCTGAGCAAGCTGGACTGGCAGCCGCTGGCCGACGGCAGCCAGGGCGCGCAGCTGCGCGTCCAGTCCGACAGCGCGATCGCGCTGCGCGCCGCACTCGAATTCGTCGCGCCGGCCAACGGTGCGCGCATCAACATCGACGACATGACGCTGCGCTTCCGCGGCGATGACGGCCAGACCTTTGCCATGGCCGGCCGCGATCTGGTGGCGGCCGAAGCGAACTGGTCGCCCATCGTGCAGGGTCAGGCGCTGACGATCGAAATCGTGCTCGCCGCGGGCTCGCGCGCACAGGCGCTGACGCTGCGCATTCCGCAGCTGTCGCATTTCGACATGAACCCCGCTTCGACCGATGCAGCCATCGGCCAGAAGATCGGCGAGAGCGACTCCTGCGAGCGCGACATCGTCTGCCGCACGAGTCCGCCATCGGGCTTCACGAGCACGGCCAACGCGGTCGCGCGCATGGTCTTCACCAAGGGCAGCAGCAGCTATCTGTGCACCGGCACCCTGCTCAACAACGGTTTCTCGCCGAAGAAGCGCACGTTCTGGACCGCCAACCACTGCATCAGCACGCAGTCGGTCGCCAATACGCTGCAGACCTACTGGTTCTATCAGGCGACGACCTGCAACGGCTCGACCGCAAGCTCGGCGGCACGCACGCTGACCGGCGGCGCCTACCTGCGCCACAACAACAGCGCGCGTGACACCGCGCTGCTCGAACTCAAGACCGCACCGCCGGCCGGCGCCGTCTATGCGGGCTGGAGCAGCTCGGCAATCGCTTCGACCGGTACCGCGATCGAAGGCATCCACCATCCGGCCGGCGACGTGAAGAAGTATTCGCTCGGCTCGGTGAACCAGCTGTCCGGCAGCATCGACGGCAAGGGTCCGTTCTACCGCGTTGTCTGGTCCACCGGCGTGACTGAAGGCGGTTCGTCGGGCTCGGGCCTGTTCACCGTCAGCGGCGGCAACTACCAGCTGCGCGGCGGCCTGTACGGCGGCACGTCGTACTGCACGGCGCCGACGGCGCCGGACTACTACTCGCGCTTCGCCGATGTGTATTCGAGCTTCAGCAGCTATCTGACGCCGTAAGCGGCACGGCCGGCCGGTCCGCGTGGACCGGCCGGCTTTTTCCACAATTTCCGCGCTTATTCCGTTGCGCGATGACGGCCGTATCCATACGGTGGTGCCTGCGGAAATTGCCGCAGACGCAGACTGGTTCACAACAGACGATCACGGCATCGCCATAATTCGCCCGCTGTCCGCTCGATCGGTGCAATCCACCGCAACCGTCGGCCTCAGCCGATAACCACAACGAGCCGTACCGCGGACTGCGCTGCATGCAGCGGATCCGCCCTCCTGCGCGCCTTGCGCGCAACCCCCACCGACTGCCAATCCACCTCCGGGCAGCGGACCCTGCGTCGCCATCACGCCCTGCGGATTCCCTGATCCGTTCCGGCGCGGCGCCGCCTGCGTTCATCCAGGAGGAATCCGATCATGTCCCATCCGCTCGTTCTGCATCGTTCCCTGTTCGTCCTCGCCGTCGGCGCCGCCGCGTTGCTGCCGCTGCGCAGCCATGCCCACGGCTCGATGGTGGTGCCCGAAAGCCGCATCTACCACTGCTTCCAGAGCAATCCCGAAAACCCGACCGATCCCGCGTGCCGCGCGGCCAAGGAGGTAGGCGGCACGCAGGCCTTCTACGACTGGACCGGCATCAACCAGGCCAACGCCAATGGCAATCACCAGGCCGTCGTGCCCGACGGCAAACTCTGCAGCGGCAACAACCCGACCTTCCGCGGTCTCGATCTCGCGCGCAGCGACTGGTTCGCCACGCCTATCGCGAACGGCGGCGACGGCAAGTTCGAGTTCGTGTTCCGCGCGACCGCGCCGCACGCGAGCCGCGACTGGGTGTTCTATGTGACGCGCGCCGGCTGGTCGCCGACCGACCCGTTGCGCTGGTCGGACCTGTTCGAGTTCTGCCGCTTCGGTTCGGTGCCGCTGGACAACGGCAACTACCGCTTCCGCTGTGCGCTGCCGGCGCTGACCGGCAAGCACACGATCTTCACGACCTGGCAGCGCTCCGACAGTACTGAGGCGTTCTATACCTGTACGGATGTGGAATTCGGCGGCGCGCCGAACCCGACCTGGACCGACGAAGGCGCACTGACCGCGCAGAACGCGCTACCGGCCGGCACCGTCGTGACGCTGCGCGTGTTCAACAGCGCCGGCAACGATGTCGAGTCCATACCGTTCACCGTCGCCGCCGGCCAGGGTGCGACGAGTGAATGGCCGTATCGCTTCGCGCTCGCGGTCAACGCGCAGGCCACGAATGCACGCGTCGGCGTGCTCGGCAGCGGCGGCGCGATCGTGCCGCAGCAGAGCGCGAGCGCGAACCGCGTCTATACGCTGACGAGCCAGAACCTCAACCACCAGGTCGACATCCGCCTGCCCAACACCAACCAGCCGCCCGTCGCAGCCATCGCCGCGAGCGTGACCACCGTCACCGGCGCGGGCAGCGTGGCGCTGTCAGGCACCGGTTCGAGTGATCCCGAAGGCCAGGCCCTGAGCTATCAGTGGAGCGTGGTCTCCGGCAGCGGCGCGAGCTTGAGCAGTGCGAGTGGCGTGCAGACCACGCTGAACCTCACGACGCCGGCGCAGGACCAGAGCGTCGTCGTGCGCCTCAGCGTCAGCGACGGCGCGGCCAGCCAGAGCACGACGGTGACGATCGCACACAAGAAGCCCGGCACCGGCGGCAACTACGACTACATCTATCCGGCCGGCCTCGGCAGCTACGTGCCCGGACAGACCGTCGTGCTCGGCAGCGACGGCAATCGCTACCGCTGCCGCCCGAACCCCGAAGGCGGCTGGTGCAACATCAACAGCGCGTATCACTACGCGCCGGGCAGCGGCGCGAACTGGCAGGACGCCTGGACGCGTCTGTAGCGCGAAGGCAATCCGTTGCGGCACTGCGCCGCAACGGATTGCGCGGGTGACGCCAACGAACACCGCCGGCACCGTGCGCGATTTCGCGCGGGCGACCGCGTCGCGCATACTTCCGCTCATGCCCGACATCGTCCTCGCCACGCTCAATGCGCGCTACGCGCACGCTTCCCTCGGCCTGCGCTGCCTGCGCGCCAACCTCGGTGCGCTGCGCGAGCGCAGCGCGATCCGCGAATTCATCATCGGCCAGAAGATCGAGGACATCGCCGAGAAGATTCTCGCCGACCGTCCGCGCATCCTCGGACTCGGCGTATACATCTGGAATATTGAGGAGAGCACCAAGCTCGTCGCCCAGCTCAAGGTGCTGCAGCCGGATCTCGTCGTGGTGCTCGGCGGTCCCGAGGTCAGCTACGAAACCGATGCACAGCGCATCGCCGCCCTCGCCGACCACGTGATCACCGGCTGGGGCGAAATCAGCTTCGCCACGCTCGCGCAGCAGATCCTGGCCGGAGAACGGCCGGTCGCACGCATCATTCCCGGCGTGCAGCCGCCACTGCCGGCGCTCGCGATCCCGTACGGCGAATACACCGACGAGGACGTGCAGAAGCGTTACCTCTACGTCGAGGCCTCGCGCGGCTGTCCGTTCAAATGCGAGTTCTGCCTGTCGGCGCTGGACAAGACCGCGTGGCCGTTTCCGCTAGACCCGTTCCTCGCCGAACTCGAAACCCTCTACGCGCGCGGCGCGCGCCAGTTCAAGTTCGTCGACCGCACGTTCAACCTCAAGGTCGATACCTCGCTCGCGATCCTCGACTTCTTCCTGGCCAAGCTCGACGCGGCGCCGCACGATCCGGTGTTCGTGCATTTCGAGCTGATCCCCGACCATCTGCCGGAATGCCTCAAGACCGCGATCCAGCGTTTTCCGGCCGGTACGCTGCAGTTCGAGATCGGCATCCAGACCTTCGATCCCGAGGTGCAGTCACGCATCTCGCGCCGCCAGGACAACGCGCGCGCCGCGGCGAACCTGAGCTGGCTGCGCGATCACTGCAATGCGCACCTGCACGTCGACCTGATCGCCGGACTGCCTGGCGAGGACGTGACAACATTCGCGCGCGGCTTCGACATGCTCGTCGCGCTGGCGCCGCACGAAATCCAGTTCGGCATTCTCAAGCGCCTGCGTGGCGCGCCGATCGCGCGGCATACGCAGGACTACGGCCTGCAGTTCAATCCGGAACCGCCGTACAACATTCTCGCCACCAACGTGATCGACTTCGCGACCATGCAGCGCCTGTCGCGCTTCGCGCGCTACTGGGACCTCATCGCGAATTCCGGCCGCTATCCGCGCACGCTGCGCCGGCTGCTCGCGGATTCGCCGTTCGCGCACTTCCTCGCCTTCAGCGACTGGCTCTACGCGCGCACCGGACAGACCCACGCGCTCGCGCAGGAACGTCTGGTGCAGGCGCTGTACGACTACCTCGGCAACGAACGCGCGCTGCCCGCCGACGACGTCGGCGCCGACCTCGCGCTCGACTACCACGGCGCCGGCGGCCGCAGCCGCCTGCCCTTCGAACCCGCCGATGCACAGATGCCCGTGCCGCGCTCGCGCAAGGGCGACGGCGCCACGCCGGCGCGGCAGGCGAGGCATTTGCAGCGGCCGTGAGCCCGATGAGGCGCGCGGAAGAGACGCAGTCGCACAGTTGATCTATACGCGCGCATATCGCGGTAGTGCGGAGGAGCACCACGCACTGTTTCACGCACGAGACCCGGCAGTCACCCATCGCGTCGTCGAGTACGCGGCGACGCAGCCGCAGTGGTATCTGTCGGGGCGCTGGTAGGCGGCATTTCCCCCACGCCCATCGAGCCGCCCGAACGATCAGGTATGCTCGCCCCAACCCCGGGGGGGAGTACTTGCACCAATGCCGCGTTCCGCGCTGACGGCGGTGGCCCGATTCGCCTGCGCCCTGCTGCTGCTCTGCGTGAGCCTGGGCGCCGCGGCCAGTGACCAGCGTCCGCTCAACGAATATTCGCGTGAGACCTGGACGACCCGGCAGGGTCTGCCGCACAACCTCGTGCAAGGCGTGACGCAGACGGCTGACGGCTATCTGTGGTTCGCGACCTGGGAAGGTGTGGCGCGCTACAACGGCATCGAGTTCCGCGCGTTCGACCGCTCCAGCCTGCCGGCCTTGGCCGACGATGGTGTGCGCGCGCTGCAGGTGCTGCGCGACGGCACGCTGGTGATGGGGACCTCGCGGGGCGGTGTCACGCTGCTGCGCGACGGCGTCTGGTCGCGCCTGAGCATGCGCGACGGGCTCTCCCAGGACGAGATCATGGACGTGGCCGAGGATGCGTCCGGCGCGCTGTGGATCGCGACCGAGAGCGCCGGACTCGACCGCGTCGCGGACGGGAAGGTGCAGCATTTCGGCCGTGAGCAGGGTCTGCCGAGCCTGTCGCTGCTGCTGCTCACGGCGCACGCCGACGGCAGCCTCTGGGCCGGCACGACCGAAGGCCTCGTGCACATTCGCGACAACGTCGTGCGTGTATTCGACGAAGCGCAGGGATTGCCGCCGGGTCCGGTGTTCGATATCGCGTTCGGTGCAGACGGCGGCATTTACGTCGGCACGGAACGCGGCGTCTATCGCGGCGACGGCGAACGCTTCGCGCGCGCGGCGGCCGATCTGCCGGTCGATGCGGTGCAACGCCTGCTCGCGGACCGCAGCGGCAACCTGTGGATCGGCACGGTCAATCACGGCGTGCTGCGCCTGCGCGGGAATCAGGTCGAAGCATTGGGGAGCGAAGTCGGCCTGCCGAACAACCGCGTGTCGGCATTGTTCGAGGATCGCGAAGGCAGCATCTGGGTCGGCACCAACGGCGGCCTGCTGCGGCTGCGCGACGCGCCGTTCGTGAGCTATACGACCGAGCACGGGCTCGCCGACAACTACGTGCGCAGCGTGCTCGAGACGAAGGACGGCACGCTGTGGGCCGGCACGAGCAACGGACTTTCGCGTTGGCGCAACGGCCGCTTCGAAGCGATGAAGGAAACCGACGCCGTGTTCGGCGATTCGGTGCTGAGTCTCGCCGGCGACGCGGCCGGCGGTCTGTGGGTAGGCACCTATGCCAACGGCCTGCTGCACTGGCGCGACGGCGCGCTCACGCGCTGGACCACTGCCGACGGACTCGCCGGCAATCAGGTCCGCGCGATCGCAACGGCGCGGGACGGCGCGGTCTGGGTCGGTACGGCGCGCGGCCTGTCGCGACTGCGCGACGGTGTCTGGCGCAATTTCACGGTCGCCGACGGCTTGCCGCGCGAGTTCATCATGTCGCTGCACGCGGCTGCCGACGGGCGTGTCTGGATCGGTACGGCCAATGGTGCGGCCGTGGCAAGCGCGGACACGATCCGCAGCGTGGACCTGTCCGGCTTCGACGAGATCGAAGACGTGTTCGGTTTCCACGAGGATGCCGATGGCACGATCTGGATGGCGACCGACCGCGGCCTCGTTCGCGAACGCAACGGCACGCTGACGACAGTCGCGCGGCGCCACGGACTGCCGGTGGACACGGTGTTCCAGGTCGTCGCCGACGACGAGGACCGTTTCTGGCTGACCACCAACCGTGGCGTGCTGCGCATTGCGCGCCGCGATGCCGATGCGGTTGCCGACGGTGCGCGTCCGGAGCTGGCCGTCGAGGTCTTCGGCGAAGCCGACGGCATGGCCAGCGCGCAATGCAACGGCGGTTCCGGCCCGGCCGCGTGGCGCAGCGCCGACGGACGCATCTGGGTAGCGACCGCGATGGGCCTGTCCAGCGTCGATCCGCCGCGCCTGCATCGCTTCGCGCGGGTCGCACCGCCGCTGGTCATCGAGGAAGTGCGCGTCGACGACCGCATCGTCGCGCTGCGCGACGCCTTCGACCTCGCGCCGGGTACGCGCAAGATCGAACTGCATTTCGCCGGGCTGAGCTATCTGATGCCGCAGAAGATCCGCTACCGCTATCGCCTCGACGGCTTCGATGCGGACTGGGTGGAACGCGGCACGCAGCGCTTCGCGCAGTTCACGAATCTCGCGCCCGGCGACTACCGCTTCCGCGTGACGGCAGCGAATGCGGGCGGCGAATGGAACCGCGAGGAAGCGATCGTCGATCTGCATGTCGCGCCGCACCTGTGGCAGCGCAGCAGCTTCCGGGCGGTTGCGGCACTTTTCTCACTATTGATTCTTTACCTTTTATACGCCGGGCGCGTGCGCCAGCTGCGCCACAACGAGCGCCGCCTGCGCGAGCTCATCGACCAGCGCACGCAGGACCTGCGCGCGCAGACCGAACGCCTGACCGCCGCCGATGCGGAGAAGAGCACCCTGCTCGTGCGCCTGCGCGAACACGCCGACGCGTTCGAGCGCCAGGCGCGCGAGGACAGCCTGACCGGCCTGTCCAACCGGCGCTGGTTCGACGAACAGCTCGAGGCCGAGTTCGACGAGGCGGTACGGACTCAGCGCCCGCTCGTGCTGGCGCTCGTCGACATCGACCATTTCAAGCGCATCAATGACCAGTACTCGCACGCCGCCGGCGACGCCGCGTTGCGCGCGGTCGCCGACACCATGCGCGCGCAGCTGCGCCCGCAGGACCGCATCGCGCGCTACGGCGGCGAAGAATTCGCGCTGCTGTTTCCGGACACCCCGCTGGCCGAGGCGCGCGTGCTCGCCGAGCGGCTGCGCCGCTCAGTCGAGCAGTGCGATTGCGAGGACTTCGCGCCGGGCCTGCACATGACGATCAGCATCGGCCTGGCCGCGCGTGAGGATGCGGAGCACCACGAAAAGCTCGTCTCGCACGCGGACGGGCTGCTCTACGAGGCCAAGCGCAGCGGCCGGAACCGCGTCTGCGGGTGACGCCGGTCGGTGTCCGTTCCGACCGGCCTCGGCCTTATAAAATCGTTGTCAATCAATTGCCTGAATAATTCTTCGAGCAAAACCCTTCAAATTCGCAGGAATTGTCACGGCATCCCATGTCACGACCTCCGCTCTGCTCCGACTTGCATATATAGCCGCGCCAATGGTCAGCGCGTGCATGGAGCATTTATGACACTTTCAGCCTACCTCAGCAGCCTCGCCGTCAGCGACGCGCAGCTGGCCCACGCGTCCTCCCGATTCGATGCGGCGGTCAATGCACTGGGCGCCCTGCTCGCCGAACCGATCGCCTGCGTCTATCGGGAGCAGCTTGCCGGCGACATTGCCGACGCCTGGGTTGTCGACGCCTCCGCGGCCGTCAACCTCCTGAGCCGGCGCGGACGCCTCCGAACCACGGCTACGGCCGCCTCGCCGGAACAACGGGAAGCACGCGACCTCATGCACACCCTTGCCGCGAACCTGAGCGAGCAGGACGACGCACATCTTCGCTACGAATCCGCGAGCTGCGGGCGCGAACTGGCGCAGCGCGCGCTGTCGAGATGGTTCGCCATCCTCGGCCAACACGATGCTTCCTCCGCCGAAGGCGTCGCGCTCAACGCAAACCTGTTGCCGGATGCGGGCGAGCTCAACGACATCAGCAGCCGCGTCGAAGCGGTGTCCTACGGTGTCCAGCCGCTGGTCGTTTCACGAGCTCTCCGGCTCTACTGGGACTGCCTGTTCGTCGAATTCGCTTCTGACCGGCAGCCGATCGAGCTCGGGCCAAGTCTGTGGATCGTCCCCGAGGCGCGCGTGGAGCCGCGCACGTACCGTCTCTTCGATAACAAAGGTCACGCCGCTGCCTTTGTCCGGAGGGAAAGCGCCAGTCCGCGCGCGCCGGCAGCGCACAGCGCGGCGTCGATCATGCGCCGGGCCTGGGCTCATATCGGCCAGCGGCCCGACCTCTCGTCGTCAGAGCAAATCGTCGTGGCGCTCCAAAGTTCATTCGGTATCCCGACGGCCGGCAAAGCACGGGACAAGGATTTCACCTGGAGCACGGTGCGGGGCACCGAGATGGCTTTTCTGGGCAGGCCGAACCGCGCGTTTGCGCAATCGGTCGAAGTCGGCCTCGACGCGATCATGAGTGTTCAAGGTTTCCCCGATGACGAAGCCGTCGAAAGGCTCAAGTCCTCGGGCGAAGAAGTCCGCATCAAACTACGCCAGTACGCGAGAAGCAAACGCCTGCCCATCGGCGCGGTCTGCTCCGCCTACGCTGGCGGAGTGACGTACGCAGTCATTGCACAGGGCGCGCGAGAAGCGGGTTTTCCGACCGGCGAGCCCGAGAGCTTCGCCGCACGTTTCGACGATCTCTGGCGACGCTTCAGCAGTGCGCTCAACCTGCGCGGCCGACCGGCGCGCGAACTCGCCTCGACGACCGCACGCGGCGCCGGCCGCCTCATCTGAAGTTACGGGCGCGGCGGTCCGATGAACGGCATCGCCGCGCTCAGCAACTCAGGCGTGTCCGCGAGATCGTCGATTCCACGAGCTGGTAACGCAGCGCGTTGGGCAGACGCACGAACATGAGCCGCTCCAGCTGCAGGGCAGTACGATCGTTGTCGCGATAGTAGAAGCGCAGGATCTGGAACTGCTGGTTCGCGGTGCAGATCCTGCGCAGGCTGAAACCGGCTACCTGCTTGTAGTGGAAGTTGGCATCCAGACCCGACGGATTTTCCGAATCCTCGCGTGTGCGCGTGCGATCGCGGATCTGCATCAGCGATCCTCCGACGAGCTGCAGCTGCTCGGGGCCGAGTCCGGGGCTGTGTATCGCCGACACGTTGTCCGGCAGTGCCGCGGCCGGATAACTCGCATGCGTGTGGCCCGACAGGAACAAGTGCACATACGGTTGCCGCGTTGCGGCGGAGCTCGCGGGCGCGGCGCCGAGATGATCGAGCACGCGCTGTGCCTTGCGTAGCTGCATTTTCGGGATGCCGCGATCACGGATGTCGTCCGGCTCGTAGGGATAGACGACGGGGTGATGGGTCGCCAGTATTCGATACGCACGTGGCACGGGCTGGCTATCGATCGCTGCACAGAGACGTTCGAGCGCTGGTTTCGACGTTTCGCCGAGCGCCAGGGTGTTAGGGACGAAGCGGAACGATACCGTATCGAGTCCGTAGCATTCGACGCGCGGCCCGCCGGGCGCCTGCACGACGAGCGGCTTCAACCACTCCTCGTCGCGCCACGCAGCGATACTCCCGACGAGCGCCTTCTGTCGTACGGCAGCGCGATCGTAGATACCCATGTTGATCACGGGTTGACCACCAGGCCACGCATCGTGATTGCCGTAGAGCAGACGCGCCGGACAATCGTGAAGCAGGCGGCGCCAGCCATCGATGCGTTTGATCGCCATCTCGATCGACTGCTCGTCGCCGAATGTCGTCGCATCGCCGGTATCGACCAGCCAGGTCTGCGGCGTGAACTCCGCATTCTCCGCAGCGAACCACTCTCGCTCGTTCGCGGCGTAGTCCTGCAGGAACTGCTCGAAATACTCCAGACCGACGCTGTCGTGCCCGAGTGAACCCTCATGCCAGCCGCCGACATTGCGCTCCTCGAACCAGCGCCTGGCCTTGAGACGCCAGAAGCGCTGCTCGCGGATCAGCTTCTGCTTGTCGTCGTAGTTGTCGCAAAAGTGCAGATCGGAAATATGAACGATCTGCAGCAGCGGCTTCCACTGTGTCATGGCTCATTCCTCACGTTCGGGTTCGGCGGAGGGCCGGAATTCGTCGGCAAACTCGGCGCGCAGCCGGGCTCTGAGGCGGCTGAGCTGCTTGCGCTCTGCGCTCGTCTGCGCGCGATCGGTGCGCGCTTCGTTCATGCGCGACAGCAGCAGGCGGCGGTCACGGTCTTCAAGGCCCGCGATGAACGCCAGCGCACGACGAAGCAGGCGACGCTGAGCGAGCACGCCCGCAATGTCGTCATCGACGGTGAACGAAATTTCTTCGGCGGCATGCCGGATCACGACATCGCGCGAACGCTCGCGATAGCGGTCGGCAATGCGGCGGCGCAGGATCGCAATGGCCCTTCGCGTTCCGTCCTCGTCCCGGTGCTGCGTTCGTCCCGGCAACTGCTCGAGACGATACAGGTCGGTCAGCGTCTGTTGGATCAGATCGTCGTGATCGGCGGCAAGTCCGCGTGCACGGGTCCGCAGGTAGCTCGACAGCACCGCCATCAACCGACGAGCGCGCCCGGCTTTTCCGTCCTCGTCCGCGGCCCCGGCCATGTGCCCCCTGGAACCGGCAACGGCGGCGAACTGAGACGTTCGCCACTCGCGCCCGATGCGAGGCCATCATCCGAGCGGGTCGCGACCATTCGCAACAGAATGGTTTCTTTCCACAGCGTGCTATTGAACTTTATTCACACTTTTACAGGCGCCGGCGCGAAATCCGCGCGCCGGGCGTGAAACGCGTCAAGGTCTTTCGCGCAATTTTGCGCTACGGATCAAATCGGCGCGGCTGCATCAGCGCCCCGCCGCCGCCTCGGCCTGACGCAGCAGCCGCAGCACGTTGCCGCTCCAGAGTTTCTGCAGGTCCGCTTCGGAATAGCCGGCGGCGCGCAGCCGCGCGGTGATTTCGGGAAGGGCGTCGATGTCTTCCATCTGGCGCAGGCCGCCGCCGCCGTCCCAGTCGCCGCCGAACGCGACGTGATCCACGCCGGCGACTTCGATCAGGTGCAGCAGGCTTTTCATGAAGCCGTCGATGTCGAGGTTCCACATCGGCGCGGTCCTGTCGAGGGCGCGCGTGTCGGCGATCAGTTTCGCCTGCTCGACCGGCGACAGTTCGCTGATGCGTTCGAGCTTCTCGAACAGCGCGATGCGCTCCGGCGTCAGGTTCATGTCGGTCAGGTAGACCGTGGTCACGCTGATCACACCGCCCGCGGCGGCGAGCTTGCGGATGCGCGCGTCGTCAAGGTTGCGTGGATGGTTCCAGATTTCGCGCGAGCCCGAATGCGACAGCAGGATCGGCGTGCGCGACAGTGCGAGCATCTGGTCGAAGGCCGCATCGGATGCATGGCTCGCATCGATGATCAGGCCGAGGCGGTTCATCGCCTTGACCCAGTCGCGACCGAGCGGGCTCAGGCCATTCCACGTGGCGGTGTCGGTCGACGAGTCGGCGAACTGGTTGGTCTTCGTGTGCACCGGCCCGGCCAGGCGCACGCCGCGCTGCTGGAATTCGGCCAGCAGGTTCAGATCCTCGCCGAGCGGATAGCTGTTCTCCATGCTCAGATAGGCGAAGCGCTTGCCTTCCCGGTCGAGCCGCGCCGCGTCGTCGGCGCGCGTGGCGAGAGCGATGCGCTGCGGAAATTTCGCGATCGTCGCGGCGATGAGATCGGCACGGCCGCGTGCGAATGCGAGCGCGCTGGCATAGCCCTCCGCAGTCAATGGACCCGGCGCGGTATAGATCACGAAAAAGCCGCCGTCGAGATCGCCCGCGTCCATGCGGCCCAGGTCGACCTGGATCAGATCGTTCGCATACGTGTGCCGGTCGCCGAAGCTCCAGCCGGCGCGCCCGAAATGCATCGGCGTATCGAGGTGCGTATCGAAGGTCAGCAGGCGGCGATGCAGATCATCGGGCTTCGGTGGCGACGCGGTGCAAGCGCTCAGCAGCACAAGGCATGACAACGGCAGCAGGTTCTTCATCGAAGGTCTCGCGTGACAGCGGTCGGATCGTGTCGAGAGTAGCGCAGGACGGCCCGGCGGATGCACGGCGCTCGCGCTATCCGAAATCTCGCGCTATCCGAATGAAGTGTCGCTTGCGCAGAGGAGCGAATCGGCATCCGACGATGAGTACGCAGCGTGCCGCGCGCGCACCGCGAACACCACCGCGTTGCGCACGGCCTGCGCGGCGCATGTGCGCGCCTATGTGCACTCACGCCATCAGATCGAAATCCCCGCCCAGCACGCGATCCAGCCGTCCGCTGCGCCAGCCGCGTACCGCGTCGCGCACGAGCGGCGTGGGCTGTTCCTGGTAGCGCCGGCACAGGCGCGATTCGATGTCGGCTTCGGCCGCGAATCCGGCGACGCCGTCGGGCGTCACCCGCACACGCACGCGCTGGCGTTCGGCCGGGGTCGCGTCGCCGCGTTCGAGCACATGCAGCCCGCGCTCGTCGCGCAGCGACTGCCAGGCGCCGAAGCCGGCGACGATCATGCGCAGGCGCGCCTGCTCGCGGTCGTGCTCGATCATGCGCACGCGCATGCCGCGCGTCTCGGCCCAGTCGGCATACATCTGCGCGAGGCGTTCGGCCCAGGCGCGCGTGGCCGCGTTGACGCGATCGGGGCTCAGCAATTCAAGCTGTGCATCTTCGGGCTCGCCCGCGAGTACCGCATCGCTCGCGAGTTCGATCAGGTGCAGACGCAGCGCGAGATGACGCACGACGTCGAGCACGCCGCGTCCGCCGCCGGTCAGACGCTGCAGCAGCGAATGCGCGCCGCGCACACCGTTCTCGATGCGATCCATGCGCTCGAGCGTGTCGAGCACGCGCTGGCGATCGCCGCTGTTCCAGAAGTCGCGTGACTGCATCGCACCCGCGGCGTGATCCTTCAGCGCGATCCAGTCTTCGCCATGCAGGCGCCGTTCGGCCGCATCGAGCGCAGCCTGCAGCGCGGCGCGTGCGCCAGCATCGGCCGCCGGATCCAGCGCGAGCGCGCGCAGATCGGCGCGCTCGGGCACAGCGGTCTTTGCGGGTATCGATGCGCCGGTCGCGTCGGGATCGACGAAGCGCACCTGCAGCGCATCGCCGGCGCCGGTCACGAACAGGAACTGGCCGCCGCTCGGCGCGCGGTTTTCCACAATGGTGCGCGACAGCGGTGCGAGCAGGTACTGGTCGATCGCACGGCGCAGCGGGCGTGCGCCGAGGTCCGGCGTGAAGCCGCGCTCGAGCAGGAAATCCACCGCCGACGGTTCCCACTCGACGGCCCAGTCG
>Ga0068852_100001702_pt1 | contig 14986 bp, 11 predicted proteins | sample KBSCornC22_FD_66594 | JGI IMG/M metagenome (GOLD analysis project Ga0068852, IMG submission 66594) | Corn rhizosphere microbial communities from Kellogg Biological Station, Michigan, USA - KBS Corn C2-2 | ecosystem: Host-associated > Plants > Roots > Rhizosphere > Soil ... | reverse complement strand
ACTGCTTCTTGGTCTCTGATGGACCCTAATTTGTCGGGAAGGCAGGAAGGTACAGGATGGATGTTCCGGCCAGGATGTCCTATCTTAGGCGCCATGAAAGCCATCTACTTCCTTTTGTTTGCCTTTTCTTTTGGCGTATCTTTTGACACAAGGGCTGCCGAGCCTCCCTGTAAACCTGTCAATCTGCGATGTGAATATTTAGTAAATCCACTTGGCATCGATGCGTCCCATCCCAGGCTGTCGTGGCGGCTGGAAGATAAACGTCCGGGCGCTGTGCAGATCGGATACGCGGTGACGGTAGGGACGGACCCGGCTGTGAGCCTATGGTCCACGGGGCGGCGGAATATGCCCGATGAGATGACGGAGTACCAGGGACCTCCGCTACAGCCCTTTACCCGCTACTACTGGCGGGTGGATGTCTGGGATAAGGACGGGAAGATGACTTCCAGTCCGGTGAGCTTCTTCGAGACGGGCATGATGGATATCGCCAGCTGGAAGGGAGCATGGATCAGCGATTCGCGTGATCGTGATCTGCGGCGGGCGCCTTATTTCCGGAAGACCTTCTCCCTGTCCAAAAAGATCCGCTCCGCACGGGCATATATAGCCGTCGCGGGATTATATGAACTGTATATCAACGGGAAGAAGATCGGCGACCACCGGCTGGACCCCATGTATACGCGATACGACAGACGGAACCTTTATGTAACTTACGACGTTACTTCGGCGTTGCAGTCAGGGGACAATGCGCTGGGGGTGCTGCTGGGCAATGGGTGGTACAATCATCAGTCCACAGCTGTATGGTATTTTCATGAAGCCCCCTGGCGATCGAGACCATCTTTTTGTCTGGACCTTCGTATCGTTTATGAGGATGGCTCCGAGGAGACCGTAAGCTCCGGCAAGGACTGGAAGACGGCATTAAGTCCGATTGTGCTGAACAGCATTTATACGGGCGAGCATGTGGATGATCGCCTGGAACAGCCGGGATGGAATACGGTGGGATTTGCCGACAGCGCATGGCAAGAAGTGATCTTTCGTCCCGCGCCTTCTCAACTGATTGCAGCGCAGGCCTTGCATCCCATCCGGGATGTGGAGGAAGTACATCCTGTATCGCTCACAAAGATCAGCGATTCCGTGTGGGTATATAATTTAGGACGAAATATCGCCGGAGTGAGCCGTCTGCGGGTACATGGGCCGGCGGGTACGGTAGTGAGGCTGAAGCATGGCGAATATCTTTATCCCAACGGAAGGGTAGATCAGACAAATATTGCGGTGCATTACCGTCCCACAGATGACACCGACCCCTTTGGAACGGATATATATATCCTGAATGGGAAGGGGGAAGAAGTGTTCATGCCCAAATTCAATTACAAGGGATTTCAGTATATAGAGGTGGTCACCTCGCCGGAGGTGAAGTTGACTAAAGATGATCTCACCGCCTTTTTTATGCACAGCGATGTGCCACCGGTCGGGACCATCAAAACCTCGAACCCGCTGATGGATAAGATCTGGAAGGCCACGAACAATTCCTACCTGTCGAATCTTTTTGGATATCCCACCGACTGTCCGCAACGGGAGAAGAATGGATGGACCGGCGACGCACATATTGCGGTAGAGACCGGCCTCTATAATTTCGACGGTATCACGATATACGAGAAGTGGCTGGCCGATCACCGGGACGAGCAGCAGCCCAATGGCGTACTGCCCGCCATCATTCCCAGCAGCGGCTGGGGTTACGAATGGGCTAACGGTCCTGACTGGACGAGCACCATCGCCATCATACCCTGGAATATTTATCTGTTCTACGGAGATAAGAAACTGTTGGCAGACTGTTATGATAATATCCGCCGGTATGTCGACCATATTTCCGACATCAGCCCATCGGGGCTCACCACCTGGGGATTGGGCGACTGGATCCCTGTCAGCACCAAGCCGCCTGTGATCTTTACCTCCTCCGTATATTATTATGTGGATGCATCCATCCTCTCAAGGGCGGCGGCGCTGCTGGGCAAGGAGGAGGACAGTAAGAAGTATGCCGCGCTGGCGGAAAAGATCAAAAATGCATTCAATGAAAAATTCCTGGACAGGAACACCGGCATCTATGGGCAGGGTATGCAGACGGAGCTGTGCATGCCGTTGTACTGGGGGCTGGTGCCCGACGACATGAAGAGCAGGGTGGCTGCCAACCTGGCCAGAAAGGTGGAGGCCGATGGGTCTCATCTGAACGTCGGATTGCTGGGGACCAAGGCGCTGCTGAATGCGTTGAGCGAGAACGGGTATGCAGACCTGGCGTATAAGGTGGCTTCCAGCGAAACATTTCCTTCATGGGGATGGTGGATCGTAAATGGTGCCACCACCTTGTATGAGAACTGGTCTCTCGATGCAAAGAGCGATCTGTCCATGAATCATATTATGTTTGGCGAAATAGGGGCCTGGATGTACAAGGGGCTGGCTGGCATATTCCCCGATGCTGCGCAACCGGGGTTCCGGCATATTTTGCTCCGTCCTCATTTTGTAAAAGGGTTGCCGGGGTTCGAGGCCACCCATGAAGGTCCATATGGCACGATACGGAGCGCCTGGAAGACCGAGGGGCGGGTGATTGTCTATACGGCAGTAATTCCGCCAAACTGTACGGCTACATTGCAGCTACCGGGTAAGGCCGGTGGGCCTGTGCAGGAGATACAGCTTTCTGCGGGCGAACATAGCTTCAGACTATAGGCAACCTCTGCGATAGAGGCTGCGTTCTTCATTGCCACCTCCTTTCGCAAATACTTATATCATGAAGCAGCTTGTTCTGGCAGGCATATTGACCCTGTCTGCACATTTGTGTATTGCCCAGACCTGGAGCAGGGTGGCGGAAGTGCCAAAGGAGGAGACTATCTATTGTTTTACAGTTCATGATCATACGGCGTATGCGGGCGGGGTCCGTACTGTGTACATCGGCAGCAATGACGGCGCGGAGTGGCGTGCTTCATCCCCTTTGGATAATGATCTGTATGTGGTGGCTGTCGCGAAGTATCATCAAAAGCTGTATGCCGGCACTTTCAGGGATGGCATCCGGGTGAGCAATGACGATGGAGCGTCCTGGCAGCCGTTGAACAATGGCCTTGGCGTTCTCAGCATTTCTAGCCTGGCTGTCTGGAAGGATGAGCTGTATGCGGGCAGCTTTGGTGTCGGATTTTATAAGCTGAATGAAGCGGCAGGTCGTTGGGAGTCGTTCAATGCCAACTTTTTCACTAATGTAGACGGGAATGTATACCAGCTATTGTCCATAGACTCGACGCTGGTGGCGGCGGCCGGGCTGAATGGCATCTCTTATCAATATGATCCCGTGGCTGGCAGCTGGAATAATTCATATTATCTGTCTATGCTGGCGCCGGGACTGGGTGTGGTCAGCCTTTTATTCGACAGTACAAAGGCGCTCTATGCGGCCTCGTCGTCCCGTCTGGGCTTGTTCCGCAGCGGGGACAGGGGCAGGAGCTGGGTGGTGGATAATAAAGGGTTACAGGCCGGGGATCCCTATATGGCGGCGGATGACCAGCATGACTATATTGCTGTGAACTACCTGGATAATGCCACCGGCGACAACGCCGTGAAAGTATATCAACGTGACCTGCACGCTGCGCCGGGTGCAGTCTGGGCGCTGACGGACAGTTTTCCGAATTCCTATTTTTATGCGCTGGGTGTGGCCGGAGGCCGCCTTTACAGCGGGAGGGACAGCGGTCTGTATTTTAAAGGACCCGGCGTGACGGTGAAGCCTGACAGCGGTGAAAAGCCTTTTATCTTTCCCAATCCCGCCGGCGGGCAGGTGAATATCGGACTGCATTTCGAAGCGCCCGAGGTCATTGCCCTGCATATCTATGATGCCGGCGGCAGACTGGTGGCGACGCCTTTGAAGAATTATGCGCTGGCGGCAGGCAAACAGGTTGTTACAATAGACATCACGGGTCTCGCCAGGGGTGTCTATATCATCGATGTCAGCACTCCCGACAAGCGGCATTCCGAAAGACTGATCGTTCGATGAGCCGTCTGTCAATTCATTCCTCTTTTTGAACAGCTGATACATATGCATCTTCCGGGGTGCGCGATCCCATGCTAGCTTGGCGGAAAAAAAAGATGAAAATACTTTTCGCCAACTTTCCAGGAGATGGACATTTCAATCCGCTGACCGGGCTGGCCGCTCACCTGAAGCGCCAGGGTCACGATGTAAGATGGTATACTTCGAAGATCTATGCCGGTAAGCTGCGGCAGCTGGAGATAGCACACTTCCCTTTCCAGGTGGCCATGGACACGAATGCGGGAGAATTGGAGGAGATCTTTCCCGAAAGATATAAAAAGCGCTCGCAGATAGCGCGTCTGAAGTTCGATATCATCAATGCTTTTATCCTGCGCGGACCGGAGTACTATGCGGACATACAGGAGATACACAAGACATTTGCGTTCGACCTGCTGGTGGCCGACTGCGCTTTCAGCGGTATCCCTTTTATAAAGCACCTGCTAAAAGTGCCGGTGGTGGCCATTGGCGTGCTGCCGCTGACCGAAACTTCCAGGGACCTTCCTCCTCCGGGGCTGGGAATGACGCCTGCCCGCTCTTTTATCGGGAAGATGGGTCAGTCCCTTTTGCGGGGGATAGCGCGGCGGGTGATCTTTGGCGAGCCCAACCGGGTGATGTACCAGCTCCTCGACCAATACAAGATACCGCATCAACGGGAGAGTCTTTTCGATATGATCATTCACAAGTCGGATCTGCTGCTGCAAATAGGGACGCCGGGATTTGAATATTACCGTAGCGATCTGGGAGAGAATATACGTTTTGTGGGCGCGCTGCTGCCGCATGATGGAGGAAAGGAGCGGCCGCGCTGGTTTGACGAGCGGCTGCGGGAATATAAGAAGGTAATGCTGGTGACGCAGGGCACGGTGGAGAAGGATGTCACCAAGCTGCTGACGCCCACGCTGGAAGCATTCAAGGGGACGGATGTGCTGGTGGTGGTGACCACCGGTGGCAGTGGTACGAAACAGCTTCGCGAGGCCTATCCGCAGAAGAACATTATCATCGAGGATTTTATTCCTTTCTCCGATGTGATGCCCTATACAGGTGTATATGTAACCAATGGAGGATATGGGGGCACCATGCTGGGGATCATGAACAAGCTGCCCATGGTAGTGGCGGGGGTGCATGAAGGTAAGAATGAGATCTGCGCCAGGGTAGGGTATTTCAAGCTGGGGATCAACCTGGGGATGGAAAGACCGACGCCGTTGCAGGTGAGACAGGCTGTGGAGAAGGTGTTTGCTGACAATGTGTACAGGACGAATGTCAGGGAGCTGGCGCGGGAGTTTTCCAAATACGATGCGTATGAGCGGTGCGGCAGGTATATTTCCAGTGTGGGGAAAAGAGCGATGGGATACTTAACTTACCCCAAACAGACTTGCTAATTCCTTCAGCTGCAGTATGTTTTCCGTATTGGTTTTTGAATAAATACTCTTCTTCACCGTGGACACGGTATTCCATTTGATATTGAGCGCCTTGCCTATTGCGACGCTCCCCATTCCCTTCAACAGATAATGAAGGACCTGCAGCTCCCGGGTGGTAAAGCCTTCGAAGGGATTTGCCAGGCCGGCGTCCTTTTTTGAGCGGGCGGAAGTATCGTCGCTCAGAAATTGCCGTAATAAGAGGATCGTTTCTTCTTCGGGGGCCGACTTGGCGATGTATTGGGAAATGCCCAGACGCCGCATGGCCCGGGTATAGATCTCGGCGGGCTGCATCGAAAGGACGATGATCTTCAGCTCCGGGTACAAGCTTCGGATATTGGGCAGGACCTCCAGCGAATTGCCATCCGAGAGGTTGATATCCAGGATCAGATGAGTAAATCTCGTCCTGGTCAGGGACCGCATGAGCTGGTTGCAGTTGGTCACTTCCTCCACCCCTTTGTAACCCAGGTTATGCTCGCAAAGAATTTTAATTCCCTTTCTGATCATGCTATGGTCATCAGCCAGCAATATTTTGGGAGGCATAAGGAAAAATGGTTATTATAAAATAAGGTTAAACTGTTAACTCGCTACGAGCCTACCCGCCAACGGTTTAAAGATACACAGAAGGTTTGACATCGCCAGCCAGAACGGGTGCCTGTCATTCCCTGTTTGTGGGCATTCCCTGCAGCCACAGTGCAGTATACTACTTCCAAACACTTAGGCGCACCCAAAAAATACCCTAAAGGATAGCCTATGGATTAACTTCTATACACTCAGTGTGCGTTGAACACTTAGTCTACGTATTTCCATTTAATCACTAAAACCTTGTATTATGAAGCAAGCATCTAACCTCCTCGATGTCAGCAACTCCATTACCCGCCAGATCAAACATGACTATGACAGGCTCCTGGAAATGCCTCCTTTATCGATCACCGGGCTGCTGTCCTCTCCCGGCGTCCGGTTGGACGGTTTTTCCAGGGGATTTACCCCACATCCACGTCTGGCGGAGATCAAGGCGGATGCCAATGCCTTTATCGATGACTATCATCAGTGGCTGGATCCTGTCCGGCCATTTGTCAATTGTGCCGGTTACCTGTTTCCCGGCGCCATCTATGACCGCCTCCTGCTGATGACCAATTCCCTCAGCATTGGGTTCTATCTCAACGATGTGATGGGCCGGGATGTATTTCCCAATTTATCGGACAACGCCCGGCTGGCTGCCATGCGGCTCATCGACAACATGTCCCTGATTACGGAGGATCTGAGCCTGGCGTCGGATGCCCACCCCCTGGAGGCGGCCAATAACCGCATCCTGGAACAATTCAAGGAACATTCCCCGGGGGAATGGTTCAGCCGCTGGCTAAAGCTGTTCTGCTATCACCTGTCCATTACCCATCGGGACCGCAATGCCCGGGCGCTTGGTTATATTCCCGATGTGCATGAATACATGGATGTCCGCTGCCATTATGCTGCCGTGCACCACCTCATCCTTTGGATCGAGTATTGTACCGACAACTATGTGGACTGGCGTTTCCTCACCCGGACCAATCTTCTTCAGAAAATGGAACGCCTGCATTGGACTACTGCCGCATTTCCGGCATTGGCTAATGACCTGTTCTCTTTCGAGCAGGAGGTCATCGATAACCAGTGCGATTCCAACCTGATCATGGTCATCCTGCTGAATCATCCGCAGTGGCCGCTGGAGCGCGCCATTGAAAGGGCGGCGGAAATAGTCCGGAATATTATTTTTGAGCAGCAGGCGCTCATGAAAGAGCTACGGGCAGAGATCGACCATTATCCGCCCTCCTTGTCTGCCGAAAAAGAGATGCTTATCCGGCACCTGGATGATCTTATGTCGTTCACAAAAGCCAGCTGGTTATGGCAGTTCGGCACCAAACGCTACAAGCGGGCGGACACCATCTGGCTGGAGACCGCGCTTTCAAAGGCTGCCGCGGAGTGAGCTGTCCGGAACCGCTGGAAGCGGTTCGTACGAAGGACAGACATTAATTCTGGGGCAGTCGTTGGAGATATAGCAGGATCGTCTTTCTTAAAGCCTGGTGATCGATCGGCTTCTTGAGAAATGAATTGGCGCCGGCGGCCAGCATCCGGTCCACCGTGTCTGAATACAGGTCGCCCGTAGTAATGATGATCGGTATATGCATCAGCTCGGGTGTTCGTTTCAGCCGTCGAATGGTCTCTACTCCGTCCAGGATGGGCATATGGCAATCCAGGATGATAATGTCCGGACATTCGTCCGGGCATTTTTTTTGGGCGAACTCTATCAGCTCCTGGCCATTTCTTGTCATTGTATAGGAGCAGCCCATTTCTTTTAGGGAGCGGGAGACCAGATACGCCGTCAGCTTATCGTCTTCGGCCGCCAGTACATAGACCTTTTGCAGATCGCCGATGTCCGGGTCTGTACCCGCGGGGTCGGGGAGGTCCCTCAGCTTGCCTTCCCTGAGCGGCAGGGCCACCGTGAATTTTGTCAGGGAAGCCTGTTCACTCTCGTAACGCACCGTGCCGCCCATGGCCTCCGCTTTTGACCGGACAATATATAAACCAAGCCCCGAGCCCTGGATATGCCCCCTGCTATTCGTCACAAAAGGGTCGAAGACGGAATCCGCGCGGTCTGCCGGTATCCCCGCCCCATAATTCGCCACCTGTATCTGCCAGTGGGGGGTACAATCAGAACGGGAATTGCCAACCGTCATTTTGATCGTCGTCCGCCGCTCGCCGTATTTTAGCGCATTGGAAAGCAGGTTGGTCACGATCTGCGTGATCGCCAGCGGATCGCCAAAGATTACTTCCGGCATATTGTCGTCAATCTCTAAATGTATCTTCATTTCCTCCCGTTTGGCCATGATCATAAACACTTCCATGATCTTTTCAAAGAACGGGCGGACCTTGAATGCTTCGTTGATGATGGTGATGGATTTTCCAGCCTCGATCTCCGCCAGCTGCAGGACATTGTTCACGATGTTCCGGGCATTGGAGCTCACCGTCCAGCCGATGTCTGCCAGCGGCTTGATCTTGTCGAGGTTGGGATCCCGGCGCACCTCGCCCCGCAAAAGTTGTGTTACGTGATGGATATTGTCCAGGGGCGTCCGCAGCTCATGTGTGATCTGGGCTACAAAGATCTTTATCAGGTGGTTGGCCCGTTTGAGCTCTTCATTTGTATCATTGCTTTTTACATAAGGAGCGCTGATGAGGATCGTTATCAGCGTCATGATAGCAATGACGGACATCTGGATGACAAATACCGTATTGTAGGGGAGGTTGATAGGAAGTTCGAACGGGTTCCGGTAATACAGGATCTCGATGATGACCAGGTCAAGAAGGGCAGCGGCAATGCCGAGCGTGCGCAGCTTTTTGGTCTTGAACAGCAAAAAGGTAATGGCAAAGAGCAGCACGATGACGATGTCCAGCCGGAGCAGCTTACCCAGCACCGCGCTCAGGTAAATGATCATTGCCGACTGCAGGAAATACAGGATGATGGCGGCCGTTGCGTGTTTACGCCATTTATTGAAAAGGAGGACGCTTGCATTGATGATAAATTCGAGGACAAAGGGTATAACCAGCAGTGGTCTCCAGCTGAAGCAGGCGCATAACATTGCTCCGACGCCGATAATGGAGCACCCAGTCACTACGCAAAGCGTGTTCACAAGGATGATCCTGTTCCTGTCTGCCTCGTCCGGGACACCTGCTGCCCCTATTTGAAAGAGTCTAAATCGTCGCATAGAAAATGTAAGGGTTAATGGTAATGGGTACTTTTTCAGCGGTTGTCCAGAAGATGCAAATTGGTTGGCAGGGATACTTCCACGATGGGGCCGAATGTCTGCCTTGTCCTGAAAACCAATTTTCCACCAAAGATCTGTTCAACCAGGTATTGGGTTACGGTCAGGTCCATGCGATGCGTGCTGCCGGAAGGCTCCGCTGCCGGCTGCTCCGGAGTAAGCCAGCTCTCGGACATCACGGCCCCAGGCGCTTTTTCCGCATTGCTCAGAAAAAGCGTGATACTTTCCCTGGTGTCCGACCCGATGGCCAGCAGCACCTGGCCTCCGGCGGGCGTCGATGTGACGGCGGACTTTAATAGGTTATTGATAATAATGGCCAGCCGGTATTCATCCAATACGATGGTCTCCGGGACTGCGTCAGCAAGCCTGGTATCGATCCCAACGCCATATTCTCCCGCAAAAGAGAGGCATTCCGCGGCCATTCTCGATATAAAAGGCCTGAGCCGCACTGTATCCAGCCGGGCATCCAGCAAGCCTGCATGGTATTTCGTGTATTCCACGAGATTGCCCAGCCGATATTTGAAATCCTGGCAGGCTTCGACCAGATGTTCGACAATGACAGCGATATCCTCTTCTTTCTCCAGCGACATTTTTAACAGTGCCGCTGCGCTTGAAATACTGAAAAATGACCCGGCAACTTCGTGTGTGGCTTTTCTGATGGCTTCTACGTTCTTCTCGTTGGTTGTTGGTTCTTTGCCTGGATCACTGGCGGAAAGGGATTCGGGAACGACCTTATGAGGGTATTCAGGCGCCATTTAAATCTAAAGTAACATTAAAATCAGGAATACGCAAAAAGTATCCGTTAGAATCATATTTGACCGCAGATAGCCGCTGTGGCCCGATGCGTTGGCGCTATGATCTCTGCTGAATAACTGCAGTGTATTAAAAAAATGAGGTTCCGGCGAAAATCCCGACATATGTCGGACCTTCTTGCAGACAGGCCGGTCTAATTTTAGGGTCTAATAGGATAAGGTTTAATGGTTATGGTATTTGATTAGTGCATCCCCGGCCTGCGCCGGGGATTTACTGTCTGTTAAGGCTCTGATTAGATACTTAGCTATTGTACATCTTTGAAATATCCATTCCTATGGGAGAAAAAATGCGGATCGCCGTCGTCGACGACCATCCATGGTTTAGAAAAATACTGGTTGAGATCATCAAACATCATATACCTCAATGCACCGTCAGTCTTCAGGCGGCCAATGGTAAAGAATTGATAAGTACATTATCCTCCGGCGAATACGACCTGCCTGAATTGATCCTGCTGGACCTGCAAATGCCTTTTATGAACGGCTATGAGACGATGGAGTATCTAATGACGAACTACCCGCAGATCAAAGTGATGGTGCTTACATTGGATCAGGAAGAGCCGCCTGCCTGGATCGTGCAAAAGACCAATGTAGTGGGCTGGCTTTATAAAAATATCGAAGCTCCAACCCTCATCGAGATCATCCATTCTTTCAGTCATGACAGATCATGACCATTTAATTCCCCTCATCTTTCCATTCTTTTATGACCTTTGAATCCTGGGGATTGAAGCTGTTCTTATGCCAATGGATTCGGGTCCATTTGCCATCGGGTCTTCCCATTTTATAGAATCCTTCCTTATTATCTGTCCTTATTTTCAGCATAATATTTTTAGAGGAGCGGAATGAAAGGGAAAACAATATGGCAAATAGCCGGATCATATGTTTGTGTAACGTTCGTGCAAGACAAGCTAGTATTTTTCTCAGGATGGAATAATATTTGCAAAAAATATATATTAGGGTATTCATGATTAAACCGAAAATGTTATGATCAACGCAAAACATTTGCTGACAGCCGCTGTCCTGGTGGCGGTGGCCTTTCTCTCCTGCAACAGCGGCGAAACAAAAAAAGAAGATCAGCCGCCCACGGCGGCGGGCGCCTCCATCCTGAAGGACGAGCCCGTCTCCATCCAGGCCGACAGCGCCACCCTGAATTGCTACCTGGTATACGACGATTCGATAAAGACCCGCAGACCGGCGGTGCTGGTGATCCCCGAGTGGTGGGGACTGGTAGACTATCCCAGGGCGCGGGCAAAACAGCTGGCGAAGCTGGGATATGTGGCCCTGGCGCTGGATATTTTTGGGAACGGCAGGACGGCGGCAGATCCGAAAGAGGCGCAGGCATTGACCGCGCCGTTCTACGCGCATCCGGAGAAGGCCAAGGCCCGCATCGATGCGGCCATTGCCCAGCTCAAAAAATACCCGCAGGTGGATACGAACAATATCGGGGCCATCGGCTATTGTTTTGGCGGCGGCGTGCTGTTGAATACGGTGCGATTGGGGGATGAGCTGAAAGCCGTGGTCAGCTTCCATGGGACGCTCCTGGGCACCCCTGCGCGCAAGGACCTGCTGAAGACGAAGATCCTGGTCTGTCATGGTAATTCGGATTCATTTGTAAACCCGCAGGTGGCTGAGTTCAAAAAGCAGATGGACTCTATCGGGGCGGACTATAAGTTTGTCGGGTATGACAACGCTACCCACGCTTTTACGAATCCTGCATCGGACGGGAATGCGAAAAAGTTCAATATGCCCATCGCGTACAATGCCAAGGCGGACAACGCATCGTGGAAGGAGATGGAGGATTTCTTCAAAAAGAATCTGAAGTAAGCTCCCCGAAGGGGATATCCATCACCGGATACGCCTGTCGGCGGCCAGCCGGATAAAATAAGCCTGGATGAGCGCTGGATTTTCCGGGGACAGCGTGAATCGCACTTCGATGTCTTTTTTCTCTCCTATGATCCGGAAAGTGCCCCGCAGCTGGTTGTCGGGCCTGATCTCTTCCACTTTCAGGATCTTGCCGGCGGCGGCAAAGATCTCGCGGGCCTCCTTTCTCAGGGTGTCGATGGGGTAGTCGTCAAAGAAATTGATGGCAAATATGCCGCTGGTCTGCGCATCCTTCCAGTCGGGCAGCAAAGACATCAGCTGCCGCTGTCTTTTTTTCAGAATGTCCGATGCCGGGAGCTGCCGGGGCTTTAATCCCGCCATGCTGATAAGTGTGTCGAGCATGCGGTAGTTGAGGGCGCTGGCGCCTTCATACGTAACATTACAGAAGCTGACGATGCCGATGCCATATTCCGGGATGATGGCCCAGTTGCTGCCAAAGCCCGGCAGACCGCCGCTGTGGCCGATCCATTCTTTGCCCGTGCAGTCCTTGTTCCAGCCGAGGCCAAAGTTATAGGCGGATATGCGTGGACAGGGTGCGCCGGCGCTATTGCGCGCCTGTGTATAGAAGCCGCTGAACTTCCCCGGCAGCTGCATTTCTCTTACGGAGCTGCGACGAAGAGGGACGCCCTTGTCCTCTCCATTGCGGGGCGGCCAGGCGGACAGGTGGAAGAGCATATAGCGGCTGAAATCTTCTATAGAGGTCAGCATACCGCCCATGGCGCCGTAGGCGCCGCTGTGGAGCATCTCTTCTTCTCTCCAATCATTGTTGATCCACCGGTAGCCATGGGCCAGGTCCTTGGGCGTCACTTCCGTGTATTCCCAGTAAGTGTGGTTCATGCCCAGGGGCCGGAGAATGGTGCGGGTGATATATTTTTCGAAGGGTTCACCGGATACCTTGGAGACAATGTGTCCCAGGAGCGTAAAGCCCAGGTTGCTGTATTCATACGCAATACCCGGTGTGTTGGATAGGGAGATGCCCTTCTTTATAAATTCGATGAGCTCCTGGTCCGTGCGTTGCAGCTGTCTGTCGCCCCAGGGATTGTCCTCCGGGAAGCCCGCCGAGTGGCTCAGCAGATGACGGATCGTGATGGGCGGGCTGTCGTCCGTCAGGGGATGTACCTGCTCCATCTCGGGGATGTATTTTGATACGGCATCATCCAGGTCCAGCTTGCCCGCATCCCGGAGGGAGAGGATGGCCATGGCGGTAAAGCTTTTTGTCATGGAGGCGATGCGGTATACGCTCTGCGCCGTCGCTGGGATTTTTTGGGCGATGTTGGCATAACCGAAACTGCCTGTATGTATCAGCCTGCCATCGGCCACGATGCCATATACCAGGCCGGGTACGTGATGGGTGATGGCGTAGGCCTTGTACATGCTGTCGATGGTGGGCCAAAAAGACTCCAGGGATGATTGGGCTCGAGATGGCGGAGCGCTCAGGGCAAATATAAACAGGAGCGCGGCGGCTGTGATGGATATTCTCATGGGATAAATTTAGTTATAATAGACATTCTCTTCTTCCACCAGCTTCTGGTAGGCCCTGGACTGGCGGGTGGAGATTGGTTTAGTCATCTCCACGATACAATGCTTGAGCGCATTGCAGATACTGAACGCCCCGATGAGGGGACTGAGAAAATAACGGGGGGCGGGGAGCACGAACAGATCGTATTTGCTGTGGGCGCATAAAGGGGAGTACTCGCTGTCCGTGAGCGCGATGGTCGTTGCTCCTTTGTCCTTTGCTTTTTTCAGGGCTTTTATCGTCTGGTTCTGACACTGGTCGAAGCCGACGGCCAGGACAACATCGCCTTTGCCGAAATGGCCCATATAGTCGAAGAGCATCCCGTTGTATTCCGTGACGGCGTGGATCTGCGGGAGATGGCTGCGGAGCAGACTCTGCAGGTAGGTAGCTACAGCGCCGATGTATCCCAGCCCGATGATATAAGTTTGCTTCGAAGCTATGATCGCCTGGCAGGTCTGCGTGATCTTTTCAAACGAAACTTTTTCGATGGTGCCGGTCAGCATCTCGAGGTCCCTGGACAATGCGTTGCGGATGGCTTCATCCGTGTTGGTGCTCACTTCGAACTCGCTAAGCACCTGGGTAAAGGAGCTTTTTTTCTCCTCGCTGTGGACCCTCGCCTTTAGCTTTTTTTTCAGGTCGTGGAAGCCGGCGAGACCGATGCTCTGACAGGCTTTTATGATGGTGACGGGGTCGACCTTCAGCTTGGACGCCAGGTCCGCGGTGTTTAACGATATGACCTCGTCGGGATGATCCAAAACATATTTGATCACCCGGTATTTTTTCCTGGGCAGGGTGTCGAGATCGATGGTTTTGAAAAAATCCATAAATAAATTGAATGACAAAAGGACAAGTTAACGATCCTTTTTCAATAATCCATAAAAATATTGCTTTTTTAATTTTATCAATATTGATATATACTTTTGTCGGCCGGCCTAACGGGGGTACGACCTCCCGGCTAACAGGCTGGCTGAAGATATTGTTATGAAAGACAATGCAATCATACTTACGGCCGGCGTCCTCACCGGCGCCAATGCCAAGACGGCGCATGGATTGATAAGGTCCAGCTCCCGGTACACCATCATCGGCGTGATAGACAACGCTTCGGCGGGCCAGGATGCGGGCTATCTATTGGACAAGGTTCAGCGGGACATTCCCATCTATGCGACCATCGGAGACTTTACCGCGCAGTCGGAGAGGCGTGCGAAATATGCCATTGTAGGGGTCGCCTTTGCCGGGGGCAGGTTGCCGGAGCCGATAGTGGCACAGATAAAGGAAGCCGTCGCGGCCGGCATTTCCATCGTATCGGGGGCGCATGACTTTTTATCCGACAATCCCGAAGTGCGCGAGCTGGCGGAGCGGAATGGGGTAACGCTGCTGGATATCCGCAAGCCGCGGCCGAAGGATCAATTGAAGTTCTGGTCTGGAGAGATCATGCAGGTGACTGCGCCTGTCATTGCGGTCATGGGCACCGACTGTGCGCTGGGCAAGCGGACGACGGCTGTGATGATCACGGAGGCCAT
>Ga0068852_100001700_pt1 | contig 14988 bp, 9 predicted proteins | sample KBSCornC22_FD_66594 | JGI IMG/M metagenome (GOLD analysis project Ga0068852, IMG submission 66594) | Corn rhizosphere microbial communities from Kellogg Biological Station, Michigan, USA - KBS Corn C2-2 | ecosystem: Host-associated > Plants > Roots > Rhizosphere > Soil ... | reverse complement strand
AATAACTTCATCATCTAAAATATCAGAACCCTGCACGGATTGAAATATCTGAACACCAACCAACGAAAAATGCATGGCTGCTTCCACCCATGCAGATTCACTTGCTGTGTTTGTGGCGTTAGCTTTCACTCTTGCAAAATAAGACGTTCTGGCTTTGAGAGAATCATCTGTAACGATTGCTGCGGTTGAATCTACAATGAAAGATAATGCCGGTGCAGCCTGGAATGTGGAGTCTTCAGAAATTTGCAAAGTATAGGTTACACCGCTTCCTGCAGAAAATAATGATGAGGGCCAACTGATAACTACAGACGTATCAACTGTCTTAATAGTAATCTCTGTGGGAGTAAACATCCTGTCGGGTGTAAATCTTTCCACAAGATCTTTTTTGCAGGAAATTATCGCAAAAGCCAGTAAAGCCGGGATGATTATTTGATACCTAAATTTTTTCATGCTTTCTATTTCTTTATATGAATAAAAAATAAATTAATATCCGTAATCCTGCGTCAAGTTAGGATTCGCATCTATTGACTGCTGTGGTATTGGTAAAAGCTCACTATGATTGGGTTTGAAGCCTTCGGCATAATAAGAAAAGTTACCGGTGTTTACGGCAGTGCTAATCCAGGTAACACTCGTAGAACCAGCCGGGCCAGATGCAGGTGCCGGATGATAGAAAGAAGTAGCCCAATTAATATTGCCTGACGGATCAGTGCTTGGGATATAGTACATGGTAGCCGGTAAATTATTATAAGGGGGAGTGAAGGCCGCCATTTCATTTAAAGCTTGTTTAGTATCTGCTAGCTTTTGAGCTATTAAATTCCATCTTATCAAATCATATTTACGAATGCCTTCACTTCCGAATTCCAAAGCTCTTTCATTTACTATGGCAGTAAAAAAACCATCTTTATCTCCAGGCGAAATTCCTATCATATCAGTATGTCCTGCAAATGCCCTTGACCTTACCTGCTTCAATGCACCTATTGCCCCTGGCGTTGGGCCATTATTAATTTCATTTTCAGCTTCTGCATACATTAGTAAAACATCAGAATACCTGAGAATAGGCCAGTTCAGGCTGAAATTCTGAGCCTGGTTACTAATATCGATGTCAGGATTGGTTATCCAGTTACGACGAAATTTTCCATCATAAAGGCCGGAAATAGATACAGCAGAAAGTGTATTATCATTATTGATTTTAAAGGGCGCAATCGTTACATCACGGCGTGTGTCAGCAGAATCGAATTCATAAAAATAAGTTGGCAAAATAATCAGACTCCCATTTGGCCCGTTATATTTTCCAAGCTTGCTATCTGTTGCTGAGGTAGCGCCAGCCATAGCAGCCTGGAAAATGATTTCACCATAGGGATCGATCTTGTGTGCATCCAATTGATTTTTCCATAAGTCCTGGTAGCTTGGATCAAGAGAATGTTCACCAGATTGTATAATTGACAAACATTCTTCATCTGCAATTTTATAATAATCCAAGAAATTACTTCCCCTTTCCATTTTATTATCTCTTCTTAATGAGTAACCTCCCCTGAATAAAGCAATGCGTGCACGTAACCCTTTCACTGCGCCTTTAGTAATTCTTTCATCATTAGGATCGCCTAATGCACTTACGCCGGAACGCCAGGGCACTAAATCTTCTGCAGTTTTCAGGTCATTTAAAATGTGATCATAAATAGTGTCGCGATCAGTTTTTGATAAAAACAGATCCGGCTGATCTGCTGATGGTTCCCATTGTGCAGGTACATCGCCCCAGTTTCTTACCAGCTCAAGATAGTATTGCGCTCTTAATGTTAATGCTTCACCATACAATCTTTTTAATTCTGCCTTATCGCCTGCCGAACCATTATTATACAGATCCATTTGAGGAATATATTTTATACATTGATTGGCTCTTTCCACACCTTCATACATTTGATTGAAAGGCTTTGCCAATTGTGCATTTCCGGCGGTAAGATTATAGCGCCCAATATCTCTTCTGTCATTATCATTGTGGCCGCCGGCGCCCATCATCAGGTCATTATCATAAGGGAAATACATGCTTACGCGAATGCCATAACCCTGATCGCCTGTCATTTCCTGGTAAGCGCCCAATACTGCTTTTTGTGCATTGGCTACTGTACCAAAAACAGTTTCAGGCCCGAAAGAAGATATAGGTTGTAAATCCAAATATTTTTTACATGAACTAACGGTTACGCCTACCGTAAAAATAACGAAGGCAACTAATAGGTAATAAAATGATTTTATTTTCATAATAAAGAAATTAAACTTTATAAAGTAACATTTACACCAAAAATATAAGAACTGCTCCTGGGATATGCAGAAAAATCAATGCCCGGAGTAACAGGCGTAGAGCGTCTTGTATTTACCTCCGGATCGTAACCGGTATAGTTTGTAATAACTGCAAGATTATTTAAAGTAACGTAAGCACGGAACTTCTGAATTTTTATTTTTTCAGTTAATGATCGTGGCAAAGTATAGCCCAACGTTATGTTATTAATGCGTATAAATGATCCGTCTTCTATGGCATAAGATTGAGGATAAAATCCTGCGCTTGTTGTAACCGGCTTCCATAAAGTAGCATTTTTATTTAGCGCAGCAAGCGCTTTAGGCTCTGTTACTACATTTCCATTCTCATCAATGGTGCGCCAGCGATTGTTAGCAATTGATAGCAGGTTGGCATTCGGTGTATATGCGCTTCCAAATTCAAGCTTATTGTCGTTATAAATATCATTGCCATATTGAAAATTGATAAATGCACTTAAATCAAAATTTTTATAAATAATTTGCTGGTTTAAACCTCCAAAAAATTCTGGGTTTGCATTGCCGATTATTTGCTCGTCATCGTTAAGCTTTACAAAACCATCGCCATTTAAATCTTTGTATTTAACAAGCCCCGGTTGGGGGCTTAACCCTCCTGTGACCCCCGCTGCACCTCCATCATTTACAACACCTGGTTTTAAAGTATAAGCCTGGGTGCCTGCGTCATAATTAAAATCATCAAGGGTGTAAAAACCATCGTTTACCAAACCGTACATGCTGCCAACCGGTGCACCAACTTTTACAATATAATCTGCGGGATTAGCTCCCCCTGCCCAGCTTGAGCTTTGCAGGTAAGAGTTTTGCCTGCCAAGGCTCAACACTTTATTTTGATTGAAAGAAATATTAAAATTCGCTGTCCAGCTAAAGTCTTTTGTTTGAATAATTGATGAACTCAATTGCGCTTCAAACCCATTATTAGCTGTTGCCCCAACATTTTGAATTTGCGTAGTATAACCGGAAGTTGTTGGCACCGGAACAGCAACTAATAAATTTCTGGTTTTATTTCGATAGTAGTCAAGACTTAACTGAAGATGATTATTAAACAATGAAAAATCTAATCCTGCGTTTCGTGATACATTGGATTCCCATGTCAATAAAGAATTAGCAAGTGCTGCAGACCCGAATGCTGTTACCAATTGATTCTGCAGACCGTAATAATTTTGATCTGTGTTAAATTGAGTCAGGTACAGGAATGATTCAATTCTGTTATTTCCTGCTTCGCCATAATTTAATCTAAGCTTTACGTTGGAAATAAAAGGTTTCAAATTATCCATAAATTTTTCATTGGATAATTTCCATGCAAATGAACCAGCGGGGAAATATCCCCATTGCCTGCCAGGCGCAAACACTGATGAGCCATCTGCCCTTAAACTAAATGATGCAAGAAATTCATCTTTATAAGAATAATTAATGCGTGAGAAAAACGATTGTATTCTTTGTACATCTTCATTGCTTGTTGGCGCAGGTTCCAAAATTCCGGTTGGCGGACTTGCCAGGTTTAAATTACCCAACGCCTTTTCTGCAGTTGTTCCTAATGGAAAGAAACGCTGCACAATTGTATGACTTGTATTTCGCACCTCATACGTTTCCTGCCCGAGTATTATATCAATGTTATTGTTCTTATTAAAATCTCCGTCAAATTTTCTGTTTGTAAAAGTGAATACGTTGGAGTTATCAAATGTTTGGCGATTACTTGTCTGAACTGTAGCTATCGGTTGGCCGGCACCGTTAGATATTGAATTTGAACTAAGGCTATCATCATAACTATTGGTTTTGTAATCGTGATAATCAAATCCTACTGTTGTTCTGAAAGAAAGAAATTTGGCTAATGTATAATCAGCATAACCGCTCAAACCTGCTAAAGTTTGGTATTGTTTTTTATACTGATTATCTATTAGCAATAAAGGATTTACAATGTAAAGGCCATTTCCAAGCGTCTGGTCTATTAATTCAGGATCATAATTAGCAACTGTTTCGCCTGGCGACAAATAAGGTGTGTAACGTACTGCCTGTCGTAAAAAATTCAGCCCGCTGCTTCCAGGGTTAGAAGCGCCTGCGCCGTCGATGGCCTGGTTATCAAAACGAAGGTTAAAGCCAATCTTAAATCTATCGCTCACTTCATGTGTCAATCTAAAATTCACCAGCTTGCGATCGTAATCGGAATTAAGCATTACAGCGTCATTCCTATTATAAGTGAGACTCAAATTAAATTGCGTTTTTTCTCCGCCGCCGGAGATACTTACGTTATGTGTTTGTTGAAATGCACTTCTTCCAAAAACCTGTTTCTGCCAGTTTACAAAAGGCGCTTGTTTATATAGAGAAAGATCATCCCATGCACCGTAAGTATCTAAAAAAGTTTTTTCATTTTGTGAGCTTCCGCGGCTTCTTTCATATTGGTAGATTACAAAGTCATAAGGATTCATCACGCTTAGATAATGCGGTACTTTTTGAAAGCCAATAAAACCGTTATAGCTAATAGTACTTTTGCCTTTATGGCCGCCTTTGGTAGTAATGATTACAACCCCGTTCGCTCCGCGTGCTCCATAAATAGCAGTGGCGGAAGCATCTTTTAAAACGTCGATAGATTCAATATCCTGTGGAGACAAGGTAGAAAGAGCATTATCAATAATAATTCCATCAACCACGTATAAGGGCGAATTATCCTGTGTAATAGATCCCCCACCCCTTACTCTTATTTGCACTTGTGCATCCGGAGATCCTTCTGAACCGGTAACCTGAACACCAGCTAAACGGCCTGCCAGCGCTTCTTCTGCGGAATTAATCGGAATATCTTTCAAATCTTTAGCGCTTATAGAAGAAACAGAGCCGGTAAGATCTTTTCTTTTTACAGTACCATAGCCAACAACTACCACATCATTTAATTTAGATGAAGTAATCACCATTGAAATATTAATTCTAGTGCGTGAACCAACCATTGCCTCTTTATCCTCGCCACCAACATAACTATACACCAGAATTGTTGTACCTGTTGATGGTACTGAAATAGAATAATTACCTGAAGAATCTGTAGAAGTGGCGGTTTTAGTATTCTTAATAGTAACGGTTGCACCGGCTAAAGGCTCTCCATCCCCGGATGTCACAGTTCCTGTAACAGTCTTGTTTTGAGCCATCGATGCAGTAAATGAGAACAACAGAAGAAGTAAACAATAGATTTTATTTTTCATAAACAAGCTGTATTTATATGAGCAAGAATTAGTTTTATTTAAATTTTTATCTCAAAAAAAATAACATTCAACAGGGAAAAATGAAACTCTGCCTCACTCTAACAGTAAGGCATAGACGCAGATAAACTTCTCTCAATAGGTGTCAGATTAACAAAGCGTGCCATACAACTATTTTTCCCGGTAATATTAAAGCAAGTGGTTATCATTATTTTTTTAGAGCAATCTTTTATAAAATCAATATAATTTCAGAGGTGTCGCATAGCAAGGGTACACATTAATTGCTGACAAATTTTAAAGCCGGTGAAGTATTTTTATGCAATCGTTCCCGACAACGTTTGCAATTTTGAATCAAAAGAAAGCCTCATAAAAATTATCTACTTTTATATGGTTTTTGTATAGCTATATTGAGAAATGAAATTTGACACAGTTACCATAAAAGATATTGCAAAGGCTTTAAATTTTTCAACCTCCACAGTTTCAAGAGCATTAAGGGGCAGTTACGAAATAAGCACAGAAACGAAAAAGCTAGTACTTGAATATGCCGAAAAAATTAACTACCGGCCTAATCCAATTGCATTGAGTTTAAAAGAAAGAAGAAGCCGTGCAATTGGAGTTGTGGTTAGTGAAATCGCAAACAATTTTTTTTCCCAGGCCATTAATGGGATTGAGTCCATTGCTTACAACCGCGGCTATCATGTTATAATCACTCAAAGCCACGAATCGGCCGAAAGAGAAAAGGTAAATGTAGAACATCATGCTTCAAGATCAGTTGATGGCCTGTTAATTTCTTTATCAAGTGAAACGGTAGATCTTACCTATTTAAAAGAATTGCATGATAAGGGAATGCCGATGGTTTTTTTTGACAGGATCACTAATGAAATCGACACACATAAGGTAAAAGCTAATAACTACCTTGGCGCCTTCCAGGCTACTGAACATCTAATCCACCAGGGATATAAAAACATCGGTCATATTACTAATTCTCCTTCTTTATCTATAACTGCTGAGCGATTGAGTGGTTATAAAGATGCACTTCAAAAACATCACATTGCTTTCAATGAATCTCTTGTGAAATATTGCAATCACGGAGGAATGATCATGGAAGAAATAGAAAATGCCCTTAAAGAATTATTCAACGGAAAAATAAAACCGGATGCATTGTTTGCTGCCAGCGATAGAATAACAACGTTATGTTTGGGCGTGTTAAAAAATTTAAAGCCAAAAAGAAATATTGGTTTAACAGGATTTACAAATACAATGGTTGGAGCATTGTTCGATCCACCGTTAACAGTTGTAAGACAACCTGCATTTGACATAGGTCAAAATGCAATAGAATTACTTATCCAGATTATTGAGAGTAAAAGGCCAGTAGTTGATTTTGAAACAAGAACTTTGGACACGGAACTTATTGTAAGAAAATCTTCCCTAAGAAAATCAGCAGTATAAAAATGTAACATTTAAAGTTTCTCATAACCCGCTTGTCAAAAGTAAATTCTTCTTTTATCTGTAATTTTTAGCTTCCTCATGTCAGCATGTATTGATTAAGAACATAATTAATCTCTTCGTGCATTGAACACTGGGTACACAAAGCGACGGACTTTCACTGCTTTAATCGAGTCATCTCTTCTATGCAGTTCTAAGCTGGATGGGACCTTTTTTATACTACTTTCTTACTTATACGAATTATAAAAAGCTTCCAATAATTTAACTCCTCTAATTTTTTTCGGCAGCGGCGTTATATAATTTATTTTTTTTTGCACCCCGGTATCTGAAAAACAGTGAGAATGCAGGACCGATCAGGAAATATACGAAGCCGGCCAACCCAGATCTCTCAGGCTTTAACAGCAAAGCAAACAAAATTGAAATAACGCCAATGCTAACGAGAATTGTATTCTTGTATATTTTAGTATGCGTATCGAATATTTCGGATGGCGTTAGCTTAAGCTCAATCTTTTTTCTGAATGCATGTATATGCATCAGCAGGAAGAGAAGGTAGATACATATATATCCCGACCCATAAATCAGCATAAGTTTTTGGCTATCTGTTCCCGTCATGCTTAAAGAATCATTTGCATTGTTAAATAGCAGTGAAAACAAAAATTTCAGTGGATATACATAAAACAGCACAAGAAATATCAGCGCACAGTTTAAAATAATAGTGGTCAAGTCATCCAGGCCATAGCGCCTGAAAAAAATATTTTGTTCCTACCAAATAAGCATTAGTAAAAGAAAGGTAACACTAAATGCTACAAAACCACGCATCGTATTCATCAGTTCTTCGAAGCTTCGCGGCACCTCAAGGCTTACTATTAGCAAGGTAACTGCGAAGGCAAAAACGGCATCGCTAAAGGCTTCTATACGCTTTACCTCAGAGCCCCTAAAACGAAAATCATCTCTTTGACTAATATTGTTCGCAAGTGTTTTTCTAAACATATAATCTTATTTAATTGAATATATAAACGCAAAATAACATTCGATCATAATTTTTTTTGCAGGGATTTGTTTACCATGCTGTCAAACGACCGATATCGCAGCACGCACATTGTGTCCAAATATCGTCACTTCTTACTTTTTCATAAAGTACAAAACAGGCGAATTAATTTTTTGTATGTAAAGAGGCAGGCATTGTATTTATCAATTGTTATCGCCTTATAAAAATATTTTAAAATGAGATACGCTTATTTTTGTAGTGAAATTTTATGCTAAAAAAATAATCATGTACAATTTGAAAATTATTACGGCATCCGTTAGAGAAGGCAGAAAAGGCCCTATTGTTACTAAATGGATTGAAGAAAAAGCAAAACAACATGGCGGCTTCAACGTGTCAGTTCTCGATCTTAAAGAAATCAATTTGCCAATGATGGATGAACCCAATCATCCTATGCTTAAGAAATATGAGCATGATTACACAAAAAAATGGAGCGCAGCCATCAATGAAGCTGATGCATTTATTTTTGTAACAGCTGAATACGATTACAATTATCCTGCTCCTTTGCGGAATGCGCTGGAATATTTAGTGCAGGAATGGGAATATAAGGCAGCAGGCATTGTAAGTTATGGTGGTGTATCTGCGGGCACAAGGGCTTTTATGGGTTTAAAGTCCGATTTGTCTTCGCTGGGAGTTGTTGCTCTAAAACAGGGCATTTATATTCCCTTCTTCACTCAGTTTATAAAAGATGGCAAGCTGGTTCCCAATGAAGTTATGGAAAAGTCTGCGGAAGCTTTACTTAGTGAATTGGTAAGATGGACGAAGGGAATGAAGGTTATTAAGGAAAATAAATAATTCTAAAAACGAAATATTTTTATCTCAGTTTAATTTTCTAAAGTATTAATTAATGCAGCAAGATATAATCGGAATTGATATAGGCACAGGCAGTGCCAAGGCGGTTGCCCTTGATTCAGAACGAAACGTGATTGCTGTTACACAGTCTTTCTATGGCAATAATAAAGCGTCAAAACAAGGCTATTCGGAGCAAGATACGGAAGTAGTATGGACCGCATTTGTAAAATGCATGCAGGAAATCAACGAGAAACTAAATCACTTACCCGTTATCGTTAGTTTCAGCAGTTGCATGCATAGCCTGGTGGCGGTTGATAAAAATAATACTGCCCTCACTCCTTTAATTACCTGGGCTGATTCCCGTAGCGAAAAAATTGCTGAAGCATTAAGGAAAACTAAGAAAGGAAAAAATATTTATAAAGTAACCGGCACACCCATTCATTCTATGTCGCCTTTGTGCAAAATAAAATGGCTGAAAGAAAATGAAAAAGAAATTTTTAAGAACACTTTCAAATTTATTTCCATTAAAGAATTTATTTGGTACAGGTTATTTAATAAATATGAAATAGATTATTCAATAGCATCCGCGACAGGTTTATTTAATATTAAAAAATTAAAATGGAATATAGAGTCGCTTAGCTTTTGCGGTATTGATAAATTAAAGCTTTCGAAGGTTGTATCCACTGATTTTATTCGTACTGACGTAAATGCCAGTTTAGCGAAACTTTTGGATATAAAAGCAGACACACAATTTTGCATTGGTGCAAGCGACGGATGCCTAGCCAATCTTGGAACCATTGCAATTGAACCGGGCATAGCAGCGCTAACTATTGGAACAAGCGGAGCTATAAGAATTGCCGGACCTACGCCGATTGTAAACTACAAAACAATGGTGTTTAATTACCTCCTTGATGATGAAACTTTCATCAGCGGTGGTCCGGTAAACAATGGCGGGAATGTTTTAAAATGGATGTTCAAAACATTCTTAAACAATTCGTCCCCATCTGATAATGATTATGAAAACATTTTTAATCAAATTGAATTGATACCGCCTGGGAGTAACGGGCTTATCTTCTTGCCTTATTTATACGGAGAAAGGGCTCCTATTTGGGATGAAAAAGCAAGCGGCCTTTTTTTTGGCATTCGATCATTTCATAACAATGCACATTTTTTCAGAGCGGCACTCGAAGGCATTTGCTTTGCATTAAAAAGTATATTAGAAATAATAGAAACATCCGCTGATATAAAACAATTAAATGTTAGCGGTGGATTTGTTCGTTCGAAAATATGGCTGCAACTGTTAGCCGACATTACCGGTAAAAATCTTTGTCTTGTGCAAACGGAGGACGCTTCATCAATTGGCGCTGCATTACTTGCTATGAAGTCTTTAAAAATAATTGATAATTATTTACCTCAACATAGCAGTACTAACAAAGTAGTTAGTGATAGCAAAAATCAATCTTCTTATAAGAAATATTACAACATTTTTAAAAAATTATACAAACCTTCTGCGAAATATATGCACCAGCTTCAAGATATAAGAAACCCCGCCGAAGCAGGGGTTTTCAAGAATATAAATGGGATTTAGCCAAACCAACCACAGCATATATTTTAAATTTAGTTTTCGGTGGCTATCATTCAAATGAGAACTTAAATTCCATCCCATATAGAAAAATCTGTCGATTAAAATTTAAATCAAAAAACTATTAATAACCAGTTAAACAAAGTGGAAGAAGAAGCAACTTGTGGTTGAAGAAGTAATAAAACTTACACGCGGATCATATCACATGTGAAAGTAGCACTCACTTACAAAGCAGGCAAATAAATACAAATTTTTTTCTGAACAATTAATGCACTTTTTAAATTATATGCTCTTACAATCGGCGTTATATTTTGCTGATGTCATTAAAATATCATTTCATGAAATTTATTTAACCAATATAAATTAAAATTAAAATTTCATTTTTTAATAATTAATTTGCGGCCCGAATGATCGTTCAATCGGATTTATTAGATAAGAAAGAGGCTATACTTAAAAGTACGCTGAAGTTAATAAAGGACAACGGTTTTCATGGCACGCCCATTAGCATGATAGCGAAGCATGCTGGAGTGGCATCGGGAACTATTTATCATTATTTCCTCAGCAAGGACGACATCATAATGGAGCTCAATCGCAAAATAAAAGCAGAAATGGTTAATGCGATGTTTACGGATGGCGGTACAAAAAAGGAATACAAACAACAATTTTTTGATGGATGGATTGGCCTGTGCAAATATTTTATAAATAATCCGGATGCCCTTTTTTTTCATGAGCAATTTAATAGTTCACCCTACGCAAAAATTGCTGTTATAAAAAATGGAAAGGGAACAATCAGCAAATTCAACGAATTTTTCCAGTTAGGAATGGATAAGGGATATCTAAAAAAAATGGAGTATTTGTTGATAGCTTCTGCGGTATTTGGTTGTATTACCGCAACAGCAAAGTATCATGTAACAGGCCGTTTTGGCTTTAAAGACAATGATCTTTGCAAGATTGCCAACATTATATGGGACGGTATTAAACTGAATTAAACAATACTGAAAATAAATTTATAAACAGTATTGGGCAAGGAGATTATACTCTAAATAAAACAGGAATTTAAAAGAAATATATGCATTATTGGAAAATTAAAAACGGCTATTTACGGCGTGGTAAGGCATGGAAATTAATCTTAATCGTTTTGTTTTTTCCATCTGTATTAATTGCTCAGCAAAATGAAGGAGACAGTACACTTGAACAGGCCACGCTCAACAATTGCATTCACTATGCATTAACGCATAACCCAGATATTAAAAATGCAAAACTTAATGAAGACATTACGCAAACGATCATCAAAAGCAAATTAGCTGATTGGTATCCCCAGGTAAATTTTGCCTATAATCTTCAGCATAATTTTCAGTTACCCACATTTAATTTTAATGGCAACCTTGCTCATTCCGGAACCAAGAACACTTCTGGCGCTAATTTCGGTTTAACACAAAATATATTTAACAGGGATGTTTTGCTTGCTTCCCGCACATCAAAAGATGTAAGCCTTTCAGCATCGCAGAACACTGAAAATCAAAAAATAAATCTTTCAGTTGCGGTAAGCAAAGCTTTTTATGACATCATGCTTACTTCACAGCAATTGAAAGTGATAGAAGAAGATATTGTACGCAATAATCAAAGCTATAAAGATGCGTATTATCAATATCAAAGCGGCATTGTAGATAAGACAGATTACCAAAGAGCTACCATTGCTTTAAATAATGCAAAAGCGCAAAAAAAATCTGGAGATGAATCTTTGAAAGCAAAGTATGCTTATCTCGAAGAACTGATGGGATATCCGGATTCACAAAAAATTGAATTGGCTTACGACACTACGCAAATGGAAAAAGAAATTTATATAGATACTTTGCAAAATATTAATTACAATAGCCGGATTGAAATACAACAATTAGAAACCCAAAGAACCTTGCAGCAATACAACCTGCAATATTACAAATGGAGTTTCCTGCCTAATGTTTCTGCTTTTGGAAATTATAATCTTAACTTTCTTAACAATCAATTTTCAAAAATATACAGTGCTGCATACCCTAACTCTTTTGTTGGCATAACGCTTACGCTGCCAATATTCCAGGGCGGAAAAAGATTACAGCAAATTAAAGAAGCACAGCTTGAAATCGCACAGGCAGACAACAATATCAGTAGCCAAAAAAATACTATCAATACCCAATATCAAAGTGCAATGGCTGCCTATAAAAGCAACCTATATAATTTCTTAAGCCTGAAAGAAAACCTTTCATTAGCTAATGATGTGTATGAAGTGATAAGGATGCAATACAGGGCAGGTGTAAAAGCTTATTTAGATGTGATTACTGCTGAATCAGATTTGCGTACCGCACAAATTAATTATTACAACGCCTTATACCAGGTACTTTCAAGCAAAATAGACGTGGAACAATCATTAGGAAATATCCGCTATTAAATTAATAAAGTATGAAATTAAAAAACACAAATATTATTACGCTCCTGCTCACAATTTTTATTTTAACATCGTGTGCCAGCAAGAATAATGAACAACCGCAGGGGCCGCCGCCAGCGATTCCTGTAACAGTTGCAACGGTTACATCAACCAACGCTGTTTATTACGATCAATTTCCCGGAACCATTAATGCATTGGATCAAATAAACCTGACATCACAAGTCAGCGGTTACATTACCTCAATTAATTTTAAAGATGGACAGCGGGTAAAAAAGGGTCAGCTTTTATATTCGATAGATGCACAAATTTATAAAGCAAATTACAACCAGGCAGTAGCCAACCTTCAGGTACAAGAAGCTAATTTAATAAAAGCACAAAAAGATGCAGACAGATACAATGAACTTGCAAAGCACGATGCAATTGCTAAACAACAGGTGGATTATGCTAATGCTACTTTAGATGCCACAAAAAAACAAGTAGCCGCAGCCCAGGCAAATGTTGCGAGCGTACATTCTAATGTGCAGTTTACCAATATCTATGCGCCTTTCACAGGTACTATAGGTATTTCACAAGTAAAAAAAGGAACAGCAGTTGTGGCGGGACAAACTCTGTTAAACACCATTTCAACTAACAATCCTGTTGCGGTTGATTTTACAATAGATCAAAAAAATATTTATCGCTTTACGCAATTGCAACAAGATAAAAATATACTTAAGGATTCAGTTTTTACAATTGCCTTTGGCGATGAAATATACCCTTATCCGGGAAATATTAGTTTTATAGACAGGGCAGTAGATCCTCAAACAGGAACTATCAAGGTGCGGCTTACCTTCCCCAATGACAAGGACGTGCTGAAACCGGGTATGAACACTACAGTAAGAGTAAAAAATACAGCATCAAAAAATGCCACCATAATTCCACACATTGCAGTAAATGAGCAATTGGGTGAGTTTTCTGTTTTTGTAGTGGGTGATAGCTCAAAAGTTCATCAACAAAAAATTGTGTTGGGAACCCCTATAGGTGATAGTATCATTGTAAAGGAAGGATTGAAGGGTGGAGAAAAAATTGTGGTGCAGGGAGTTCAAAATATGCATGAAGGTACAGTGGTTAAGGTAAGTGAGTGATTAGTGAGTCAAAACTTAGGATTTAGGATTTAATAATTAATGTAAAAAATGATCGCAGAAACTTTTATAAAAAGGCCTGTTACGGCAATTGTTATTTCAATTGTGATTGTTCTGGTTGGTATTATATCGATCACCAATCTGCCGGTGGCTCAATATCCGGATATCTCGCCGCCCACCGTTTCGGTAAGCGGCAACTTCATAGGTGCTGATGCAAGCACCGTGGAGCAAACGGTTACTACTCCTCTTGAAACGCAGATTAATGGAACGCCGGGCATGACGTATATTACAAGCAACAGTACTTCCAGTGGCAGTAGCTCAATAAGCGCCACTTTTGAAGTAGGCACTGATGTAAATATTGCAGCTCTTGATGTACAAAACAGGGTAAATGTTGCACTTCCAACCTTGCCAGATGAAGTAAAAAGATTGGGCGTTACGGTTTTAAAACGCAATCCAACCTTTATGGAAGTCCTTGCATTTTATTCACCTAACGGAAGTCACGATGCAAAATTTATTAGCAATTATGTATCTATTTACATGGTTGACGCCTTGAAGCGTGTACCAGGCGTTGGCGATATTACTGTATTTGGAAGTGATTTTGGAATGCGCATTTGGTTGGATCCTGAAAAACTCGCTGCTCTAAAACTTACACCTGCTGATATAACAGCCGCCATTAATGAACAAAACCTGGAAATAGCTCCCGGAACTATTGGTGGTGTTCCGCAACCGGATCCTCAAAGTTTTGAATATAGTGTGTTAACCAACAGCCGGATTAATACACCCGACCAATTCAGGAACATCATTATTCGGTCTAATCCAGCAACGGGAAATATTGTTTATCTTAAAGATGTGGCCAGGGTGCAGTTGGGGCAATTTAATTATGGCAGTAATGCGCTTGTAGATGGCAAACCATCAACATTTTTGTTAATCTTTCAGGCGCCGGGCGCAAACGCATTAGCAACTTATGCGGGTGTTTCCAGGCAACTTGAAAAATTAAGAAAGACCTTCCCGCAGGATATAGATTTTTCCGTTCCATCAGAATCAGTTTCTGTGGTAAAAACATCATTGCACGAAGT
>Ga0068852_100001699_pt1 | contig 15002 bp, 11 predicted proteins | sample KBSCornC22_FD_66594 | JGI IMG/M metagenome (GOLD analysis project Ga0068852, IMG submission 66594) | Corn rhizosphere microbial communities from Kellogg Biological Station, Michigan, USA - KBS Corn C2-2 | ecosystem: Host-associated > Plants > Roots > Rhizosphere > Soil ... | reverse complement strand
CTTGCTTTGAGGGACCCGGTCACTCGGTCCGGCGGTCGCCAAAGGACGCGACCGGGATAGAGCCGTTGCCCGCGCGGGGATTGTCCTTGCGGCTCAGCATCTCTTTCAAATAGCCGACATTTGCCGCCGCCTCATCGGCCGGCAGATCAGCCTTGACGATGGTTTCGGCTTCGCCGAACCTGCCCTGCAGGCCGACAACGAGACCGAGATTCTGGCGCACCCGCGTGTCCGCTCTGCCGCTGGCATAAGCCCTGCGAAGAACCTCCTCGGCTTTCGGCAGGTCTTTGGAAAGCACGTAGGATAGGCCGAGGTTCGACAGAACCGACGGCTCTTCAGGGACGATCTTCAGGGCGCTGGCGTAATAGCGCCGCGCCTCATCGTGGCGGCCAAGCTGATCCAGTGCCGTTCCCTGCACCGAGAGAATTCGCCAATCGGGATTATCCGGTGAATGGGCGCGGCTGAGCACATCGAAAGCTTGCTGGAAGTTGCCATTGTCGACCAGCGCCCGGCCGAACCCGGCGAGCAATGCCTTGTTGCTGGGATGGGCGATCGTTGCCTGCTCGAATACGGCGACGGCCTGGGCGCGCTGCCCGGTCGAGCGAAGCGCCTTTCCATAGGCGAGCGCAGCATCCGGGTCCTTGGGATTGGCTCGATAGCGTTCGCCATAAGCATCGACCGCGCGGCGCGGATCGGTCTCCGCAGTTGCTACCGGCTCGGACTTGGACGTGATCGAGCCCGTGATGTCGGACATGGTCTGGCAACCGCCGAGGCCGGCGGTGAAGCTTGCCATCATGGCGACGGATGCGAGGAGCCGGGCAAGTCTGGACTGCTGACGCATGGCACTTTGACTCACGATATCAGGCGAATTGATTGGGCCGAACGTCGCCAGCAATAGACTGTTAACCCTAACGGCCGGTTAATTCAGCGGCAGGGCCATCCGGCGTTGGCTCGCCCCAGATGCGCCGATCGGCCGCCACATTCGCCTGAGGGCTGCGCATTGGCGACCAGCGTTCAGGCTGGTTTGCGTTTGCAAGCCATTGTAGAAACACGCAAACCTCTACGTGCGGTCCCGCCCCTCGCCAACCAAGCCTGAGAACAGCATGCATTCTGCTTTCGCGACCGCGCCTGCTGGACCCGCCATTCCGATTACGTTCGCGACCAAGGCCAACTGGGGGGCGGTTCGCGCCGGACTTGGCGAAGAGGCTCGGCAGTTCGCCATGGCGAATGGCTTTGCGGCAAAGCCCGGAGCATGCCTCGTTCTTCCCACAGCGGACGGCAACATCGCGCAGGTCGTGTTTGGGCTGGAGGAGGCGGACGGCAAATTTCGCGATCCGTTCAGGCCGGGGCAGTTGCCCGGTTTGCTTCCGCCTGGCGTCTATCGTTTTGCAAACGCGCCGCATGACACGCGCCTGGCGACACTAGCCTTTGCGCTGGGCAGCTATCGCTTCAACCGCTATCGCAAAGGCGACGCGCCCGAGGTCAGGCTGGTAGCTCCAGACGGCGTTGACGTGAGCGCCATCTCGCGAATGGCCGAGGCGGCAACGCTTGCTCGCGACCTCATCAACACGCCTTCGAATGACATGGGACCGGAGCAACTGGCAGAAGCCGCGCAGCATCTGGCAACGCGGTTCGGCGGCAGCTTCAACTGCATCATTGGCGAGGATCTGACGCGACAAAATTTCCCGCTGATTCATGCGGTCGGAATGGCGTCACCACGCGCGCCGCGGCTGATCGATCTGCGTTGGGGCGATCCGGCTCATCCCAAGGTGACATTAGTGGGCAAGGGCGTCTGTTTCGACACGGGCGGGCTCGATCTCAAACCATCCGCCGGCATGCTGATCATGAAAAAGGACATGGGCGGAGCCGCCAACGTGCTGGCGCTAGCGCAGATGGTGATGGATGCCAAGCTGAAGCTGCGCTTGCGGGTGCTGATCCCGGCGGTCGAGAACGCGGTCGCCGGAAATGCCTTTCGCCCACTCGACATTTTCCGTTCGCGCAAGGGCATCACGGTCGAGATCGGGAATACCGATGCCGAAGGCCGCTTGGTGCTGGCCGATGCCCTGACGCTGGCCTGTGAAGAGAAGCCGGACCTGCTGATCGATATGGGCACCCTGACCGGCGCCGCGCGGGTGGCGCTCGGACCGGATTTACCGCCGTTTTACACCGATGATGAGACGCTGGCGCTGGATCTCGCGCGCTGCGCACAACAGGAGAACGATCCGTTGTGGCGACTGCCGCTGTGGCCGCCTTATGACACCTGGCTGGACTCGAAAACCGCCGACGTCAACAACGCTCCGTCCGGCACCTTCGCCGGCTCGATCACCTGCGCGCTGTTTCTGCAGCGCTTCGTCGATCACGCCAAAAGCTGGCTGCATGTCGACATCTATGGTTGGACCCCTTCGGCCAAACCAGCGCGGCCCGAAGGCGGCGAATGCCAGGCCGCGCGCGCCATCTTTGCACTACTCGGGAACCGCTATGGCTGACCCTCGCCTGACGCCCGCGCGGCCCGACCTCGCCGCGAAATTTCTCGAAGGACAGATCAAGGCGGCGCGCTTCGTCGAAGGCGAGGAGTTCGAAATCTCGCAGCCTCTCGCGCCGCTGCGAGAGGCACCATCCGCCGATGCCACGTTGCTGACGCAGGCCCTGAAAGGCGAACGCGTAACGATCTACGAGCGCAACCGCGAAGGTTTCGCATGGGGCCAACTCAAGAGCGACGGTTATGTCGGCTGGCTACCTGACCGCGCGCTCGCAAAACCAGCAGATGAGCCGAGCCACAAGATCACAGCGTTGCGAACTTTTGGCTTTCCAGGTCCCTCAATCAAACTGCCGCCAGCCAAAACGCTCGTCATGGGGGCGTTGATAAAGGTGATGCGCGAGAACGGGCCATTCGCGTTGACCCGCGAGGGCTGGTATGTACCGCGCCAGCACGTCAAGGGCATCGATGCACACGTCGACGATTTCGTCGCGGTTGCTGAACGTTTTGTCGGGACGCCCTATCTGTGGGGCGGTAAAACCAGCCTCGGCATCGACTGTTCCGGCCTGGTCCAGGTCTCGCTCAACGCTGCCGGCATCCAATGCCCGCGCGACAGCGACATGCAACAAGATAGTATCGGCGGATTGTTGGGACCGGTGGACTCCGGCAATCTACAGCGCGGCGATCTGATTTTCTGGAAAGGTCATGTGGCGATCGCGCGCGATGGCGAGAGCATCGTTCACGCCAACGCCCATCATATGGCGACCGTAATCGAAAACACTCGTGAGGCCGTCGCTCGCATCAACGCCGACGGTTACGAGATCACCGCCATCAAGCGGCTGGGCTGAGTTGGTTCAAGTCGCCACCGTCCCGCCGGGCGCGGTTTCGAGGCGGAACGCGGCCGCAAAAAGCGCGCGGGTGTAATCGGTCCTGGGATTCCTGAACAGCTCGGACGCCGGACCCTCCTCCACCACTTTCCCATATCGCATCACGATAAGATGGCTCGCCAGCGAAGCGACCACGCGCAAGTCATGCGAGATGAACATGTAAGTCAAATCGCGCTTGCGCTGCAATTCGCGCAACAGATCGACCATCTGTGCCTGGAACAGCATGTCGAGCGCACTGGTCGGCTCATCCAGCACCACGAAATTCGGTTCCAGCACCACCGCGCGCGCGATGCTGATGCGCTGGCGCTGGCCGCCGGAGAATTCATGCGGATAGCGAAACCGTGTCGCTGGATCCATCCCGACGTCATTCAGCGCCTTGATCACGCGGGCCTCGCGCTCCTCCCGAGAAAGCGCGCGCTGATGTACGCTAAGGCCTTCGGCGACGATATCGCCGACCGACATTCGCGGGCTGAGCGCGCCGAACGGGTCCTGAAACACGATCTGCATGTCGCGGCGAAACGGCCGCATCGCCTTGAAGCGCAGACCCTGGATATCCTTGCCGAGGAACACGATCGGTCCGTCGGAAGAAATCAGCCGCAGCAATGCCAGGCCGAGCGTCGTCTTGCCCGAGCCGGATTCGCCGACCACGCCGAGCGTTTCGCCTTTGCGGACTGCGAGGCTGACGCCGTCCACCGCCTTGATGTGTCCGACGGTGGATCGCAGCAAACCGCGTTTGACCGGAAACCAGACCTTGAGATCATCGGCCGAGATCACGACCGGAGATTCGGGCCGCGGTGGCGCCGGGTCGGGCTTCGGCTCGGCTGCGAGCAAGGCGCGGGTGTAGGGATGTTTCGGCGCGGTGAAGACCTGCTCGACCAACCCCTGCTCGACGATTTTGCCACCATTCATGACGCAGACGACATCGGCGATGCGCCGCACGATGCCGAGATCGTGCGTGATGAACAACAAGCTCATGCCGAGCCGGGCTCGAATTTCCGCCAGCAAGGTGAGAATCTGTGCCTGAACGGTGACGTCCAGCGCGGTGGTCGGCTCGTCCGCGATCAGCAGGTCGGGCTCATTGGCAAGCGCCATCGCGATCATCACGCGTTGGCGCTGGCCGCCGGACAATTGATGCGGATAGCTGCCAAGCCGCGTCTCCGGATCGGGAATTCCGACCTGTGTGAGCAACTCGAGTGTCCGTGTCCGCGCCCTGGCACCACTGATACCGCTGTGAAGTTGCAGGATCTCGCCGATCTGAGACTCGATCGCGTGCAGCGGATTTAGCGAGGTCATCGGCTCCTGAAAGATGATCGATATGTCGTTGCCGCGAATGCCGCGAATTTCCCGTTCCGAAAGCGCCAGCAACTCCCTCCCCTTGAAGCGAATGCTCCCCGAAGGATGCGACGCCGTCGGATACGGCAAGAGCTTCAGGATCGAGAGCGCGCTGACCGATTTTCCAGAACCGGATTCGCCGACCAGCGCGACGCACTCACCGGGCTTGATCGCATAGGAAATATGATCAACCGCGACGGAACTGCCGCTTGGCTGATGAAAGGCCACCGACAAATCGCGGACGTCGAGCAGAGGTTGGTTGATCGCATCCATCGCGCTACCTGAACGTCTTGCGCGGATCGAACGCATCGCGCACGGCTTCGCCGATGAAAATCAGCAGCGACAACATGATCGCGACCGCAAAGAACCCGGTGAAGCCGAGCCACGGCGCCTGAACGTTGGCTTTGCCCTGCGACAGCAGTTCGCCCAAGGACGGCGAACCCGGTGGCAAACCAAAGCCGAGGAAGTCGAGTGCGGTTAAGGTCATCACCGACGAGGAGACGATGAACGGCAGGAAGGTCATGGTCGCCACCATCGCGTTCGGCAACAAGTGCCTCAACATGATGACGGGATTGGAGACGCCGAGGGCGCGAGCGGCCATGATGTATTCGAAATTGCGACCGCGCAGAAATTCGGCGCGCACCAGGCCGACCAGCGACACCCATGAGAACAACAAGAGAATCCCGAGCAGCACGAAAAAGCCGGGCACCAGCACCGAGGACAGGATCAGCAACAGATACAGTGATGGTATGGCGGTCCACACTTCGATGAAGCGCTGAAAACCAAGATCGATCCAGCCGCCGAAATAGCCCTGCACCCCACCGGCGGCGACGCCAATAATCGAAGAGATAATGGTCAGGCTAAGCCCGAACAGCACGGAAATGCGAAAGCCGTAGATCAGCCGCGCGACCACGTCACGGCCCTGATCGTCGGTGCCGAGCCAGTTGTATTCGAGGTCACGGCAGCTCTTCAGGCCCTTTTTCTGCACCACGTCCTTGCATTCCGCTTCGGTCAGCATCCAGGTCGGCTTCGAGGGCGCGGGCGTCGGCAAATCGAGATTGTGGGTGTCGTAAGAATAGCGGATCAGCGGCCACACGATGGTGCCGCCCTTATCCTTGATCAGCTTCTGCAGATAGGGATCGCGATAATCGGCGGCCGTCTCGAAATCGCCGCCGAAGGTGGTCTCGGAATAGGTGACGAATGCCGGCCAATAGAGATGGCCGTCGAACTTGATGAGGAACGGACGATCGTTTGCGATGAACTCGGCGAACAGCGAAACAAAGAACAGGATCATGAAGATCCAGAACGACCAGTAGCCCCTGCGGTTGGATTTGAAATTCTGCCAGCGGCGGCGATTGATCGGCGAGGGAGTGAACGGGTGATGGGTCGCCGGCACGGCATCGCCGAGCGGTGCCTGGGTCGTGGTTTCGATTGGCGGCGGCGCGAGGATTGTCATCAGACCTCCCGCGCTTCGAAATCGATCCGCGGATCGATCCACATGTAGGCGAGGTCGGAGATCAGATTGACGACAAGCCCGACCAGCGAAAAGATAAAGAGCGTTCCGAATACCACGGGATAGTCGCGATTGAGCACACTCTCGAACCCGAGCAGGCCCAACCCATCCAGCGAGAAGATGGTTTCGATCAGCAGCGAGCCTGAGAAGAAGGCGTGAATGAATGCGCCGGGAAAGCCGGCAATGACGATCAGCATGGCGTTTCGGAAAATGTGATTGTAGAGCACCTGCCGTTGGCTGCAGCCCTTGGCGCGCGCGGTCATCACATATTGCTTGCGGATTTCATCCAGGAACGAATTCTTGGTGAGCAGCGTCATGGTCGCGAAAGCGCCCAATGCCATTGATATCAGCGGCAGGGTGATGTGCCAGAAATAATCCAGGATCTTCCAGTACCAGGGAAATTGTGACCAGCCGTCCGAAGTCAGCCCGCGCAGCGGAAAAATGTTGAAGAACGAACCGCCGGCGAAGAGGATGATCAAAAGAATCGCGAACAGAAATCCCGGGATCGCAAAGCCAACGATGATCGCCGCTGACGTCCAGGTATCGAATTTGGAGCCATCCATCACAGCCTTGCGGATGCCCAGCGGGATGGAGATCATGTAGGTCAACAGCGTCATCCATATCCCGAGCGACATCGAGACCGGCAGCTTCTCCTTGATCAGTTGCAGCACGCTGACATCGCGGAAGTAGCTCTTGCCAAAATCAAACCGGGCAAAATTCCACACCATCAGCGCAAAGCGCTCCGGCGCCGGCTTGTCGAAACCGAATTGCTTTTCCAGGCTCTTGATGAAGTCAGGATCAAGCCCTTGCGCGCCGCGGTATTTCGAGTTGACGGCATCAGCGGAGGCGCCAACCTGGGCGCGCGCGCCGAAGTCGCCGCCGGCTGCGCCCGAAATCCGCGACGTGCCGCCAGTATCGGCTCCTGACAGCTGCGCGATCACGCGCTCCACCGGGCCGCCCGGCGCGAACTGCACCACGACAAAGGATACGAACAGGATTCCCAACAACGTCGGGAGCATCAGAAAAATTCGGCGGGCGATGTAGGCGGTCATGAATTATTTCGCCTGCTCCGCCCTGGCTACTTTATCGGGATCGGTCCACCAATTTTCCGGAGCGCCGACTCCTTGCGCGTAACGTGGCGGCTTCGCCGGATGAGCAAATACATCCCAGTAGGCGATCGGATGGCTGGTTCGATACCATTGCGGGACCCAGTAGCGCCCGGCCCGAAACACCCGATCAAAAGCGCGACAAGCGATCGTCAGCTCGGCCCGGCTATTAGCGCCGATGATCTTTTCGAGCAGCGCATCAATTGCCGGGTTGGCGATGCCCGCAAGATTGTACGAGCCTTTGGTTGCAGCAGCCTGGGAGGAGAAGAACGGCCGCATGGTATCGCCGGGGGTCGCCGACATGCTGAAGCGTTCGATTGTCATGTCGAAATCGAAGTCTTCCACACGAGCGCGATATTGCACGGGGTCGACAATCCGCAAGGTAGCTTCAATCCCGACCGTGCCGAGGTTTTTAATGTAGGGCGCATGGTGCGGTTGGAGCGAGGGTTCGTCGGCCAGAAATTCGATTCTGAAAGCTTCGCCATTGGGCAGTACCCGCTTGCCGTCCTTGATGACAAGGCCGGCCTCCTGCAAAAGTTGCGAGGCTTTGCGCAGCAACGTTCGATCCTGCCCCGATCCGTCCGATACCGGCGGCACGAACGGTGCCGCAAACACCTCGTCCGGCACCTGACCGCGGAATGGTTCCAGCAGCTTGAGTTCTTCCGGCGATGGCGGTCCCTCCGCCATCATATCCGAATTCTGGAATGGTGAATGGGTGCGCGCGTAGGCGCCATACATGATGGTCTTGTTGGTCCATTCGAAATCAAATGCCTGGATCAGCGCTTCGCGCACCCGCGAATCCCGGAACTTGTCGCGACGGGTATTGATGAACCAGCCTTGCGCCCCCGAGGGGGTTTCGTCCGGCAGGGTTTCGCGCTTCACCCGGCCGTCCTTGACTGCGGGAAAATCATAACGCGTTGCCCATACTCGAGCGGTGAATTCTTCGCGAAACAGATAGCTCCTTGCGGTGAAGCCCTCGAAAGCGACGTCGCGGTCACGATAAAATTCATACCGCACCAAATCGAAATTGTAGCTGCCGCGAGTGACCGGAAGGTCGGCGCCCCACCAATCCTTGACCCGCTCAAATTCGATGTAGCGGTTGACTTCAAACTTCCCGACCTTGTACGGCCCTGATCCCAGCGGGATATCGAGAGTAGATTCGTCGAATGGCCGGCTCGCGTAATAAGCTTTTGAAAAGATCGGCAGGCCCGCCACATAGAGCGGTACGTCGCGGGCGCGCTTTTCGGCAAAGGTAACGACAAGCGTCGCGTCATCCGGCGCTTCTGCTTTCACCATATCCCGCAACTGTGTCAGGATCAGCGGATGACCCTTGGCCTTTAACGTCGTCAACGAGAACGCAACATCATGCGCGGTCAGCTTTGAGCCGTCATGAAATTTAGCTTCGGGACGAATGGTAAATCGATAGGTCAGCTTGTCGGCGGAAATCTGCACCGATTTTGCGACCAGCCCATACATCGCATCCGGCTCGTCATTGGCGCGCGCCATCAACGGCGCAAACGTCATGTCCATGCCCTGCGCGCCGTCGCCCTTCAGGATGTAGGCATTCAGCGAGTTGAAGGTCTGGTACGACTGATTATACGCGCGAACCGAGGGAATCAGCGAAAACGTCCCGCCCTTCGGGGCCGACACGTTGACATAATCGAAGTGCTGAAAGTCGGCGGGATATTTCAGGTCGCCAAACACCGATAGGCCGTGAACATTCGCACTGACATCGACGGCGCTAGCCGGGCGCAACAGCGGTGCGCTCAGCGCGCCAGCGCCGAGGCCGAGCACATGCCGGCGGGAGAACAGCGCCATGCGTGCATCCTTCAAGAGCGCTTGCCGATCCTGGCGGCCTTCTCGGCATCGTACCACCACAGTGACGGCAATCCGGAACGGCCGTATTTCGGCAGCGGCTCGGCGTGGCTGAAGCGGTCCCAACGAGCATAACGCGAAAACGGATAGGTGAACTGCGGCACGACGTAGAAATTCCACAGCAGCACGCGATCGAGCGCCCGGGTTGCGGCCACTAGCCCGGCGCGGTCCTTGGCAAAGATCACCTTGTCGATCAGCGCGTCCACCGCCGGATTCTTGATGCCGACCGTGTTTTTCGAACCGGGTTGATCGGCGGCCTGCGATCCCCAGAACTCCCGCTGCTCATTGCCCGGCGACAGGGACTCCGGCCAGACATCGATGATGACGTCGAAATCGAAGCTGCGTATCCGGTTTTGATATTGCGCATCGTCGACGACGCGGATCGACGTCGTTACTCCGATGCGTTCAAGCGATGGTTTATAGAATAGTCCAATGCGCTCAGCCGATGGATCCTGCACCAGGATTTCGACGGCAACCGGCTTGCCGGCGGGATCCACAAGCTTGCGATCGCGGATCTCGCAGCCCGCTTCTTTCAGAAGCTTAATGCTCTCGCGCAGATTGGCTCGGACCGCTTCGGGATTGCCGCCGACCGGATTGGCGTAGGGCGTGGTGAAGACTTCGGCGGGCACCTTGTCGCGCACGGTCTCCAGAATCTGAAGCTCCTCGCCCTGCGGTAATCCCGATGAGGCAAGCTCGGTCCCGTCGAAGTAGCTGTTGATGCGTTTGTATTGCCCGTAAAACAGCTGCTTGTTCATTTCCTCGAAGTCATAGGCGTAGTTGAAGGCACGACGCAGCCTGGCGTCCTTGAACTGTTCACGGCGCAGATTGAGCACGAAACCCTGCATTCGCCCGGAATCGTTGATTGGGAATTCTTCCTTGATCACGCGTTTTTCCGTGACTGCGGGAAAGTCGTAGGCGGTCGCCCATTGCTTGGCCGAATTCTCCGCAATCCAATCGGCCTGGTCGGCCTTGAAGGCTTCCAGCGCGACGAGGTTGTCGCGAAAGAACTCAAAACGCATTTCATCGAAATTATTTTGGCCGACCTGGGTGGGGAGGTTGGCGCCCCAATAATCTTTCACTCGCTCCAGCCTCACGGAACGTCCAGCAACGAATTCGCCGATGCGATAGGGTCCGGACCCCAGCGGCGGCTCCAGCGTGGTTGCGGAGATGTCGCGCTTGCGACCTTGGCTATCGTTGCCTTCCCAATAATGCTTGGGCAGAACGATGAGTTCACCGACGATGGTCGGCAGTTCGCGGTTTCCCGGAGAGTCGAAGGTGAATTTGACTTCGCGATCGCCGGTTTTTTCACTTTTGACGACGTGCCGATAATACGAGCGATACATCGGGCTGTATTTTTTCAGGACCTCGATCGAGAAAATCACGTCCTCAGGCGTCACCGGCTTGCCGTCCTGCCATCGCGCATCCTTGCGCAGGCGATAAATCACCCATGAGAAATCATCCGGATGCGCGGCGCTCTCGGCGAGCAGCCCGTACTCGGTGCCGACCTCGTCCTGCGATCGCGCCATCAGGGTTTCGTAAATCATCGCAGCCGCCGGCGCGATCGAGCCTTTGACGCCGGCGACGGCGATGTTGAAATTATCGAACGTCCCGATCGATATCATGCGGACGCTGCCGCCCTTTGGCGCATCGGGGTTGACATAGTCGAAGCGTTTGAAGCCGGCGGGATATTTGACCTCCCCGAACAGGGAAAGCGCGTGTCGCCAAACCGGTTCTTCCGTAGCCTTCTGCGCGTGCGCCGGGAGAATGGTTGCCGTCCCCAAAGACGGAGCGGCTGCGGCCAAGGCGGCGCCCTGCAAAAGATGTCTTCGGGTAATCGTCAATCAGAAGTTCCTGTGTAGGGGGAAAGATCCGTTAGAGGCGCAATATAAGGCAACGTTTCGACGGATTAACTTGCTTTTTCCTCATGATACTAGGTTGTGAATGCCCCGGCTGCGACGAAACGTCCCGAAGTAGCCGTCGGGAACAGCACAAACGGCCAGGCAATCGCCCGGCCGCTTTCGGAGAGGACCATGGGCCGAATGGCCTTTTTCGGGCAGCTACTTTGGCGCCGCTACTTTGAAGCGGTCGGGAGCGGTTCCGGCTTATCCGATAGCGTGCGCAGATAAGCGATTACGTCGGCGCGCTCGCTATCCTTCTGGATGCCGGCAAAGCCCATCGCGGTCCCGGGAATAAAGCCTTTGGGATTGGCGATGAACTTGTTGAGGTCATCATAAGTCCAGGTGCCGCCTTTGGCCTTCATGGCCGCCGAGAAATTGAACCCGCCGCGATCCTCGCCCCTCTTGTCACCAACGATCCCGTAAAGGTTCGGCCCGACACGATTGGGGCCGCCCTTCTCGAAGGTGTGACAGGCCTGGCATTTCTTCGCCGCCGCCGCACCCTTTTCGACCGAGGCGGTCTGCAACAACTTTTCGATCGGCTCGGACGGCGCGGGCGCGGCTTCCTTGGCGCCGCCCGTTTCCGTTTCCTTTGCGATGATTTCGTAACCCGGCTTTTCCGGCAGCTTGGGCGCAAACAGCGCCGAGGCGGTGAAGTTCGTAATCAGCAGCACAAGGCAGGTGCCGAGAACCGCACCAAGAATCTTGTTGAGTTCGAAGGAGTCCATCTGGGATCAAGGCTCCAGGCCGGAATTGTCGTGTACAGGCCGGCGAGAAGCGGCCGCGAACGCATCAGGAATCAGGCTTTCGCACCGCACCCCGAGCGACGATCAGATATCGGTTTGCCCGTGCTCTGGCAACCCGTATAAACGCCCGGGCTTTCGACCCATCCCCATCGTTTTCGGCCCGTTATCAAACGGGCGCAGACCTCACTCCGATGACCCAAGACCGCACTTTGGTGCTGATTCCCGCCCGCATGGCGGCAACCCGGTTGCCGGGCAAGCCATTGCTGGATATTGCCGGGTTGCCGATGATCGTGCACGTGGTGCGTCGGGCTGAAGCTGCCCGGATCGGCCGCGTAGCGGTTGCCACCGACACACCGGAAATTGCCGCTGTCGTGAACTCGCATGGCGGCGAAGCGGTGATGACCCGCGCCGACCACGCCTCGGGATCGGATCGGATCCATGAGGCGCTTTGCAAGCTCGATCCCGAAGACAACATCGAGATGGTGGTCAACCTGCAGGGCGACCTGCCAACCATTCCGCCGCAGGACGTGCGCGCCGCGCTCAAGCTGCTCGACGATTCAAGCGTCGATATTGCAACTTTGACCGCCGAAATCCGCGACGATGAAGAACACACGACCCCAAGCGTGGTGAAGCTGGTCGGCTCACTCGTCGGCGACAAAAGGCTTCGCGCATTATATTTCACCCGTGCCACCGCGCCCTATGGTGACGGCCCGCGCTACCATCACATCGGTCTCTACGCCTATCGGCGTCAGGCGCTGGAGCGCTACGTAAAGCTGCCGCCGTCGATTCTGGAATGCCGCGAGAAGCTGGAACAACTAAGGGCCCTGGAAGCCGGAATGCGGATCGACGCTGCCATCGTGGATACGGTGCCGCTCGGGGTCGATACGCCGGCTGACCTGGAAACCGCCCGGCGCATACTGGCAAAAGGCTGAGTGGCTGATAAAAGGCGCCATGATCAAAGCATCGACCACACCCAAAAAGATCGCATTCCAGGGCGAGCCGGGCGCGAATTCCCACATCGCCCTGCTCGAGGCCTATCCCAACGCCGAGCCGCTGCCCTGCCCCACCTTTGAAGATGCGCTCGGCGCGATCGCATCGGGTGACGCTGATCTCGGCATGATCCCGATCGAAAACTCGGTCGCTGGTCGCGTGGCCGACATCCACCATCTGTTGCCGCAATCCGGCCTTTTCATCGTCGGCGAATGGTTTCTGCCGATTCGTCATCAATTGATGGCGCCGCGCGGCGCTGCCCTTGCCGACATCAAGACGGTGGAGAGCCATGTTCATGCACTCGGCCAATGCCGCAATACAATTCGCAAGCTTGGCATCCGACCGATCGTGTCGGGCGATACAGCGGGCGCGGCCCGGCTGATCGCCCAGCGCGGTGATAAACACTGCGCTGCCATTGCCTCGCGGCTGGCGGCGGAAATCTACGGGCTCGATATCCTCGCGGAAGACGTCGAGGACGAGACCCACAACACCACGCGATTTGTGCTGCTGGCGCGCGAGGAGAAATGGGCCGCGCAGGATTCCGGCCCGCTGGTAACCTCGTTTGTTTTCCGGGTGCGCAACCTGCCGGCGGCGCTCTACAAGGCCATGGGCGGCTTTGCTACCAACGGCGTCAACATGACCAAGCTGGAAAGCTATATGGTCGACGGCAATTTCTTCGCCACGCAATTCTACGCCGATGTCGATGGCCATCCCGAGGACAAGAATCTGGCGTTTGCGCTGGAGGAGCTGAAATTCTTCTCCCGCGAATTCAGGATCGTTGGTGTCTATCCCGGTCACCCGTTTCGCGCGACGTTCCGCGAGAAAGCGGAATGAGTATTGGCGAGCTTCACGCATTGCCTAACTGCTCGACCGCGGCGGCCCACAGGCGCCAAAACTCGGGAGTGTTCTCGACGGCCGTCTGCACCATGACAAGCTTGGACGCAGGATCGATGCAGAGGCGCTGCCCCAGGCCGCCGACGAGCGCGAACTGCCGTCGCGCGCCCGGAAGCAGCCATAACAGATAGCCATAACCGAACGGCTGCGGAGCCATCGCTCTGCCCGGCAGCAGATAGGCATCCGAGTTCCGCACTGTGGTGGCATCGATCATCCATTGCACCGGGATGACCTGCTCGCCTTCCCACTCACCATCATGAGCAAGCAGACGTCCAAGCCGCGCATAATCGCGCAGCACCGCATTGAAGCCGAAGTGTCCAACTTCCAGGCCTTGCGCATCGATCAGCCATTTGGCGTCGGCTTCCGCGCCGATCCGGCTCCAGATTTTTTGGTGCAAATAATCTGACAGCGGTTTGTTGATCGCATAGCGAAGCACGATGGCGAGTACGTCCGCTTCGATGCTGGCATAGGAAAATTTCGTTCCAGGCGGCGCAATCCGCCGATTGAATTGCGTAATGCTGCCGACGGTGCCTTTTTCGGATGACTGACCGTTGGCGATCATGTCGATCCACAGCCGGTTGAGGTCGCGCTCGCCGTTGCTTTCTTCGCCGAATTCGACGCCCGATGACATATGAAGGAGGTCGCGGATTGTCGTTTTGCCGTATTCGGCGCCCTTGAAGCCGGGCACATAGGTTTCGGCGGTATCGTCGACCGACTTGATTATGCCGTCGGCGATCGCGATGCCGATCAGTATTCCCGTGATCGACTTGACCATTGATTGCGAAATCAGCAAGTCGCGATCGGTACGGCCATATTGATAATGTTCGAACAAAATTTCGTCACCCTTGGCGATCAGCAGTCCAGTGACCGGGTTTCGCGAAAGGTAGTCTGTCGCGCGCTTTCGGAGCGGATCCGGCATCTGCACCCGCTTGAACGACCAGGGCGAGGCGGCTCGATTGATCTGCCGTGTCGGAAAAAGCTTATCGAAATGGCTGAAGGCGCCGACGCGATATTTTTGCGAAAGAGGATTGCCGGGAATGAAGGGAAGCGTCGGATCCTTGATCGGATAATTTTCGGCAGCTCCATAAATCTCAGCTTTGGGCCCGGACGCCGAGAATACCGCGCCGCCACCAGCTTCAGTTGCATCTTCAGTTGCATCTTCAGCGGCGCGGGCGCTCAAGCAGTCCGCCCCAATGGCAAAGGTTGCAGCCAGACCCGCGAGTGCTGTCCGGCGGGAGATGACCGGCGCGTTGGCTCGAGATTCGATCAAGCTGCCGCCTTGTTGCCCAAC
>Ga0068852_100001695_pt1 | contig 15026 bp, 21 predicted proteins | sample KBSCornC22_FD_66594 | JGI IMG/M metagenome (GOLD analysis project Ga0068852, IMG submission 66594) | Corn rhizosphere microbial communities from Kellogg Biological Station, Michigan, USA - KBS Corn C2-2 | ecosystem: Host-associated > Plants > Roots > Rhizosphere > Soil ... | reverse complement strand
CTATTCCAACCGCGTGCGGGTGATCGAGATTGTCGACCGCGTCGCCTGGGAAACCGGGTTGAAGGCCGGTGACATCACCAGTGCTTGCCGCGCCGCTCATATCGCGCGGGCGCGGTTTGCGGTGATCTGGCTGGCCCGTGAACTGACCAGGTGCAGCCTGCGCCAGATCGGCGCCGTTCTCCACCGCGACCCGTCGACCGTCAGCGACGCGGCCCGGCGCGGCGAGGGTCTGCGCGCGAGCGACCCTGCGTTCCGGCTGATGACCAACCGCATTCTCTCTCATTTTCGTGATCTTCAGGAGGATTGATATGCCCGCAAATGCAGCTGTCAGGCATGATGAAGACAAGACCCGCAAAATCCTGCTCGCCAAAGTCCATCTGGCGAAGAAGCAACTCGGCCTGGACGGTGACACCTATCAGGGCGTGTTGATGCGTGTCGCGGGCGTCACCAGCGCGGGGAGCTGCACGGTCCCCCAGTTGCGCATGGTCGTCGGAGACTTTGAGCGGCTGGGTTTCACCGCCCAGGCCCGCAAGTCGGCGGGAGCGCCGCGTGCCGACCATCCCGTTGCCCGCAAGGCCCGCACGATGTGGATCTCGCTCGCGCTGCTCTGCGCGATCGACATCAACCCGACTGCCGCCATCAAGAGCGACAAGGCGCTGGAGACCTTCGCCAAGCGCCAGCTCAAAGCGGAGCGTCTTCAGTGGGCAAACCAGAGCCAAGGCGAAAAGCTGATTGAAGCGCTGAAGGCGATGGCAGAGCGTCACGGCTGGGATCAGTCGCAAAGGAACCTGGCCAAAATCCACTATGTCCACGCCCTGAAGGTCCGCCTCTGCTTTGCTATCCTCGCCAAGCTCCAGCGGGCGGGCCTCGCGGGCGCGGACTGGACGCTGGGCCAGGCGGCGTTCCGGCTCTGCGGCATCGGAGCAGTCGACGACATGGTCTGGTCGACGCAGCAGCTGGAGCATATGGCAAACGCGCTGGGCCGCCATTTGCGCGCCCATGGCGGCCGGGACGTCTTCCAGGAGATGCACCCATGAGCCGCCGAGTTCGCGCCGGTTGCGGTAGCCACATGCATGCCGCTTGGGATTCGCAACCGATCCTGCGTGCCGGTGGACAGCCTCGCCGCCGTCTGCCTTTGGGTCTGTTGCCGCTTGTCTTCATGGCCGGGCTGCTGCTCGGCCTGGTGATCTGAGGCCGCCACCCCGCAATGAGCGACCGCCTTGGACATGAACTGCTGGCCTTGCTGGGCGAGAGCGCGTTTGTCGCTCTCGCATCGGCTTTTGGCGGGCGGCGTCTCTATGTCCCCGGCGCGATCGCGACCGACCATGAGATCGCCCAGACCATCGGCAATGATGCTGCGGCCCGCCTGTCCGCCCGCATGGCGCCCGCCGTCATCCGTGTACCTCTTGCCCGCGAGATGCGCGCGCGCCATTATCGCGCGGCCGGTCTCAGCAATGGCGAAATCGCCACCAAATTGGGCCTGACTGAAACGGGCGTCGACAAATTGTTCCGGAGGATGCAGAACGCTCCGGTGAAGGGTGAGGCGTCCGACCGCCAACCCTCTCTGTTTCCAGACGATCTTCCCGACCTATAGCCCGCCTTGGCGGGCATGTAACTGGCGGCCCTGAGACCGCATTGCTTGGGCATGGCCCAAGCGCAAATCCTTCCCCAATTCGCCGCCGCGAGCGCCCGATCAGGAGCGCTTGTCCATGGCTGAAACCACCAACAGGCCGATAGCCGCGATTGTCGCTACCGCCTTGGTCGCGGCGCCGACGGCCGTGGTTGTGAATGACCAGGCGGCGGACGTGGCCACGGCGCTCACCGAGAAATGGGAAGGGACGAGGACCGTCCCCTACAAGGACCTGGTCAAGAAATGGACCGTCTGCACCGGGGAAACCCGCGTGGAGATGCGCACCTACACGCTGGCCGAATGCCATGCCTTCCTGCGCAAGGCGATCCGCAGCGACTATGGCCTGGGCGTTCTCAAATGCACGCCATCGCTTCAGAACAGCGTCTATCAGCTCGGTGCTGCTATCAGCGTCGCCTACAATATCGGCGTCTCGGCCTGGTGCGGGTCGACCATGGCCAGGCAGTTCAACGCGGGAGACTGGTTCTCCGCCTGCCAGGCCTTCTCCCTCTGGAACAAGGCGGGCCGCGTTGTCGTCACCGGCCTGGTCAACCGGCGCAATGACGAAATGCGCGCCTGCTTCACCAATCTTTCGCCCGCCTACACGCTGACTGTGAAGGTCGCAACGTGAGCGGATGCACCCTTCTTCCCTGGAGCTATCAATGATCCGTCGCATGTTTCCCGGACTAATGGGGAGCCTGCTGGCTCTCGCCGCCGCTGGCCCCGCCATCGTCCTGAATTCCTATCACGCCCTCGCGCCTGAAGCCGTTGCGCCCAACGTGTCCCGGCGCGCTCGCCGCCGCCGCATGGTAGCTGGCGGATATAAAGCGATCCGGAGCAAGGGCGATCCCTCGCGGCGCAAACGCAAGGTCAACAGGCTACAGGTCAGTCGTCGTGCTCGTCACCGCCATCGTCGTCAGCGCAGGGCAGCATGATGGGCATCGTCACCGGGATTCGTCTCTTCCTGGGCGTCGCCGGGGAGTTGCTGGTCGAGATCGCGCGCTGGTTGCTGACCGATGTGCGCCGTCTGCTGATCATCAGCCTCGCCATCCTGTGTTTGTGGCTGCACGGCCAGGCCAGGCACAACGGCGCTCTGGCCGAGAGCCGCCGCGTTCAGGCGGCGGGCTGGCAGGCGAAGTTCCGCGACCAGAAGTCCGAGATGCTGAAATTCATCGGCCTGATCCGCGCCGCCCGAAAGGAAGCGGCACGCAAGGATCGCGAGAATATCGCCCGCGTCAAGCGCGAATGGTTGCTCCAACTTCATGAGGTGAACAATGGCTATCAGGCGGATTTGGCCGCTGCTCGCGCTGAGCTTGCTCGCAGGCTGCGGGACGCTCGCCAGGGAACGGGTGCAATCAGCGCTGCCGGTGGTGAGCGAGCAACGGCGATGCCCGCCATTCCCACCTTGTCCACCGGACCTGTGCGGGCCGGTGAAGCGGCCATCGTGGATGGCGCCGATCTCGACGTCTGCACTGCCAACACCGTGACGCTCGAACACCTGCGGGACGCCTGGAAGCGGGCGGCGTCCATCGACGTGAACGGCCAGCGCTGAAGGCGCGCTGGGAATTGTTTTCTGCACCTGATCAAACGGGGGAATTTGTGAGTTCTGGAGCCCTACCGGCAATCTTGGCGCTGCTGCTCAGTGCTGCGAACATGCTTTGGACGTGGCACGCGAAAAGCCAGTCGGCTGCTGCCGACAAGGTCAAGAAGATCGAGGATGACCAGGACGCCATCGCGATCCGTGTCCTGAGGCTGGAAACCGACTTCAAGCATCTGCCGAGCAAGGAAGACCTGTCCAAGCTGTCGCTCCAGGTTGAGCGTGTCTTCGGCATGGTCAGCAAGCAGGAGAGCGAGGTGACCGCCGTCGCCCGCACCGTCAACCGCATCGACGATTATCTGCGAGAGAAAGCATGAGCTACGACGACAAGGTTGCGGAAGATGGCCGCCTGGTCATCCTCAAAGAACTGGCGTCGCAAGTCGACGGCCGGTTGAACGAAGTGACGCTGATGCGCGTGCTGGACACCTTCGCGATCAAGCGATCGCGGGAATGGGTCCGGACCCAGCTTCGCAAGCTGAATGAACTGGAGGCGATCCGCGTTTCCGAGGCCGGGACGGTGATGATCGCCCAGCTCACCACGCTCGGCCGCAACCATGTCGAGCGCCGCGAAGTGATCGACGGCGTGTCGCGTCCCTCCGACGATGTCTAGGCCGCAGCGAAAGAAGCGCGGCCTGCGCAAGGTGCAGCTGGTGCCTGCCAGGGCGATCCCGCTGCTGAAGGAGGCTGGCGTCGTCCTGCCGGATGGCGAGCCGGAGATCATCTATGGCTATCTCGATCGATCGGGCGGCCCGCGCCGCATTATTGCCCGCTATCCGGACGGGTGGCGCGCCGATCTGCGTATCCGCGTCGACGGCAGCTTTTCGCTGACCCAATCCATCAAGATCAGGGTGACTGCCCATGAACAATGATGCCGCCGATCGGCGCGAAGGCCGTGGCCGCCTGTCGACCATCGATCAACTGCCGGATGAGGCGGATGAGGATATCGTCTGGGCGCTGGAACAACTGCGTGGCCGATCGATGCCGCAGACGGTCATCGTCAACGAGTTCAACAAGCGGCTGGCCGATCGGGGAATCGCAGGGGTCAGCAAATCCGCCTTCAGTCGCTGGGCGGTGCGCAAGGCGATCCAGTTCCGCAAGATGGATGAGGTGCGGCACATCACCGCCGAGATCGTCACGGACCTTGGGACGGATGGCGCCGACCAGGTGACGGTCGCTGTTGCCGAGATGCTGAAGGTCGCGATTTACGAACTGCTCGAAAAGGGCACGGCCGACAGCAAGGGCGTGATGGAAATGGCCCGTGCGCTGACATCTGTCGTGTCGGCGCAGAAAACCTCGACCGAACATCGCCGGAGACTGGAAGAGCGCGTCGCGGCCCAGATGGAGCATGCGGCGGACAAGGCCGAGAAGGTCGCGACGGAAGCGGGCCTGACGGCCGAACGCGCGGCGCAGATCAGGCGCGAAGTGCTGGGGCTTCGGATATGAGCGCGGGTCGCTACCCTTCATGGCTTCCGCGCGCAGCATGGCGTGACCTATCCACTGCCGAGGCTTTGGACTTTTGCCTGGAGCAGGTCAGCCGATGGACGTGGCAGATGTTCGAAATTGAATGGTTCGGCGTGGGCCTGTCCCTGTGGGCGCGGGCGAGGGTCAAGACATGATCCCGCCGAAGAAGGGCAAATCTCAATTCCTCATGGCCGGTGCGGCGATGCTCGGCGCGTTGTCCGGTGCGGCCCAACCCATGCCGTTCCAGCCCGCGCCGATCGAGCCGGTGCTGTCGCGCGACGTAGCCAAGCTGCCGCCTGAACTGCCGCGTGGTTTCGAGCTGCCGGCCGATCATGACCCGTTGGCCGATGGCATCCTCATGCTCCACCAAAAGGAGTGGCTTGAGGATCAATCGGACCTCAAGCTTGGGGAGAAAGGGCGCCGCACCGGCATTACCTATGCCGAGGCCCTGGACGACACGATCATCGCATCGTCGGCCCGCTCGGCCGGTGGCGATAACGTCTTCTACATCGGCGACACGAAGGACAAGGGCCGCGAGTTCATCGGCTATGTCGCCCATTTCGCGAAGATCGTCGCGAAAGAGCTGGTCGACGTTGAGGAGTTCCTATTCGAGGATCAGCTCGAAGACGGAACGTCGAAGTTCATCAGCGCCTACCGGGTGCGGTTCGCATCGGGATTCCGCGTCGAGGCACTGTCGTCCAGGCCGGAAAATATTCGTGGACTTCAGGGCGTCGTCGTCATCGACGAAGCGGCGTTCCACAAGGACGTGCGCGCCGTGCTGGACGCGGTCAACGCGCTGCTGATCTGGGGCGGCAAGATACGGGTGATTAGCACGCATAACGGCGTGCTAAACCCGTTCAATGAGCTGATCACCGAAGCGAAGGCAGGCAAGGTCAATTACAGCCTGCATTTCATCCCCTTTTCAAAGGCGGTTGAGAACGGCCTTTTCAAACGCGTCTGTCTGACGCGAGGGAAACCCTGGAGCCAGGAAGCCCAGGACAAGTGGGAAGCGACCATTCGGGGCGCTTATGGCGTTCGCACGGCGCAGATGGCGCAGGAGCTGGACGCCATCCCCTCCGACGCGGCCGGGTCGGCGCTGACGCGGGTGATGATCGAAAATAATAGCGATCGCACCATTCCCGTCGTGCGCTGGGCTCTGGAAGACGCGTTCAAGAGCGCCCCAGCCAAAGAGCGCAAGCGGATCATGGAGACCTGGCTTCGCGAGAAGCTGCGCCCACATCTCGATAGGCTCGATCCCGATCGCCGCCATGACTTTGGCCAGGATTTCGCGCGCAGCGGCGACGGGTCGGTCATCATCGTCAACGAACTCGGGCAGGACCTGGTCCGTCGCGGCAAGCTGGTGATTGAGTTGCGCAACGTCCCTTATGAAACGCAGCGCGACGTCGTTTTCTATCTGGGCGACGCGCTGCCGCGCTTTGGTCACGCCGCCTTCGACGCCACCGGCAACGGTGCCTATCTTGCCGAAGTGGCGCGCCAGCGCTGGGGTGAGCGAGTCAGCGAAGTAAAGCTGAACGCGGGATGGTACGCCGCGAATTCGCCTGCCTATGTCGAGGCGTTCGCGGACGGGAATATCGTCGTCGCCGGTGACGATGACATCATCCGCGATCATCAGGCGCTGCAATATGTGGATGGCATCATCCGCGTGCCTGAGAATTTCCGGTACAAGGGCGGCGACGGGTTCGACCGGCATGGCGACGCGGGCATTGCCGGCGTCCTCGCCTGGTACGCCTCGCGCCAGGGCGCGGCCGAATATGGCTATCAGGCAGTCGGGGGCGCGACGCGTCAGTTGGACGGCGCCGACGATGACGACTGGAGCGACGGCGACGATGAAAGCGCCTCCCGCGACTGGTGGCGCCCGCCGCTTGGAACGCAATTCCGGGGGGTGACATGATCGGGGCGATCAGGGGCCGCAGGAGCGCCGTGGAGCCCTCTCAGGCGCATCGGGCCGTCCCAAACCCTCATATGGCCCTCAGCGGCCTCTTAGACCCTCTTAAATCGCTCTTGTTTGGAAAGGGGCCGCGTCCATGACGGTGCTGGTCGATCATCGCGGGCAACCGCTGCGAAAAGAAGTCCTTACCCGTGACGTGGCGGCACCCACGCTCGCTGGCATCCGGTCCCCCATGACGGGCTATCCGGCCGATGGCCTCAACCCGCGCAAGCTGGCCCGGATCATGCGATCGGCAGACATGGGCGATCCGCTGGCCTATTTCGAACTGGCCGAGCAGATCGAGGAGCGGGACCCGCATTATGTCGGCGTCCTTGGTACTCGCAAGCGTTCGGTCGCGCAGATCGACGCCACGGTCGACGCCGCCAGCGATAGCGCGCGGGACGTGGAGATCGCGGACATGGTGCGCCGCTGGATCGACCGCGACGAGCTGGCGGACGAAACCTTCGATATTCTCGACGCGATCGGCAAGGGCGACAGCTTCACGGAAATCGTGTGGGATACCAGCGCGGGCCAATGGCAACCGACCCGCCTGGAATGGCGCGATCCGCGCTGGTTCACCTATGACCCATGCGACGGGCGCACGCCGCTTCTGCGCGGGGGCGAGGAAGGCAATGGCCAGGATTCGCCGCTGCCGCCGTTCAAGTTCATTCGCCACCAGGTCAAAGCCAAGTCAGGCCTGCCCGTGCGGTCGGGTATTGCGCGCATCGCCGCCTGGGGATGGATGTTCAAGGCGTTCACCCAGCGCGACTGGGCGATCTTCACCCAAACCTACGGACAGCCCGTGCGCATCGGCAAGTTCGGCTCGGGCGCAAGCAAGGAAGATCGGGCGACCCTCTATCGCGCCGTCGCCAATATCGCGGGCGACATGGCCGCGATCGTGCCGGAAGGCATGTCGATCGAATTTATCGAGTCCAAGAATGTCGGGCCGGGCAGCGACCTTTACGAGAAGCGTGCCGACTGGCTGGACCGGCAAACCAGCAAGGCGGTGCTGGGCCAGACGACAACGACCGACGCGGTATCGGGCGGCCATGCCGTGGCGAAGGAGCATCGCCTGGTACAGGAGGATATCGAGACCGCCGACTGCAAGGCCCTGGCCGCGACGCTCAACCGCGACCTGGTGCGGCCCTGGGTCGATCTCGAATATGGCCCACAGGCGGCCTATCCGCGCATTCGCATTGCGCGCCCGAAGGCCGAGGACGTCACCGGCCTGGTCGACGCACTGGAGAAACTGGTGCCGATGGGCATGCGGGTGCAGTCGAGCGAGATCCGCGACAAGCTCGGCCTGTCCGATCCCGACGCCAATGCGGATATCCTGCGGGCGCCATCCGCGCCGGCCGCGATCGCCCAGCCCAGCCCGCGCCTGCTCCAGGCGCTCCAGGCAGCGCAGGAAAAGCCCGCGACCATCCCCGCCGATGCGATCGGGGATCGCCTGGTCGATCAGGCCGGGCCGGATATGGCGGACTGGATCGAGCAGATCGAAGCGATGATGGCGGCGGCCAATGACCTGGGCGAATTTGCCGAGATGCTGCGTAGCGCCTTTCCCCAGCTGGACGCCGGGCGGCTGGCGGCGAAGATCGGCGCCGGACTGACCGCTGCCCAGGCGGCCGGTCGCTATGATGTCGAGGAAAGTGGCGCCGATGCCTGAGCAGCCGAGCGCCGCTTCAGGCGTCCTGCGCCGTCCCTTCACGGAGCAGGTCGCCTTCTTCCGAGGCAAGCTTGGCAATCTCGTGCCGACGCAGCGCTGGGACGATCTGGAGCGCGACCAGCATGATACAGGGTTCATGGTCGCGGGCGCGGCGAAGGCGGACCTGCTCAGCGACCTGGCTGCTGCCGTCGATCGGTCGATCACCGAGGGCAAGGGCCTGGAGGCGTTCCGCAAGGATTTCCGGTCGATCGTCACCCGCAATGGCTGGCACGGATGGACCGGCGAGGACACGAAGGGAGGCCGGGCCTGGCGCACGCGCACTATCTACCGGACCAACGCATCGACCAGCTATTCAGCCGGACGCTTCGCTCAGTTGCTGGAAGGCAACTTCCCACTTTGGGTCTATCGGCATGGCGGATCCAAGGAACCGCGTCCAGAGCATCTCGCCTTTGACGGCCTATGCCTGCCGCCCGATCACCCGTTCTGGATGATCTTCTACCCGCCCTCTGATTGGGGGTGCAGCTGCTATGTCCTGGGGGCGCGGAGCGAGCGGGCGGCGCGGCGCCTGGGCGGCGATCCGGACAAGAAACTGCCCGAAGGCTGGGACCGCATCAATCCGCGGACTGGCGTTCCCTTCGGCGCGGGCCGCAACTGGGACTATGCGCCAGGCGCGAGCGTATCGCCTGTCGTCCAGGCGGCGGCCGAGAAGATCAGGCATTGGGACTATCGGATCGGCAAGGGCTTTATGGAGGCCGTTCCCGAAGCGGCGCGGGATGCACTGGCGAGCAGCTATCGCGCCTTGCCTTCGGTGGCCGACGATGCGCGACGCTACGCCAGGCGCGTCTGGGGCGAGAGCGTAGGAACCATCGAACCGATCCGGACACTGGGGCTGCTCGGCCCGCGCCGGGCGGGCGCGATCGCGGATGTGGCGCCGGATGACCAACCGCCGCTGGACCTGTTCGACTTCTCCATGGCAGGTCATGATCTCGATCATATCCGGGCGGCGCATGGCACAGATCAGACGGAAGCTCTGCGCGGCCAGCGGGCAGTTACGCCGGATGATTTCGCGCTGCTGCCCGATATCATCATCGAGCATCCCGACGCGATCGAAGCGGCAGGCACGGCCAACAGCGGGGAACCGCTGATCAACTATGTGAAGCGGATCGGCGGGGAAACCTATGTCGCGACATTCGCGATTCGTCGTCGGCGCCGGACCATCGCGCTGGTGACCATGTTCATTCGGAAAGGGAAAAGTGGAAGCGCGTCCCCGGCCTAACGGCAGGCCGTCCTGCGCATGAACGCAGAAGGCCGATGCCCGCGCTTCCATGGAGGGTTATAGCGATGATGAAGGTCGAATTCAAATATCAGGCGGTGGCGGGCGCCCTGCGCGAAACATCCGCGCGCCTGGACGACATGGCGCCGCTGTACCAGGACATCGGCGAATATCTGGTCGGTGCCACGAAAGAGCGGTTCAAGAAGGGCGTCGCGCCGGACGGAACGCCCTGGGCGCCGAAGAGCCCCGTCACGCTCGCCAATTATCTCGCCCGTGGCGATGGCGCCCGGCCTGACCCGCTGATCGGTCCTTCCCGCCGCCTGTCCAACGAGATCGCGTCGATCGCGTCGCCGGACGGCGTCGAGGTCGGTTCCTCGCTCGAATATTCCGGCGTCATGCAGGGCGGCGCGCGCAAGGGGGCGTTCGGGGATGACGGTCGCGGCCACCCGCTTCCCTGGGGCGATATTCCGGCCCGCGTCTGGCTGGGCCTGTCGGAGGTTGATGAGACCAATATCATCGACATAGCCGACGAATATCTGGAAGCGGCATTCGAAGAGCGCGGATTTAACGCCCCGCAATAATCCGCAGCGTTTGATTTCGGGCGCGGCTGATGGCAAGTTGCAGCGGCGCCGCTTGCGGCGAAACTCCCTGAAATACTGACTATTGCCCGCCTTGGCGGGCATGTTTTGCCGTGCGCTGAGCAGGCAGAACAACGGCATGACGAAGCCGTCCACCTCTGTTGCCCTCTGCTCCGCGCTCGCCATTCCGGCAAGCGACGATGCGCCCGAGTGGCTGCACCTTCTTCCCGCCGGTGAAATCTTCACCAATGACGGGCGCGGCCCTTATCGGGTCGGTGATGTCGCGGCGCTGATGGCCAACTCGCTGGCCGCAGGCGAAAAGCTTGTCCTGGACGAAAACCATTCGACTGATCTGGCGGGACCGCGTGGCGAAGAAGCGCCTGCGCGTGGCTGGATCGTCGGGCTTCAGCAGCGGAGCGACGGCGTCTGGGGCCGGACCAACTGGACGGACGCCGCTGTCAGCAGGCGCATCTGGAACGAATATCGCGGCGTCTCGCCTGTCATCCTGCACCGCAAGGACGGCACGATCGACGCAGTGCTGCGCGCCAGTCTCACCAACAAACCCAATTTTCGGGGCCTGACGGCTCTTCATTCGGAGGAAAGCATGGATTTTCGTGCATGGCTGATCGAGGCGCTTGGTCTCGACAGCACGGCCGACGACGCCGCCATCCAGGCGGCGCTGAAGGCAAAACTGGAAGCGAAGGGCGGCGACAGCCAAACCGCTCTCCAGTCCGCGCTGGCGCCGATCGCGTCGGTGCTCGGCCTGGCCGCCAGTGCCGATGCGGCCGCCGTGCTGGCGGGCGTCCAGCAGCTGCGGACGGGCGGCGGGTCCGATGCCCGCATCACTGCGCTGCAGTCGGAACTGGCCAGCGTCACCAACCAGCTCAACACGTTGCAGAGCGATGGGAAGCGCACGGCGGCCACCAACTTCGTGGACGCGGCGATCGCGGCCGGTCGGGTCGGCGTGAAGCCGCTGCGTGACGATTACATCGCCATGCACATGGAGGACCCTGAACGGGCGACCAGGCTGATCAACGGCATGCCGATCCTGAATGGCAAGGCCACGCTGACCACCACTCCCGGCGTCGAGCCTAAGCCCGGCGAACTGAACGATGCCCAGCGTTCCGTGGTCGCGCTGATGGGCATCGATCCCGAAGCCTACAAGACAACGCTCGCCGCTGAGGCGGGCCTACAGGAGGCACGCTGATGACCGCTCTTACAGGCGATCGCAACACGCCGCTCCAGCAGAGCGGCATCGAGGAGCATCCGGCCAAGGGTGCGGCCAGGATATTCGCCGGTGCTCTTGTCTGCCTGGACGCCACCGGCCTTGCCATTCCCGGCGCCACCGCTCTCAACCTGATCGCTCGCGGCCGGGCGGAAGAGCATGTCGACAACAGCGACGGCGCGGACAGCGCCGTAAGGGTTCGCGTCCGGCAGGGGCGGTTCCGCTGGAATAACAGCGCTGCGGCCGACGCCATCACCCGCGCGGAGATCGGTGACACCGCCTATGTCGTGGACGATCAGACGGTCGCCAAGACGAGCGGCACGAACACCCGATCGCCAGCAGGCATCATCCGCGACGTGGACGCCCAGGGCGTCTGGGTCGAGACCCTCTGAGGAGCCTCCTAGAATGATCATCAATGCCGAAAATCTGGCAGCCGTCCGCACCGGGTTCAGCACCGCCTATGCCACCGGGCTGGGCCGTGCGGAGTCGCAGTACGCGCGGATCACCACCACCATCCCCTCCAGCACAAAGGAACAGAAATATGGCTGGCTGGGCAAGTTCCCTAGGGTCCGCAAGTGGCTGGGCGGCCGTGTCGTCCAGAATATGTCGCAGGGCGACTACGCCATCAAAGAAGAAAAGTGGGAACTGACGATCGGCGTCGATCGCGATGACATCGAGACCGACAACATCGGCATCTATGCGCCAATGTTCGAGGAAATCGGTCAGTCGGCGGGCGATGCTTGGGATGAACTGATCTGGCCGATGTTGGCGGCGGGCTTCACCACGCCCTGCTACGATGGCCAAAACTATTTCGACACCGATCATCTGGTGTTGGACGAGGCTGGCGACACGATCTCGGTGGCGAACACCGATGGCGGAGCCGGGACGCCGTGGTTCCTTCTGGACGTCAGCCGGCCGCTCAAGCCGATGATCCTTCAGAAGCGCAAGGACTTCAAATTCGTTTCCAAGGACAAGGAAACGGACGACAACGTGTTCGACCTGAACGAGTATGTTTATGGCGCGGACGCGCGGGCGAATGCGGGTTACGGTTTCTGGCAGATCGCGTGGGGTTCCAGGCAGACGCTGAACGAAGCCAATTATGAAATTGGCCGCGCAGCAATGACCGGCATGAAGGGCGACTATGGCAAGCCGCTTGGCATCAAGCCGAACCTTCTGGTGGTGCCGCCCTCGCTCGAAGGAGCTGGCCGCCGTCTGGTCCAGTCGCGGATTGTCGACGGCGTAGAAACCAACATCTGGGCTGGCTCAGCAGAGCTGCTCGTTGCTTCGTGGCTTGCCTGATCATGGCGGGCGCAACGAGGAAGGCGACGGCCGGAGCGATTACGCCCCCGCCCGCAGCTGAAACGCAGCCGGTGGCCGCTGAAGTCAAGGTCGCCATTGAGGAGGCCCTGAAGGACGCCGTCATCCCGGTCATTCCACCAGCGATCCCCGTTCATGTCTCGATCGATACGCTGATCGATGCTCTGAACACCGGTGAAGACCGGGCGGAGACCGCTGGCCTTCGCGTTGTCGGTCCCCGTAAGGGCCGCCGCCGCATTGGGCGCGCCTTCGGCCAGGAACCCGTGATCATCCCGCTCATCAACCTGGGCGAGGACGAATTGCGGTCGATCGACGAAGACAAGGAATTGTCCTGGTCGGTCGTTCCCCTGCCCGAGGACGAAGGCGAAGACTGATGCCCTATGCATCGCTCCAGATGCTGGTGAAGCGCTTCGGTGAGCGGACGTTGGTCCAGCTCACCGACCGCGCCGAAGTCGCCACGGGCGAAATGGACGTAACGGTCGTTGACCAGGAACTGGCCAATACCGACGCGGTCATCAACGGCTATCTGGGGAATCGCTATCGCCTGCCGCTCGATCCGGTGCCCGACCAGGTCACCGATCTCGCGCTGTCGATCGCGATCTACAAGCTGCACGTCTTCGCCCCGGATCAGAAGATCAAGGACGACTACCAGGACGCGCTGCGGATGCTTCGGGACATCGCGGCGGGGACGGTGAAGTTGGACGCGGCGGGGGTCGAGCCTGCGTCCTCCGGGGCGAGCGGGGTAGAGTTCATTGATCGTGAACGCCCGCTCTCCCCGGAAAGCATGACGGGTTTCATCTGATGTTCGAAGCCGTGCGGGAGCGCCTGGCGGACATGGAGGCATTGGCCGGGCGCATCGAGCCGGCCGCCAGTCTCAGCGACCTGATCGCCCAGAACCGCCTGCCCCAGGTGACGCCAGCCGCCTTCGTCCTCCCCTTGGGGTTGCGGGGCGGCAAGGCTGATGCGGCGGCGGGTCTCTACCGGCAGCAGCTGGCCGAGATGCTGGGCGTGGTGCTGATCATCCGGTCGGCGGGCGACGCCACCGGGGCCAGAGGCGCGGACCAGCTCACCCCGCTGCGCAACGCGGTGATCCGGCGGATCGTCGGCTGGGCGCCGCCGTCGGATTGGACGGGGGACGAGACGATCGGCGTGTTCACGCTGGCGCGCGGCGAGCTGCTCAGCCTGCGGGCCGGGGCGCTCGTCTACCAACTCGATTTCGCAGTCGATGACCAAGTGAGGATTTGAGAATGGGTTTCGGAAAGACTTCCAAGGGATTGGGCACGCCGATCCAGATATCGGATAATTCGGCAACTGCGGCCGATGATACGCGGGTAATTTTGGACCGCGTATCCGAGCAGGCCGCGCCCGCGATTCCCGAACCAATCGTGGCGACCGACGCCGAGGGCAAAGAACGCCCGCTGTCGGGTGGCAGCTTCGTCCGCGTCGACGGCAAACTCCAGCGCAGGGAGGCGTAAATGGCCGATCCGATCAAATGGCGCAGCAAGATCATCCTGGTGAAGCCGGAAGTGACCTATGCGGTCGATCCGGTGCCGACCGGGGCCGCCAATGCGATGCTGCTGACCGATGTTTCCTTCCAGCCGATGGAAGGCCAGGACGTGAGCCGCAACCTGGAACGGCCCTATCTGGGCGCCCAGGAAGATTTGCCGGTGGGCCTTTATTGCGTGCTGACCGGCTCGTTCGAACTGGTGGGCAGCGGCGAAACCGGCGTGGCACCTGGCTGGGGGCCGATGCTCCGCAGCTGCGGCGTGGCGGAAGTCGTGACGCCCGATGCCGTCCCTGGCGACGGTTCGGGCACCGTTGAATATTCGCCGGTCTCCGACAATCACGAGAGTTTCGCGGTTTATTTCATGATCGGCATGAACCGCTATGTCATGCTGGGTTCGCGTTCGACCGCCGTGATCACCGTCAACGCATTGGGCATTCCCGTCTGCCGCGTCACCATGACCGGCCTGTTCACGGTCCCCAGCGTCCAGGCGCGGCCCACGGTCAACCTCGACGCCTTCCAGGAGCCGCAGGTCGCAAGCAAGGCCAATACGCCGGTCTTCACGATCGACGCGATTCCCTTCGTCATGCGCAATTTCAGCCTCGACCTCGCCTGCGACGTCCAGGCGCGCATGCTGGTCGGCCTGGAGCGCATCGTCATCGTCGACAAGAACGAGCGTCTGACCTGCCAGGTCGAGGCAGTGTCGATGGCGACCTACAATCCCGTGCAGCGGGCGCTTACGCCCAAGCCGCGCCAGCCGATCATTCTGGAGCATGGAACGACAGCGGGCCGCCGCGTGAAGGTGGAAACGCCCCTGTCGGCCCAGGCGC
>Ga0068852_100001683_pt1 | contig 15057 bp, 14 predicted proteins | sample KBSCornC22_FD_66594 | JGI IMG/M metagenome (GOLD analysis project Ga0068852, IMG submission 66594) | Corn rhizosphere microbial communities from Kellogg Biological Station, Michigan, USA - KBS Corn C2-2 | ecosystem: Host-associated > Plants > Roots > Rhizosphere > Soil ... | reverse complement strand
AAGCGGCTTAGTTGCCGCGCTCCCCGCGCTCGGTCGGTGCCGGAGGCGGCGGAGGCGGAGGCGGCGCTGGCTGCTCGACGACTGGCGGCGGCGGCGGCGCAGGCGGCGCGACGTACGGCGCCGGTGCCGGACGGCTCCAGCCCATCTTCGCGCGCAGAGTCACGCCGAACGTCCGCGGCTCACCCAGGAAGGCGCCGTAGAGCTGAGTCGCTGCGGGATAGAAACCCGCCTCGACTCCGCGAGTCGTGCCCTGACCCTGCAGCGGCGCGTCGAATGCTACCTGCATGTAGTTCTTGTTCAACAGGTTCTGCGCCCACAGCTCCAGGCCCCAGCTGCCGTCCGGGCCTTCGATGCCGATGCGCGCATTCACCAGCGTGAAGGCCTTCTGCATCTTTTCGATGTCGAGGTCGGAGCCGGTGTTGAAGCTGCTCATGTAGCGAGCGTCGGCATAGAGCAGGCCGTGGAGGCCCGAGCCGCCGATCGGCGGAGTCCAGGCGAAGCTCGTCGTCGCGGTCCATTTCGGCGCGTTCGAGATCGCTCGGCCCGGCAGCTGGAACAGCGCATTCGTCAGCGGCTTGCCGCCGGCCCCGACCAGATTGTCGCGATAGCGCGTGTCCGCCATGACCAGGCCGGCATTCCACTGCACGTCGGTCAAGGGCCGCGTGAACGCCTCGAGCTCGAAGCCCTTGCTGATGACGCCCGCGCCGAGATGGCCGGTGCAGGCGCCCGTCAGCGGATCGTTGTCCATTTCGGCGCCGTTGAGGCCGTTTCCGCAGCTGTTGATCGTCTCGACGACGAAGTTGAGCCCGTTGAAGGTGTTCAGCTGGAAGTTGCGAAACGCCTCGTGGAACAGGGCGAAGTTCAGGTCGACGAGCGGGCTGTGGTACTTGGCGCCGAGCTCGAAGGCATCGTTGATCTCGGGGCTGAAGCGAAGGTCGTCGCCCGCCGTCGCGACCCTGCTGCAGCCGGGCTGGGCAGCGGTCGAGACGCAGATCGCGCCATTGCCCGACAAACCTGCGGCGCCGCCGCTGCGGAAAAGCGCGGAGCGGTCGAGGTTGTACCCGCCGGCCTTATAGCCGTGCGAATAGCTTGCGTAGGTGAGCAGCCGGTCGGTCGCTTTGTAGCTGACGACAGCGGTGCCGGAGAGCTTGTTCTCGCTGAAGCTGTCGCTGAGGCCGTAGCTTCCGCCCGGGACACTGGGGCTGACGCACGGGAGCTGCTGCAGCGCCGGAATGAACGCCGAGTAGAAGGTGCACAGGATATTGTTGTCGGTGAGCGCCGCGTCGAGGCTCTTCTTCTCGTGCGTGTAGCGGGCGCCGAGCGTGAGCTTCAGCCGGTCAGTGACCGAAATGATGTTGTGCGTGAAGACCGCGAAATTGTTGCTGTTCTGGTTGTAGAGGTCGTCAAGCGCAGCACCGTTCATGCTCGATCCGACGAACGGAGCTCCACCGGCTGCGATTGCGAGGTTCGTGAAGCCGCTGTTGGTGAACGGCGCGCCGGCGAACGTGCCGAGGCGCGCGAACGCGGCGAGCACTGGCTTGTTGGCCGCCGGGAAAAGCGGCGAGGCAAGCAGGGCTCCGGCAACGGTCGGATTGAAGCAGGTCGGGGACGCCCCGGGCGCGAGCAGAGACGTCGGTGCGCCGCCGGCGACGAAATTCGCAGCCACCAGGCAGTTCGAGTAACCCGCGTAATCCTGGCCGTAGGCGAGATTGTCGCGAAGCGTCAGCTTCTCGTTCGCGTAATATCCGCCGACGAGCCAGTCGAGGCGGTTGTCCCATGCGTTGCCCTGAAGCCGCACTTCCTCGCTGAAGTTCCTGAACTTGTTGAACGATCCGCCGTCGCTCGCGCGGTAGAGGATGTCGAGATTGTTGAAGTCGGCATCCTGGCCACGCGTGTATTTGTTGAAGCGGTAGGCGGTGATCGAGGTGAGTTCGGCCCAGCCGAAGTCGTTCACCAGCTCGCCCGAAATGCCCCAGTCGGTAACCCGCGAGTCGTAGTCGCGCCCCGGGGTAATCGACACCTTCCGCTGGAACGGATTGTCCTCGATGACGCCGCCCATCGCGCGCTCGATGGCCGCGATGGTCGACGGCTGCTCGGTGACGGCGCCGCCGCCGGCCGCGACCGTGTCATGCGCCGGCAGGAAAGGCGCCGCGCAGCATTCCTCGTTCTGCTTCGAATAGTCGCCGATCAGCCGGAACGAGAAATTGTCGCTCGGCTGAAACAGCATCTGGCCGCGCAGTAGCCAGCGATCGCGGCCGTTCACGCGCCGGCCGGAAATCACGTCCTTGAGGAAACCGTCGCGCTTGTCCCAGACGCCGTCGAGCCGAAGCGCGATGTCGTCGGTGACCGGTCCGGTGATGCTGCCCTGGAGCCGACGGTAGCCATAATTACCGAGATCGACTTGGCCGCTGACCTCCGGCGAGAAGCGAGGCTTGGCTGTGATGATCGAGATCAGGCCCGCCGAGGTGTTGCGGCCGAACAGGGTGCCCTGCGGGCCGCGCAGCACTTCGATACGGTCGATCGGCCCTAGGTCGGTGAGCCCGATCCCGGTGCGGGCACGATAGACGCCGTCGATGAACAGGCCGACGGAGCTTTCGAGGCCCGGGTTGTCACCGACCGTGCCGACGCCGCGGATGCGCGCCACTGCCGCGCCCGCTTCCGACGAAGTCGAGGAGACGAGCAGCGAGGGGGCCACCTGGTTGAGCTGCCGGATATCGGTCGCGCCGGTATATTCTAGCTGCTGATTGGTCACCGCGCTGACCGCCATCGGCACGTCCGACAGCGCCTGGTTGCGCCGCGTGGCCGTGATCACGATCGCGCCCTCGTTCGGGCGCCGCTGCACCGCCTCGTCCTGGACCGCCGCGCCTTCGGTCGCACTCTGCGTCGGCTGGGCGGCCTGCTTGTCGGTGTCGGTCTTCGAAACGGCGGTCTCGGCGAATGCCGGAGTCGCAACAGCGACCAGTCCGGCCGAAAGCAGCCACGCGGACTTGCGGATCATCATCTCTCTCCCCCGCGGGCGCTCGGGCGCCCAGTCTCCGGCAGGCTAATCCGGAAACGGCCGTCATGGAAAGCGATAGCGTTCCGGCGCGGCAACAATGCCGGCCGGCTGAAGCAATTCGGCAACACGAGTGTAAGTAACGGATCGCCCGCGAGCGGCGGGCGCTCGCAACCGCCTATTTCGGCGCGAGCACCATCAGCATCTGGCGGCCTTCCATGCGCGGGTGCGCCTCGACCTTGGCCATCTCCGCGGTCTGCTCCTGGACCCGGCGAAGAACCGCCATGCCGAGCTCGCCATGCGCCATCTCGCGACCGCGGAAGCGCATCGTGACCTTCACCTTGTCCCCTTCCTCGAGGAACTCGAACACCTTCTTCATCTTGGTGTCGTAGTCGTGGTCGTCGATGTTCGGACGCATTTTGATCTCCTTGATCTCCTGCGTCTTCTGCTTCTTGCGCTGCTCGGCGGCCTTCTTCTGCGCTTCGTACTTGTAGCGGCCGATGTCGAGGAACTTGGCGACCGGCGGGTCGGCGTTCGGGGAGATCTCGACCAGGTCGAGCCCGACCGACTGCGCCTGTTCGAAGGCTTCGCGCGTATACATGACGCCCAGATTTTCGCCGTTTTCATCGATCACCCGAACCTTCGGGGACTGGATGAATTCATTGTAGCGGGGGCCGCTCATCGGCGGCGGCGGCGCCATTCCTCGGCGCGGATAGGGCGGTGGTATAGCGTGGACTCCGAAATTGTTGTTGGTCAACTGGGCGAGTTAGGGGTTCGTCGCGCCGATGAAAAGTGCGCGCGCGCAAATGTGCGTCTTTTTTGCCGCGACCTGTGGCGGAGTCGCGTCAGGCCCGCCGGTCCGGGGCGATGGCTTCCCCGCGGATCATCGCCACGGCCTCGTCGACGCTCATCATCTTCTGATGCTCGTCGCTTCCGAGACGCCGCAGCGCGACCGTGCCTTCCTCCGCCTCGCGCTTGCCGACGACGAGCAGCAGCGGGACCTTGGCCAGACTGTGCTCGCGGACCTTGTAGTTGATCTTCTCGTTGCGAAGATCGGTCTCGACGCGGATCCCCGCCGCGGAAAGCTTCGCGGCCAGTTCCTGCGCATAGGCGTCCGCGTCGCTGACGATGGTCGCGACCACCGCTTGCACCGGCGCAAGCCACAGCGGGAACTTGCCGGCATAATGCTCAATCAGGATTCCGATGAACCGCTCGAACGTGCCGATGATCGCGCGGTGCAGCATCACCGGCCGATGCTTCTGCCCGTCCTCGCCGATGTAGCTCGCGTCGAGCCGCTCCGGCAGCACGGTATCGGCCTGGATCGTGCCGACCTGCCAGGTGCGGCCGATCGCGTCGGTCAGGTGGAACTCCAGCTTGGGGGCATAGAAAGCGCCTTCGCCCGGGAGCTCGGCCCAGCCATATTCGGGCGTGTTGCGGCCGGCCTTCGCAACCGCGTCGCGGAGCACCTGCTCGGCGCGGTCCCACTCCTCGTCCGAACCGTATCGCTGCTCCGGGCGAAGCGCGAGCTTGATCGCGTAGCTGTCGAACCCGAGGTCGTGATAGACGCTGTCGAGCAGGTCGCAGAAGGCGACGATCTCGTCCACCAGCTGGTCCTGCCGGACGAAGATGTGGGCGTCGTCCTGGGTGAACTGCCGCACCCTCAGCAGCCCGTGCAGCGCGCCGTGAGGCTCGTTGCGGTGACAGCAGCCGAACTCGGCCATGCGGATCGGCAGGTCGCGGTAGCTCTTGATCCCCTGGTTGAAGATCAGGACGTGGGCCGGGCAGTTCATCGGCTTGAGCGCCATCAGCTCGGCGTCGCCGGAGAAAATCGCCGCATCGTCCTCGGTCGACGGAATCTCGTCGGGGACGACGAACATGTTCTCGCGATATTTGCCCCAGTGGCCGCTCTTCTCCCACTGGCGCGCGTCCATCAGCTGGGGCGTCTTGACCTCTTCATAGCCAGCCGCGTCGAGACGGCGGCGCATGTACGCCTCCAGCTCGCGCCAGATGAGATAGCCCTTGGGGTGCCAGAAGACGCTTCCGTGCGCTTCGGCCTGGAGGTGGAACAGGTCCATCTCCTGGCCGATCTTGCGGTGGTCGCGCTTGCCCGCTTCCTCGAGCCGGACGAGGTAGGCGTCGAGCTGCTTCTTGTTGAGCCACGCGGTCCCGTAGATGCGCGAGAGCATCGGGTTCTTGGGATCGCCGCGCCAGTAGGCGCCCGACACGCGGGTCAGCTTGAACGCCTGCGGATCGAGCTTGCCGGTGGAGGCGAGGTGCGGGCCGCGGCAGAGGTCGACCCACGCCTCCTCGCCGTCGCCGGTGCGGTACATGGTGATCGTCTCGCCCTCGGGCAGCTCCATCACCCACTCAGCCTTGAACGCCTCGCCCTCGCTTTCGAAGAAGTCGCGGACCTGCTCGCGCGACCACACTTCGCGGACCAGCCGCTTGTCGGCCGAAATGATGCGCCGCATCTCCTCCTCGATCGCCGGCAGCTCCTCCTCGGTGAAGGCGCCATGCTCGGCCGTCGGCGCGAAATCGTAATAGAAGCCGTCGTCGGTCGCCGGGCCGAAGGTGATCTGCGTGCCCGGATAGAGATTCTGGACCGCCTCGGCGAGCACGTGCGCGTAATCGTGCCGCACCAGCTCGAGCGCGTCGGCCTCGTCGCGCGAGGTGATCAGCGACAGGCTCGCATCGCCCTCGAACGGGCGGGTGATGTCGCGCACTTCGCCGTCGATCCGTGCGGCAAGCGCCGCCTTGGCAAGTCCCGGCCCGATCGCCGCGGCGACGTCCGCCGGCGTCGAGCCTTCGGGCATTTCCTTCACCGAGCCGTCGGGGAGGGCGATCTTGAACATCTTGGTCATGAGCGTCGGGCATGTAGCGATGCTGCACCGCCCCCTCAACCGCCCTTGCCAAGCTTCGCGGACGGATGCAGCTTGCCGCTGCTCGGGGGAGAGGGGGGCCAGTCCCATGGATGCGTACACGTCGGCGGCCGCCGGCGACCGTTCGATTCGATTCACGGGGAGCTGGCGCGACTATCTCCCCATCGCCGCAACCAATGCGCTGCTGATCCTCTGCACGCTGGGCGTCTATCGCTTCTGGGCCGCGGCCCGGCAGCGGCGCTACCTCTGGTCGCATACCGAGTTCATCGACGACGCGCTCGAGTGGACCGGCAGCGGCAGGGAGATGTTCTTCGGCTTCCTGATCGTCGTCGCCGTGCTCGCGCCTTTCTTTCTGTTCATCCAGTTCCTTTTCCCCGCGCTCATTGCACGGGGGAAAGCGGACGCAGCGTTCGGGATCGTCTTCCTGTTCGAAATCGCGCTGATCTACCTCGGCGGGTTCGCGCGCTTCCGAGCGCTGAGATACCGCCTGTCGCGGACCTACTGGCACGGCATCCGCGGCGGCAGCGACGATCCCGGCTGGAACTATGGCGGGGAGTATCTCGGCCGCATCGCCCTCGCGTCGATGAGCATGTTCATCGTCTACCCGTGGGCGGCGACGCGGCTGTGGAGCTCGCGCTGGAGCGCGATGAGCTTCGGCCAGTTGCCATTCCGGGCGCGCCTGACGGCCGACGGGCTCAAGGCGCGCTGGGCGCTCGTCTACCTTGTTCCGATCGGTGCGGCGGCGGTCGGCGCCATTCTGTTCCTCGGCATTCTCGGCCTTGGAAAGCACCATATCGGTGCCGGCCCGATGGCCGGGCTGGGCGTCGCGTTCCTCGGCATCGTGCTGTTGTTCTACGTCGGAATCCCGTTGATGACCCTCAACTGGTACGCGGCCTATTACCGCAAGGCGATCGGCTCGACGACGCTCGGCGACCTCGAATTCGCCTTCGACGCGACGACGATGGAGTGGCTCGGGCTGTTCCTCGGCAATCTCGGTCTCGCCGTCGTGACGCTCGGCTTCGGGATTACCTATTGGGGTTATCGGAACTGGGCCTTCATGGTCCGGCATCTCCACGTCTACGGCAACATCGACCTGTCGGACCTCACCCAGTCGACGACCCATGCGCCGCGCGAGGCGGAGGGCTTCGCCGACGCCTTCGACGTCGGGGCGATCTGACGCGTTGATCGAAGGCACGCTTTACGACGGCACCACCGGCCACCCGCACGGCGTCCGCGTCGCCACGGACGGCGGGCGGCTCGACCTGCGCCAGGACGGCGGCTGGAGCGACAGCGTCGACGCCGCCCTGCTCAAGCGCGTCGAGGGTCCGGGCCTGCGGCTCGGCCGGATCGACAGGCCCGGCTGGCGGCTTCTTCTGCCGGCGCAAGCCGAGGCGGAGCTTGGCACGCTCGTCGGAAGCCACGAACGCTACGGCCGCTGGATCGACCGCATCGGCCTGGTTCCGGCGCTGGTAAGCGGGGCCATCATCACCGCGGCGGTCGTCGGCGTCGGCTATCTCGCGCCGGCGTGGATCGCGCCGCATGTGCCGATGAGCTGGGAGCGGAACGTCGGCGGCGCCATCGTCGGCGATTTCGGCAAGATGCGCTGCCGCAACGCCGCGGGACAGCGCGCGCTCGAAGCGCTGGTCGAGCGAGTCGCGCCCGGCGCGACCAAAGGACCGAACGGAATCAAGGTCGCCGCGCTGGACGTGCCGGTATTCAACGCCGCGGCGCTTCCTGGCGGTTACATCGTCGTGTTCAAACCGGCGATCACCGAGACCAACCCCGAGGCCCTCGCCGGCGTGCTCGCCCACGAAGTCGCGCACGTCCGCCGCCGCCACGTCACCGAGGCGCTGATTCGCGAGCTCGGCGTCGGCGCGCTCATCCGCATGTTCGCGGGCAACATCGGCGCGAACGCCGAGCAGATCGTCTCGCTCAGCTACACGCGGCAGAATGAGGCGCAGGCGGACTCCGATGCCATCGCGATGCTCAAGCGGGCCGACATCTCGCCCAAGCCCACCGCGGCGCTGTTTGCGCGCTTATCCAAGGAGGCACCGGAGTTCAGCGCGGCGTTCCTCAACAGCCATCCCTCGAGCAGCAGCCGCGCAGCGAAATTCTCCGTGAGCTTCGACCCGCAGGCCCATTACCAGCAGGCGCTCGACCGCGACCAGGCCGACGCGCTTTTCGATATTTGCCGGAAAGCACCTCAGTAAAACAACCTTGACATTAGACAGCGCGGTTCGTAAAGGTCGCTTGTCATAATGAAAGGGGACGTTGACATGACTCAGGCCTTTTGCGCCGCCACTCCTGCCCAGCGGCGGCATTCGCGCCGCGTCATCGTCGCGTCGATTGCCTATGTGGCCATCCTCATTCCGGTCGCTTACCTGATCCACCACGGAATGGTCGCAGGCCCGTGGCGGATGGGGTTGGCAATCGTCCCCGCGCTGCCGCTGGTCGCGATGTTCGGGAGCTATGCCCGCTACCTGTCCGAGGAGACGGACGAATATATTCGCTCCCTCGTCGTGCGGCAGATCCTCGTGGCGACCACCGTCGCCATGGTCTGCGCGGTCGTGTGGGGTTTCCTCGCCGAGCTCGGCGGAGCGCCGCAGATCGCGACCTACTGGATCGCCGTGGTGTGGGTCGCAGTGCAGTGCGCGAGCGCCCTCGTTCACAAGGTTCGTCGATGATGGAGAACCGGCTGCGAGTCCTGCGTGCCGAGCGCAACTGGAGCCAGCAGGACTTGGGCGAGCGGCTCGAAGTCTCGCGCCAGAGCGTCAACGCCATCGAGACCGGCAAATACGATCCGTCGCTGCCGCTCGCCTTCCGCATCGCGGAGCTGTTCGGATTGCCGATCGAGGAGATTTTCGTGTCGCCCTCGCGCCGCAGCTCGAAGGCGATCTGACGCGATGAAAAGCCCCGCCGCGGTGTGAAACGGCGGGGCTCTTTTCGGGACGGCTTTGGCTTTTGTCTTACATGCCGCGGAGCGGCGCGGTCGTGGTCAGCGCGCCGCCCGACGCCACCAGGGCGCTTGGCGACAGCGAGTAAATGCGCCCGTTGGTCCCCTGCACCAGCACTCGGCGGATCGTGCCGTTCGCCGTGACGACACGATAGACCGTGCCGACCTGGGTTCCGTTCTTCATCAGCGGCATGCCGACGCTGACTCCGCTGACCGTGGTCGTCGAACCGCCGGCGAGGACGCTGTGCTGGTTGGCATGCGCGATGCCGGTGGCCGAGGCATGCGCCGCGCCCTGGCTGTTGAGCCGGCCCTGGCTCGTCATCGTCGTCGTCGTAGAGGTCGATCCTCCAGCCAGAACGCTGTGCTGGTTGGCATGGGCGATGCCGGTCGCCGACGCGTGCGCCGGGCCTTGGCTGTTCAGTCGGGCCTGCGTCGCCGTGTCGTTGATGCCGTTGAAGCGGGCGCTCGTCGACAGCGTGCCACTGGCAAAGGAGAGCTTGTTCGCCGGGACCGCGAAGACGCCGCCGTTGGAACCCTTGACGAGGACCAGCGCGACCGAGCCGTTGCCGGCCATCCGGATCTGCTGGACAGTCCCGACCAGCGTTCCGTTCGAATAGACCCGCATGCCCGTCGTCACGCCCGAAAGCGCGCCGCTGGTCACGCGGTTGGACGCGGTCGTGCCGGCAAGGACGCTGTTCGCATTGGCATTCGCGATACCGGTCGCCGACGCATGCGCCGGGCCTTGGCTGTTCAGGCGCCCTTGGTCGCGCATCGACGCGCCGAAGTCGCCGTTCATTCCGCCAGCGTTGCCCATGCCGGCCGGTCCGCCCGGACCGAACCCCCCGGCGTTGCCGATGCCGCCCATGCCGCCAGCCCCGCCTGGGCCACCGCCGTGACCGCCGCCACCGCCGCCACCGGGGCCGCCGCCGTGCTGCGCGAGCGCCTGGCCTCCGCAGAGGATTGCAGCGCTCGCAAGCGCGGTAAGAATCAGCTTACGTCGCATGACTAACCTCCTGTAAACACACCCTTTCTAGGGGTAGTGTGGAGGTCAACCCGTCGCAACCGTAACGGTTGCCACGCCGGTCCGATTTAATGTTCGGCCCGCCTCAAGCGGCAGGTTCGGCCAAGGCTTCGCCGACGATCGCTTCGGCGCGCAGGAACAGCTGCGTGTCGACCACGACGCCCGAGCTTTCGGCATTCTCGCGCACCTGCGCGGGCCGCGACGCGCCGACGATCGCCGACGCGACGTTCGGCTCGCGCAGCACCCAGGCGAGCGCGAATTGGGGCAGCGTCAGCCCCGCTTCCTCCGCGATCGGCTTGAGCTTCTGCACCGCGCGGAGGACGTCCGGCTCCATCAGCCGGTCCATGAAGCCGCTCATCTCGGCACTCGCCGCGCGCGAATCGCTCGGCGGCGGGCTATCGGGGTCGTATTTGCCGCTGAGCACGCCCTGCCCGAGCGGCGACCAGACGATCTGCGAAATGCCGTTGGCCGCGCAGAGCGGGATCACCTCGTCCTCGGGCTCGCGCCACAAGAGCGAATATTGCGGCTGGCTCGATACGAACTTCGCGACCTGACCGCTGCCGGCGAGATCGATCGCCGCCTGGATCCGCTCCGCAGGCCATTCGGAAAAGCCGATGTAGCGCGCTTTCCCGCTTTCGACCGCGCGGGTCAGCGCCTCCATCGTCTCCTCGAGCGGCGTGTCCCAGTCGTATCGGTGGCACTGATAGAGATCGACATAGTCGGTCCGCAGCCGCTTCAGCGACGCGTCGAGCTGCTTTTCGACCTGGGCGCGGGAGAGGCCGCGGTCGGTCTCGGTCATCGGGAAAAAGAGCTTGGTCGCGAGAATGTAGCTGTCGCGCTGCCGGTCCTTGAGCGCTTCGCCGAGAAAGCTTTCGGCGGCGCCGCGGCCGTAGATGTTGGCGGTGTCGATGAAGTTGATCCCCTGCGCGAACGCCTCATCGAGGCAGGCGCGCGCCTTGTCCGCTTCGACTCCGACGCCGTAGGTCAGCCACGACCCGAGCGAGATTTCCGACACTTCGAGATCGCTGTCGCCGAGCTTGCGGTACTTCATCTGAAAGCCTCCTGCCGTCGAGGTCGATAATCCCGCTAGGCGGCGGTCGTTCCGCAGCAACCGCGCACCCGGGCTCCCATTGCCTTTTCGGGGGTATGTTGAAATGAATCCGGCCCGATGTTCGACCAGCTCCAGCGTGCCGAGGAAATCTCCGGGTCGGAGCTGGACTCATTCCCCGAGACGCTGGCCGAGAATGGCCGCCCCGTCGTCCTGCGCGGTGCGTTCCGGGACTGGGCGTTCGTCCGCGCGGCCCTCCAGTCCGACGAAGACGCCGCGGACTATCTGGGCAGCTTCTACAATGGGCGCCCGGTCAGCACCGTCGTGGCGCCTGCTTCCGAGCAGGGGAGGTTCTTTTATCGGCCCAACGCCAAGGAGCTGAACTTCCAGCGATCGGACCAGGTGCTCACGAACGTGCTGAAGGGATTGCTGCAGCAGAAGGATGTGGCCGAACCGCTCGCGATTGCGCTCCAGGCCGTCTCGGCCGCCGATTGCCTGCCGGGGATCGAGCGGGATAACCCCAATCGCCTGGTGCCGCCGGGCACCCCGGCCCGGGTGTGGATCGGCAACAGGGTCACCGTCGCTCCCCACTTCGACGTCGCCGACAATCTCGCTTGCGTCGCTGCCGGGCGACGCCGCTTCATTCTCTTCCCGCCCGAGCAGACGGCGAACATCTATCCCGGCCCGATGGACGTGACGCCGGCCAACGTGCCCGTCAGCATGGTCTCGCTCGACGCGCCGGAGCTCGAGCAATTCCCGCGGTACCGTGAGGCGCTCTCCGCGGCGCTCGTCGCCGATCTCGAGCCGGGCGACGCGATCTATATCCCTTATCTTTGGTGGCACGGCGTTCAGTCGCTCGGCGGGTTCAACGTGCTGATGAATTATTGGTGGACCCGCAACGAGGTTTCCGCCCGCCATCCCTATGGAGCGCTCCTCCACCTCGCCTACCTGCTGTTTCGCGACATGCCGCCGACGCACCGCGAGGCATGGCGGGCGCTCTTCGACCATTATGTGTTCCAGACGGGGGGAGACCCCATGGAAGCGCTCGACGAGCCGCACCGTTATTATCCCGCGAAGCTCGAGCCGGAGAAGGTCGCCCGACTCAAGGACGCGCTTCGCGAGCTGCTCGGCTGATGGCGGCGACTCCTGTCCGGCACCTCGATGTCGACGGCCGGAGCATCGCCTATCGGCTGCGCGAGGGCGCCTCTCCGACGCTTCTGTTCCTGCCCGGCTACGCGTCCGACATGGAGGGCACGAAGGCGATGGCGCTCGACGATTTTGCCGAACGCCGCGGCCTTGCCATGCTCCGGTTCGACTATTCGGGGACCGGCTCGAGCGGTAGCCGGTTCGAGGAAGGGACGCTCGCCCTCTGGCTGGAGGAGGCGCTTGCCGCGGCGGACCGGCTGACGAGCGGACCGCTGGTGCTCGCCGGCTCCTCGATGGGCGGGTGGATCGCGCTTCACCTTGCGCTGCTTCGGCCCGAGCGTGTCGAAGCGCTGGTCGGGATCGCCGCGGCGCCCGATTTCACCGACTGGGGCTTCAGCGACGAGCAGAAGGCGGCTTTGCAGCGCGACGGGAAAATCGAGGAGCCGAACCCCTACGGCCCCGAACCGCAGCTCTTCACCAAGCGCTTCTGGGAATCGGGGCAGCGCCTCCGCCTGCTCGACCACGAAATCGCGATCGGCTGCCCCGTACGCCTGCTCCACGGCGAAGCCGACGAGGAGGTCCCGCTCGACGTCGCCTTCCGCCTGATGCGGCGTCTCCGTTCATCCGATGTCCAGCTGAACGTGCTCAAGGGCGGGGCCCATCGCCTGTCCGAGCCGCACGAGATCCGCGCGATCCTGGGCACCGTCGAAACGCTGCTGGAGCCGACCCCTTGATAGTCCTGCTTGCCGCCACGCTTGCCGCCGCCGCACCCGCGGCCGCTCCCGTGTGTCCCGACCTCGTCACCCCCGAGGCGCTCGTCTGCCATGCGCTGGAGGCGCAAAAGAGCGGCGACGAGACCGGCGCCGCCGAGGCGTTCGAGGAAGCGGCCAAGGCCTCCTCCGCAAAGGACCCGAGGACCGCGCGCATGTGGGCGGCGGCGGGCAATCTGTGGATTGCGGCGAAGGAGCCGGGCAAGGCGGCGGTCGATCTCGACAAAGCGCTCGCGCTGCCCGGGCTGGAAGCCGAGCAGCGCGGCGAAGCCCTGCTCGACCGCGCCCGCGCGGCCGAGGCGCAGGACGATCTCAAGACCGCGCGCGCGAAGGCGAACGAAGCGTCGGCAACCATCTCGGACGATCCGTTCTACTGGTACTTCTCGGCAGCGCTGGCGATCCGCGAGGGCGATCGCGTCACCGCCCAGTCGGCGATCAGCAAGGCACTGACGCTTGCCCCTTCGGACCCGACGATCCTGTTCGAGGCCGGCCACGTGGCGGACTTCACCGGCGACGACGACAAGGCGCGCAGCTACTGGATGCGCGCAGCGGCCGGAGACCCGAACGGCGAGATCGGCAAGGCCGCGGCCAAGGCCGTCGAGATGCTCGGAGTGACGCCGACGGTGAAATTGGAAAGCAGCCCGCCTAAATAGCGCGCCATGCGCTTTCTCCACGCGATGCTTCGGGTCAGCGACCCCGATGCCACCATCCGATTCTTCGAGCTCCTCGGCCTGCAGGAGCGCCGGCGGATGGAGAACGACGCCGGCCGCTACACGCTGATCTTCCTCGGCGTCCCGGGCGACGAGGGCGGCGAGGTCGAGCTGACCTACAACTGGGACGATTCGGGCTATGGCGGCGGCCGCAATTTCGGCCACCTCGCCTATGAGGTCGACGATATTTACGAGAGCTGCCGGCGACTGATGGATTCGGGCGTGACGATCAACCGCCCGCCGCGCGACGGCCGCATGGCCTTCATTCGCACGCCCGACAACATCTCGATCGAGCTCCTCCAGAAGGGTGCGGCGCTCGCAGCCGCCGAACCGTGGGCGTCGATGGGCAACAGCGGCGAATGGTAGGTTGGCCCGACCGCGGGTTCATCGAGCTTGTCGGGGCCGAGCACCCGATCATCCAGGCGCCGATGGCGGGAGCGAGCGGAGTTGATCTCTGTGTCGCGGCGATGGCGGGCGGCGCGCTCGGATCGCTACCGTGCGCGATGCTGTCGCCGGAGCAGGCGCGTGAGCAGGTCGCCGAGGTGCGGTCGGCGAGCGACGCGCCGTTCGCGCTCAATTTCTTTTGCCACACGATGCCCGAACAGGCGGACGACAGCCGCTGGCGCGCGCTGCTCCAGCCTTATTACGACGAGTTCGGCGTCTCGCCCGGGAACGGCGCGGCGATGCGGCTTCCGTTCGATTCCGCGATGGCCGCGGTGGTCGAAGATCTGCGGCCGCCGGTCGTCAGCTTCCATTTCGGGCTTCCGGCTGAGCCGCTGCTCGCAAGGGTCAAGGCCGCCGGCGCGGTCGTCATCGGCAACGCGACCACGGCCGACGAGGCGCGCTGGCTCGAGCAGCGCGGCGCCGACGCCATCATTGCGCAGGGCTTCGAAGCGGGCGGGCACACCGGGCGCTTCCTCGGCGCCGATCCGGCCGAGGCGCTCGGCCTGTTCGCGCTCGTCCCACTCGTCGTTGACGCGGTTTCCGTCCCCGTAATCGCGGCGGGCGGCATCGGCGACGCGCGCGGGATCGCCGCCGCGCTCACCCTCGGCGCGAGCGCGGTGCAGCTCGGCACCGCTTACATGCACACGCCCGAGGCGGGGATCAGTGGCACCCATCGCAGCCGCCTGCGTGAGGGCCACACCCTCTTCACCAACCTGATGACCGGCGGCTTCGCCCGCGGCGTTCGCGGGCGGCTGATCGACGATCTCGGCCCGGTTCGCGACGAAGCGCCGCCCTACCCCCTCGCCAGCGCGGCGCTGGCGCCAATCCGCGCCCCCGCTGAAAAGACGGGCGAATACGGGTTCGGGCCGATGTGGGCGGGGCAAGCTGGTCCGCTCGGCCAGGAGCTTCCAGCAGCCGAGCTGACGCGCAAGCTCGCCGGCGAGGCGCTGGCGATCCTCGGCCGCCGCGAGTAGCAGCGCCGTCATGGAGATCGTCCCGGTCCCGGCTTTCTCGGACAATTACATCTGGCTCGTCCACGACGCCGAGAGCGGGGAGACCGCCGTCGTCGACCCGGGCGACGCCGCGCCCGC
>Ga0068852_100001681_pt1 | contig 15061 bp, 12 predicted proteins | sample KBSCornC22_FD_66594 | JGI IMG/M metagenome (GOLD analysis project Ga0068852, IMG submission 66594) | Corn rhizosphere microbial communities from Kellogg Biological Station, Michigan, USA - KBS Corn C2-2 | ecosystem: Host-associated > Plants > Roots > Rhizosphere > Soil ... | reverse complement strand
AACTTCCACAGGTTTTTTGATGGGCGTCAAGAACCCGCCATTTCCAATTCGCCAGTGATCGGCGAAAGTGCCGTGGTATCGCCAAAAATGGCGAACGAAAGGAACGACACCGTCATGAATCGAACCGCACGAGAAAGGTCCGAAGAGTGTTTGTTCCTTATAGCTTATCCATTGCAGACGCGTGCCGATCGATAGGGATTGGACGCACGAAACTCTATGAGTTGATTTCAGAAGGGCGGCTCGAAACAGTCAAGATTGGTCGGCGTACATTAATCCTGACGCGCAGCGTCGAGGCTTTGGTTTGCCCGCACGTGGAGGCGAGCGATGACCAAGCCTAAGAGGAACCGGCCGAACGCTACTGGTCGCACCAAGCTTCCCGCCAGCGAGCGTTACGTGAAGCTGCCGCACTACCTGCTGCAAAGTCCCGCCTATCGGTCACTGACCCCCAACGCGCGTTCGCTCTACGTGGAGCTGAAGCTGCTCTACAACGGATCCAACAATGGCGACATCTTCATGTCGTGGCGTACGGCGGCCGCCGCCGTGGGTGTCCGCACGCCTGCAACAGCGGCAAAAGCCCTGAAGGAGTTGGCCGCAAAAGGATTCATCCAGTGCCGGGTGCAGGGCAGCTTCGATAACAAGATCAACTTGGCGACACAGTGGATTCTCACCGAACATGAAAATCGCGGCAGGCCGGCGACGAAGGAATTCATGCGTTGGCGGCCTGATACGCCGAAGGAAAAATCACGCATGGAGAAATGCGTGCCGCCTTATTTAAAGAAGCAACCAGCGGAATCAAAAAACGATACCGTCGTGGGCGAGAACGGGCTGGAATATTCACTACGCTCGCTGCCCTTGGGGGGTGGACGCGTAGTCGATTAAGCTATCACATATACTAGCCATAGGGAGTGGAGCGGCGCAGGCGAAGCCAAGCCGACCAATCAGGCAGAGGGACTGTCGGAGCGTCCCACCGGATAGCGTGCCTAGATGGGTGGGGGGGGAGACGTGGTGCAGCAGAGCCACGTCAGCCTCTGAACGGTTCCATCCTAGGTACGACGCGGACAGGGGGTCAAACTCGGCGGCACCCCCACTCAAACCCTGAAAGTACCCCTTAGCCAAAACACATAGGAGCAATGATCTATGGCGTCGGCCATGATGGCAGGTCCGACATCACGCTAATGATAAGGGCGGCAGGCTGTTGCCAAAATAGCGCATCGAGACGACGAAAGCGGAGTGGGCGTGCAGAGGATCTTCCCTCGCAAGCCCTGCCATGATTCTGTCCAACCCTCAAATGGGGGCGGGCATGGCATCAGATGGGCGGGGCCTGAGGGCGATTGATTTATACGCCGGAGTGGGCGGTTGGTCAGTTGGCTTGGCAATGGCTGGCATTGAAGTCGTCGCGTCCTATGAGCGATGGGAGCCGGCGAACGAGACTAATTGGCGCAACGGTCACCATCCCGCCTTCACCGCCGACATTCGGAGCTTGAAGGCCGCCGAGCTGCCAAAGAACATCGATATCGTCGTCGGAAGCCCGCCCTGTACACAGTTCTCATACTCGAATCGGGGTGGGCGGGGCGACATTGATGACGGCCTCACCGATATCGCCAAATTCTTCGAGATTGTGTCTGCCGTGCGGCCGATCGCCTGGGCTATGGAGAACGTGCCTCGGACGGAAAATATAATCCGCCAGCAGTTCGAACCCGGAGGGCGGCTCCATCAATACCGCGACCTTCGACCGAACTTCTATATGGCTCACATGGAGGAATTCGGGCTTCCACAAAGGCGCAAGCGTTGCATCGTTACCAACGTGGATCTGGCGCTGCTCGACTCCTACAAGAGGCTGTGTCGCCCCATCAACCTTGGGCAAGTCATTACGGCCCTGGCCTCCGATCCGGTCGTGGATCCGATCTACGGGCTGGAACTGCCCCGGCGGGATTTGACGGACCACCAAATTGAGGATGTGCTTGATCCAGAAGAGGAGCGGATCAACCACGCCGCCAAGCAGTTGCACCCCGTCTACAACCGAATGGCTTTCCCTGACCCGATGGACCGCTCGGTGCGGACGGTTACGGCAACTTGTACCCGCGTATCACGGGAGAGCGTCGTAATTTCTGCTCCTGAGACGCGGGGGAAATACCGGCGGCTGAGCATCAGAGAGCGAGCCTGCCTTCAGGGATTCCCTATCAACTTCCAGTTTTTCGGCACCTCCTATGGGCAGCGGTTGAAGATGGTGGGCAATGCCTTGCCGCCTCTGTTCAGCTATTACGTCGCGAACGCTATGAAGGGCATGTCAGCCGACGAAGTTCGACGCCCATCTGACGCCATAGGTGCGTTCAAAGGGACAGAGGCGCGACCGGCGATCCGGAAGCCAGACCGGCCAGCCAAGACTTATCGCGCCGACCGGCGCTTTAAATTCGCCATACCGAGCCTTCGCTTGGGCAGCGGCGTTAGGTTCGAGCTGCACAACGCCGTTGCCGGTGTGGTGGGTAGATGGGGCGTGGATTTCGTTTTCGGCGATCCTAAGAACATCCAGACGCTTTTGCTCGATCAAACCCTGCTGCAGCGTGCGATGGCTGGGTTGGTCGGAGGCGCGGCGGCCGACATGGGCCGGATCAAAGCCGCGATCCTTCGATATCTCCACGGTGTCGATGTCGAGAATCTTCAGCAGGTCTGGTCGCACCGGGGGCCGGGCCGCACGCGACCTTTCATGATGCTCGATGCGATCGACGATTTCGGTGATGAAGCTCGCACCGTGTTGTCGCGGGAGCCAAGCGCCTGTCGTCAAATCGTCGCGGCTTGCATTGCCAGCCAAGCGGCCCGGTTCTCCAAGCCCGTCGTCGGTTTTGATCGACTAAATAGAGAGGCTCCGATCGTGCTGGCGGGAATAATTGTAGGCGCAGCCGCGAATAGCTGTCTGCTGAAAGCGGTAGGCCTCACCGACTCGCTCAGCGGAGCGGCAGTGTCGCAATCCTGAGTTTACCGCCTATCTGTTGCCGGTGGCTGATCCACTTTCACCGCAGCGCCGAAGCGAGCATATGGCCCGAATTCGGCGGGCGGACACCAAGCCCGAACGCGTTGTGCGAAGACTTCTTCACAAGCTCGGATACCGCTTCCGGCTACAGCTCAAGGGCGTGCCTGGACGGCCTGACATCGCCTTCATACGACGCCGTAAGGCGATCTTTGTCCATGGCTGCTTCTGGCATGCGCATGGATGCCCCTCATCCCGCCTGCCTAAAACTCGGACAGCGTTTTGGGCAAATAAGTTCGACAGGAACCAAGAACGAGACGCCCGCCTTCTGGCCGCAGCCGAGAGCGAGGGCTGGGGCTGTTTGGTGCTGTGGGAATGCCAGCTCAACGATGAACGGGTGCTACGACAAACCGTGCAAGAGTTTCTGGGGCCGCCACGATGGGCGGCCCCCTGACGATCAGCCTTGGTCGTTCATCAGCTTCTTGAGCCTCGCCCAGCTTTCTTCGGGCAGCTTGCGGATAACATCGACTAACTTGGCGTCTCCGCTGCTGACGACCACCTTGCGAACTGCTTCGGCCATTGCCTCGCCCTCGCGAACATCGTCTTCATCGATGTCCATGCCTCGTACGATCGCCCCCGCTCTCAGAGCCTCATCGAGAGTGAGCTTGAAGTCCGTGCCGAACTTTTCGCCGCAATGCTGGCAGGTCTTCGCCGCTAGCGTATTCAGTCCGCCGCACGCAGCGCAGGGCTTGAAGCGTGACGGCGCCTTCGGGAATTCATGTCCACAAACCTCGCATGTAGCCGCGCCTAGCGCGGCCTCTGTCGTACAGATTGGACACTTCTTTGTTCGCGGCGGCGGCGCGTCCTGCCTCTTTGAAGGGGACATCTCCTCCTCGACGCGTCGTGCATACTCTTCGAGCGTGTCGAACGACGGCATGACCACGTATGCACGCGTGTCGTCGTCTTCGCCGAAGTTGCGAACGACACGCCCGATTGCCTGCCTGAAGGCCAATTCCGTTAAAGCGGACGGTAGATAGATGAGTACACGTAGGCGAGCTATATCAACGCCTTCCGTGATCATGGCGACGGAGACAATCCAACGCTTGTCGGTGTGCCGGAAGCCCTCAATCTTATTTTCCGGATTCGGCATGTTGCTGTGAACGAGCGTGGGTGTCTCCCCTTCGATCTTCTCGATCAGCTTGACCATGTATTCTGCCATCGTGATCGACGGGGTGATGACCAAGCCGCCGGCATTGGGCATGCGGTATCGAAGGTCGGTAAGCTTGGCGCTGGCCCAATCCAGCATCGTGCCTTGGTAGCCGTCCGCGCGTGGGGTGCGATTGTCGGCTTCGTATTGCGGCGCGCAGGCGAGCTTGTAGAAATTCAATGCGCGCTGCAGGCCGGGAATCCGTTTCAGCTCCGGAGTCAGCTCTGCAGGCTCCTTGCTGGACACCACGACGTGCGAGCCGTCTTCCAGATCCACGTTGAACCTGCCCTCGTGCCGATGGAACGTGGCTGGCCGGCAATATCCAAGGTCCACAGCATCGCCATATGAAAGGGTGTAAGTCCCATCCTCCGGATGATGGATTGCCCCCTCGTCATCGTATGCTAGCCAGACGGATTCCTTCTTATCTGACCGGATCGGCGTGCCAGTCAGCACAAGAACGTATTTCGCTGCTGCAAAGGCGCTATCTGCGCTGCTGCCCCAGGCGGCCGACACTGCCGCGTGATGGTGTTCATCACATATGACGAGAACACGGCTGTTCGCGCAGACCGCCTGGAATGCATCTTGGAGGTTCTGCACCGCGGCCCAGGTGGCAGCCACATCGTATTCGATGGTAGTCTCGGCCCCGGCGATCTTACCCATGAACCGTCCGGTGATTGTCTTGAAATCACGGGTCCACTGATTCACCACCTCGACGCGGGGTGCGATCACGATCACGCGATCGATCGTGTCCATGTCGATAAGGTTTTTTGCGATGGTGCAGGCCGCGATCGTCTTTCCGGCTCCAGGAGCTGCATTGATCAGGAAATGCCGATCCTCGCCCTTTTCGACTAGCCACCGCAGGGCCTTTGTGAGTGCAGACTGCTGCCACGGTCTCAAAGCCATTGTAGATGCCCCCTTCCTCTGATTGCATTCTGCGCAAAGCGCCTGACCATTGATGATAGTTGTCGGACCGCCCTTGCTGAACGGAACCCTGTGGTCGCCATGAAAAGAATTCTTCAGCCTCGCACCGCATCCTTCGCACCTTCCCCCGGAAAGCAGGGCGAGTATTAGTTTCTGTCGAGAGGAGAAAAATCTCCTCAACGACTAACCCAGTATTCCGTGAGCATTATCTCGCGGATTGGTAGATTAGCCGGCGGCTTCAGCGTTGCATGTTTATTCACGCGAACCATTGCCGCAGCGAACGGGATTTTCTTAGATTTGATAATGTGGCTGTCCTGCCGCATCTCGTAAACCAGCTCGGGCAGGTTAGAGACGCCGAATAGTATCAGTGCCTCCAAGCGCGTGAGCGGATTACCAGCGAGCATATGCTCCTTGGCGGCGATGTTCAGCCCGGTGGTAAACTGCGTTCCCATTGTGACCCCAGTAGGTTGGTCAGCCTACGGCTGACGGCGTTGACGATGGACGGATCCATCTCATCCGATTGACGGCGAAACAGCTCAAATTCCAGCACGCGCCAGCTCCAGTTTCCGATTGCCACGTCCACAGGCAGCATTGGAAGCGAGCGGCTGTCGATAATGTTGTGAAGCTCGGCAGTGCCATCGGCAGCTTCGGCGTGGTGAAGCTGAAGAATCAAGTGGGCCAGCCGCAACAGATCGCGAGCCGAAGCATCCACTCCGGCCGCTCTCAACTCATGGAATATTGCCTTAACCCGCGCTGGGTTCTGCATTCCCCCCACCCCAGCTCAAGCTGGGCCAGCCCGAACACTCTGTCAAACGCGGCAACGACATAGCCCCCATAATGGGCGAAATTCTTCGGCGCGGCGCCAGCAGTATCAAACCCCACTCGTTCGCCCGCCGCTCCCCAAATCGTTTGCTGCGGAAGTAGTGCATTATCAATGTAATACAGCAGATCGGATTGGGTTGGTAATGGGGTCGCTCCCCAATCGCCGCAGGCAAACCGACGATGGCATACTGCGGCACCCAACTAAGCTGAGTCTGAATGTGGGACCAAATGTGGGACGACAAATCGTCAGCAGGCCGCAACCCCTGTGTTTTCAAGAAGTTGCGAGCGGCGACTGGCGGAGACGGAGGGATTCGAACCCTCGATACGGTTTCCCGTATGACGCTTTAGCAAAGCGTTGGTTTCAGCCACTCACCCACGTCTCCGGGTCCTGGCAGGAGGCGGGCTATAGCGACGACTTTCGGCCTGATCAACGCAAGCTTCGCCGTTCATTGCCGGGAAAGCGCATGCGCGGCTATCATGGCTGCATCGAACCAATGAGGGGCGGCGGATGATCGGCAAAAGTGTGAGCATGATCCTGGCGGCGATGCTGGCGGCCTCGACCGCGGCCGCACAGGTCAAGACGGTCGATCCCAACAAGGCCGGGAGCATGGCGGCGACCGGGCCGCTTGAGGAGCATGGCCAGGGCACGCCCGTCCCACCCGACACGGATGCACCTGCGCCGGCCTCGCCCGCCCCAACGTCCGCCGCAGCCCCGGCCGAACAGCCGGCAGGCACGCATCCGCTTCCCGCCGCCTCCCCCGCCGAAATGCAGGCGCGCAACGCGGTGCGCGGCGGTACCTATGAGCAAGGCGACATCGTCGGCGCGGCCGAAGGCGTGTTCGGCAAGGGCGCGGCCGGACTTGCCGGCATGATCGAGAAGATCTTCAAGGAGCAAGGCCGTCCCAACGGCTATATCGCCGGGCGCGAGGCGGGCGGCGCGATCATCGTCGGGGTGCGCTACGGATCGGGCACCCTGTTCCATAAGATCGAGGGCCAGCGGAAGGTCTTCTGGACCGGGCCGTCGGTCGGCTTCGACCTCGGCGCCAATGCCGCCAAGACCTTCGTGCTCGTCTATAATCTGGAAGATTCGCAGGACCTTTATCGCCGCTTCCCCGCGGCCGAGGGTGATGTCTATGTGATCGGCGGCTTCACCGCCTCCTATCTGCGCCGCGGCAATATCGTGCTGATCCCGATCCGCCTCGGCGTCGGCTGGCGGCTGGGCGCCAATCTCGGCTATATGAAATTCTCGGAAAAAGGACGCTGGCTGCCCTTCTAGGGAAATTCTCATGTCGATCGCGATCGTTTCGATTCCCGTCACCGATCCGCAGAAGGCGCGGGATTTCTATCGCGACGTGATGGGCTTCATCCTGCTGCGCGACGATCCCATGGGGCCGGAGATGCGCTGGATCCAGCTCCAGCCCACGGACGGCGGCGCGACCATCGCTTTGGTCACGTGGTTCGAAGGGCTGCGCCCAGGCGGACAGCAGGGCCTGATGCTGGGCATCGACGATGTGGACGCGGAGCATCAGCGTCTGACCGGCCTGGGTGTCGAGCTCACGCCGATCGAGGAGCAGCCCTGGGGCCGCTTCACCATGCTCAAGGATCCCGACGGCAATGGCTGGATTCTGACCCAGCTCACCAATCCGGACGAGATCAGGACACGTTAAATACCGTCCCGCTTACCTGGAGCCGTTCGTGTCGAGTAGGGTTCGAGCTTGTCGAGAACCCGTATCGAGACACCCACCAGAAGCCCCTCGATATGCCATCTCGACAAGCTCGATGGCTACTCGGGGCGAACGGATTTTCGCCAAATGACAGCAGATTTCACTGGAGAACTGGCTCAGCCTGGCAAGCCGATCAGCGAAATCTCACGGCCATAATCGGGCTCGCCGCGGTGGGTCGCGCGGCGGAAGCTGAAAAAGGCATTTTCGTCCGAATAGGTGTCGAGCCCGAGCGCTTCGACCCGGGCGATTCCCGCCGCGGCCAGGCGCGCGGCGACATAGGCCTCGAGGTCGAATTGCTGGTGGCCCGTCCGCCCGGCGAAGAAGAAGCGCTCGTTTGCCGGATCCGCCTCCTCGAAACGGCGCGCAAAGGCGTCGTCCACCTCATAGGAGGCTCGCGCGATGCAGGGGCCGATCGCGGCGGCGATGCGATCGCGGCGCGCGCCCAATTTTTCCATCGCGGCGATGGTCGCATCGGTGACACCATGGAGCGCGCCCTTCCAGCCGGCATGCGCCGCACCGACCACGCCAGCGTCGGCATCCGCGAGCAGCACCGGCGCGCAGTCGGCGGTGAGGATGCCGAGCAGCAGGCCAGGCTGGTCGGTGACCATCGCATCCACGTGCGGCCGCGCATCGTCGGCGAAGGGTTCGACAACGACCACCGCCTCGGCCGAATGGACTTGATGCACCGTGGCCAGTCGGGCGCCCGGCAACACCGCTTCGACCGCGCGTCGACGATTTTCCGCGATGGCGGCACGGTCGTCGCCAGAGCCCAGGCCGACATTCAGCCCTGCAAGGATCCCGGTCGAGACGCCGCCTTGGCGGCCGAGGAAGCCATGCGGGACTGCTGCGAGCGCGCGGGCACGGCGGGGGGTGATCGACGACATGCTTACTCCGTCATGCCAGCGCACGCTGGCATCCATCTCCTGGACTGGCCGCATATCGAGCGCGGGAGATGGACTCCAGCTTTCGCTGGAGTGACGAGTAATTTGGGTGGCGGGCCGTCAGAATCCGCCGGGCTCGGGCCAGCCTTTGGCCGTCACCGCCATCACCTTGAACAATTCACCCATCTCGTCGGGGTGGGTAAGGCGGCGATAGGCATCGCCGATCTCATGCGCGCGGCCGGGTGCATTGCGGGTGAGGATCGCGGCGCGGTTGGAAAGGCCAAGCGACACCAGCCATTGCCCCTGTTCGACCGGACCCGCGACATGCGTACCCGCCGCGCGCGCGATGCCCGTCAGCGCGCCGAAATCGACATGCGCGGTCAGGTCGCTGGCGCCCGGCCGCGCGAAGGGATCGGCATAAGCATGGGCATGCACCGCCTGCAGCGTATCGCCATGCGACCCGCCATAATGGCCATAATCGATCACCAGCATCGCGCCGCCTTGATCGCGCAGGCGCCGCGCGAGCGCGCGCATCAGCCCGCGCGCGGCGGGGCAGCTTTCGATGATCCCGCCGGGGTCGACATGGCGCAGGTGCGGCGGCACCTCGCCATATTTGCTCGGCTCGCCCGGCGCCGGCTCGAACCCGTCCATCCCCAGCCGCACCACGCGTTCGCGCCAGCCGGTGAAGGTCATCACCAGCTGGTGCACCGGCAATGCATCGAAGAATTCGTTGGCGACGATCAGCAAGGGGCGATCGGTCGGCAGCGTCTGGATCGTGTCGTGCCAGATGGCGTTCGGGTGCAGATCCGCCTGCTTCTCGCGCAGCAAGGGGCTGGTCTCGACGAAGTGAATCGCGGGCTCCAGCCCCGCCACCTTCATCGCGCGCACCATGTCGTCCGCCAGCGTGCCGTGGCCGGGCCCGAGCTCGACCAGCGCGGCATTATCCGGCCGCCCCGCGCGCTGCCACACATCGGCGAGCGCGAGGCCGATGATCTCGCCGAACATCTGGCTGACTTCGGGTGCCGTGATGAAATCGCCCGCCGCGCCGATCGCATCGCGCGTCGCATAATAATGTCGGTTGGCGAGTCCCATGAAGCGCTCGACCGAGATCGGGCCCTCTTCCTCGATCAGCTGCGTGAGCTCGCGCGTGATGTCAGGCGGCGTGGGCATGATCGGGGGTTTGCGTCTTCCGTCCGCTTGCGGTGAGGATGAACCAGATGCCGACGAAGATCATCGGCAGCGACAAGGTCTGGCCCATCGACAGGCCCCAGGGCAGCAGCCCGAGCTGGACGTCGGGCTCCCGGAAGAATTCGACGAAGAAACGTGCCGCGCCATATCCGATCAGGAATACGCCCAAAAGCAGCCCCGGTTTATAGCGCGCCTGCGTCCGCCAGAAGAGATAGGCCAGCACCGCAAACAGCAGCAGCCCCTCCAGCCCCGCTTCGTAAAGCTGGCTCGGGTGACGTGGATAGGGGCCCGCATCGGGGCCAGGGAAGACGATTGCCCACGGCACGTCGGTCACGCGCCCCCACAATTCTCCGTTCACGAAATTGGCGAGCCGGCCGAAGAACAGGCCGAACGGACCGCAGCACGCGACATAATCGAGGAAGCGCAACATCGAGAGGCCGTTGCGCCTCGCCAGCCACCAGGTGGCGATCACCACGCCGAACGCCCCGCCATGGAAGGACATGCCGCCCTGCCACAATTGCAGGATCTTGATCGGATCGCGCAGCATCGGGCCGGGATCGTAGAAGATCACATAAGCCAGCCGTCCGCCCAGGATGATGCCGAGCGTCGCATAGAAGATGAAATCATCGGCATGGCGCCGTGCCATCGGCGCGCCAGGCTGGTCGATCAGCTTGGTCAGATACCACCAGCCGACCAGGATGCCGGCGATATAAGCGAGGCTGTACCAGCGGATCTGGAACGGGCCGATATGGAGCAGCACCGGCGAGAGGTGCAGGTCAGTGAACTGGATGTGCCCCGCTGCGGCGGCGGCCATGGTGACGAGGCTCATGAGGTGCGGTCTTAGCTCACTGACCTTCGGGCGTCACCCCATGCGCGGAGAGCGAGTCCGGTGCGACGCGGTGGGTGCCGGGAAGCGGCCGGCATGACGATTGCGCAATGGCTTGACCCTGCCGCCGCCCGCGGCTTCTCTCGCACCACGCAATGACCAGGGAATTTCCATGCCTTCCTCTCCCCGCCGGCTGCTGCTCGCAGCCCTGCTCGCCTCTTTGCCCGTGATAGGCCATGCCGCCGACCCGGCCGACGATCCCTATATCTGGCTGGAACAGGTCTCCTCGCCCCAGTCGCAAGCCTGGGTCGAGACCGAGAACAAGCGCACGCTCGGGCTGCTCGAAAGCGATCCGCGCTTTGCGCAGCTCAACGCCGATGCGCTCCGCATCCTGGAGGCGACCGATCGCATCCCGATGCCCAATCAGATCAATGGGCAGATCACCAATTTCTGGCAGGATGCGACCCATGTCCACGGACTGTGGCGCACCACCTCGCCGGCCGATTATCTCACCGCGCAGCCGCAATGGCGTACGTTGCTCGACCTCGACGCGCTGAGCGCGGCCGACAAGACGAGCTGGGTCTGGAAGGGTGCGGATTGCGAACCCGTCGCCGAACGGCTGTGCCTGATCAACCTGTCGAACGGCGGCGAGGACGCGACCACGCAGCGCGAATTCGACCTCCGCACCGGCCAATTCGTGGCGGGCGGCTTCAACCTGCCCACGTCCAAGCAGGATACGACCTGGGAATCGGCCGACAGCCTGCTGGTCGCGCGCGACTGGGGTGACGGGACGATGACGACCTCGGGCTATCCCTTCGTCGTCAAAAGACTGAAGCGCGGCCAGACGCTCGACCAGGCGGTGGAGCTCTATCGCGGCCAGGCGAGTGATGTCGGTGTTTCGCCCGCCAGCATGGTCGATGGCCAGGGGCACCGCCTCACCATCCTCGAACGCAACATTACCTTCTTCGAAAGCGAGCTGTTCGCGGTCGACGCGGGCGGGGTTCACAAGCTCGATCTGCCGCGCAAGTTCCGGATCCAGGGTTTTGCCGCGAGCCAGTTGCTGCTGCGTGTGGACCAGGATTGGCAAAATGTGAAAGCCGGTTCGCTCGCCGGGTTCGAGATTGCGGGCGGCAACGTCGTCGCCACCCATGTGCTGTTCGCGCCGGGTCCCCGCCAGTCGATCGACGGCGTGCTCGCGACGCGCGGCCATGTCCTCGCCGCCATCTACGACAATGTGCGGGGGCAGGCGTGGAGCTTCACGCCCGGGCCGAAGGGCTGGACCGCGAAGCGCTTGCCCTTGCCCGACAACAGCTCGGTCGACCTGACCAGCGCGGACCGGCTGACCGACGAGGCGTTCCTGACGGTGCAGAGCTTCACTGTGCCGACCACGCTGTGGCACGTGAATGCCGCCACCGGTTCGGTGCAGGAGGCCAAGGCGATGCCGGCACGCTTCGATGCGAAAGGTCTCGTCACCGAACAGTTCGAGGCGACATCGAAGGACGGGACGAAAATCCCCTATTTCGTGGTCCATCGCGCCGATATCCCGCACGATGGCAGCACGCCCGCGATCATGACCGCTTATGGCGGCTTCCAGATCTCCGAGACGCCTTATTACCAGGCGACGCGCGGCAAATTGTGGCTCGAGAAAGGCGGCGCCTATGTGCTCGCCAACATCCGCGGCGGCGGCGAGTTCGGCCCGGCCTGGCACGAGGCTGGGCTCAAGACTAAACGCCAGGTCATCTATGACGATTTCGCCGCGGTCGGCGAGGATCTGGTCAGGCGCGGCATCACCTCGCCCCGCCGGCTCGGCATCTATGGCGGCTCGAACGGCGGGTTGCTGATGGGGGTCGAGATGACGCAGCGCCCGGACCTGTGGCATGCGGTCGCGATCGAGATCCCGCTGCTCGACATGCTGCGCTACGAGCATTTGTCGGCGGGCTCGTCCTGGGTCGGCGAATATGGCAGCATGAGCGTGCCCGAGGAACGCGCTTTCTGGGAAAAGACCTCGCCTTACCAGGCGCTGCGCCGCGACAAGGCTTACCCCGAGCCCTTCATCTGGACCACGACCAAGGATGATCGCGTCGGCCCGGTCCAGGCACGCAAATTCGCGGCGCGGATGAAGGAATTTGGCCTGCCCTATCTCTTCTGGGAGAATACCGAAGGCGGCCACGCCGCCGGCGCCAATCTCAAGCAGTCGGCCCGTGCGATCGCGCTGGAGATGACCTATTTCACGCGCAAGCTGATGGATCCCGCCGAGCCGCCGTCGGTGCCGGTGAAGTAGGGGCAAAACACTCACCGTCATGCCAGCGTAGGCTGGCATCCATCTCCTGACGGTTGGGCCAAGACCGCCGCGCGGGAGATGGGCCCCAGCTTTCGCTGGGGCGACGATGGAGGGGCGAGACGCACCTCTCCCCTCCAACCGCTTTCGCCTACCCTGTCGCGATGGTAAACGGGCGCGGGGGAAGAGGGGAGACATGTCATGGCAACGGTAGCGGTACCGGGTGGGGACCTTCTGGTCGAACCCACGCCCAAGGGCCTGACCCGTAGCGGCGCGGCACGGCTCGATGCGATCGACATGCTGCGCGGGCTGGTGATCGCGATCATGGTGCTCGATCATACCCGTGACTATTTCCATTATTATGCGCTGCGGTTCGATCCGACCGACCCGGCCAAGAGCTGGCCGTTGCTGTTCGCGACGCGCTGGGTGACGCATCTCTGCGCGGCGACCTTCGTCTTCCTTGCCGGCGTGTCGATCTATTTCCAGAAGGCCAATGGCAAGGCCGGGCTGGGCACGTTCCTGGTCAAGCGCGGTCTGTGGCTGATCCTGCTGGAATTCACGGTGATCAGCTTCGGCTTCAACTTTGGCGAGCCTTTCCTCTTCCTGCAGGTGATCTGGGCGATCGGCGCGAGCATGATCTGCATGAGCCTGATCTCCCGCCTGCCCGCGCGTTGGGTGCTGGGGCTGGGCCTGGCGATCCTGCTCCTCTATCCGTTCGCGCTGGCGGCGACGGCGCACGCCACGGTTGACGCGACCCGTGCGGGAAGCGCGGGCGCGACCGACCTGCTCGACGTGATCCGCACCGTGTCGCTGGCGCCGGGCATGCTCGGCCCGCACATCCTGGCTTATTACGCCTTCATCCCCTGGCTCTCGATCATGTGCCTCGGCTTCGGGCTGGGGCCGATCTATCGGCTCGACCAGGCCGAGCGCAGCCGGCGGCTGATGCCGATCGCGATCGGCCTGCTCGCCGCCTTCGTGCTGCTGCGGCTGCTCGACGGCTATGGCGACCCATCGCCCTGGACCCATCAGGCGACGGGGGCGCGAACGTTCATGTCGTTCATGAACCTGTCCAAATATCCCCCGTCGCCCGATTACGCCTTCGCCACGTTGGGCGTTTCGATCCTGCTGTTTCTGGCCCTGGACAAATTGCGCGGGCCGCTTGCGCGTGTATTGCTCGCTTATGGCCGCACCCCGCTCTTCACTTACATCTGCCACATCTACATCCTGCATCTGATCATGCTGGCGGCAGTGCTCGCGCTCGGTTTCCCGGTCGCGGTTGCGACCGACGCGGTCATCTCGACCAAGGTGATGGACTATGGCTGGGGCTTCGGTCTGCCCGTCGTCTATGCGGTGTGGCTGCTCGTGCTGATCCTGCTGACCCCGCTGTCCTTCTGGTTCGCGGGCGTGAAGCGGCGGCGGCGCGACTGGTGGCTGTCTTATTTATAGTGCGCTTCGGCATCCGCCGAAGCTTGCCGCTATAACCGACGTGACGCGACCGACCGACCGCCCTATCAGGCGGGCATGGCGGCCGCGGAAAAGACCGGAAGAGGCGTTGATCGGCGCACGCTCCTGATCGGCGGCGGCGTCGGGGTCGGCCTGCTGCTCGGCTGGGAATTGTGGCCGCGCACCTATAAGCCTAACGTTGCCACCGCGCCCGGCGAGACTTTGCTCAACGCCTTCCTCAAGATCGACACGGCCGGCCGCGTCACCGCGATCGTGCCGCAGGCGGAGACCGGCCAGGGCATCTGGACGGCCTTGCCCCAGGCGCTCGCCGACGAACTCGGCGCGGACTGGCGCCAGGTCGCGGTCGAGCCCGCGCCGATCAACCCGCTCTACGCCAACCGGCTGATCGCGGCCGATTATGAAGAGGCGCAGGTCCCCCATTTCCTGCGCGGGCTGGGTCGCTGGGCGGCGGCGCGCTGGGCGACCGACCATGCCTTGATGATCACCGCCGGATCGACCTCGGTCCGCGCCTTCGAGCAGCCGTTTCGCGAGGCCGGCGCCTTCGCCCGCGCATTGCTGTGCATGGCGGCGGGCAAGCGGCTCGGTGCCGACTGGCAGGCGTGCGACACCGAAAGCGGCTTCGTCGTGCGCGGCGACGATCGCTTCCGCTTCGGCGAGCTTGCCGGCGAGGCGGCGGGGTTCAAGCCGCCTGCCCAGCCGCCTTTGCGCAAGCCGGGCGAGGGCAATATCTCGGGCAAGCCGATGCCGCGGATCGACGTGCCGTCCAAGGTCGACGGCACCGCGCG
>Ga0068852_100001679_pt1 | contig 15072 bp, 13 predicted proteins | sample KBSCornC22_FD_66594 | JGI IMG/M metagenome (GOLD analysis project Ga0068852, IMG submission 66594) | Corn rhizosphere microbial communities from Kellogg Biological Station, Michigan, USA - KBS Corn C2-2 | ecosystem: Host-associated > Plants > Roots > Rhizosphere > Soil ... | reverse complement strand
GTCATTCCGGAGAGCGCGCCGGCCGTCGCAACCGCGCCCCAGATCCCGAGCGCGACGAGCAGCGCCAGCGATCCCCAGCGAATGACTCGCGCGCGCGCCACGTCGCGGCGCCTGCGCGCTTTGGGCTGCGTCGGCTTCGGCGCGCCGAGCGATCGATCGAGCGTGCGCGCGAATGGTCGCGCGACGCGCGAGCTCACCCATTCCACCATCGCGGAGCCGCGCAGCGCATCGAGCAGCCGGGACTGCGGTACGTCGCCGCCCGCCAGCTCCATCTTGAAGCGATCGGACCAGGCCACGAGTGGTCGCCAGATCAGCTGGTCGAGCATCACGATCACGAAGATCAGCGTCGCGAGACCGAAGATCAGGGCGTGCGTGTCGCCCGCCTCCGCCGCTGCCGCGAGATACGAGCCCAGTCCCGGGAGACGGAAGTTGCTCGCGCCGAGCGTGAACTGCTCCGACGCCATGAGAAAGAACCATCCTCCGGCCCAGCTCATCATGCTGTTCGCGATCAGCGAGATTGCGCCGAACGGAAGCTCCAGCCGCGTGAACCGCCGCCAGAACCCGAGGTGGTACACCGTCGCGGCCTCGTTCAGCTCGCGCGGAATCGTGAGCAGCGACTGGTGGAAGCTGAACGCGAGATTCCACGCCTGGCTCGTGAAGATCAGGATGATCGCCGCGATCTCGAGTCCGAGGGTGCGGCCGGGAAACAGCGCGGCGAGTCCGAGCACCACGCCGGGCATGAATGAAAGAATCGGGATGCTCTGCAGGATGTCGAGCAGCGGCAGCATCAGCCGCTCGGCCGCGCGGCTTCCCGCCGCGATGCGCGCGTACGCGATGCTGAAGGCGAGCGAGAGCACGTACGCGATCGACATGCGGAGCGTGGACAGCCCCGCGTAGTACGGCAGCTCGCGAGCCGAGAGGCTCACGCGCACGTTCGGCGACAAGGGGGCGCGCCACTCCGCGGCCGCGCGCATGATTCCGTACGCGACAGCGGCGACGACGCACAGCATCAGCGCGTCGATCCAGCGGGGAGTCGGCGGCACCCTGGGCGGCTCGCTCGGCTCGCCTGCGGTGGCGGGCGGCCGCACGGGGATGATCGGTTGTGCCATGCGGCGCGAGAAAGTGGGAGCGAAGCTGACCGCAGCGCGGACGTTCGAGCGTTCCACGCGCGATGCATAAGTTAGCAGCCCACCGGCTGCCATCAGCGTGGAAGTGGCTCGCCGGGCACGATTTGGGTGCCGCATCGGAGTGCCGTCCGCCGCATCGTGGCGGCGTCCGCGCGAACCCCGAGGCGCTCGCAACGAGACCGCACATCAGAGCCCAAAGCTGCGTGCCGTCGTCGGTTACCCAGCGCGGTCTCGGGCGTCGTCTGGAGGTAGCCCAGCGGCTCGCTCGCAGGCGCTCGGGTGGCACTCCTCAGGGAGCGCAACCGCCAGCCGCTGCGGGCGGGTTTCTTCCCTTGTGAACACAGGATTGTTTACACATGCGCAACGTACCGTTCCGTCGTGGCGGTTTGCTCGCGGCGCTTCTCGTTTCCGCGCTCGCATCCGCGCCTCTCGCCGCGCAGGACTCTACGCAAAGCCAGCCGGCACCCGGCGGCACGCACACGGTGAAGAAGGGCGACACGCTCTGGGACATCGCTCACCAGTATCTCAACGACCCGTTTCTGTGGCCGGAGATCTATCGCATCAACACCGACGTCGTGGAGGATCCGCACTGGATCTATCCGAACGAGGTCCTGAAGCTGCCCGCGAGCACCGTCGCCGCGACGACTCCGAACGGCACCGAAGTCACGACCGTCGTCGATGATCGCATGTCGCCGATGCCCAACAGCTCGCTGGTGGAGGCGCCTCGCGCCACAGGCTCGACGGTCTTCTCGCTTTCCGCTTCGCGCCGCGTCGCGACGGTCTCGCGCTTCGGCGCCTCGGCCACCGCGTATCCGCACCCCGCCGTGCGCGTGGGTGAGACCTTTGCTGCTCCCTGGCTCGACCGCGTGAACGGGCCGAACGATCAGGGCACCATCGTGGGCAGCGCGGAGATCTCCGGCATCGCCACCACCACGCCACGCTCGCGGATGCTGAACGAGGAGCGCGCGTACATCACGCTGCCGAAGGATGTCGTTCCCGCTCGTGGTGATCGTTTCCTCGCCTTCTCGCTGGGCCCGGTGCTGGAGAACGGTTCCCAGGTGGTCGAGCCCACCGGAGTCGTCGAAGTCGAGCGCGCCGAGAACGGGGATGCATCGACGGTTCGCATCATCACGCAGTACAGCAACGTCGAAGCGGGGCAGGGAATCATTCCACTCGATCACTTCACGCTCGGCAACGACGCGCGTCCCGCACCGCTCATGCTGGGCACCGAGGGAAAGGTCGTCTTCGTGGCGGACAGCGCGGTGCTGCCGTCCGTTCAGGGATATGTCGTGATCGATGTCACCGCCAAGGACGGCGCGAAGATCGGCGATCAGTACACGCTCTACGTGCCGCGCCGGTCGATACTCGTGAAGGGACGCGGCGACCAGATGGCGACGGTGCCCGAGGAGCGCGTGGCGCTCGGGCAGGTGGTGAAGGTCACCGATCGCGGCACGACGCTCATTCTCGTCGATCAGCAGAATCCGGCAGTGAAGGTCGGAACGAAGGCACGCTTGACGGCTCGCATGCCGTGAGCATTCGGTGCGCTCGCGCACTCATCGCACGGAGGAACGGGGCGGCGCTCGGGCGCGGCCCCGTTTCGCATCCCTCACGCCATCTTCGTTCCTCGCTTAGATTTGCGGCTGCATGCTCGTCATCGCTCACGCCATCGCCATCACCTGCTACATCGCGGCCGCGGGACTCGCGGCGGCACCGTTCGCTCGCCCGATTGCGGCGCCCGTGCGCGGTGTGATCGCACTGCTGTCTGCAGGGGTCGTCTTCCATCTCGTGGCGCTGCTCGCCTATACCTGGCAGTTCGGCGAGCCACCGCTCACCGGGTTGGGGCCGGCGCTCTCGACGGCGGCGTTCCTCGTGGCGATCACGCTGCTGGCCGTCGAAGCGCTGGCGCGGGAGGTGAGTCTGACACTCGTCACCGCGCCGCTGGCCGCGCTCGTCACCATCGGGGCGCTCGCCTCGACCCTCTCGCCAGGCCCCACGGCGACGAGCGCCGGCGCGCTCTGGCTGCATCTGCACATCGCGCTCAGCCTTCTCGGCTTCGCTGCCTTCGCCACCGCGGCCGCGTCGGGCGTGATGTATCTGCTCGAGCGACGCGAGCTCAAGTCGCGTCGCTTCGGCGCGATCTTCCGATTCTTCCCCCCGCTCGAGACGCTCGACCGCGTGAACCATCTCGCGATCGTGTGCGGCTGGATCGCACTCACGCTCGGCACCGCGCTCGCGATCGGCTACTCGCTCGTGTACCGCGATGCCGATCAGCTGAAGGTCATCTGGGGTGTCACCGCGTGGCTCGCGATCACGGCGCTCACCGTGGGACGTGTGGTCGCGGGCTGGCAGGCGGCGCGCGCGGCCATCTGGTCGAGCGCGTTCTTCGTGGCGATCATCACGCTCTACGTCGCCTTCCGCGCGGTGGGTCCCCGCTCCGGAGAATTCCTGTGAGCGAGCTTCCGATCATGCTGCACGGCGAGGCGATCGAGGCGCTCATCGTTGGCGGCGGTGCCGTCGCGGCGCGGAAGGCGCGCGCGCTGCTCATCGCGGGCGCACGCGTGCGGCTCATCGCCGTGGAGGTCGGCACGGAGGTGCGAGAGCTGGCGGGCGCGTATCCCAAGCTCCACTTCGAGGAGCGGTCGTACGCGTCGAGCGACATCGGGAACGCCCAGCTGGTGCTCGCATCCACGAACGACCGGGGAATCAATCGGCGCGTCGCGGACGATGCGCACGCGGCGCACCGGCTGGTGAACGTCGCGGACGATCCGGCTCGCGGCAACTGCCGCACCACCGCCACGCACCGCGCGGGCGACCTCGTGATCGGCATCACGGCCGGCGGCGTTCCGAGCGCGGCGGTTCGCATCCGCGATTCGCTCGCCGCGCGATTCGATGACCGGTACGCCGCTGCCGTCGCGACACTTGCGTCGCTCCGTCGCCGGCTCATCGACGCCGGTGCGTCCGACGAATGGGCGCGGGCCTCCGAAGCGCTCATCGACGATCGCTTCTGCGAGCGCGTCGAGCACGGGACGATGGACAGCGAGGCGGCGCAATGGGGCTGATCGTCGCCGGCGTGAGTCATCACACGGCGCCGCTGACGCTGCGCGAGCGCCTCGTGGTCAGCCCGTCCGAAACGGATGCGGCGGCGCGTCGTCTCCTGAACGCCGCGCATGCCAGAGAGATCGTGCTGCTGTCGACCTGCAATCGCACCGAAGTGTACGCCGTCGAAGGGGATGCGGATCCCGTGCCCGCGATCTGGAGCGACTTCTCCGCGCTGCTCGGCGAAGATGTCGCCCCGTTCGGCTACGTGCGCCGCGATCGCGATGCGGTGTCGCACCTGTTTCGAGTGACCGCCGGCGTCGATTCCATGATCCTGGGCGAGGCGCAGATCCACGGCCAGGTGCGCGACGCGTGGGAACGAAGCCGCGGAGCATCCGGAGCGGTGCTCAGCCGCCTCTTTCAATCCGCGCTCATGGTCGGCGGCCGAGTGCGCAACGAGACCGGCATCGGGCGTGGTGCGGCGTCCACCAGCTCCGCCGCCGTGCAGCTCGCGTCCAAGATCTTCGGCTCGCTCGCGGGGCGCCACGCGATGGTCCTCGGCGCGGGCGAGATGGCGGAGCTCGCGCTCGAGTGTCTCGTGCGCGAAGGCGTGCGCACGGCGGTCGTGGCCAATCGCACGCACGAGCATGCGCTCGCGCTGGCCGAGCGCTATCATGCGCAGGCGCTGCACTACGACGAATGTTGGGCGCGGCTGGCCGACGTCGATCTGCTCATCTGCTCCACGGCGGCGCCGCACGCGATCGTCGGCGTCGAGCAGATCGGCGGATCGCTGAAGCAGCGCGGCGACCGGCCGCTGTGCATTCTCGACATCGCCGTGCCGCGGGACGTCGATCCCGCGGTGGGCTCGCTCGGCAACGTCTTTCTCTACGACCTCGATGATCTGCGCACGGTTGCCGCGTCGAACCTGGAGCGCCGGCGTGACGAGATGCCGGCGGTGGAGGAAGTCATCGCGCCGGAGGTGGAGAAATACTGGGAGTGGCTCGCGGGACTGGCCGCGGTCCCGGTCTTGCGCACGTTCCGCAGCGAGATGGACCGGCTGCGCGAGGCGGAGCTGGCGGAAACGATGCGAAAGCTCGAGCATCTCTCGCCGCGCGACCGCGAGGCGATCGAACATTTTTCGAGGGCGTTGATGAACAAGTTCCTACACGAGCCGAGCGTGCGGCTGCGCGCGGCGGCAGCGAACGGCAGAGGGCTGGGCGTCGTCGATGCCCTTCGCTACCTGTTCGATCTCCGTGCTGCGGACGCCGCGAGCGCAGACAGCACTCCGGACGCTCCTTCACCCGAGGACCGCTGAGATGCCGCGTCGCGCGCTCGTCACCGGCGGGGCCGGCTTCATCGGCTCGCACGTCGCCGACATCCTCATCGCGAACGACCATGCCGTGACCGTCGTGGACAACCTTTCGAGCGGCAAGCGCTCGCAGGTGCCGTCCGGCGCGGCGTTCGAGGAGCTCGACATCTGCTCGCCCGAGGCGGCGGCCCTCGTTCGCGAGGGAAAATTCGACGTGATCTGCCATCTCGCCGCGCAGATCGATGTGCGCAAGAGCGTCGCCGATCCCGCCGCCGATGCGATGCTCAACATCGGTGGCTCGCTCAATCTCCTCGAGGCCGTGCGCCAGTCGGGGCGGGCCACACGGTTCGTCTTCTCGAGCACCGGCGGCGCGGTCTACGGTGATTTCGTGGAGGCCCCCACTGCGGAGGACGCGCCGAAGGATCCGCAGTCGCCGTACGGCACGGCCAAGTTCAGCGTCGAGCTGTACATGGGATATTTTGCGCGGGTGCACGGTCTCGATTGTGTCGCGCTGCGCTACTCGAACGTCTATGGTCCCCGACAGGATCCGCACGGGGAGGCTGGCGTCGTCGCGATCTTCTGCGATCGCCTCATCGACGGCGCACCGCTCACGATCTTCGGCGATGGCGGGCAGACGCGCGACTACGTCTACGTGGGCGATGTGGCGCGGGCGAATCTCGCCGCTACCTCGGTGTCGCTTCCACCCGCGACGGTCGTCGACAGCCGTGCCTTCAACATCGGCACGAGCATCGAGACCGATGTGGTGCAGCTCGCGACGTTGCTGAAGGACGTGTCTGGTGGTACGTCGGAGCTCGTGCACGCGCCCGCCCGCGCGGGCGAACAGCGCCGCTCGGCGGTGCGCAACGAGAAGGCAGCGAAGATGCTCGGCTGGAAACCGAAGATGTCCCTTCGCGACGGACTTCGCGAAACCTATCAATGGTTCGCGGGTCGCCGCGCCGGAGAAACCGCATGATCCACGGAATCCTGATGCAGGTGGGCGGTGCCGTACCGACATCGGCGATCGACATGGTGCGTCAGGCCTCGCTGGTAACGAGAATCGTGCTCGTGTTCCTGCTCGTGCTCTCGCTCGTGAGCTGGGCCATCATGCTGGCGAAGTGGATCGAGTTTCACCGCGTGACGAAGCGCGGCCGGGAGTTCATCTACGAATTCGAGCGCACGCCGTCGCTGGATGCGGCGGCCGGCCTCACGAGGCGCGCCAGGTCGAATCCGTTCACGCGCGTGTTCACGCGCGCGGTGAACTTCTTTGCGGAGATGAAGCCCGGCGCGCTGCGCGAAGCGTCGGCGGCACCGCTCCGCGGCTCGCAGGTCGAGGCGCTGCGGCTCGTGCTCGAATCCGAGAGCGCGACGCAACGCGACCAGCTCTCGTCGTACATCCCGTGGCTCGCGACCATCGGCTCGGTCAGCCCGCTGGTCGGCCTGCTCGGCACGGTGCTCGGCGTCATCGACGCATTCGTCGGAATCGCCGTGAAAGGCTCGGGCAATCTGAGCGCGGTCGCGCCGGGTGTGGCCGAGGCACTCACGGCGACCGCCGCGGCGCTGGCCGTGGCAATTCCGGCGGTGTTCGGGTACAACATCTTTGCCGCACGGCTGAATCGTCTCGAGAGTGAGCTCGAGGGATTCGGCACGGAGATTCTCGCAATGATGGTACGGGAGGGACGGATCTAGATGAGTCGCCGCTCGCGCGCGGGACAGCTCCCGCTCAATGCAGACATCAACGTCGTCAGCCTGATCGACGTCATGATGCTGCTCATGGTGATCTTCATGATCACCGCGCCGATGATGCAGGGCGGCGTCGACATCGCGCTGCCGCAGGCGCAGGCGCGGCCCCTCGAGGCGAAGAACGGATTGGTGGTCACGATCGACCGCGCGGGCAACATTCTCGTGGACGAGAACAGGCTCCGCTACGATGAGTTCCGCGCGAGCTTCAAGGCGCTCGCGGCCCAGCGCGGCCACGGCGGCATCTATCTGCGCGCGGACAAGGGTGTGCCGTATGGAACGGTGGTGCAGGTGCTCGCGGTGATGCGAGCGGCAGGTGTTGGCGATGTGGGGCTTGTCGCAGAGCCCGAGGCGATTGCACGGTGAGTGCAGCGCGCGCCGAGGGTCGCTCACGGCTCGCACTTCCGCTCACCTTCTCTACGCTCGGGCACGCGGCCGTCGTGGCGGCGCTCATCTTCATCCGTCCGTCGCCTCCCAAGCCGATGCCGCCGATGTATCGCGTGAGCATCGTCGCTGCGCCCCCAGGTCCCCGCGCGGAGGGCATCGTCGTGCCTCCGGCACCGAATCCACCGCCCCCAGCACCGCCCGCGCCGCCGCCTCCGCGCGCGCAGACGCCGCCCAAGGCGATGCCCATGCCTACGAAGGTGCCGGCCAGGACGGTTCCTCCGGCAACGCCCACACCGGTGCCCACCGCGACGCCGCCCAAGGCGCCGAGCAGGCCGGCGGGCGGGGGACCGGTGGGTGACAAGGGGACCGACGTCGCCACCGTGCGGACCGAAGGCGTCGACTTTCCTTTTCCCGGCTACCTGGAGAACATCGTTCGCCAGATCGCGAAGAACTTCGGCGAGCACCGGAACAGCAACGCGCGCGCGGAAGTACAGTTTCTCATTCGCCGCGATGGATCTGTGAGCGCGATCTCTTTTATTACCCGCTCCGGCGACTACTCATTCGACCTTGATGCACAGGGCGCCGTGGAGTCGGCCGGAAACGCGCACGCGTTCGGCCCGCTCCCCAACGGTTTTCCCGATGACGTCCTTCCGGTCATCTTCAGCTTCGACCCCTCGGTGGTTCACTGATGCTCCAATCGAAATCGTTCGCGCGTTCCCTTGCGCTCGTCGCCGGGCTCGCAGTGCTTGCGGCTCCCCGACCGATGCGCGCGCAGGACACCACGCACGCGGTGCGCATCGGGCTCACGTACCAGCCCGGGACCAAGCCGGGAGTGGTGGTGCTGGCGGTGCCGGGTGCGTGGGGCGACAGCATCCAGGGGATCATCGCGCGCGATCTCGACTACGGCGACCGCGTGAACGTGATCGGTCTTCCGGGTACGCCGGCCGCGGGCTCGCTCCAGTCGCTCGGCCCCAGTGTGAGCTATCCGCTGTGGAGATCACTGGGTGCTGCGGCGGCCGTGCAGGCGACGGTGACGAACACCGGCGTACATGTCGCAGTACATGATGTGTCGGGCACTAAGATAGTGCAGGTAGCGGACTTCCCGCTTCCACCTACGGGAGGTTCTTCGGACTGGCGGCTGGCCGTGCACGGCGTCTCGGACGAGGTCGAGCAGTGGATCACGGGCACGCACGGCGTCGCGCAGACGCGGATGCTGTTCGTGCGCGGCGGGCGCATCTACGTGGTCGACAGCGACGGGTGGGGCGAGCGGCAGGTGACGGACGCCGGACTCGCTCTCTCGCCCGCATGGTCGCCCGACGGCCACACGTTCGCGTACAGTGTGCTCGGAAGTCGCGGCTGGAGCATCGCGACGAAAGACGTGAACGGTGGCGCCCCGCGCACGCTTCCATCGACCACGACGGGGCTGAACACCACGCCGGCATTCTCGCCCAGCGGCGGCACGATCGCCTACTCGCACGGAGATGAAGCGGGCACCGATCTGATGCTCGTCGATCTCGCGGGCGGCGCGCCGAGCCGCATCACGGTGGGACACGGTTCGGACAACACGTCGCCGGAGTTCAGCCCCGACGGACGACGAATCGCGTTCACATCGGGTCGCGCGGGGCATCCGGAGGTATACATTATGGATGTGGACGGCTCGAACGTGGAGTTGCTCACTCCGTTTAACTTTGGCGATCAGAACTATCGCTCGAATCCCGACTGGGCTCCCGATGCGCAGCGCATCGCGTTCCAGTCGCAGATCGGCGGGGTGTTTCAGATCATGGTGATCTCGCTGCGTGACCGCTCGGTGAAGCAGCTGACGAGCGAGGGCGTGAACGAGGATCCGGCATGGGCACCCGATGCGAGGCATCTGGTGTTCACGTCATCGCGAACGGGAGTCAAACAGCTGTTCGTTCTCGACTCGGAGTCCGGGCGCGCCCGTCAGCTCACGCACACGGGTGGCGCTCGACTGGCGGCATGGTCCCGCACGCTGGGGCAGCGTCGCTGAGCACGCACCGCGCGTCATCACTTGCGCGTAACGCACCTGGTTTCACTACGATGTACAATCGTTCCTTCTCTGGAGAGACCCCACTATGAACGCACGCTCGCTGTACGCTGTCTCCTCGGTTGCCGGCGTACTGGCGCTCGGCGCTTGCCACAAGAAGGTCGCGCCGGCTCCAGCGCCTGCGCCGGCAGCGGCGCCCGCCCCTGCGCCACCGCCGCCACCACCGCCGCCCCCGCCGCCGGCGCCCACGAACGATGATGCCGTCGCGCGCGCGCGCGACGCTGCACGCGCATCGCTCACGGCGCCCATCTACTTCGATCTCGACAGCGATGCGCTCTCCGATGCGGACCGCGCGGCGCTCGATGCGAAGGTCGCGATCCTGAACGCGAGCAGCGGCGTCAAGATTCGTGTTGCCGGCCACACCGACGAGCGGGGCTCCGATGAATACAACCTCGCCCTCGGACAGCGCCGCGCCGCAGCAGCCAAGCGCTATCTGACACAGCACGGCGTGCCCGACGCGATGATCGACATCATCAGCTACGGCGAGGAGCATCCCGCCGTGGAGGGGCACGACGAGGCCGCGTGGTCCAAGAATCGCCGCGATGAGTTCGAGATCACCGCGGGTGCGGACGCGCTTCGACCGGCCGCCCAATGATCCGCGGCGTGCGGTGCCTTCTGCCGCTCGTGCTCCTCGCGACGGGCGCGTGCTTCGCCACACGGGAAGATGTGCAGGCATTGCACGCCGATGTGCAGTCGCTGCGCGCGGACAATGCGCGCAGCGACTCCGCCCGCCGCGCCGCGCTCGATCGCGTCGTGACCTCCATGAACATCGTCCGCGACTCGCTCGGGCTTCTGAGTGCCCGCGTGTTCAAGATGCAGGGCGATGTGCGCGGCGATCTGTACAACGTCGGGCAGCAGCTGCTGCAGATTCAGCAGTTGACCGGCCAGAGCCAGCAGCGCGTGCAGGAGCTTCGCGCGGCGCTGGAAGCGCGGCAGTCGGACATCCAGGCGTCCAGCGCGCAACCGGGCGCGCCGGCACCCGCGGCGGGCACGGCCGGGGCCGCCACGGCGCCGAGTGGCGCGAGCGCAACGTCGCCCACGACGACGAATCCGTCCACGCGTCCGGGTACGACGACGCCTCCTCCTGCCGCGAGCGGCACACCGGGGCCCAACCAGCTCTTCCAGATCTCGCTCGAGCAGCTGCGGCGCGGGTCTCCCGGCGCGGCTCGCACCGGGCTCCAGACATTGCTTCAGCAGTACCCCACGTCCGATCTGGTTCCGGACGCCGAGTTCTATCTTGGCGAGGCCTATCACCAGGAGGGGAATGCAGCGGGAGCGGATTCTGCATATGCCGCGGTCGTTTCGGGCTATCCCACATCGCCTCGCGCGCCCACGGCACTTTACAAGCGTGCCTTGGGTATGGAGGAGAAGGGAAACGTCGTCGGCGCGCGCGGGCTGTTGAACGATCTCGTGACGCGCTATCCGCGCTCGGATGAGGCGGCACTCGCGAAGGAACGGCTTCGAACGCTGAAGTAGCGTTCACGAAGCAGCGATTACGCAGCACTCTCGGAACCACATGCAGGAATCTCGACCGTCCGCAAGCGATGAGATGCCGTTCCTCGACCATCTCGAGGAGCTGCGATGGCGTATCATCTGGTCGCTTGCGGCGCTGATCGTCTGCGTGGGGCTGTCGTTCTTCGTGTTCACGCAAATCGATGTGATCGGGCTGCTCGAGCGGCCCATCCTCCCTTTGCTGAAGGGGCACAAGCTCATCTACACGCATCCGGGCGAGGCATTTTCCATCGTCCTCAATGCCGCGATCGCGATGGGATGTGTGCTGGCGCTGCCGGTGGTGTTCTACCAGCTCTGGTCGTTCGTCGCGCCTGCGCTGCACCAGCACGAGAAGAAGCTCGTTGTGCCGATGATTTTCTTTGCGACGTTTCTGTTCGCGTGCGGGGTGAGTCTGTCGTGGTTCGTCGTTCTGCCGCTCGCGGTGGAATGGCTCATGGGCTTCGGCGGCCCGTCGCTCGAGCCGCTGATCTCCGCACAGGAGTATTTCGGATTCGCGATCAGCATGACGATGGCGTTCGGCGTCTGCTTCGAGCTGCCGATCGTGATCGTGACGCTCGCGCTGCTGGGACTCGTGACGCCGCAGTTCCTGAACAAGTTCCGTCGGCACGCGATCGTCGTCTGTGTGATCATTGGAGCGTTCCTGACCCCTGGTGACCTCGTCTGGACCACTATCGCGATGGCCGTTCCCCTCTACCTGTTGTACGAGGTGAGCGTCGTGCTGACGATCGTCATTTACCGCCGGCGCCTGCGCCGGCAGGCGGCACTCGAGGCGCAGGCCACGGCGTGAGCGCACGGTGGATCGTGTGCGCCCTCGCGCTCGCAGCGGCGCCGGTGCTCGCGCAGCAGACGCCTCCGCCGATCACGCTGCCGTCGCAGTACCCCAGCGACACCGGCTACGCGCGCAATCGCCGCATGCAGCCTCCGCGCAATCCGGCGGACTCCGCGCGCGCGGACAGCCTGCACGCGCCGCGCGTGCTGGTGAACTGGCCCGATCCCGATTCCACGATGGCCGGGCTGCTCCAGCGCACGGGCTACACGACGACCCGCTATCAGAGCGAGAATGCGCAGCTGAACTCGCCCCGGCACGAGCTCAAGCTCTCGGGCGACGCGGCGGTGCAGCGTGTGCAGACGACGCTCGTCGCGGACACGATTCTCTACAACGATTCCCTGCGCATCATGCGCGCGACCGCGCCGCCGACGGACACGATCTATCTGCGCGATCCATCGCAGGGCACCGCGGACCTGCTCGCGATCGGTCGTCTCGAGTACGATCTGCGCCGGCATTTCGGACTCGTCAACCAGCTCAGCACATCGTCCGCGCAGAGCGGACAGACGTGGTACATCTACGGCCATGCGGCCGCCGTGAAGGGCGACACGACCGGCAAGGGACACAGCATCTCCTACGCGCAGGATGCGTCGATCACGAGCTGCGACCTTCCCGATCCGCACTACCACTTCCAGTCCTCGGACGTGAAGATCATCAGCAAGACGCTGATGGTCGCGCGCCCCGCGGTGCTGTACGTCGGCGACATCCCCGTGCTCTGGCTGCCCTTCATCTTCCAGGACATGCGCTCCGGCCGTCGCAGCGGCATCATCCCGCCGCGGTTCGGCATCACGGACATCGTGCGCACCTCGCCCGACTACGTCCGATCCGTCGAGAACCTGGGCTACTACTTCAACATCAACGACTACATGGATGCGCTGGTCTCCTACGACTGGCGCAGCGGCACGAGCAACCAGGCGGGAGACTTCGGCTACAACAAGTTCAATGGCGAGTACCGATATCGCTGGCTGAACCGCTTCGTGAGCGGCGGGATCCGGGCGAGCTACTGGACGTACAGCGACGGGAGCAAGACGATCGGATTCAACTGGGCGCACTCGCAGCAGTTCTCGCAGACGAGCAGCCTGAACATGAATCTGAACTACTCGAGCAACACGAGAGTCTACCAGCAGGATGCGCTGACCGTGGCGCAGGCGCTCGCCGCGATCTCATCTCAGCTCTCGCTCACCAACAAGTTCGGCCCGTTCAATGTCACCGTGGGCGGCTCGCGCTCGCAGTACGCAGGGCGCGATCTCGTCAATCAGGACTTCCCGAACTTCTCGGTCACGGCGCAGCCGATCAACCTCGCGTCCTGGCTCGCGTGGACGCCGACGCTGTCGGTGGACAACAACCAGGCGTTCAATCTCGACAACAGCGCCGTGTTCCGGTACACCACGAGCCCCACGGGCGCGCTGGACAGCACGAAGGTGAATGCCAACACGCGCAACACGACCGCGAATTTCCAGACGCCGTTCCGCATCGGGCGTTTCGTGCTGAACAACACGGTTCGCTACAACGATCAGTTCAACGATCTGCCGACGACCGTCACGCAGTTCAACTTCATCACCGGTGCGCAGACCGGCTCGCGCACCTACGCGAACTTCCGCAAGACGCAGCTCGACTGGGACACGCAGTTCTCGCTGCCCGGCATTCTCCAGGGCACCTGGAACGTCGCGCCGTTCGTCTCGCTCACGAACGCGGATGGCAGCTATTCGTATCTCGTGCGCACGACGCTCACCAACGGGCAATGGGTGCACCAGTCGAAGCGCGTGCAGACGGGCATCTCGACGTCGCCGACGTTCTTCGCGTTCTTCCCCGGGTTCGGTCCCTTCTCGCGGCTGCGTCAGTCGATCCAGCCGCGCCTCTCGTTCGCCTACGCGCCGGCGTCGGCGGTGAGCGATGAGTTCCTGACGGCGACTGGACGCACGCGCGCCGGCTACCTGGGCGGCCTCCGGCAGGAGACGATGCAGTTCCAGTTCAACCAGACGCTCGAGGCGAAGCTGCACTCGAAGTCGGACACCGCGCCGGACGCCGGCGAGAAGATCCGCCTCCTCACCCTCAACGCCTCGCCGATCGACTACGACTTCGAGGTGGCCCGGCGTACGCATCGCTTCGGCGTGACGACGAACACGTTCAGCTACACCGTGCAATCGGATCTCCTGCCGGGCTTCGACTTCTCGTCGAACTATTCGCTCTTCCAGGGCGACCCGCTCAGCGACACCGCCAAGTTCAAGCCGTTCCGCACCGGACTGACGGCGACCTTCTCGATCGGCAAGAACAGCAATCCGTTCAAGACGCTGCAGCGCATCTTCGGAGGCGGCTCTCCGCGCGACACCGCGCCCGTGGGCTCGAATCTCACGGGCAACAACATGAACAGCTATGATGAGACGGGCATCAACGCGCTCCCCGCCACGGCGGGATCCGTGGGCTCGCGCTACCCGTACGCGATCAACGCGAGCCAGGGGTGGAATCTGCAGGTGAGCTTCACGTCCTCGCGCTCGCGACCGATCACGGGATCGAACGTGCGCGTGCTCGACGTGCGCGCACTCTGCCGGCAATTTCTCGTCGACCCGATTGCGTACCAGCGATGCATCTCGAATCCGCCACCCACCGACACCGTATCCTCGCTGGTGGGCGGCGCAACGCAGTACGTCAGTCCGTCGCAAAGCACGCTGCGCGGGAACCTCTCCTTCCACATCACGCCGCGCTGGTCGATGCAGTGGACCACCGGCTACGACTTCGAGCTGCATCAGTTCTCCGACCACGTCGTGAGCCTGCAGCGCGACATGCACGACTGGCGCGCGATCTTCGCCTTCACGCAGGCGCCGAACGGGAACTTCGCCTTCAACTTCTACATCGCGCTGATCGCCGAGCCGAACCTCAAGTTCAACTACGACCGGCGAACGTATCGACCGCAGGAAACGCCCTAGACGGACTCGAGCAGCCGAGCAAGTGTTTCCTTGCACGGGCGGGAAAGTGTCCCGATTTGAGGACACTCGCGGAGGGGTCGAGTTTGTAAGCGGTGTCCTCATTTGAGGTTAGCTCGAGGGGCGTTGTGGCGCGTGGCGTGCAAATGGGG
>Ga0068852_100001677_pt1 | contig 15079 bp, 18 predicted proteins | sample KBSCornC22_FD_66594 | JGI IMG/M metagenome (GOLD analysis project Ga0068852, IMG submission 66594) | Corn rhizosphere microbial communities from Kellogg Biological Station, Michigan, USA - KBS Corn C2-2 | ecosystem: Host-associated > Plants > Roots > Rhizosphere > Soil ... | reverse complement strand
CCTGCCCGATGATCGGCCGGTGGGCAGCGGAGCCGCTGTCGCCCTCGCGGAGGTTGCGCTTGAACCCTTCAAGAAATTCTGCCCCGCTGCTGGTACGGACCACGAACACGTTGCGGCGGTCGTCCTGGTCCCTCTCGCGGCGGAGATAGCCGAGCGCGCCGAGCGTATTCAAGGCGCGAGTGACGACCGGCTTCGACACGCCAAGCACCTTGGCGAGACCGCGGACCGTATGGGGCCCGGGGGTCAAATAGACCAGCATCAACAATGCCATTTGTCGGTTGGTGAGGTCCGGCTCGCCCGAGCGGACATAGGCGATAAGGGCCTTCATCCACCCGGTAAGCGAAACTTCGCTCATTGCCGCCACTCTCCGTACTCGTCGTGTCGCTTAGCCTCCCCCTAAACCGGCAAGGAGCGGAATTGTTGCAGGGCCGTGATGCAAAATGGGCCGATTTTCGGCGCCTTGGCCCGTTAGGCACCGGAATATCGGCCCTCGAGCGCGGCAAAGACCGCACGTAGCCCGAGCGCCTCGCCGCCCTTCGGCCGGCCGGGTTTCGCCGGATCGCGCCAGGCCCATGTATCGAGGTGCGCCCAGGCGATGTCGTCGGGGACGAAGCGCCTGAGGAACAAGGCGGCGTAGATGCAGCCGGCCATGGCATTGTTGGCCATATTGGAGAGGTCGGCGAGGTCGCTCTTGAGATTTTCGTCGTACGGATCCCACAGCGGCATTCGCCACAGCGGGTCCTGCACGGTCCGGCCGGCAGATTCGAGCGATTGGGCGAGGTCGTCGCGATTGACGAAGGTCGCCGGCAGGTCCGGCCCGAGCGCGACGCGCGCCGCCCCGGTCAGGGTGGCGAAATCGACGATCAGCTCCGGCTTGTCCTCGGCGGCCCGGGCGAGCGCGTCGGCCAGGATGAGTCGGCCTTCGGCGTCGGTGTTGTCGACCTCGACGAACAAGCCCTTGCGCGACTTGACGATGTCGCCGGGGCGGAAAGCCGCGCCCGAAACGGCATTCTCGACCGCGGCGATGAGCAGGTGAAGGCGGACCGGGAGGCGGTTTTCGACGATCAGCTGGGCGAGGGCGAGCGCATGGGCTGCGCCGCCCATGTCCTTTTTCATGATCCGCATGCCCGCGGCCGACTTGAGGTCGAGGCCGCCGCTGTCGAAGCAGACGCCTTTGCCGACGACGGCGACACGCGGGTCGCTGCCCTTGCCCCATTCCAGCTCAATCAGGCGCGGCGCGCGGTCGGGCGTGGCGGCCGCGCCGACCGCCGCGATGAGCGGATAGCCTTGCTCGAGCTCCGTGCCGCTGGTGACCTTCAGATGGCCGCCCGACCGCCTGGCCAGCTCGGCGGCTGCCTGCTCGAGCTCGGCCGGGCCCATGTCCGCGGCGGGCGTGTTGACGAGGTCGCGGACCAGCGCGGTCGCATCGGCGAGCCGCACCGTTTCGTCCATTCGCGCCGGTTCGCCGGTCAGCAGGACGCGCGGTCCTTGCTCCGCCTCGTCCTTCTTCGACCGATAGGCATCGAAGCGGTGCTGCGCGAGCAGCCAGCCGAGCGCCGCGCGGCCGGGGTCGCCATCGGCCAGCTTGTAGGTGCCGCCAGGCAGCTTCTCGGCGAGCGCGGCGAGGCACCAGGGCGAAAGGTCGCCGGTCTTCACCGCAGCGGCCACTTCGAAGTCGGCGCCGCGCGGCAGGATCACGAAGCTGCCCAGCGCCTTGGCGTCGAAGCGCTGCGCCTCGATCAGCGCGCGGTCCTCGGCGGGGCGCTTCTTGGCCCAATCGACGAAGCTGTCCTTGTCGACGAGGTGGATCGGCCGCGCCTTCTGGCCTCGGTCGGGGAGAAGCAGCGAAGCGAAATCGGTCATGGCCGCGCTCTAGCGGGCAATTGGCTTCAGGCGAAGGCACGAGCGCCGGCTGAACCCGGGAAAGTTCGCGTTGCCCAGCACTCAGTCGAGCTTGAGGCGGGCGAAGCCCATCATCCCGGTGGGGGTGCGGCTGCCATAGAGCGGCGACAGGGCATCGGGCACGAAGTTTAGCGAGAACAAGCCGCCGATGCCCAGCGCCAGATGTCCGGCGATCGGGAAATCCCTCACTGCACCGATCGACAGCTTGCCGACCCGATAGGAAGGTGAATCCTGGCCCTGGATCAGCTCGCGATTCTCGATCCATTCGCCGCGACCGAACACCGCCCAGCCCGAATGCTTGAGCGATCCCTCAAGGGCGACGCCGTCGTCGTCATGGCCTTCGACGGACTTACGGCCCCAGGCCAGCGTCGCGGCGGCATGCCACCCGGGCGCGATGTCATCCGCCCACAGGGCGCTTGCCGAGAGCCGCTTCTGGTCGACTCCGGGCTCGAGCTCCTCCGGATCGACGAGATGCGCCCAGCTGCCCTGAAAGGCCAGCGTTCGCGTCGGATTCCACGACAGCCGCACGGAGGTCGAATCCAGCGGGCCGGTCTCGATGTTCCAGCGGTGCTGATCGGGCTCGCGGCCGTTGAAGCGGCTCGCCTCGACCTTGAATCGACCGAGGATGGCGCCGGCGGTGACCACGCCAAAGCTGACGTGGGTCGAATCGAGCCAGTGATGGGTGATCGGCGCTTCGGGCGAATCCATGATCGATTCGCGGTGCATGAAGGCCGGAGGGCCGAACGCCGGCTCGCCGGGCAATCCGCCGTAAACGAAGATGCTGCCGTACTTGCCGATATCCTGCGACGCGGATGCCGACAGCTCCATGAAAAGATCGTGCGGGTGCTGGCGGTCGATCAGCCGCGTTCGGCCGTTCGCCGTCTCGCCGGTCGCGAGCAGCAAAGGATATCCGTTCGGCCCCATCAGCGGATCGGGGCTGAGCATCGCCTTGAACTGCAGCGTGCCGTCCCCGAGCGGACGCTGGGCCATTCCCATCAGCATGCCGCTGGCGAACGCCTTGTCGTCGCCGCGCCGGCCCGACTGACGGTCGTAGACGAGATCGAGCACGCCATGGCCCATCAGCATCCAGTCGCCCGACATGATCATCAGGCCGGTATGCCCGGACGAGTCCGGCTGCCACGCCGTGCCGGAGGACTCCCGCTGCATCGGATAGGGGCCGAACGCGCCGGTCATGGCCATCGTCGCGCCGCCATGCGCGGCAGATGCCGGCTGCATGGGCATTGCCATCCCCTCATGTCCGGTCGGTACGGCCGGCTGCTTGGTCGCGGGCTCGTTCGGGGGACTATTTTTGGGCGGCGCGGGCATGGTCATGCCGGGCATCTGCATCTGCCCCTGCGCAGCTGAGGAGAGGCAGCCGAGCGCGAGCACACTGGCAAAGACCCTGCGAATGCTCACCCGGGGCTTATGTGCGCTTCGCGGGCGAACCTCAATCTCGGAGCGAGGTCGAGCGGCGCCTTCCGACGAAGGTGATCCGTCCGCCGGTCGCAAGCTCGATCATGTGCTCATATTCGCGCGCGAGGTGCTCGTGGATGTTGCGCGCTGCTTCCGAGGTCGCGGCGTCGGAGCGGGTCCGCTCGGCCTGTTGGCGATGGAAAAGATAGTTGATGTCCACGTCGTCGTTCCGCCTTTCGTCAGCTCCTCGCACCCGCCGCTTTTGGCGCGGCCGCGTGAACCGCAGATGACGGCAGTGTCGGCGCGGCGACTAACGGGTCTCCGGGCGCGGCGAGCGACGGCGCCTGGAGGCCCGCGGGGTCACTCGGGCATGATCATGAACTGTTCCCAGCGGCCGTTCGCACCGCCCTCCGCGTAGGTGACGAGCGTCAGCTCTTTCCCGTTCGCGTAATGGATCGTGTAGTTGCGGTTGACGAAGCCGCCGCGCAGGCGGGGCGCGCGGTTGATCGTGATCGAGCTCGGGGGCCCGAGCGGCGCGAGGCTGCTCCGGTAATCGCCGAGCGTCGTCGGCGTAAAATAATAATTCAGGTTTGCGGTGAATTTCGACCGGTCGAGGCGGCCGCTCGCGAGCGCGTCGTAGACCGCCCGGACATCGGCGAGCCGGTCGCTCTCGGTGGTGAGCGCCGGCTCGGGATTGTCGAGCACGATCTTCTCGATGCCCGAGGTCAGGGTGTCGGTCGCGCCGGAAAAATCGGCGTTGGTGAACACGATGATCGCGTCCTTCGTATCCGGATAAACTGTGTTCTGGGTCAGGAACCCGACGGCCTCGCCGCCGTGGTCGATCACATGCCGCTCCCGCTGGTAGCGGTTATAGACGCCGAGGCCGTAGCCGTTCGTGCGCCCGTCGGTGCGCAGCACGGGCGTTTCCTGTTCGACCCAGTCGCGCGCGGGGACCAGGGCGCGGTTCATCCGCGCAATGTCCCATTTCGCAAGGTCGGCGGCGGTCATCGACAGCTCACCCGCGGCATAGAGCCAGCCGCGCGCCGGCGGGGTCGCGACGCGCACCGGCCCGAGCGCGAAGCGGTGGTAGCCCGCGGGAAAGGCCGGCGTGTTGGTCTCGTCCTGGTCGAGCGGGTGCATGCCGAGCGGGCCGAAGATGCGCTGGTTGAGAAAAGCCAGCAGGGGCTGCCCGCTGAGCTTCTCGACGATCATGCCGGCGACGACATAACCGGTGTTGCTGTACTGCCAGCGCGTGCCGGGCTGGAAGTCGAGCGGCTTCTTCGCCCATTTGTCGACGATGTGCTGCGGCGTCGTCGTCACCGTCATGTCGGCGAACATGTAATCCTGCGGCCAGAAGTCCTGCAGGCCCGAGGTGTGGCTCAGCAACTCGCGGATGGTGATGCGATCGCCTTCGGTGATTCCGGGAATGAATTTCGATACGCGATCGTCGAGGCTGAGCTTGCCCTCGTCGCGCAGCAGCAGGATCGCCATCGCCGTGAATTGCTTCGAATTGGAGGCAATCTGGTACGGGAGGTCGGGGCGCGCGGGCAGGCCCTCGTTGGCCTTGCCGTAGGCCTTGTCGAGGACCAGGCGCCCGTCCCGGACGATCGCGATCTCGACGGACGGGACGCCGGTGTCCGCGAGCGTCGTGGTGACCAGCCGGTCGACCCGGGCGGCCTGGTCGGCGGTCAGCGGCTGGGCGGTGGCAGGGAAGGCGAGAAGCGCGAGCAGCGCGGCAGCGGTGCGGAACATCGGCCGAGCTTAGCTGCGGCGCGGCCCCAGTCAAAGCACGCGCGAAAGACCCGAATCAAAACAGCCGTCCCGGAACCCGGAACGGCTGTTTGACACCCCCTTGTGAACGCGCGGCTTAGGCCGGGCTGTTCGGAACGTGATGGTTACCGTTGCTCTTGGTCGCGATGTAGACGATCACGCCCAGGACCGCGAGCCACACGATGATCACCGGGATCGGCGGCGTGCCGGGACCGGCGTAAGCCGGCGGCGGCGGCGGCGGAACGGTGTCCGGCTGAGCGGCCGCAAGAGCGGTCGAATCGAGAACCGCAGCGCCGCTTGGCGTCAGCATGCTGAGCGCCATCCAGCCGTCGGTCGACGGTGCCGGCGGCAGCGAACTGTTCGATGCGACAGCAGCGGTAGAACTGGCGATCAGCGACGCTGAGATGACCGCGGACGCAACAATTTGCCCGAACCGACGCATATTCTTGCTCCTCCGATTTGGCCGTCGATTACTCCGAATCGGATATAGATGCTACAGTTATTTATCGCGGGTTACTGTTGCGGGTCGTTTGGCACGCAACTGTGTCGCTTGCGCTTCAGCAGCAAGCGGCGGACGAGCGGAAAAAGCGGTGGAAATTCAGGCGAGGTCGAGCGGGACGCCGAACAGGTCGTGCTCGTCGGATTCCTCAATCCGGACGACGGCAATGTCGCCGGGCTGGAGCGATTCGGCATCGCGCAGATGGACTTCGCCGTCGATCTCCGGCGCGTCGGCCTTGGAGCGGCCGGTGGCTCCGCCTGTTTCCTCGTCGACGGCGTCGATCAGCACGTCGATGGTCGATCCGACCTTCCGCGCCAGCTTCTCGGCCGAAATGCGCGCCGACAGCGCCATCAACGTCTCATAGCGCTCGGCCTTGAGCTCGGCGGGGACCTGGTCATCCATCGCGGTCGCCGGAGCGCCTTCGACGGGTTCGAACTTGAACGCCCCCACGCGATCGAGCTGCGCTTCCTCGAGCCAGGCGAGAAGGTAAGCGAAATCCTCTTCGGTCTCGCCCGGGAAGCCGACCACGAAGCTCGAGCGAATCGCGAGCTCGGGCACCTGCCCGCGCCACGCGCGAATCCGCTCGAGCACCTTCGCGTCATTGGCCGGGCGGCGCATTCGGCGGAGCACGTTCGGGCTCGCATGCTGGAAGGGGATGTCGAGATAGGGGAGGACGAGACCCTCGGCCATCAACGGGACGACGTCGTTCACGTGCGGATAGGGATAGACGTAGTGGAGCCGCACCCAGGCGCCGAGCTTTCCCAGCTCGCGCGAAAGGTCGGTCATGTGCGCGCGCACCTCGTCGCCCTTCCACGGCCATGCCTTGTGCCGGAGGTCGACGCCGTAGGCGCTTGTGTCCTGGCTGATGACCAGAAGCTCCTTCGTGCCGGCGGCGACGAGCTTTTCCGCTTCGCGCAGGACCGCGTCGGGGCGCCGGCTGACGAGGTCGCCGCGCAGGTGCGGGATGATGCAGAAAGCGCAGCGGTGGTTGCAGCCCTCGGAGATCTTCAAATAGCTGTAGTGGCGCGGGGTGAGCTTGAGCCCCGCTTCGGGGACGAGATCGACGAACGGCGAAGGGATCGGCGGCGCGGCTTCGTGGACCGCGGCGACGACTTCCTCATATTGCTGCGGCCCGGTGACCGCGAGGACGTCGGGGAAGCGGGCCCGGATGAGGTCCGCTTCCTTACCCATGCAGCCGGTGACGACGACGCGGCCGTTCTCGGCGATCGCTTCGCCGATCGCTTCGAGGCTCTCCTCCTTGGCCGAATCGAGGAAGCCGCAGGTGTTGACCAGCACCACGTCGGCGCCGGCATAGTCGGGCGACATGTCATAGCCATCGGCGCGCAGCTTGGTCATGATTCGCTCGCTGTCGACCAGGGCCTTGGGACAGCCGAGCGAGACCAGCCCGACGCGCGGGGGCTTGGGGAGAGTGGTGACGTTCATCGGAAGCGTGGCGCGGATATAGGAAGTTTCCGGCGAAAACTAGGCATTTAGCTAACCGGGTTGTTCAGGTTGACGAACCACGGCTAAGAGCCGCGAGCCTCGGCAAGGACAGGAGTAAGCATGCGCATCGCGATGATCGGCACCGGTTACGTCGGCCTTGTGTCCGGCGCGTGCTTTGCCGACTTCGGCCACCGCGTGTGCTGCATCGACAAGGACGCGGCGAAGATCGACGGCCTCAACGCTGGCAGGATGCCGATCTGGGAGCCGGGGCTGGAGGCGATCGTGACGGCCAACGCCGAGCGCGGCCGGCTCACCTTCACCACCGACCTTGCGAGCGGAGTTGAGAGTGCCGACGCGGTGTTCATCGCCGTCGGAACGCCTGCCCGGCGCGGAGACGGGCACGCCGACCTGACCTTCGTGTTCGACGCCGTGCGCGAGCTGGCGAAGGTGATCAGGCCGGAGACCGTGGTCGTCACCAAGTCGACCGTGCCGGTTGGGACCGGAGACAGGATCGAGAACATCCTGCGCGAGGAGGGCGCCAGCGGCGTTTCCGTCGCGTCCAACCCCGAATTCCTGCGCGAAGGCGCGGCGATCGCCGACTTCAAGCATCCCGACCGGATCGTCGTCGGCGCCGAGGACGATCGCGCGCGCGAAGTGCTCAAGGAAATCTACCGGCCGCTGTTCCTCAACCGGGCGCCGATCCTGTTCACCGGCCGCCGCACGGCCGAGCTGACCAAATATGCCGCGAACGCCTTCCTTGCGGTGAAGATCAGCTTCATCAACGAGATCGCCGATCTATGCGAGGCCGTCGACGCCGACGTGCAGGACGTGGCGCGCGGAATTGGCCTCGACAACCGAATCGGCCCCAAGTTCCTGCACGCCGGCCCCGGCTATGGCGGAAGCTGCTTTCCCAAGGACACGCTGGCGCTGCTGCAGACAGCCCAGAGCGCTGGTGTCGACCAGCGGATCGTGCGCACGACGGTCGAGGTCAACGACAGCCGCAAGGCCCAGATGGTGGAACGCGTGGCGCGCGCCGTCGGTAACCTCAAGGGCAAGCGAATCGCCGTGCTCGGCCTCGCGTTCAAGCCCAACACCGACGACATGCGCGACGCGCCGTCGATCCCGCTGATCAATGCGCTGGTCGAGCGCGGAGCGACCGTCAGCGCCTTCGATCCGGTCGCCCGCGAGCAGGCCGAGAAGGTCTTCAGCGGAATCGAGTTCGCGCCCGACGCCTACGCCGCCGCGACCGGCGCCGACGCGCTGGTGATCGTCACCGAATGGGACGAGTTCCGGGCGCTCGACCTCCAGAAAGTTGCCGAGCTGCTGGGCGGGAAGGCGCTGGTCGATCTGCGCAACGTCTACGACCGCTCCGAAGCCGAGGAAGCCGGGCTCGCTTATTACGGCGTCGGCCGCGGCACGCTCGAGCGGGACTGAGCTGCCGGCGCGGTCTCGCGCAGCGCCCAGAACACCGGCAGCACGCATAGCGCCACCAGCGCGATCATTGCGCCCGGCGCCATGGTCCAGCCGGTTCGCTCGACCAGCAGCTCGGCGGCCCAGGGGGTAAGCCCGCCAAAGACGGCCGTCGCCATGGTGGCGCCGAGCGCGAGCCCGGTGACTCGGGCCTCGCCGCGGAACTGCTCGGCGGTCGCTACCGCGCCGACCGCGCTCACGCCGCCCGCGACCGCGGCCAGCACGACGGCCCCGGCCAGTGCCCGCGCCGTCGATCCGCTGGCCATCAGCGCGAACATCGTCATCGGAAGCACCGCGCTGCCGGCGCACAACAGCAACAGGACGCCGCGCCGCCCCGCGCGGTCCGACCACCACCCGACCAGCGGAGTCACCGCGATCACCACGACCGCCGCGATCGTCGACAGCCACAGCGCGTCGCTCTCGCCGAGCGCGCCGGCCGAGGTCAGGAACGACGGGACGTAGGTGATGCCGACGTAGTAAGTGATCGAGCCCAGCGCCGAGATGGAAAACCCACGGGCGATTCCCGCGCGGTGGTTCCTGAGCGCAAAAGCGAGCGGCTTCAGGGGGACCGTTCCTTCGTCCTGCTGGCGCTGGAACTCCGGCGATTCGTGCATGGTCGAGCGAGCGACCCACACGCTCGCGGCGAGCGCCGCGCCGACGAAGAAGGGGATGCGCCAGGCCCAGAAATCGAGCTCCGCCGCGTTCGTCATGCCGACCGTCAGCGCGGCAATTCCGACGGCGAGCAAAGCCCCGACCTCGCTCGCCGCCGAAGCCGACGAGGTGATGAGGCCGCGCCTGTGCGCCGGCGCGCCTTCAAGCAGGTAGGCGACGACGCCGGTATATTCGCCCCCGACAGAGAAGCCCATCACGCAGCGGAGCAGCAGGAGCAGCCATCCGGCCGCCGGGCCGATCGCCGAGCGGGTCGGAAGCAGTGCCGTGACGAACATCGCCGCGGTCATCATCGCCACCGACAGAAGCATCATGCGCCGCCGGCCGCGCCGGTCGCCGATGTGGCTGAAGAACAGCGCGCCCAACGGCCGCATCAGGTAGGCGATCGCAAAGCCGCCGAGAGTCAGCAGAAGCGACCCGCTTCCGCCGCCGTAGAACACGCGCGCGAGCACCGTCGCGAAATAGAGGTAGAGCGTGAAGTCGTACCATTCGACGATGGTCGAGAAGGCGGCGACGGCGAGCGATTGCGGCGGCAGGACCCGATGCTCGCTGCCCCGAATGTCCATCTCAGTCCCGCGTGCGCGGCGCGAGCTCATCGAGATGCTCGAGCATGTCGGCGGGGTCGTCGAACACGCGCATTGCGCCGGCCCGCTCCAGCTCGTCCTTGCCATAGCCGCCGGAGAGGAGCGCGATGCCCAGCGCCCCGCAACGCGACGCCGCATACATGTCCCAGATGCTGTCGCCGATTACATAGGAGCCTTGCGTCCGCGTGCCGAGCCGCCGCGCCGCCTCGACGAATAGGTCCGGGTCTGGCTTGGCGTAGCGGACCATGTCGCGCGTGATGACGGTTGCCTTGTCCGGGTCGACTCCGAGGCTCTTGAGGTTGGTCGCCGCGGTGCGCATGCGGCCGCTGGTCGCGATCGCCCACGGAAGCTGCTGCCGCGTGAGCTCGCGCAGGAGCTCGACTGCGCCGGGAAGCGGCGGAACGTCCTTCGACAGCTCGCGGAACAGCTCGGCGTGGCGGTCGCGCAGCTTCTCGATGGTCGCTTCGTCGATCGGCCGGCCGAGCTCGCGCTGAAGCTGGGCGGTGAACAGGCCGCCGCTCATCCCGATCTTGCGGTGGATCCGCCACACCGAGAGGTCGAGGCCCTGCTCGCGGAGCGCGAGATGCCATGCGCGGACGTGGTTGTAGACGCTGTCGACCAAGGTCCCGTCGAGGTCGAAGAGGAAGGATACCGACTGGCTCATGGATTCGCGCCATAAGCAGTCTCTGTCGAAGTTCCGAGCCTCGGCAGGCCGCAACGGCCTTTTAACTTCGCTAGATCACGATTGAGGCGTAGAAGGTGGGTCGGGGAGAGCCGATGAAATTCGCCGTGGCAGTGATCGTCTTCATCTGGGTGCTCTGCGGCCTCATCGGCGCGTGGTGGATGGACGAGCTCGATGCGAATCACCTCAAGGTGATCGCCAAGGGCCCGATCAGCCTCGCCCACGCGTACAATGAACATCAGGCCCCCGCCGGCACCGGGCTGACCTCGTAGCCGATCGCCGCTTTCGAACCGTACGTCGCGGCCCGCGTCAAGCGGCGGCGCTGGCGCGGTCTCCCATTTGCGCTGCTGTGACGGCTCGAACCTACGGCTGATGCGTTTCTCCTCCACAACAATGGAGAAAAGCCATGAGCGACCATGATCGGAATGATGACGGAACGACTGCCGGGATCGACGACGACCGGACCGAAGGCAGTGCCAAGCAGATGGGCGGCGAAATGAAGGAAGGTGCCGGCAAGCTGTTCGGCGACGAGAAGATAAAGCGCGAAGGCGAGGCTGACCAGGCCGAAGGCAAGCTCCAGAACGCTTGGGGCAGCGCCAAGGACGAAGCCCGCGACGCGACGAGCGACGACGACCAGTAACTAGGCCGCATCGGCCGCATCTAGCGGCAGTCCCTTCCCGCGAGCGCTCGCGGGAAGGGGCGCCTGCTATCGCCGCTTTCAGCCCATTTTTCCCGATGAGCCGCCGCACGGCAGCGGCAAAGCCCGAACCCAAGCTGCTCGCCAGCGCGTTGGGTGCTCGTGCCGCGTTATTATTTCCATCTGCTCAACGACCTCACCGTGCGCGACGAGGAGGGAATCGAGCTTCCCAACCTCGCCTGTGCGATGCAGCGCGCCGCGGTGAGTGCGCGGCAGATGGCCGCCGAGAGCGTCCGCGAAGGGCATCTGGTGCTGCAGCACAGAATCGAAGTGACCGATGAAACCGGCGCGATCGTCGGCGTCGTCCACTTCCGTGACGTGGTCGCGATCGTCGACTGACCTATTCGACGGGTTTGGCGGCCTTCACTTTCGCCGTTCGCTGCCAGCTTGCGACTTCGTAGCCGCGATCGCGAAGGCAGCCCGCCATCACCTGCTGGATCGCCCGTTCCTTGGCGTGCCGCTTGATCCTTGCGGTGCCGATGGCGCCGCCGATCACCGCGACCGGCATGAGGACGAGAGTCGCGCTCGCGACGGCCATTCCGCCCCAGATACCCGCGCTGGCGACGGCAGCGGTGCCGGCGACGCCGACCGCGCCTCCCGCAGCAAGGCCCGCGCCGCCCGAGGCAAGGCGGCCGTTGCGGTCGAGCTTGCCGGTGACGAAGAGCTGCTTGCAGTCGGCGTACGCGGCATCGAACTTTGCCTGGTCGACGGTTGCAACGCCGAGGGTCGGCGTGAACTCACGCGGCCGCGAGGAGCAGGCGCCGAGCAACAGGCCGAGCGCAGCGGCCGCAAGCAGTCGATGTTTCATCTCATCCCCCGAGCGCAAGAGCGCCGGCGACGAGGGTCGCCGCGTCGGCCGACGGAGTCAAGCGATTGACCTTGCGGGCGTTTCGCGGCGCGATTGCCGTCGCCGATGGTTCTGTTAGCTTGCGCCTGCCGGGGGCGAGCGCATGCATTTCCACCTTCCCAAACCACTGCACGGCTGGCGCGCGTTCGTCGGCGAAGTGGGGATCATCGTTATCGGCGTGCTGATCGCGCTCGCCGCGGAGCAGGTGGTCGATCAGTGGCAGTGGGCGCGCAAGGCCGATGCAGCTCAGGCGGCCATCACGCAGGAGCTGGCCGTCGACGCCGGCGTGTTCGACGAGCGCGCGATCATGGCCAAGTGTCTCGAGACAAGAGGGCAGCAGCTGTCGGATGTCCTGCGCATCGCGCATCGCACCGGAACCCTTCCGAACATTGAATATATCAACGGACCCGCGACCCGGCCGATGGTCACTGCTGCCTGGAACGCTGCGATCGCCGATGGCACCCTCCCGCATCTCCCCAAAGATTTTCGCGACATGCTCGGAATCGAATATCCGCTGATCGCCGACTACCCGCACAATCTCGATGGCGAGAACCAGCTTTGGTACGTCGTACGGTTGGCCGATCGAGCGCCGGGGCCTATTTCCGAAACACTCCTCGCGCAGATTTCCACCGCGCTCGCTCGGGCGCGGTTCGAAAGCTACATGAACGATCTCATCGCCGAGCAGTCGCTCGAGGTGATGGAGAAAGCGGGAGTGAAACCGAACTATTCGTTCCCGCTCGACGAGCATGCTACCCGCGCGGATCTGCTCAAGGGAAGGCCCTGCGAACCGCTGCTCGTGGATGGAAAGCCGCTACCGCTCCTGGATGCCGCATCGGCAGCCGCTCCGCCCTCGGTGAAGGGCTAGACCCTCCCTATCCTCTCCGAGACGGCCGCGCTTCTCCGTGCCAGCAGCGCTGGCGTCAATCAGCACTCGGCGGGGCGGTCGTAGAGCTCGGACAGGGAGCGGCCGGTGGGCGGCGTGTTGCGTTTGATGAATGCTTCCGCCTCGCGCATCGTCGCGAACCCGTGCTCGCTGCTCTCGCCGCCGAAGTGCGCGAGCACCGCGACGAACGGCAGCCCCGCGCCGCGCCGGTGGATGACGTGGCCGGCGGTCGAGCTCATCGGCCCGCCTTCGGGCTGGCCAGTGCCCATCGGCCCCTCGCCGCGATCAGGCACCATGCTGCTTGATGCTCCTCCTGACGGCCGCGTCGAGTGCCTGTTCTTCGGCCAGCGTCGCCTCGACCCGCAAGCGCGCCTGCAGCTCGGTTTTCTCGGTGCGGCGCTCGTCCGTCTCGGGCTCGCTCTTGCGTCGCATGGATCAGGCCTCCCGGGTCATTTGTTCGAGCAAACGTGCGACGCGCTCGAAGCCCTCGTCGCTTTCGATCGCGAGATGGAGCGGCTGCGCGTCGAGCGTTTCGTGGCGGGTGTTGAGGAAGGCGATCGCGGGGCCCGGCTCGCCGAAGTGGCGCCAGGCGGACTGTACAATTTCGCTCTGCCGCCGCGACTGGTCGGGCGTCGGGGGCGCCGTCGTGCGGCGCTTGCGGAAGGTCATGGTACGGCGCGCCGAGCGGGCGGCGGCCTGTTCGCCTTCGCTCGTTGCTGTCGGCTTGGAATCGGGGGTCATGGCTTTGCTCCAAATGCTGTAAGCGGGAGCGCCATGTCTCTCAGCCGCTGGCGCCTACGCATGCCTTGCCAGCGATGGTTCCAATATGGGGCCGAGTGGTCCCGATTACCAGTTCGACGAGCGGGCCGCTTCAACGTTCCATCTCCTCGTTTCCGCCGGATTCGTTGTTGACCGGCACCGTCGACGGCGTCTCGCTGTCACTCGAAGCCGCCTCGTTGCCCGGGAACGGCGGCGCCTCCACCTCCTTGATCGGCTGGGCCTTCTTCGGAGCACTCACGCGGTTCGCGGCTTCGGCCGTCTGCGCGGTGGCGGCGGGGTGAGCGTCGGACCGGCTGGACGGCGGCGTTGCCGCTGCGTCTGTCCTGGTCGGTTGTGCCGAGACTTCTGCGCCCTCGCGAGGCGCATTCACGTCCCCCACGGCTGTCGGCGCGGGGTTCGTGTTCGTGTCGGCGGCGTTCATTTCGGCTAGATTTTCGTCAAGGTCGGCCGCATTGAGCGCGTCGCGGTTGGGCATGCTCATGGCCGCAACGGCCGGCACCGCCAACGCAGCTAGGCTCACCGCCGCGGCGGCCCAGCCTCGTTGCGGCTGCCAGGCGCGGAGCAGCCGCCAGGCGCCGGCAATCGCGAACCACGCGGCGGCGATCAGGTCGCACCACACCCAGGCCGTGTGGCTCATCCCGATCGGTGCGGCGGGATTGAACAGGATCGCGATGACGCAGGCGGAAAGCGGCAGCCAGGCGCCGCCGCGCCGGAAGGCGGCGAAGGCACGCACCAGCGCGACGCAGAAGACGAAGATGCGCAGGAACTTGTCGTATCCCGGCGCCGGCGGCGTGGCCGCGGAAATGACCAGCAGCGCGGCGGTCAGCGCGCAGGCCGCGAGCCAGCCGTCGCGGCGCCAGTCGTAGGCAGTCTCGTTTTCGGTGAAGTCCGTACGCATACCAGCACCTGCAGGAGGTCTGGATTAAGCGCGGCAGCGGTTGCCGGGTTCCACTGGATGCTCCTGCGAAATGGTCGGCGCTGCTATTCGGACGGGGGCGCGACCGGCTTCGACCTGGGCATGGTGAAGGTGAAGCGGGTTTCCTCCTCGGTGGAGGACACGTCGAGGCGGCCGCCGTGCGCCTTGGCGATCTCCGACGCGATGTAGAGCCCGAGACCGAGCCCGTTGCGGCTGCGGCGCACCGATCCCCGGAAGAAGGGCTGGAACAGCCGTTTCATGACGTCCTTCGGAATCGGCGCTCCGCCGTTGGCGACCGACAGCGTGAACAGGTCGCCGCTCGTCGCGGCGACGAAGCTGATCGGCCGGTCGGGAGAGCCGTGGGTGATCGCGTTGGCGAGCAGGTTGGAGGCGAGCTGGCCGATTCGGCCGCGATCGCAGTAGACCGGCTCGTCGATCCGGATCGACGCCTCGATCGCGCGCTCCGGCGTGATGCTTCGAACCTCGGCGACCACCTGCTCGAGCGCGGGGGTGAGCGGCGCGTC
>Ga0068852_100001675_pt1 | contig 15093 bp, 15 predicted proteins | sample KBSCornC22_FD_66594 | JGI IMG/M metagenome (GOLD analysis project Ga0068852, IMG submission 66594) | Corn rhizosphere microbial communities from Kellogg Biological Station, Michigan, USA - KBS Corn C2-2 | ecosystem: Host-associated > Plants > Roots > Rhizosphere > Soil ... | reverse complement strand
TTCTGACGGAACGCGGTGCGCAACACCATCCCTCGTTCGAGGGATCGCACCGTGCGGCGACGCGTCGGGGTGCTCCGGAGTAGCCTCGGGCGATGCGCATCCGGTCGAGCGTGGAGCGCACGCCCTGATCCTCGCGATCGACCAGGGGACGACGGGGACGACCTGCCTCGTCGTCGACGAGCGACTCCGGGCGGTCGGCCGCGGGTACCGCGAGATCCGGCAGTCGTTCCCGCGGCCGGGCTGGGTCGAGCACGATCCCGACGAGATCTGGGTGAGCGTCGAGCAGACGGCCGCGGCCGCCCTGGCGGAGGCGGGCGTCGGCGCGGACGACCTCGCCGCGATCGGAATCACGAACCAGCGCGAGACGACCGTCGTCTGGGAGCGGGCGACGGGGAGGCCGGTGCATCCCGCGATCGTCTGGCAGGACCGGCGCACCGCGGAGCGCTGCGCGGAGTTGCCGGCGCTGCTGATCCGGGAGCGGACGGGCCTCGTGCCCGACCCGTACTTCTCTGCCACGAAGCTCGAGTGGATCCTCGCGCGCACCGAGCTGCCCACCCGTGAGCTGGCCTTCGGCACGATCGACTCCTGGCTCGTGTGGAAGCTCACGGCCGGAAGCACGCACGTCACGGACGTGACGAACGCGTCACGGACGATGCTCCTCGACCTCGCGGCCGGCGCCTGGGACGACGAGCTGCTCGAGCTGTTCGGCGTCGACCGCGCGGTACTCCCCGAGGTCGTGCGCTCCTCGGCCGTGATCGGGGAGGCGACGCTCCTCGGCGCGCGCGTTCCGATCGCCGGGATCGCCGGCGACCAGCAGGCGGCGCTCTTCGGGCAAGGGTGCTTCACCCCCGGCGAGGCCAAGGCAACGTACGGCACCGGGACGTTCGTCCTGGTCGCCCTCGGCGAGGACGCAGGGGCCTCGGCGGACGGCCTACTGACGACGGCCGCAGCGGTCGCGCCGGGCGGAGCCCCGCAGTACGCAGCCGAGGGCGCCGTGCTCGTCGGCGGCGCGGCGCTGCAATGGCTCCGCGACGGTCTCGGCGTGATCGAGTCGGCATCGGAGAGCGAGCGCCTAGCAACGAGCGTGGAATCGACCGACGGCGTCACCTTCGTCCCGGCGCTGACGGGACTCGGCTCGCCACAGTGGCGGCCCGACGCGCGCGGGCTGATCTCCGGGCTGACGCGCGGCACGACGCGCGCGCACCTCGTCCGAGCGGCGCTCGAGGCCGTGGCACACCAGGTCGCCGACGTGCTCGACGCGCTCCCGCTCGAGGTCGGCGCCCTGCGGGCGGACGGCGGCGCGACCGCCAACGGGTTCCTGATGCAGCTCCAGGCCGACCTCGCAGGATGCCCGGTCGAAGTCGCCGCCGATGCGGACGCGACCGCGCTCGGAGCTGCAGCGCTCGCCGGGCTCGCAGTCGGGACGTGGTCGGATCCGGACGAGGTGGCCGCGCTGATCCGCCGCGGCGCCCGCTTCGAGCCGCGCATGGGCGGCGACGAGGTGGAGCACATGCGAGCCGAGTGGCGCGAGACGCTCCGGCGCGTGCTCCTGTAATCACCGATCCGTCACGCCGTCCGCTCGGTGTGGCTAGCCGAACCCCACGATGCCGGTTCGCGCCCAGCGTGGCCCGTTACGGGGCAGCGACCCTCGGAGAACCGATCCGAAGGAGGCGATCACGGTGGACGCAGCGAGCACGGTCGACGGCGGAACGTTCGGCGGGGAGCAGCGGAAGTGGTGGACGCTCGGGGCGGTCTCGCTCGGGCTGTTCATGATCATGCTCGACAACACGGTCGTGAACGTCGCGCTGCCGTCCATCGAGCGCGATCTCGGCATGTCGCTCTCGCAGCTCGAGTGGGTCGTGACCGGCTACGCGCTCACCTTTGCGGCATTCATGCTGACGGGCGGGAAGCTCGCCGACCTTCTCGGCCGGCGGCTCGTGTTCGTCGCGGGCCTCGCCGTCTTCACCGCAGCCTCGCTCGCGTGCGGTCTCGCGGGCAGCGCCGACATGCTGATCGGCGCGCGCGTCGTGCAGGGCATAGGCGCCGCCATGATGAACCCCGCGACGCTCTCGATCATCACCGCGACCTTCCCGCCGCGGCAACGGGGCACCGCGATCGGGATCTGGGCCGGCGTCTCGGCGCTCGCGCTCGCGATCGGCCCCCTCGTCGGCGGTCTCCTCTCCGAGCACGTCGACTGGAGCTGGATCTTCTTCGTCAACGTCCCGGTCGGGATCGCGGCGATCGTCGCGGCCTTCGTCTTCATCGACGAGTCGCGCGACACCTCCCGAAACCAGCGGCCGGACGTGCCAGGGCTGGTCACGTCGGCGGTCGGCCTCTTCGCGCTGACGTACGCGCTGATCGAGGCGAACAACCACGGGTGGAGCTCGCCTCGCATCCTCGGGGCCTTCGCGCTCGCGGCGGTCTCGCTCACCGCGTTCGTCGTGCTCGAGCTGCGGCAGCGGCGACCGATGCTGAACCTCGCGCTCTTCCGCAACCCGACGTTCTCGGGCGCGAACGTCTCGATGCTGCTCGTCGCGCTCGCGATGTTCGGCGTCTTCTTCTACGTGTCGCTGTACGTCCAGCAGATCCTCGGCTACTCGCCGGTCGAGGCCGGCGCCAGCTTCCTGCCCGCGACCGTGCTGATCGCCGTGCTCTCGCCGAACGTGGGCCGGCTGGTCGACCGCATCGGCTCCCGCTGGCTGACGGGCTCGGGAATGACGCTGCTCGCGCTCTCGCTCGTGCTCTTCTCGCGGCTCGGCACGGCGTCCGGCTACTGGGACATCCTCCCCGGGCTCGTGCTGATGGGCATCGGCATGGCGCTGACGATGACGCCGACGACGGCCGCCGCGATGAGCTCCGTCCCCCACGACCAGGCCGGCGTCGGCTCGGCCGTCCTGAACAGCATGCGCCAGGTCGGCGGCTCGCTCGGGATCGCGATCACCGGCGCGATCGTCGCCCACGTCACGTCGACGTCGCTGGCCGCGGGGGACACTCGACCCGAGGCGTTCGTCAACGGGTTCCAGCGCGGGCTCGAGATCGCGGCCCTGATCGCACTGGCGGGCGCCGTGGTTGCGGTCGCGACGATGCGGACGCATCGGCAGCGCCAGCTGCCGCTGGAGGAACCGGCGCTGCAGGAGGCCGCCTGACGGGCCTGGCGCCCGTCAGGCGCGCTGCACGCTGACAGCCGTGCCGTACGCCGCGACCTCGGTCATGTTGCCCCCGAGCTCGTTGCAGTCGAAGCGCATCGCGATGATGGCGTTGGCCCCGGCCTCGCGCGCCGCGTCGCGCAGCCGCTCGACCGCCTGGAGCCGGCTGTCGGCGAGCATCTTCGTATAGCCCTTCACCTCGCCACCGATCAGCCCCTTGAGGCTCGCGCCGATGTCGGACCCGATGTTCCTGCTACGAACGGTGAGGCCGAACACCTCGCCGTACACCTCGGCGACCCGGTACCCAGGCAGGTCGTTCATGGTCGTGACGATCACGTCGGACATCAGCTCTCTCCCTCTCGGCGTGGCGTTCAGTCGTCACGACGCTACCCGCGCCTTCGCGCGAGCGACGGCGGTTCGGGACGGCGAAGGGGAGTACGCCGCCCCGACCTCCGTTTCTGCGCGGGGGACGCGGCGCAGGCAAGCCGCGCCCCCCACACACCGATGCCACGCCGGAGACCCGGCGCGGCCGACGCCACGGCGCCGCTGGTTCTGCGACTGACGGTACGAGGACACGCGGTAGCCGCCCATCGTCCGTTCGGAGGAGGAACCGGACGAGGCAAGAGCCGTGATGCCGGTGTGCGTCGGCGTGGCAGAGTGAGGCCGTGTCGACGATGAAGGACCTCGACGAGCTCGCGCTCGCACTGCCCGAAGCGACGAAGGACGTCGACGACGGGCGACCGACGTACGCAGTGCACGGGAAGTTCTTCTGCTTCCATCGCAGCGCGCGTCCGGATGCCGTCGACCCCGAGACGGACGAGCGGCTGACCGACGTGCTCGTCTTCCGCGTCGCGGACGCAGGCGAGAAGGAGGCGATCCTGCAGGACGATCGCGGCGTGTTCTTCACCACGCCGCACTGGAACGGCTACAACGCGGTGCTCCTCCGGATCCCGGATCTCGCGAACATCGACCGAGAGGAGCTGCAGGATCTCGTCGCCGGGGCGTGGCTGACGCGGGTGCAGAAGCGCATCGCGAAGGCCTGGCTCGCGGAGCAGGGCATCGACGAGGTGCGCTAACCAGTCCCACAGTCGCGCGCAGACATGTCACACTCGTCACGAGCGCGGAAGATTGTGGCGTGGTCTTCCGTCTCGTGGGGGAAGCTGCCGCAGCCTGCGGCGCGACACGAAGGGAGACCCGATGGAGGGCACTGGGACGGGCGCAGCGGCGATGCTCGTCGGCTCGGCCGAGGACGTTGGGGGACGTCCGGACGCCGCCACGATCACGCTCGAGCGCGAGGAGATCGAGGAGGCCCTGGCCTCCGACGAACCGCTCGACCTCATCCTGGCGGTGAAGGCGGGCGAGACCGGGCCGCGCGACGTGCGGGTCACCTGGCAGCGCGGGGACCTGGAGACGGTGCTCGGGAAGGTCGAGACCGGCCCTGTGACCTTCTCCTTCGACCGGGCCGAGCTCTACCGGGCGCTCGAGCATCCCGACTTCGAAGGCCACGGGATGCGTGAGATCGTGCTGCTCGTCGCGGCAGCGTCGACCTCGGCCGCGCTGATGGCCTCGACGGCATCCGCCCAGGTCATGGACGCAGGGGGCGGCGGCGCCGTCGGAGCCGTGATGGACGCGAGCGGCGGAGGGACGACGGGGGCCGTGCTGGACGCCAGCGGGGGCGGCACGACCGGCGCAGCGATGGACGCCTCGGGCGGCGGCACGACCGGCGCAGCGATGGACGCCTCGGGCGGCGGCACGACCGGCGCCGCGATGGACGCCTCGGGCGGCAGCGGCGGCGCAGGGGCGGCGATCGTTCCCGGCCACGGGGAGGCATCGACGGCAAGCACCCTCGGCACGTCGGTCACGGCGGCCCCGGGGCACGCCGAGGCGGCGACGGCGGGCATCCTCGCTGCATCGGCGGCGATCCACGACGAGGCGGGCGCGACTGCTCGCGGCGTCGGCCAGACCATTCCCGGGAACGACGAGGCCACGCTCGTCGCACGCGGCGTCGACCCGGCGATCGCGACCGCGATCGGCAGCGGCGACGCGACGACGGCACGCGATCTCGCGACCCCGGCCGCGCCCACGTCGGGATCGTCGTTCGACCTGCCGTCGATCGACGCAGGCACGGCGGCCGTCGTGGGCGGGCTGGCGGGGGCGGGACTGCTCATCCTCGGCGGAGCGTTCGCCGCGCGTCGGCAGCGCGTCACGCCGGTCTGAAGAAAGACACTCGTCGGAGGGCCGCTGTGCGGCGGCGGCCCTCCGGCGTCAGCGCTGACGCCAGCGAGACTCGAGCGTAGCCACGTCGAGCTGCTCGGCCGCCTCGAGCGCCTTCAACGCGGCCTTGCGCGTGTCCTTGCCGATCGCGCTGCGGAACACCCACTTCCGGACAAGTCGTCCGAGTGGAAGGTCGCCCGTGGGCGAGGGCGTGCGGCGCGGCGACAGGTAGAGCGAGAGCGTGAGCCGCTTGACGAGCGCCGGGTCCGCGGGACGGCCGGTCTCCTGCTCGAGCCTGTACGCGACGAGCGAGCCTAGGACCCGCACCTCGCGGACGCCGGCGCGGAGCGTCACGACGAGCGAGGCAGTCGTGCTCGCGACGAGCACCCAGGGAACGCGCGGGAGGAACCGCGAGCCGCGCGCGAGCGTCCGCACGATCGGGGTCGCGATCACCGCCACGCGCTGGACGCGGTCGGCCACGTCCTCGGCATCGTCGTCCAGGGAGATCAGCCGCTTGCCCTCGGCGGCGGAGGTGACCCGGTCGGGGCTCACCAGGATCCGGTCGATCAGCTGGTCGAAGAGTCCTCCGACCGCGTCCAGCAGCCTGCGGTCGCGTCCCGGCTCCGGATCGGAGAGGCGCGTCGCGAGCGTTCCCTCGCGCAGCTCGGGAAGCTTCGTCGCCATCGTTCAGGCCGCCGCGGCCCTGCGGCCGGCGATCAGGTAGAGCGGGGAGCCGACCGGCTGGACGAAGAGCAGGGGCGCCCAGAGCAGCTTCGGGCCGCGCACCAGGGCCGCAGGTCGCCGGACGAGGTCGCGGAGCGCAACGCTCGTGACGATCACCTCGGCAATACCGCCGGCGACGATGACCGCGCGGGTCGTGGGCGACAGCTGCGACCACCGTTTCTTGCTCCTCTTCGGCATCGAACGAACGGTACCGGTGGGAGTGAGGGACGAGCCCCGGGGGGAGGGGTCACGACCGGCGACGCAGCGCCGGACAACGTCGTTAACGACAACAGACCCGTTCAACTCCGGGGTCTATCTGCGGGACCCCGCCTGGACTGTGTCGAACGTCCAGCTCGGCAAGGCTGCCGCGAAGCCGGGGACGTAGAGCACACACGCGCTGAAGACGGACGGAGCGGGCCCGGCCGAGGCCGGGCCCGCTCCATACGACAGGCCGATGTCGCTCAGGCCGCCTCGGCGAGCACGGCCTCCACCTCGGGCTCGTACGCCGGAGCCGCGGCGAGCTCCTCCTTGCGGATCAGCACGAGCGAGGCGAGGACGCCGATCGCCGCGACGCCCGCGCCGACCCAGAACGCCGCCTGGAAGCCGGAGGTGAGCGCCTGCGGCACCGCGTCGCCGGCCTTCGTCGCATCGGTCGTGTGCGCGACCGCCACGGACGAGAGCACGGCGATGCCGAGCGCGCCGCCGATCTGCTGCGACGTGTTGATCAGCCCGGACGCGAGGCCCGCGTCCTTCGCCTGCACGCCGGCCAGCGCCGCGATCGAGATCGAGACGAACGAGAACGCCATCCCCATCGCGATCACGAGGAAGCCGGGTAGGAGGTCGCCGAGGTACGAGCCGCCGACGGACACCTGGGTGAAGTACAGGAGGCCGATCGTGAGCAGGCTCATCCCGGTGACGAGCACCGGCTTGACGCCGACGCGGGTCACGAGCTGCTGGGCCACCATCGCCCAGATGATCGACGTGCCGGCGACGGCGATGTACGACACGCCTGTCTTCAGCGGCGAGTATCCGAGCACCTGCTGCATGTAGAGCGTCAGCATCAGGAACATCGAGAACAACGCCGTGCCGAGAATGAACCCGGCGATGTTCGCACCCGCGACCGTCTTGATCCGGAAGATCGAGAACGACATGAGCGGGTGCGCGGCACGAGTCTCGCGGACGACGAAGCCGGCCAGCAGCGCAACGGTCGCGGCGAAGATGCCGATCGTCCGTCCCGAAGTCCAGCCCCAGTCGTTCGCCTGCGTGATGCCGAACACCGCGGCCGAGAGGCCACCGGTGACGAGCACCGCACCGAGGGCGTCGAAGCCACGCGCCGTGAGGTCGCGGCTCTCGCCGAGGAGCACGGGTGCCAGTGCCAGCGCGGTGATCCCGACCGGGATGTTGAGGAAGAAGATCCACTCCCAGCTCAGGAGGTCGGTGAAGACGCCGCCGAGCAGCACGCCGGCTGCGGCTCCGAAGCCGCCGACCGCGCCCCAGACGCCGAGCGCGATGTTGCGCTCCTTGCCTTCGGCGAAGGTCGTCATGAGGATCGACAGCGCCGCCGGGGCGATGATCGCCGCGCCGAGGCCCTGGATGGCCCGGGCGCCGATCAGCGAGGGCTCGTTCCACGCGAGCGCCGCGAGGAGCGACGCCGACGTGAACACGACGAGGCCGCCGATGAACATGCGACGGCGGCCGAGGATGTCGGCGGCACGTCCGCCCAGGAGCAGGAAGCCTCCGAAGACGAGCGCATAGGCGCTGATCACCCACTGAAGGTTCTCCTGCGAGAAGCCCAGGTCGACCTTGATCGACGGGAGGGCGACGTTCACGATCGCGATGTCGAGGACGAGCATGAACTGGACGACGCTCAGGAGCGCCAGCGCCATCCACTTGTGTTTTCCGGAAGCAACCATGCGTGCGTCACCTTTCCGTTCGATTGGATGACCCGACGCTAGCTCTCCGACTTGCTAATCGAAAGTACGGTCTTCCGTACAAAGAGTGCGGAGAACCGAACCCTCAGCGAAGGCATACAATGTGGTTGTGAAGCGCTATGGCCAGTACTGCCCGGTGGCACACGCCCTCGACCAGGTCGGTGACCGGTGGGAGCTCCTCGTGGTGCGCGAGCTCATGCTGGGCCAGCGGCGCTACACCGACCTCGCCGACGCGCTGCCCGGGATCGGCTCGAACATCCTCGCCTCCCGCCTGCGCGACCTCGAGAGCGCCGGCATCGTGCGGAAGACGAAGCTCCCGCCGCCGTGGGCGGTGACCGTCTACGAGCTGACCGAGCACGGCCGCGCGCTCGAGCCGGTGCTGCGGTCGCTCGCCCGGTGGGGCGCTCGCACGCTCGGCGCACCCGACCCCGCCGACTGCTGGAGCATGTACGCCGTCCACGTCCGGTTTCGGCCGGAGGCCGCCGTCGACGGCAGCTACGAGATCCGGTTCGTCGACGGAGAGACCATCTCCATGCAGGTCGCCGACGGAACGCTCGTCGCGCGGAAGCTGCCCGCCGACGCGCCCGATCTCGTGGTCGAGGCGCATCCCGAGGCGCTCCACGCCCTCGTGCAGGGAGTCGTGAGCATGCCCGCTGCGCTCGCGGAGGGGCGGATCTCGATCCTGGCCGGCTCCGAGCAGGAGCTCCACGCGCTCGTGGCGATGTTCCAGCCCGCCGATGCCGAACTGGCGGTCGAGGCCGACGCGGCGGTCGGGGCCGCCTAGCGGTGCCGTGTCGGGCCCCGGTCCGACACCCGCATCCGACGCGGCCGCCGCCCGAGCGTTCGTGGTCAACTCGCTCGCCGCGCGGGCGCAGTCCGTCGGTGAGATCGAGCGGAAGCTGGCCGCCCGGGACGTCGTTCCCGATGTCGCGAAGACGGTTATCGAGGAGGCCGCGCGCCTCGGGTACCTCGACGACACGGAGCTCGCAGGGCAGCTTGCGCGCGGCTTCCGGGCGCGCCGCTACGGCCGTCGGAGGGCGGCGGTGGCGATGCGTCGGAGGCTTCTCGACGCGGCGGCCGTGGACGCGGCGCTCGACCAGGCGTACGCAGATGCCGACGAAGCGGATCTCGCGCTCGACGCGCTCGGCGCTCGCGTGCTGACCGACGCCGGCGACCGTCGTCGCGCCGTCGCCTTCCTCCGCCGGCGAGGCTTCTCGCCGGACGCGGCGTGGCGCGCCGTGCGGGGTCACGGCACGGATCTGCGCTGACCTTCGGTTGGGGCCGGGATCGCCGCCCGGGCGGATGCTTTGGAGGGAGAAAAGACCCCTCCGCCGGACTCGGCTCGCACTCGGCTCGAACTGTGGATCCGTTGGGTCGGAAGTTGGCACGGACCTGGCACGGACCCGTCACATTCGCGCCGGTAGCGTGCGCACCCCGTGGGTGGGTGGGGGCTCGGGATGGGACCAGGAAGCGGTGCGTCGCGTCGCGGCCGCCTAGGCAGGCCCCTCCTGCGCGCGCGTGAGTGCCGATACGGCTTCGCGCAGCCGCTTGACCTCTTCCTCGAGCGCGGCGACGCGTCCCTCGAGCCCGGCTGGTGAGGGGGCTGACGGCAGCTCGGCCATCGTCCCCGCCGGGGGCGACCCGTACGCGTCCGATCCCTGGTCGTCGGCGCCGAGGAGATGGCGATAGCGCTCCTCCTTCTGGCCTGCCCGGCGCTCGAGCCGTTCGACGAGACCTCTCGCGGCGAGACCCTCCAGCGTCTCGTGGATCTCGTCGAGCCCGACGAACGAATGCAGCCGGCCCGTGCGTTGGTTCAGCTCCCCGGGCGTCTGCGGCCCGCGCAGTATGAGGACACAGAGAACCGCAACCTCGGCGCCGCCGAGACCGAGTGCCTCGTCGAATAGCTGGCGATACTTCGCCGCCCTGCTCCCCGAGCCACTCGCGAGGCGTGTCCAGCCGCGGCGGGCGAGGCGCTGGAGCGCCTCGTGGATCTCGCCCTCTTCGTACGAGACCACCGGATCGCGGTTCGTCGTCTGGTTGCAGGCGAGGCGCAGCGCGTTCAGCGAGAGCGGGTACTGGTCCGGCGTCGTGCGCTGCTTCTCGAGGAGGCACCCGAGGACACGGAGCTCGACGGGGTCGGCGTCCACGGGCGAAGCGTACGCTGCGGCGTGCACGTGGACGTCCCCATTCGCGACAGCTACCGGGTTGCCGACCGCCTGTTGGCCGGCGAGTACCCCGGGTCGGCGGACCCCGACGAGGCCGCGCGGCGAATCCGCGCTTTCGCACGCCACGGCGTCACGTTGTTCGTCGATCTGACGCATCCCGGCGACCCACTCGAGCCGTACGCACGGCTCCTCGACGCCGGTGCGCGGCGTGTCGCGCATCCGATTGTCGACTTCGGGACGACAACGATCCCGCACATGACGAGGATCCTCGACGACGTCGACAGTGCGATCGAGCGAGATGGCACCGCTTACGTGCACTGCTGGGGCGGGATCGGACGCACGGGGACGGTCATCGGATGCTGGCTCATGCGTCACGGCCTCGACGGGGACGACCCGATCCGCCGGATCGCGGAGCTCCGCCGCGACGTCTCGGACGCGTCGGTCGCGTCGCCGCAGACCGCCGCCCAGCGTGCGATGGTTCGCGCGTGGAAGCGGGGTCGCTGAGCGCGCTGGTCGACGCGGTGCTGCGATGCGCCTGGCGGCGCGACTCGACCTGGCACGGCGAGGTTCACTGGCGGTGCGTCACGGCTACGGGGCTCGCGTTGGCTTCGACGGACACGCGCGTCGACCGCGCCCTTGTGTTCTGCTTCGGGCTGCTCCACGACACTCGACGTGAGAACGAAGCGGTCGACCCCGAGCACGGGCCGCGGGCAGCCGAGTTCGCAGGCGGCCTTCGCGAGGAGGGGGTGCTGCGCCTCGGCGACGAGGCGTTCGCCGATCTCAACGAGGCGCTCCGGCTGCACTCGGAAGGACGGGTCTCGGCAGACCCGACGATCGGCACGTGCTGGGACGCCGACCGTCTGCACCTTCCTCGCGTGTCGATCGTGCCGGACCCGGCGTTCCTCTCGACGCGAGCCGCTCGAGCCCCCGAGCGGCTGTCCGACGCCGAGGCGCTGCGGAGGGACGGCCCGCCCGCATGGGACGAGCTCGTCGCGCTCGTCTGACCCACTTGCTGCGTCACACAACCGGCACAGAGTCGGCACAGACACGGCACACATTCGCCTGCAGGTTGTCGGCATGGACGACGATCACCCCACCAACGACGCGCTGGAGCGAGACGTCGCGCGAGCAGAGCCCGCGATCGGGGGTCGGCCCGCGGACGTGCCGCCGCTCGGAGCCGTGCCGAGCTGGATCGCGCTTCCGGTCGGTCGGGCCGAGGCCGGCCCCTCGATCGCAGAGCTCGTCGAGGCAGTCCGCGACGCCGGCGGGATGGTGGGAGGAGACGCCCTGTTCGATCCGCGTTACGAGGCCGAGATGCGTCGCTTCCTGATCAGGGCGCTCGAAATGGAAGGGATTCCCGTGCCGAGGGGAGGTGATAGGCCATGAGCAGCGCGTCCACGACAACGCCGTCCCGGAAGTAATGGCCCCGGCGAAGGCCCTCGCGCTCGAAGCCGAAGTCCTCGTACAACCGAATCGCCGGCTCGTTCCAGGGGAACACGTGCAGCTCGAGCTTCTCGACGTTCACATCGCGCGCCCAGGCGACCGCCGCGTCGAGGAGCTTGCGACCGATGCCTCTGCGTCGATGGCTCGCCGCGACCATCATCCCGAGATCCGCGACGTGGGCGCTTGCCGGATGGGGGTCCCTCGCGAGCGAAAGGCGCCCGATGATCCGGTCGCCGTCGAGCGCAACGAGCACCGCGGCGTCGGCATGACGACGGACCGCCTTCAGATAGCGGCGCTCGTCGGCTACGGGTCGCCACGCCTCCGTCGTCAGGAGCCAGCCACCCGGCTCTCCACCGATGGCGGCCGCGAGCGCAACGAGCTCCGACGCGTCCGACCCCTCGGCGGGCCTGATCGAGATCACGCGACCACGACTCCGTGCCCCCCGCGCCGCGGGTCGCCGGCGGAGCCGAGCACGCCATTCGCACGACGCTCCACGGCCGAGACCCCACCGAAGAAGAGATTGCGGTCCGACCAGCGCCGCACATCGAATCCGGCCTCTTCCAGCGCAGGCGCGACGTCGGCTGCCCATCCGCCCTCGAGGTGAGCCGTCTCGCCGTCGACGTGGAGGCGTGGGCGCGAAATGGCCTCAGCGACAGGCAGGCCCTGCCCGACGACCGCCTCCACGACCTGCAGAATCGCTCCCGCCAGGCGAACAGAGCCCGCGCTTCCGGCCACCAGTCGCGGTTCTCCCTCGTCGCCGAGAACCAGGGTCGGAGTCATCATGCTCGGCAGGCGGGTGCCTGCCTCGCGGGGCTCGTCGCCGATCACGTCGAGCTCGCCGAGCATGTTGTTGAGCTGAAAGCCGTGCCGGAAGACGCCTGACCCCGACCCGAGCGTCGAGGAAAGCCCGATCGCGGCGCCGTCACCGTCGACCACCGACACGTGCGTCGTGCCGGTGGGGCGCGTCCCGGCGGCGAGGCCGTCCGTGCCGTAGGCGCGACCGAGCGCACCGGCGAGCGAGCGCGCCTCGGCCGTCGAGCCGGGAAGACCGCGTTCCTGGGTGTCGAGCTCCGCGAGGCCTGTCTGGACGATCACGCCGCCGCGCGAGGGGGCGGGAGTCGTGAGCACCGACATGCCGGCGAACGTCCCGGCGAGCGGCTGCCCGGTCTTGACGCGATACCGTTCGATGTCTGCCGCCAGGTCCGGAAGCAGGATCGCGACGCCCTCGGCTCGGGCGTCGCGCAGAAGCCGGAGGGTCGACACGAGACCCGTTGCGTCGATCTGCCCCGGCGTTCCGTAGATGACCTGTCCGTCGGGCTCCCGTTGCAGGATCGGCACGAGGATCTCGTGGAGGAACGCCTGCGCCTCCGTCGTCGCGATCGTCCGGGCCGCGAGCTCGAGAGCGGGCAAGAAGAGGCTCGGCCAGGGAAGGCGGCCGCGTCGCTCGTGAGCCTCCTCGAGCCCAGGAAGGAGGCCTGGCACGGCGACGGAAGCCTCCCCGACGTGAAACACCTGTGAGGACGCGTCCGCGAAGTCGATCTCCACCTCGTCCATCGCCCCGCGCGCACCGGAGGGGACGGCAAAGAAGCAGTCGAGCACGGACGGCGGGTCGCCCGGCTCGTGGAGCATGACGAAACCGCCCGCACACGGACCCGTCAGAGGACCCTCCGTCACGAACGCCGCAAAGACCGCAGCGAGGGCGGCGTCGACGCACGTCCCGCCCTCCCTGAGCGCCCACGCCCCGGCTTCCGCCGTGTCTCGGTTCCCCGCTGCGACCGCGCCGCGCATGGCATGAGCGTAAACAGCAACCGAGCGCGAAGACGCGGCTTCGAGCCAGGGCTGACGCTCGCCGCGAGGTCGGCATCGGCGAATCCTGCAGCCGGGCTCGGCGGCGGCGCCCGGTCGGTCAGCGCAGGAAGCTCGGCAACTCGCGCTCGGGCTCGCTCGCGATGCGCCCGCCGCCGCCGGAGGAGGACATGGCCGTCGCCACGGGCGTGAACGACGTCCGGCGCGGCGCACCGAGCCCGGTTGCGACAACCGTCACCCAGACCTGGCCGTTGAGCCGCTCGTCGACCGTCGCCCCGAAGATGATGTTCGTGTCGTCCGTCGCAGCCTGGCGCACGACCTGGGCCGCCTCGTTGACCTCGAGCAGTGTCAGGTCGTCCCCGCCGGCGATGGAGAGCAGGATCCCGCGCGCGCCAACGATCTCGGTGTCGATCAGCGGCGAGCGGAGCGCCCGCTCGGCGGCCTCGCGGGCGCGGTTCTCATGTGCCTCCGAGTAGCCGATCCCCATCAGGGCCGAGCCGGCGCCCGACATGACGGTGCGGACGTCCGCGAAGTCGAGGTTGATGAGACCCGGCATCGTGATCAGGTCGCAGATGCCCTGCACGCCCTGACGGAGCACGTCGTCCGCGATCCGGAACGCGTCGATCATCGACGTCGAGCGGTCGAGTACCTCGAGGAGGCGATCGTTCGGGATCACGATGACGGTGTCACACGCCGCTCGCAGAGCCTCGACGCCGCTCTCGGCGGCGAGCTTCCGACGCGTGCCCTCGAACTTGAACGGAGTCGTGACGATCCCCACCGTCAGCGCGCCGAGCTCCCGCGCGATCCGCGCGACGACCGGCGCCGCGCCGGTTCCCGTGCCACCGCCCTCGCCGGCCGTCACAAACACCATGTCGCTCCCGCGCAGCGCGGCGCGCACGTGGTCGTAGCCTTCCTCGGCCGAGCGGCGACCAGTCTCGGGGTCGGCACCGGAGCCGAGGCCCTGGGTGATCGACTCGCCGATGTGGATCTTGACGGGCGCGTCGGAGAGCTCGAGCTGCTGCGCATCGGTGTTCACGGCGACGAAGTCGACCTGCGCGATGCCCGCGTCCATCATTCGGTTCACGGCGTTGATCCCCGCGCCGCCGACCCCGACGACGCGGATCACGGCGAGGTACGACGCGACGTCGCCGGCGACGTGCAGTCGCGGCGCGCTTTCCGGCATGGGGGTCACGAAGCGGCTCGCCGGCGGCGCGTACGGCTCGAGGCGTTCGGCCTCGGCACCCACGTCGGACGCGCGGGAGGAGACCGGCTCGGGATGCACGGACGGCGGCACGAGCTCGACGACCTCCGCGACCTGCTCGACGCCCGTGGGCTCCTCCTCCGCAGGCTCCGGCTCCGGGTCGGGCACGGCGGTCACGGCGGGCTGCGTCGGCTCGGGACCCGCGACTTCGAAGTCGTAGACGTGTTCGACGGTGGCGTCGAGCTCCGCACCGGCGCGGGAGACCAGGGTCGGTTCGGTGTCGAGCGGAAGCTGCGCTGGAGCGGCGGCCGTCGGCTCGGGGGCGGGCGCTGCGTCTGCAGGCGGCGGGGCGTCGTCGGTCTCACCCTGTGTGCGTTGCGCCGCCTCCGTCGCGCGGAACAGCTCCGCGAGCGGTCCTTCACGCATGCTTGCGCGCTTGCGCGCCATCCTCGGCCTCCTTCGCC
>Ga0068852_100001673_pt1 | contig 15104 bp, 11 predicted proteins | sample KBSCornC22_FD_66594 | JGI IMG/M metagenome (GOLD analysis project Ga0068852, IMG submission 66594) | Corn rhizosphere microbial communities from Kellogg Biological Station, Michigan, USA - KBS Corn C2-2 | ecosystem: Host-associated > Plants > Roots > Rhizosphere > Soil ... | reverse complement strand
TTCGCCTTCGAGAAATTCCCGCAGGCCGACGACCGCCTCACCACGCAGATGAAGAGCGTGGGCGAGGTGATGGCCATCGGGCGCAACTTCCAGGAGTCGCTGCAGAAGGCGCTGCGCGGGCTCGAGACGGGCGTGGACGGCTTCAACCTGAAGTCCGTCGACATGGACAAGATCGAGGACGAGCTGGCGTACCCGCGGGCCGAGCGGCTCTGGTACGTGGCCGACGCGTTCGGCGTCGGCATGTCGCTCGAGGAGATCCACCGCTTCACGAAGATCGACCCGTGGTTCCTGGTCCAGATCAAGGACCTCGTCGACACCGAGCTCGAGATCGAGAAGAAGACGCTCGCCGACTTCTCCGACGAGGAGCTGCGCCAGTTGAAGCGCAAGGGCTTCTCCGACCGGCGCCTCGCGCACCTCTGGAAGACGACCGAGCACGAGGTGAGGGCGCGCCGCCACAAGGCGGGCATCCGCCCCGTTTACAAGCGCGTGGACACCTGCGCCGCCGAGTTCGCCACCAAGACCGCGTACATGTACTCCTCCTACGACGAGGAGGACGAGAGCGAGGTCACCGACCGCCGCAAGATCATGGTGCTGGGCGGCGGGCCCAACCGCATCGGGCAGGGGATCGAGTTCGACTATTGCTGCGTGCACGCGGCGCTCGCGCTGCGCGAGGATGGCTTCGAGACCATCATGGTCAACTGCAACCCGGAGACGGTCTCGACCGACTACGACACCTCCGACCGCCTCTACTTCGAGCCGCTCACCCTCGAGGACGTGCTGGAGATCGTGGACCGCGAGAAGCCCGAGGGCGTGATCGTCCAGTTCGGCGGGCAGACGCCGCTCAAGCTCGCGCGCGACCTCGAGCGCGCCGGCGTGCCGATCATCGGCACCTCGCCCGACGCGATCGACCGCGCCGAGGACCGCGAGCGCTTCCAGAAGATGCTGCACGAGTTGAAGCTCCTGCAGCCGCCGAACCGCACCGCGCGCACCGAGGACGAGGCCATCGAGGGCGCCAAGGCGATCGGCTATCCCGTCGTCGTGCGGCCTTCCTACGTGCTGGGCGGGCGCGCGATGGAGATCGTGCATGCCGAGAGCGACCTCAAGCGCTACATGCGCGAGGCGGTGAAGGTCTCGAACGATTCGCCGGTGCTCATCGACCGCTTCCTCAACGACGCCATCGAGGTGGACGTCGATGCCGTGTGCGACGGCGATCGCGTGCTGATCGGCGGCATCATGGAGCACATCGAGCAGGCGGGCGTGCATTCGGGCGACAGCGCCTGCTCGCTGCCGCCATTCAGCCTCTCCGCCGAGATGCAGAACGAGCTGCGCCGCCAGACCGTCGCCATGGCGAAGGCACTCGACGTGGTGGGCCTGATGAACGTGCAGTTCGCGATCCAGGACGAGAAGGTCTACGTGCTCGAGGTGAACCCGCGCGCCTCGCGCACCATCCCGTACGTCTCGAAGGCCACGGGCGTGCCGTTCGCCAAGATCGCCGCGCGCTGCATGGTCGGCAAGTCGCTCGAGAGCCAGGGATACACCCACGAGGTGATCCCGCCGTACTATTGCGTGAAGGAAGCCGTGTTCCCCTTCATCAAGTTCCCCGGCGTGGACACGATCCTCGGCCCCGAGATGAAGTCCACTGGCGAGGTGATGGGTGTCGGCCAGAGCTTCGCCGAGGCGTTCGTGAAGAGCCAGCTCGCCGCGGGCGTACGCTTGCCCAAGGGCGGCAAGGCTTTCCTCTCGGTGCGCAACGCGGACAAGCCGCGCGCGATCGAGGTCGGGCGGGCGTTGGCCGAGCTCGGCTTCTCGCTCGTCGCCACGCGCGGCACCGCCGCGGCGCTGGAAGCAGCAGGCCTCAAGGTGCAGCCCGTGAACAAGGTCCAGGAAGGCCGTCCCCACATCGTCGACATGCTGAAGAACCGCGAGATCACGCTCATCGTGAACACCGTCGAGGAGGACCGCCGCTCGATCCAGGACTCGTGGTCGATCCGCAACACGGCGCTGCAGGCGAAGATCACCTACTACACGACCATCTCCGGGGCGCGCGCGGCCTGCATCGGCATGCGCCACCTCGAGGAGATGCGTGCCTACGACATCCAATCCCTCCACGCCTCGCTGCCATGAGCAAGATCCCGGTCACCATCATCGGCGCGGAGCTGCTGCGCGCGGAGCTCCACAAGCTGAAGGCGGTGGACCGCCCGGCGGTCATCACCGCGATTGCCGAGGCGAGGGCCCAGGGCGACCTCTCGGAGAACGCGGAGTACGACGCCGCGCGCGAGCGCCAGGGCTTCATCGAGGGCCGCATCCTCGAGCTCGAGGCGAAGCTCGCCAATGCGCAGGTGATCGACCCGAAGCTGCTCGACGACGATGGCCGCGTGGTGTTCGGCGCCACGGTGGAGCTCACCGACGTCGAGGGCGGCGAGAGCATGACCTACCAGATCGTGGGCGAGGACGAGGCCGACCTCAAGGTCGGCAAGATCAGCTACTCGTCGCCGATCGCCAAGGGCCTCATCGGGAAGTTCTCGGGCGACGTCGCCGAGATTCGGACGCCGGGCGGGGTGAAGGAGTTCGAGATCGTGGACGTCCGCTACGAGTGAAGCCGGCGCTGTCCTCCTTCGGGGCGTAGGCCTTCGAGCGCTCGCGCTGCTTGGTCGTGGCCTTGGATTCGCGGCGCTGCTTAACGGTCTCCGACTTGGGAGCCGGTCGTGCCGGGGGCGCCTTCTCCTCCTGCGGCTTCTGGCGATAGATCACGAACATCTTGCCGATCTGCTGGACCGGGTGCGCCTCGAGCTTCCGGCAGATCGACTCCAGCCACAGGTCGCGCGCGTCGCGATCGTCGGTCGAGGCGCGGATCTTGATCAGCTCGTGGGCCTTCAGCGCGCGGTCGATCTCGGCCACGACCGGGTCGGTGAGGCCCTTGTCGCCGATGATCACGGTGGGCTTGAGCTTGTGGGCTTGCGCGCGCAGGTCGCTGCGCTGCTTGGCGGAGAGTGCGGGCATGCGGGCAGTATAGGCGAACGATGAAGAAGTCCCATTCGAGCAAGCAGTGGCTGCGCCGCCACGTGAACGACCCCTACGTGCAGCGCGCGCGCAAGGAAGGCTACCGCTCGCGCTCCGCCTACAAGCTCACCGAGATCGACGAGCGCGACAAGCTGCTCCGAACGGGCCAGGTCATCGTGGACCTGGGCGCGGCACCCGGGGGGTGGTCGCAGGTCGCGGCGAGGCGCGTGGGCGCCGCCGGGAAGGTCGTCGCCATCGACCTCCTCGAGATGGACCCGGTTGCGGGTGTCATCTTCGTCCAGGGGGATTTCGGAACCGAAACCGGGCTCGATGCAGTCCAAGCGGCGCTGCAAGGGCACAAAGCCGACATCGTCCTGTCGGATATGGCGCCCAACATGAGCGGGATCGCGGTGTCGGACCAGGCGAGGTCGATGCATCTGGCTGAAATCGCGAGGGACTTCGCGCTGTTGCAGCTGAAACCCGAGGGCGCCTTCCTCGTCAAAATTTTCCAGGGGGCAGGGTATGATGAGTATCTCAAGTCGCTCAGGCTGGCATTTCGCAAGGTCGTCGTGCGAAAACCCGCTGCTTCACGCGACGAAAGCGCCGAGCAGTACCTCCTGGCGCGCGGGCTCCGGACCCCTGATTCCCCGGGCTCCGGGGCTTGAAACCGCACTTTGCGCCCGAACGTAGGTACGTGGACCGCTTTCTCCTCGAGGATCTCGCACCGTGAACAACACCATCCGCACCATCATGGTCTGGCTCGTGATCGGAGTCATCCTGACGATGGTGTTCATGCAGGTCGGCAACCGCCAGGCCGGTGCCAACTCGATGGACTACTCCACCTTCATGGAGGAGGCGCGCCAGGGCCACATCGCCAAGGCCAAGATCGAGAGCACGCGCACCGTGCGCGCGACCACGCGCGACGGCAAGACCTTCGTGGTGAACACCCCCGGCATCCAGGACCCGTGGATGGTGGGCGACCTCATGAAGGACGGCGTGCAGGTCGAGGCCAAGCCGGAAGAGGAGCCCTCGCTCCTCATGAACATCTTCGTGTCGTGGTTCCCGATGCTCCTGCTGATCGGCGTTTGGATCTTCTTCATGCGCCAGATGCAGGGCGGCGGCCGCGGCGGCGCCTTCTCGTTCGGCAAGTCGCGCGCGCGCATGCTCGACGAGAACCAGAACCAGGTCACGTTCGCCGACGTGGCAGGCGTGGATGAAGCCAAGGAAGAGGTCGGCGAGCTGGTCGACTTCCTGCGCGATCCGTCCAAGTTCCAGAAGCTGGGCGGGCGCATCCCGCGCGGCGTGCTGATGGTGGGCTCGCCCGGCACGGGCAAGACGCTCCTCGCGCGTGCGATCGCGGGTGAGGCCAAGGTCCCGTTCTTCTCGATCTCCGGCTCCGACTTCGTCGAGATGTTCGTGGGCGTCGGCGCGGCACGCGTGCGCGACATGTTCGAGCAGGCGAAGAAGAACGCGCCCTGCATCGTGTTCATCGACGAGATCGACGCGGTCGGCCGCCAGCGCGGCGCGGGCCTGGGCGGCGGCAACGACGAGCGCGAGCAGACGCTGAACCAGCTGCTGGTCGAGATGGACGGCTTCGAAGGCAGCGCCGGCGTGATCGTCATCGCGGCGACCAACCGGCCGGACGTGCTCGACCCCGCGCTGCTCCGCCCCGGCCGCTTCGACCGCCAGGTGGTGGTGCCGCTGCCGGACATCCGCGGCCGCGAGCAGATCCTGCTCGTCCACATGCGCAAGGTGCCGATGGCGCCGGACGTGAAGGCGGACATCATCGCCCGCGGCACGCCGGGGTTCTCCGGCGCCGACCTCGCGAACCTCGTCAACGAAGCGGCGCTCTTCGCCGCGCGCGCTAACAAGCGTCTCGTCGACATGATCGATTTCGAGCGCGCCAAGGACAAGATCATCATGGGCACCGAGCGCCGCTCGATCGTGATGCCCGAGGAAGAGCGCAAGAACACGGCGTACCACGAGTCGGGGCACGCGATCGTCGCCATCACGCTGCCGAAGACGGACCCGGTGCACAAGGTCACGATCATTCCGCGCGGCCGCGCGCTCGGCGTCACGATGCAGCTCCCCACCGAGGACCGCTACAGCATGGACCGCAAGCACATGCTGAACATGATCTCGGTGCTGTTCGGGGGCCGCATCGCCGAGGAGCTCTTCATGAACCAGATGACGACCGGCGCCTCGAACGACTTCGAGCGGGCCACGCAACTGGCGCGCGACATGGTCACGCGCTACGGCATGTCGGACGAGCTCGGCCCGATGGTCTACGGCGAGAACGAGGGCGAGGTGTTCCTCGGGCGCTCGATCACCACGCAAAAGAACGTGTCCGAAGCGACGATGCAGAAGGTCGACGGCGAGATCCGCAAGATCATCGACCAGCAGTACGCGGTCGCGCGCAAGATCCTCGAGGACAATCGCGACAAGGTCGAGGCGATGGCGAAGGCGCTGCTCGAGCTCGAGACGATCGACTCGGACCAGATCGCCGATATCATGGCGGGCCTGCCGCCGCGCGCGCCGAAGCCCACGTCCGCGCCGGCCACGGGTGGCTCCTCGTCGGGCGGCACGCCGCCGGCGCCGGAAGCCGCGCCCACGACCAATCCAGCGTAGCGGTCATGGCGACACCCAACGGGGCACCGCGTGTGCCCCGTTTTTTTTGGATCGGCCGCAGGTCGATTGGGGCTGGCGCGGGTCAGGTTGCCTGGTGCGGGCTTCGACGCCGCCAGGCGTGCAAGGCGGGCGCCTGGGAGGGCGCGGGAAGGGGCGGTCAACCCACGACCACCCCTTCCCGCGCCGCACGCGCGACGCCCGCGGCGGCTAAGGCGCCCGCGCCAGGCAACCCGCCCCCCGCCGGCACAGGGTTGCGGGAATCTAGGCTCGCACATGGAACGCTGCGTCGCGACCGCGAGCGCGCGAGAGTTGAAACATGAGCTCCAGGATTCTCCGCTGTGGCGATCATTCGCTCTCGCTTGGGGTGCCGCGCGTGATGGGCATCGTCAACGTCACGCCTGACTCGTTTTCCGACGGCGGCCGCTTTGACAGCGCGGCGGCCGCGATCGACTTCGCGCAGTCGCTCAGGACACAGGGCGCCGACATCCTCGACGTCGGCGGCGAATCGACGCGGCCGGGTGCGGCGCCCGTGCCGGAGGAAGTCGAGCTCGCGCGCGTGCTGCCCGTCGTCACGGCGCTGGCGCGCGACGGCGCGCTCGTGTCGATCGACACGATGAAGCCCGGCGTGATGCGCGCGGCGCTCGATGCCGGCGCGGTGATGGTCAACGACGTGCGGGCGCTGCGCGCGCCCGGCGCCATGGAGGGCGTGGCCGGCAGCGCCGCCGCCGTGTGCCTGATGCACATGCAGGGCGAGCCGCAAAGCATGCAGGTCGCGCCCCGCTACGACGACGTCGTCGGCGAAGTGCGGACGTTCCTCGCCGCGCGCGCCGCCGCCTGCGAAGCGGCGGGCATCGGCCGCGAGCGCATCGCCGTCGATCCCGGCTTTGGCTTCGGCAAGACGGTCGCGCATAATCTCGCGTTGCTGCGCGGCCTCGACGCGATCGCCGCGCTCGGTTATCCGGTGGTGGCGGGCCTGTCGCGCAAGCGCACGCTCGGCGTCCTCACCGGCCGGCCCGACGGCGACCGGCTGGCGGGCAGCGTGGCCGCGGCGCTGGCAGCCGTGGTGCGCGGAGCGGCGATCGTGCGCGTCCACGACGTCGCGGCCACCGTCGACGCGCTGCGCGTATGGACGGCGGCCTTCGCCGTTACCGAAAATTCCCTTTCCAAATTCCCCTCGCAGGATTGAATCCACACCATGACCCAACGGCAATATTTCGGCACTGACGGCGTGCGGGGCAAGGTCGGCGAAGCGCCGATCACGCCCGAGCTCATCCTGAAGCTCGGCTGGGCCGCGGGCCGCACGCTCGCCACCGTCGACCTCGGCGGCCGCGGCGAGCGTCCCGGCGTGTTGATTGGCAAGGACACGCGCATTTCCGGCTACCTGCTAGAAGCGGCCCTCGAGTCCGGCCTCGCCGCCGCAGGCGTCGACGTCTACCTGTGCGGGCCGCTGCCCACGCCGGGCATCGCGTACCTGACGCGCGCGCTGCGGCTGTCCGCGGGCATCGTCGTCAGCGCGTCGCACAACCCGTTCATGGACAACGGGATCAAGTTCTTCTCCGCCGCGGGCGCCAAGCTGCCGGACGAAGTCGAGCTCGCGATCGAGCGCGCGATGGAGATGCCGCTGACTTGCGTTCCCTCCGCCGAGCTCGGCAAGGCACGGCGCATCGAGGACGCGGCGGGACGCTACATCGAGTTCTGCAAGAGCACGTTCCCGTCTGAGCTCGACCTCAAGGGCCTGCGCATCGTCGTCGATTGCGCGCATGGTGCCGGCTATCACATCGCGCCGCCGGTGTTCCACGAGCTCGGCGCGGACGTCGTGACCATCGGCGCCGCCCCGGACGGCACCAACATCAACGCCGGCTTCGGCGCGACCAGCCCGAAGGCGCTCGCGGACAAGGTCCGCGAAACGAAGGCCGATTTCGGCATCGCGCTCGACGGCGACGGCGACCGCCTGGTGATGGCCGACCGCGAAGGCACGCTCTACGACGGCGACCAGCTCCTCTACGTCATCGCGCGCGATTACCAGCGTCGCGGCGCGCTGTCGGGCGGCGTCGTCGGCACGCTGATGAGCAACCTCGGCTTCGAGCAGGCGCTCAAGAGCGCGGGCATCGCGCTCGACCGCGCCCGTGTCGGCGATCGCTACGTGCTGGAGCAGCTCGTGCTGCGCCGCTGGCAGCTCGGCGGCGAGAATTCGGGCCACATCATCTGCCTCGACAAGCACACCACCGGCGACGCCATCGTGGCCGCGCTGGCGGTGCTGCGCGCCGTGATCGAGCAGAAGACATCGCTCACCGAAGCGGCGCGACCCGTCACGCTGTTCCCGCAGCGGCTCATCAACGTCCCGGTGAAGCGCGGCTTCGACTGGAAGGCGAGCGAGCTCGTGTGCGACGCGGAGCGCACCGCCACGGCGGCGCTCGGCGACGCGGGCCGTGTGCTGTTGCGTCCGTCGGGCACCGAGCCGGTCTTGCGCGTGATGGTGGAGGCGCGCGACGCGGCCATGGCCGATTCGCATGCGCAGGCGCTGGCGAAGACGGTCGCCCACGCCGCCGGAACGGGCGGCTGACGAGCCGGCGCCGCGGTCCGGGCAAGTGTCACCGCTTATAATCGCGGCATGGTTGCCGTGTTGCACGCGGCGCCGCGCACCGCGGCGCCAGAGGCGGTCGCGACGTGGCTCGAGTCACTCGCGCCGACATTTTCCGCCGCGGATCGCGGCGTGTTGCGGGACGCGTTCGATCTCGCGCTCGCGAGCGCCGGCGACGCGAAGATGCCGGACGGCGAGCCCGCGCTCGAACGCGCGCTTGGCGCCGCGACCATCCTCGCGGCGCTCGGCCTTGACCGCGATTCGATCGCCGCCGCGCTGCTCGGCGCCCTGCCGGTGGCGGGCGCGTTCGACGCGCCCGCGATCAGCGCGCGGTTCGGCGCCGACGTGGCCACGCTCGTCGCCGGGGTCGCGCGCATGGGCTCCATCCGCGTGGCCGCGGGCGCCGACCACGCCCCCGACGCCGCCGCACAGGCGGAGAACCTCCGCAAGATGCTCCTCGCGATGGTGGAGGACATCCGCGTCGTGCTGGTGAAGCTCGCCGAGCGCACGCAGGCGCTGCGCTACCTGATGGGCGCCGACGAGTCCGCGCGCCAGACGGCCGCGCGCGAGGTGCAATCGCTGTTCGCGCCGCTCGCCAACCGCCTCGGCGTGTGGCAGCTGAAGTGGGAACTCGAGGACCTCAGCCTGCGGGCGCTCGAGCCGGCCGAGTACAAGCGGATCGCGAAACTGCTGGACGAGCGACGGCTCGACCGCCAGCGCTACATCGAGAACGTGATCGCGCTCCTGCGCCACGAGCTCGCCGGCGCGGGCGTGAAGGCGGAGATCACGGGCCGGCCCAAGCACATCTACAGCATCTGGAGCAAGCTGAAGCGGAAGCAGGGCGGCATCGAGGCGATCTACGACATCCGCGCCGTGCGGATCATCGTCGACTCCATCAAGGACTGCTACACGGCGCTCGGCATCGTCCATCATCAATGGACGCCGATTCCCCGCGAGTTCGACGACTACATCGCCAAGCCGAAGGCGAACGACTACCGATCGCTGCACACCGCCGTGATCGGCCCCGAGGACAAGCCGCTCGAAGTGCAGATCCGCACGCGCGACATGCACCAGCACTCCGAATACGGCGTCGCCGCGCACTGGCGCTACAAGGAGGGCAGCGCCAAGGCCGCGCGCCACGACCCGGGCTTCAACGAGCGCATCGCATGGCTCCGGCAGATACTGGACTGGAAGGACGCCGCCGCCGACGCGAGCGAGCTGCTGACGGCGTTTCGCAGCAGCCTCTTCACGGAATCGATCTACGTGCTGACGCCGGAAGGCAAGGTGATCGACCTCCCGCAGGGCAGCACGCCCGTCGATTTCGCCTACCACGTCCACAGCAACCTCGGGCACCGCTGCCGCGGCGCGAAGGTCGACGGCCAGATGGTGCCGCTCAACTACGTGCTGAAGAACGGCCAGCAGGTCGACATCGTCACCACCAAGCAGGGCGGGCCGTCGCGCGACTGGCTGAACCCGGACCTCGGCTACGTCCACAGCAACCGCGCGCGCACGAAGGTGCGGCAGTGGTTCAAGGCACAGCAGCTCGAGGAGACGATCGCGCACGGCCGCACGGCGGTGGAGCGCGAGCTGGCGCGCCACGGCCAGACGTCGCTGAAGCTCGACGCGGTGGCGGCGAAGGCGGGGTTCGCGAAGCAGGAGGAGTTCTTCGCGGCCGTCGCGCGCGACGACATCAACCTGCGGCAGGTGCAGGCGGCGATCCAGGCCGTCGCCCAGCCGGTGGCGGCGGAGGCGCCGGTGCCGCGCGAGGAGGAGGTGGTCGCGCGCAAGAGCAAGTCGAGCGGGGCCGGCAGCGGCATCCTCGTGGTGGGCGTCGACCGCTTGATGACGGGCCTCGCGCGCTGCTGCAAGCCCGCGCCGCCCGATCCGATCGTCGGCTTCGTCACGCGCGGCAAGGGCGTCACCATTCATCGCGCGAGCTGCACCAACGTCGACCGCATCCGCGCGCGCGAGCCTGAGCGGCTGATCGAGGCCAACTGGGGCGAGGCGCGCGAGGAGGTGTTTCCGGTGGACATCGTCGTCGAGGCGATGGATCGCCAGGGGCTGCTCCGCGACATCTCGGAAATCATGACGCGCGAGAAGATCAACGTGACGGCGGTCAACACGCTGTCGAAGAACCTGCAGGCGCGGATGAGCTTCACGCTGGAGGTGCGGAGCATCGCGCAGCTGAAGCGCGCGCTGACGCTCGTCCACGACGTGCGCGGCGTGCTCGGCGCGGCGCGCCGCTGACGCCACGCTCCATCACGGTGCCGCTCCGCTACGGTGCGGATGCGGGCCGGCTCGCATTTATCCAGTCGCGCCAGCCACTTGGCGCGGAGCCGGCGCCGGCGGCGCCAGCACGCCGAGTGGCCTGGCGATTGCTAATGTCTGCGGGGCCTCCACGAGAGAAACGCCCGCCCCCGGATGCTGCGAGTGATGCTGGTGGACGACTCCCAAAAGGAGATCAGTCCGCTCAAGGACGGCCTGCTGCGCGCAGGCTACGACGTCGTCGCGACGACGACGACGGCCGCGGCATTGCTGAAAAGCGTCGCGCTGCTGAAGCCCGACGTGATCATCATCGACACCGATTCACCGACGCGCGACACGCTCGAGCAATTGTCGTTCGTGAGCCGAGAGCATCCGAAGCCGATCGTCCTGTTCACCGATGACGACGGCAGCGCGTCGATCCAGGCGTCGCTGAAGGCGGGGGTGTCCGCCTACATCGTCGCGGGCATCCAGCCGGAGCGGCTGAAGCCGATTCTGGAGGTCGCCGTCGCCCGGTTCGAGCAGGAGCGGGCGCTGCGCGAGGAGCTGCGGGACGCGCAGGAACGCCTCGTCGAACGCAAGCTCGTCGAGCGCGCGAAGGGCATTCTCATGCGACAGAAAAGCGTTGGCGAGGATGAGGCGTTTCGTATGATGCGCAAGCTCGCGATGAACCGGAATCGGCGCCTCGCCGATATCGCGCAACAGGTGATCGACATCGCCGAGCTCGGCGGCTGACCACACGCCGCCGCGCCTGCCAATGGTGCGCGGAGGCGTTCGGTCGCACGCCAATGGTGCGGCGCAGCACGCTCGCGCCGCCTGATTCGCGCCGCGGCCCGCGCGTTATCGCCACCGAATCAGCCCTTTGCCGTCGCGCCACCCGGGTGGCATGGAACTCGCTAACGTTGCAGCAGGGCGCGTTCTCAGGATGCGCCCCGGACGCACCGCCATCGACGGCGGCGCGGCCCCGACAACGGCGTTGCGTGCCCCCGTCCCGCGAATCGCGGAATGGCGGCGCCAGCGCCGTTTTTGCTTTGGTCTTCCCAATCATCCGAGACGACGAGGTGCTTCGATGTCCAACCCCCGGCCCCCACGCCGAGTCCAACGCCGCGTCGCGGCTGCCGTGTCAGATGCGATCGTCGCGCCATCCGCCGTGTCGCCTTCGCGGCGGCGCCTCGTCACCGCCGGCGCGGCGGGGGCGCTGATGGCGCTGGTCGACCCGGCAATCCGCGCCGGTGCCTGGGCCGCGGGCTCCGACGCGCCGGAGAAGACCGAGGTCAAGGTCGGCTTCATTCCGCTCACCGACTGCGCGTCGGTGGTCGTCGCCTCGGTGATGGAGTTCGACAGGAAGTACGGCATCAAGATCGTGCCGAGCAAGGAAGCTTCGTGGGCGGCCGTGCGGGACAAGCTCGTCAACGGCGAGCTCGACGCCGCGCACGTCCTCTACGGCCTCGTCTATGGCGTGCACCTCGGTATCGGCGGCCCGAAGAAGGACATGGCCGTGCTGATGAACCTCAACCACAACGGCCAGGCGATCACGCTCTCGAACCAGCTGAAGGACAAGGGCGCGACGGACGGCGCAAGGCTGAAGGCGCTCGTCGATCGCGAAAAGCGCGAGTACACGTTCGCGCAGACGTTTCCCACCGGCACGCACGCGATGTGGATCTACTACTGGCTGGCGGCGAACGGAATCCATCCGTTCAACGACGTCAAGGCGATCGTCGTGCCGCCGCCGCAGATGGTGGCGAACATGCGCGTCGGCAACATGGACGGCTTCTGTGTCGGCGAGCCGTGGAACAACCGCGCGATCTACGACAAGATAGGCTTCACCGTCGAGACGACGCAGGCGATCTGGAAGGACCATCCCGAGAAGACGCTCGGCACGACGGCCGAGTTCGTCGCGAAGAACCCGAACACCGCGCGCGCGATGACAGCGGCGGTCCTCGAAGCGTCGAAGTACATCGACGTGATGGCGAACCGCAAGAAGGTCGCGGAGATCATCGCCGACAAGTCGTACGTGAACTGTCCCGTGGAGGTGATCGATCAACGCCTTGAAGGCAACTACGACAATGGCAACGGGCGGGTGTGGAAGGATCCCGACTACATGAAGTTCTACGACGATGGCACCGCCACGTTTCCGTACCTGTCCGACGGCATGTGGTTCCTGACCCAGCACAAGCGCTGGGGTCTGCTCAAGGAGGATCCGGACTACCTGGCCGTTGCGCAGAAGATCAACCAGGTCGACATCTACCGGCAGGCCGCCGCGGCGACGAATACGCCGGTGCCCAAGGAACCGATGCGCACGTCGAAGCTGATCGACGGCGTCGTCTGGGACGGCAAGAACCCCAAGGCCTACGCCGCGGGCTTCAAGCTCAAGGCGATGAAGGACGCGTGATGAAAATGGCCGCCTCGTTACCCCTCGGTGCCGGCGCTGCCGGCGATCCGCCGGTCGCGTGCATTCCGCATCCGGCAGCACGCGCCGCGCCGCCGATCGCCGCAAGCCCGGTCGCTGCGAACGAGACCGACGCCCGCGCCGCCCTGAGACGCGAGGAGCGGAGGCTTGCCGCCGACCTGCGCCGCGAGCGGCTGCGCGCCGGGCTGTTGCGGATCGTCCCGCCGGTGCTCGGTCTGCTGCTGTTCGCCGGCGTGTGGTCGATCGTGTCGATGACCTCGCCGCAGCTGCCGTCGCCTGCGAAGACGTGGGCCTCGGCGGTGGAGGTGTTCAGCCACCCGTTCTATCGCAAGGGTCCGAACGACCAGGGCATCGGCTGGAACGTGATGATGTCGCTGTCCCGCGTCGGCATCGGCTTCGGGCTCGCCGCGCTGGTGGGCATTCCGCTCGGCTTCATTCTCGGCCGGTTCGCGTTCCTGCACTCGATGGCGGCGCCGATCATCAGCCTGTTGCGTCCCGTGAGCCCGCTCGCGTGGCTGCCGATCGGGCTGATGGTGTTCAAGTCCGCCAATCCGGCCGCGATATGGGTGATCTTCATTTCCAGCATCTGGCCGATGATCATCAACACGGCGGTAGGCGTGCAGCGCGTTCCGGTCGATTACCTGAACGTCGCTCGCGTGCTGAACCTGTCCGAGTGGAAGGTCGTCACCCGCATCCTCTTTCCGGCAACCCTGCCGTACGTGCTGACCGGCGTGCGCCTCGCGATCGGCGTCGCATGGCTGGTGATCGTTGCAGCGGAAATGCTGACTGGCGGCGTGGGGATCGGGTTCTGGGTGTGGGACGAATGGAACAATCTCAACGTCGAGCACATCCTGATCGCCATCTTCGTCGTCGGCATCGTCGGCCTGCTGCTCGAGCAGTTGCTGCTGTTGCTCGCACGGCGGTTCAACTACGCATGATCGTCCACAAGACGTTGCGAGTGAGGCTTCTGCCTGGCCGCATGCCGCGGCTGGCCCGAGCCGCCCGCACGAGGATCGCCCAATGAGCGACAACTTTTCAGCCATGCCCCGCTTGCACACCGACGTCGCCGCGTCGACGACCGAGTACGTCCATGTCGAAGGCGTCGGCATGACGTTCAAGACCCGTCGCGGACCCTTCGTGGCGATCACCGGCATCGACTTGTCGGTGCAGAAGGGCGAGTTCATCGCGCTGATCGGCCATTCGGGCTGCGGCAAGTCGACGCTGCTGAACCTCATCGCGGGGCTGCTGCGACCCACCGCCGGCGTGCTGCTTTGCGCCGGCCGCGAGATCGCCGGACCGGGACCGGACCGTGGCGTGGTGTTCCAGAACCACTCGCTGTTGCCCTGGCTCACATGCTTCGACAACGTGCACCTCGCCGTCGAGCGCGTGTTCGGCGCGGGCGAGCCCAGGGCGGTGCTGAAAGAGCGAACGCGCGCGGCGCTCGCGATGGTCGGGCTGACGCCGGCCGAGCACAAGCTGCCGCACGAGATCTCGGGCGGGATGAAGCAGCGGGTGGGCATCGCCCGCGCGCTGGCGATGCAGCCGAAGGTGCTCCTGCTCGACGAGCCATTCGGCGCGCTGGATGCGCTCACGCGCGCGCGGCTGCAGGACGAGCTGATGAAGATCGTCGCCGCGACCGGGAGCACCGTGCTGATGGTCACGCACGACGTCGACGAAGCGGTACTGCTGGCGGACCGTATCGTGATGATGACCAACGGTCCCGCCGCCACGATCGGCGAAGTGCTGGCGATCGACCTGCCGCGGCCGCGCGATCGCGTCGCGCTGGCTGAAGACACGCGTTATCACCACTATCGCACGGCGGTCCTCGAATTCCTCTATCGCCGCCAGGCGCACGTCGAGGCAGCTTAGCGATGAATGCGCGAGCCTCGTTCGTCCGGCAGCGGCTGGTGGTCGTCGGCAACGGCATGGCGGGAATCCGCACGCTCGAGGAGCTGCTGAAGATCGCGCCCGACCATTACGACATCACCGTGTTCGGGGCGGAGCCGCATCCGAACTACAACCGCATCCTGCTGTCGCCGGTGCTGGCCGGCGAGCAGACGGTCGACGAGATCGTGCTGAACACCCGCGAGTGGTACGCGGAACACGGCATCGCGCTGCGTACCGGGGTTGCCGTCACGCGCATCGACCGCGTGCGCCGCGTCGTGGAGGCCGCGGACGGCACCCGCGCGCCTTACGACCGGCTCCTGCTGGCCACCGGCTCGC
>Ga0068852_100001672_pt1 | contig 15111 bp, 15 predicted proteins | sample KBSCornC22_FD_66594 | JGI IMG/M metagenome (GOLD analysis project Ga0068852, IMG submission 66594) | Corn rhizosphere microbial communities from Kellogg Biological Station, Michigan, USA - KBS Corn C2-2 | ecosystem: Host-associated > Plants > Roots > Rhizosphere > Soil ... | reverse complement strand
CTTCGGGTGCAGGGTCTTGACGCGGCCGTCCATGATCTCGGGAAAACCGGTCACGTTGCTGACGTCGGTGACGGGCAAACCGGCGTCGCGCAGCGTGCGCGCGGTACCGCCGGTGGAGAGCAGGCTGACGCCCAGGGCATCCAGGCCGCGTGCGAGATCGAGCAGGCCGGTCTTGTCGGAAACGCTGATCAGTGCGCGGCGTACCGGCACGAGCGTGGCGTCGAACATGGGTTATCGCCGGTAGCGAAAGAAGGCCGCGGATTATAGCCGCTGGCCGTCACGCTATCGCGGTTTTTCGGGTCGCGTTGAAGGCGCTCAGAGCAGGCCGTGCTGGGACAATTTCTTGCGCAGCGTGGCACGGTTGATGCCCAGTGCCAGCGCGGCTTTGCTCTGGTTGCCGCCATACCAGGACATGACTTCGCGCAGCATCGGCGCCTCGACTTCGCACATGACGAAATCGAACAAGCCTTCCGCCTGCTGCGTGTCGAGATCGACGAGATAGCGACGCACGGCGCGCGCGACGCACTCGCGCAGGGCGGGTTGGGACACAGCGGCATCGGGCGCCTGTTCGGGGCGCAATACGGAGACGGCATTCACGGCGGCGAGCAACCTGGGGTCTGTTCTTCCATGACCGCCGGATGCGAGTGCCGACGGGGCGGGGATGTTAGCGCGGCGACTGTGCGTTGGTAAGTGCCAACTGTCGCAATACGTAAACATCTCTCACCCGGAAGCGGACGAATTTCGACGCTGTCGCATCGCGACGCCGTATCGCGTTGCGCGTGTTCCGATCAAAGAAACTTGAACTCGAATGCGACGGCGTTCTTGCCCGGATCGCGGACCTCGAACACGAGCGCGCTGCTTGCACCTGCGGCAAGGCCGCGTTCGATCGCGCGTGTGTCGCCGAGGTAGTCGCGCGGCTGGAAGCGACGCATCGCGACGCGGTTTTCGTCGAGGTCGGACAAAGTGATTTCCACGACCGGAAATGCCTGCGCAAAGTCGGCTGCATTGCGCACGGTCGCCGACACGATGAGCGCGCCGGGCACCGATGGATGTGGGCGAATGTCTCGCGACAACAGCTCGAGCTGCTGTGTCGCATGGCGCAACGGCAGCGCGCAATCGAGCGTGGCGCAGCCGCGGTCGAGCCATGGACGCACGAAATCGCTGCTGAGCAATTGGTCGCGCTCGGCATACGCGAGCTGGCCTGCCAGGCTCAGCGACAGCAGCACCGTGCCGACGACCCACGGCCAGCGCCGGCCGCTGCTGCGGCGCGCATGGCGTGCGAACGCCGGCGCGGACGTGCGGCGCGGTTCACGCGCCCGTGGCCGCTCATCGGGATCGAAGGTGAAGCTGGCCGCCTGCGCATTCGGTCGGTACACCGGCACGCCGAGGCGCGGCGGTTCCGGATCGGGCGCATGGACGTCCAGACGTTCAAACGGTTCCGGCGGCAACTGGTCGGCCAGCGTGAGCAGCGCATCGAACAGCGCATCGCAATGACTGCAGCGGACCATGCCGTGCCCGCGCGCGATGGCCGCCGCATCGGCGTTGTAGACGGTCGCGCATTCGGGGCATTGCGTATACATGCGTGATCCGAACGGAGAGAAGTGAATGAAGCGCGGGAACTGGCGAAGCGTGGACCGCGCCGCCGGCGATTTCAAGCGAAGCCTGGGCCGGCTTCCACTCGCTTCTCACTTCTTCTGACGTTTCACTGCCGGCGGCGTCCGCTGATGCGTATCCAGTCTTCGCGCTGTGCGATCTGCAGATCGTCGAACCACTCGTCGTACCTCGCGAGCAATTCCTCGTGCTGCCCCGCGAGGATGCCCGACAGCGCAAACGGCGCGCCGGGCTTGCAGGCATCGGCGAACAGCGGCGCGAGTTCCGCGAGCGGCCCGGCGAGGATGTTGGCGACGAGCAGGTCATGCGGCTCGTTGCGGTAGTCCTGCGGCAGGAACAGCCGCAGACCATCGGCGACGCCGTTGCGCTGTGCGTTGTCGTGGCTGGCTTCGAGCGCCTGCGGATCGAGATCCACGCCGACGACCTCAGCCGCACCGAGCTTCAGCGCCGCGAGCGCGAGCACGCCCGAGCCGCAGCCGTAATCGAGCAGACGCTGGCCGCGCAGTTCGATGCCGTCGAGCCATTCCAGGCACAGCGCGGTGGTCGGATGGGTCCCGGTGCCGAACGCGAGCCCGGGATCGAGCCGCACGATGACGGTGTCGCCGCCGTCTTCCGGCGGATCGATATTCCAGGGATAGATCCAGAGCCGCCGGCCGAACTGCATGGGCTGGAACGTATCCATCCAGGCGCGCACCCAGTCCGCGTCGGCGACGTCGCGAAACTCGAGCTGGTCGGGCGCGATCTCCGGCACCAGATCGGTCAGCGCGTGCACGAGGCCGGCACGGTCCACCGCGACATCGAACAGGGCCGCGAGCTTGATCGTCGGCCATACCGGCGTCTCGCCGGGCGCGGGCTCGAAGATCGGATGGTCTTCCGCATCGAGCAACGTCACCGACAGCGCGCCGAGGTCTTCCAGCGCGAGTTCGATGTGTTCCTGCTCATTGGCGCGGATGGTCAGCGAGAGTTCTATCCAGGGCATGCGTGCGCGCTACTCAGTTTTGGATATCGATGCTGCGCAGGCCATCGGGATGCGTCATGTAGGCCTTGCCGCCACGCTGCTTGGCGATCGTGGCCACGCAGAGCACGTCGGCGATCGTCGTCGTCACGTCCGGCGCGCCGGTCACCACGAGATTCGTCTGGCGGTACGGCATGAGCAGACCGGCCAGTCCTTCGCAGGTCGCGGTCGCGTCCTGCACGGAATACGCGTTCTTGCCGGTGACGACGATGACGAGCGAATCCGGCGGCAGTCCGTCGATCGTCGCGGACTGCGGCGGTGGCGCGGCTGCGGTGGCTGCAGCGGAGACGGGCTGCGCCGCGCCCGTCTCCTTGCGTTCGCCACCGCTGCTCGCGCAGCCCGCGGCGAATACGACTGACAGCGCCAGCGCGCTGCAGCGAAGCGAATGATCAGCCCAGCGCAATGCCCTTCTCCTTCTGTTCGGCGATGCGCTTTTCCAGGTAGTGAATGTTCTGACCGCCGGCCTGGAAGCCCACGTCGCTCATGATGCGTTGCTGCAGCGGGATGTTGGTCTTGACGCCGTCGATGACCATCTCGGCCAGGGCCAGGCGCATGCGCGCGATGGCCGTGGCGCGGTCGCGGCCGTGCACGATCAGCTTGCCGATCATCGAGTCGTAGTTCGGCGGAATGCGGTAGCCGTCGTAGATGTGGGTGTCCAGGCGTACGCCGGGTCCGCCGGCGCCGAGGAAGCGCTTCACGGTGCCGGGCGACGGCATGAACGTGTCGGGATCTTCGGCATTGATGCGGCACTCGACCGCGTGACCGGTGAACGTCACGTCTTCCTGGCGGATAGACAGCTTCTCGCCACCGGCGATCAGCAACTGCTCGCGCACGAGGTCGATGCCCGTGATGAGTTCCGTCACCGGGTGCTCGACCTGGATGCGCGTATTCATCTCGATGAAATAGAAGCGGCCGTTCTCGTAGAGGAACTCGAACGTGCCGGCGCCGCGATAGCCGATGCGCAGGCAGGCCTCGACGCAGACCTTGCCGATCTCGGCGCGCTGCTCGGCCGTGATGCCCGGCGCCGGCGCTTCCTCCACGACCTTCTGGTGGCGGCGCTGCATGGAGCAGTCGCGCTCGCCGAGATGGATCGCGTTGCCCTGGCCGTCGGCGAGCACCTGGATCTCGACATGGCGCGGGTTCTCGAGGAACTTCTCCATGTAGACCATATCGTTGCTGAAAGCCGCCTTGGCTTCCGACTTGGTCATGACGATGGCGTTGTGCAGGTGCGCCTCGGTGTGCACGACGCGCATGCCACGACCGCCGCCGCCGCCGGCCGCCTTGATGATGATCGGATAGCCGATGTCGCGGGCGATGCGGCCGTTCTCGACCGGGTCGTCGCCGAGCGGTCCGCCCGAACCCGGCACGCAGGGCACGCCGGCCGCCTTCATCGCCTTGATCGCTTCGACCTTGTCGCCCATGAGGCGGATCACGCCCGCGGTCGGGCCGATGAAGATGAAACCGGATTTCTCGCAGCGCTCGGCGAAGTCCGCGTTCTCCGACAGGAAGCCATAACCCGGATGGATGGCCTGGGCATCGGTGACTTCCGCCGCGGCGATGATGGCCGGCACGTTGAGGTAGCTCTCGGCCGCAGGCGCGGGTCCGATGCAGACCGATTCGTCGGCCATGCCGACGTGCTTGAGGTTGCGGTCCACCGTGGAATGGACGGCGACGGTCTTGATGCCCAGCGTGTGGCAGGCGCGCAGCACGCGCAGGGCAATCTCGCCGCGGTTGGCGATGACGACTTTATCGAGCATGGGCTGTTATCCGCCTCAGCCAATCACGAACAGCGGTTCGTCGAACTCGATCGGGCGCCCGCTCGTGGCGAGCACGGCGAGAATGGTGCCGCCGACGTCGGCCTCGATCTGGTTGAACATCTTCATCGCCTCGATGATCGCGAGCGTTTCACCCGGCTTGACCTGCTGGCCGACCTTGACGAACGGCGGCGCTTCCGGATTCGGCGAGGCGTAATAGGTGCCGACCATGGGCGAGCGCACGACATGACCGTCGGGCAGGGCCTTGCCGGTCGGTGTTCCGGGCGTTTCGGGCGCCGGTGCGGCCGTGGTGCCGGCCTGCGGCGCACGATGCTGTTCGACATGCACATGCGTGACCGGCGCCGGCGGGGCCGCGGCGGCCATCATCGGCAGGGTCATGCCGCGCGGCATGCGGCTCAGGCGTACGACTTCCTCGCCTTCCTTGATCTCGAGCTCGGCCAGATTCGACTCTTCCAGGATGTCGATCAGCTTCTTGATTTTGCGCAGGTCCACGGACGAATCCTCAGGTGCGGTGACAGACGAAAGACATCAGGCCAGGCGACGCATCGCGGCATGCAGCGCCAGCCGATAGCTGTCGGCGCCGAATCCGCAGATGACGCCGACGGCGACGTCGGAAAGATAGGAGCGATGACGGAACGGCTCGCGTGCGTGCACGTTCGATAGATGCAACTCGACAAATGGCAGGCCGACGGCCAGCAAGGCGTCGCGCAGGGCGATGCTCGTATGCGTGAAGGCCGCCGGATTGATCAGGATGAACGCGCTGCCGTCGCTGCGAGCTTCATGGATGCGCTCGATCAGGGCGTGTTCTGCATTCGATTGGAAGTGGGCCAGTTCGTGGCCTTCGCCTTGCGCGATCGCGGCAAGATCGCCGACGATGCCGTCCAGCGTTGCGTGCCCGTAGGTCTCCGGCTCGCGCGTGCCGAGCAGGTTGAGGTTCGGGCCATTCAGCAACAGGATTTTCGCCAAGCCGGCTCTCCGCTGCCGACGTGGTGCCGGCTGGGGCGCGCAAGTCTGCGCTTGGCCGCCAATCTTGTCCAGTTCGGCGATGATCGCCGATGTTTAACCGCCGCGTGGGCTGTCCGCGATGGCTCAGGCCTTCTTCACGAACTCTGACTTGAGCTGCATCGCGCCGAAGCCATCGATCTTGCAGTCGATGTCATGGTCGCCGTCGGTGAGCCGAATGCCTTTGACGCGCGTGCCGACTTTCACCACGGAAGAAGACCCGCGCACCTTCAGATCCTTGATCACGGTGACCGTGTCGCCGTCACTCAGTACGTTGCCGTAGGCGTCGCGCACGACGCGCGCGACGTCGACGGTTTCCGTCGCGGCCGTGGTCCATTCATGCGCGCATTCGGGACAGACGTACTGGCCGCCGTCCTCATAGGTATATGCGGACCGACATTGCGGGCAGGGCGGAAATTCGCTCATCGGTTCGACGGTTCGTCATGCGGCAGGCGCGCATGTTCGGCGAAGGGCCTCCAGGCGGCAACCTGCCTTGCCAGTGGTTGGAGATTCGGCATGATCCGGTCGGTGGTTTCCACCCCGCACACAGATACGATCAGCGGTGCGGTGCGATCCAGCTTTCGAGCACGGCCTCGCTCACTTCACCCAGGCGCGTATCGAGAATCCGGCCGTCGCGGCCGAGCAGCACGCTGAAGGGCAGCGCGCCGTAGGTGTTGCCGAACGGCAGCGACGGATTCGCCGCCGGATTCGGCGCGAGCAGGATCGGATAGTCGACCGGCGTGTCGCGCAGGAACGCCTCGACATCGGCGGTGCCGTCGAGCGCGATGCCGACGACTTGCACACCGTTCGCCGCGTGCTTGCGCTGGAAACGGTCGAGCTCCGGCATTTCCTTGCGGCAGGGCGCGCACCAGGTCGCCCAGAAATTGAGCACGACGAGACGATCCTGCCACTGCGTCAGCGCCGCCGCCTTGCCGTCGCGATCGAGCAGCGTGACCGTGGGTGCCGGATCGCCCTTCTGCGCGATCGGAACGCCGGCTGGCGCAGCGGGTCGCGCCGCGTCGATCCACGCGTGGGCCAGCCAGCGCGTGGCCGCGCTGCGGCTGAGCAGGTCGGTGATGCCGCGCGGCGCGCCCTTGCCGGTCACGATGCTGCCGACGACGAGGCCGGCCACGCCCGCGCTGAGCGCGAGCAGGCCCACGGCGGCGGTGTGCTTCCAGCCCATCAGCGTCCGGCCTTGGCCACGCGCGCGGCGAACTTGTCGGCCGCCTCGAACCCGATCAGGCGCTGGCCGCGCTTTTCCTTGCCATCGGCGCCGAAGAAGATCGTCGCGGGCGGGCCGAACAGGGTGAAGTACTTGAGCAGTGCCTGGTCGGTCGCGTCGTTCGCGGTCACGTCGGCCTTGACCAGCGTATAGCCTTCGAGCGCCGCGTGGACCTCCGGTTTGGTAAACGTGAACTTCTCCATTTCCTTGCAGGCCACGCACCAGTCGGCATAGAAGTCGAGCATCACCGGCTTGCCTTCGCCGAGGCTGCGCTGGAGATCTTCCACGCTCTTGATCGTGCGGAACGGCAGGTGCTCGCTCTTGGCCGCGACGCCGCCGCCGAGGCCCTTGAGCGGCTGCAGCGGATCCGCCGAGCCGGCGAATGCGCCGATCAGCTGTGCCGCACCGGCGATCAGGAGCATTACGCCGAGCGCCTTCCACAGCGTGCGCCAGCCGGAAGCGCCGTCAGGCAGCCGCTCGAGCGCGCCGAGGTAGATGCCGCTGGCCACGGCGAGCGCGCCGATCATGAGCATGGTCCAGACCGGATCGAGGATGCGCGACAGCATCCAGATCGCGAGCGCGAGGAAGCTCACGCCGAACACCGCCTTGACCGCATCCATCCAGGCCCCGGCGCGCGGCAGCAGCTTGCCCGCGGCAGTGCCGGCGACGACCAGCGGCGCGCCCATGCCGAGCGAAAGAACGAACAGCGCAAGGCCGCCGAATACCGGGTCGCGCGTCTGGCTGATATAGAGCACACCTGCGGCCAGTGGCGGCGCGACGCAGGGACCGACGATCAGCGCCGACAGCACGCCCATGATCGCCACGCCGGTCAGCGAGCCGCCCTGCTGGCGGTTGCTGACGTTGGCGATGCGGTTCTGCAGGCTCGTCGGCAGCTGCAGTTCGTAGAAGCCGAACATCGACAGCGACAACAGCACGAACAGCACGGCGAAGGAAATCAGTATCCACGGCTGCTGGAACACGGCCTGCAAATTGGCCCCGACCAGACCCGCGATGACGCCGGCGACGGTGAACACGACTGTGGATGCGAGCACATAGACCAGCGACAGCACGAAGGCGCGTCGCGTCGACACGTTGTCGCCCGCGCCGGCGATGATGCCCGAGAGGATCGGCAGCATCGGGAACACGCAGGGCGTGAAGGCGAGCAGCAGTCCGAAGCCGAAGAAGGACAGCAGTGCAAACAGGCGGTCGCCGGAGAGCCGCGCCGCGAGCACCTGTTCTTCAGACTGGTCCGCGCTGCCGGCGGCGGCCGGTTCTGCCTGCTTGGCCGCGCTGTGGCGCTCATTGCCGCCCTTGAGCTGTGCTTCACTGGCGGCCGGGAGATCGACGCTGACCGTCCGCGTCATCACCGGATAGCAGATGCCGTCGTTCTCGCAGCCCTGGAACTCCGCGGCCAGGCTCAGCTTCTGCGCATCGCCGCGTTCGCGGCTGATGAGGATCGGCAGCTCGACCTGGTTGAAGTAGACGGTGACTTCGCCGAAGTGCTCATCCTTGTGCAGCACGCCGGCCGGCCACTGCTTCGCGCCGAGCGTGATGCCGCTGCCGGCGGACACGCTGAGCACGGTCTTGTCGCGGTACAGGTAATAGCCCTTCGGCATCGTCCAGCGCGCGAGCAGTTCGGTCGGACTCGTCGCGATGGTCTCGAACACGAACGCCTGCTCGGGCGGCAGCGGCAGCTTTTCCTCGCCACCCTCGACGGTATTGGCCGTACCCGTGTCCATCGGCGCATCCATCGCGGGCTTGCCGAGCTGGCCGAGCGCGGACTGCAGCGGATTGGCCGCCGATGACGCCGGCGCGGCGAGCGGATTGGCCGCGCCGGCCAGCGGATTCGGCGCGGTCGTCGCGGCGGGCAAGGTCACGCTGACCTTCGTCGCATGGGGCGGATAGCAGATCTTGGGTTCGCGTTCGTGGCAGCCCTGGATGCTGACACTGAACTCGGCGGTGTCGCCGCTGGCCAGCGTCAGCGGCTGCGTGGCAGCGACCTTGCCGTGATAGACCTCGACGTCGCCGAGGAACTCGTCGTGTTTCGGTTCGCCCGGCGGCAGTTGCAGTTCGCCGAGGACCAGACCGTCGGCCGGCTTGCCCGTCTTGATGCGCGAGCGATACAGGTAGTAGCCGTCGGCAATCTTCCATTCGAGCTTGACCGTGCCGCGATCGGTCGCGCTCGTGGTCAGCGCGAAGGCCTCCTCGACGCGCAGCAGATCCGCGTCGGACTGGGCCTGGGCGTGGCCGAAGCCGAGCAGGGCGGCAACGATCAGGGCATAGCGGGCGAAACGGCTCATTGCGGCTCCAGCAGGCGGTTGGTCGGGAACAGACCGGCGTGCGGGCGCGGTCCTTGCGGCGGTCGCGAGTGCGGGTGGATCAGTGTTTCGAAGCGGTCGCCTGTGCCAGCCAGGCGAGGTACGGCTCGTGCCCCAGGGCCACATCGACCGCGATCACTTCCGGGAGTTCATACGGATGCAGCGCGACGATGCGCGCGCGCAGCGCTTCGAAGCGCGCCCGCGTGGTCTTGATCAGCAGCAGGAGTTCGGTGTCGACGCGGGTCTCGCCGTCCCAGCGGTAGGTCGACACCACGCCGGGAAGGCGGTTGACGCAGGCGGCCAGACCTTCCTCGACGAGCGCACGGGCGATGCGGTCGGCAACGCCGTCGTCGGGGACGCAGCAATAGGCGATCAGGGCAGACATGGCGGCCGGCGTTGGCTTCAGGGGCGCGCACGATAACCCGAGCCCGCAGCGCCGCACATGGCCAGATCGACCGTGTTGCGAGGGTCCAGCCGGCCCTGGCCGAGAGTGCCGCCCTTGAAAGCAGCGGGCGGTGCCCTATGTGACGGGCCACGCGGCGAGGCATTGGCCTTGTCATCTTGACCGGCTAGAATTGGCACTCACCGGCGTTGAGTGCTAACAGTCCGCCGAAATCCTTTTCCGATCAATCTCTTGTAAACCTTGAGGGAACAACCATGAAGCTTCGTCCCCTGCACGACCGCGTGATCATCAAGCGCCTGGAAGCCGAAACCAAGTCCGCTGGCGGCATCGTCATCCCCGACAGCGCCACTGAAAAGCCCGTCCGCGGTGAAGTCGTCGCCGCCGGCACCGGCAAGATCCTGGAAGACGGCAAGGTCCGCCCGATTGCGGTCAAGGCCGGCGACAAGGTCCTGTTCGGCAAGTACAGCGGCACCGAAGTGAAGATCGACGGCGAAGAGCTGCTGGTCATGCGCGAAGAAGACCTTCTGGCCGTCATCGAGGGATAACCGGCGCGGAGCTCGCTCAGGCGTCGTTGCTGCGCCAGCGTGCAAATCCTCATTGGCTTATGCCAACTCCGTTTTGCCCGCCGCCGCGCGCCTAGCCTGAGCTTCGCCCGCTTGGTTCCCCCCTTCGTCACGACGCCCCTTTTCAAGAAATCAATCGAGAGAATTTCCCATGGCAGCCAAAGAAATCCGTTTCAGTGAAGATGCCCGCGCCCGCATGGTCCGCGGCGTCAATGTCCTTGCCAACGCCGTGAAGGCCACGCTGGGTCCGAAGGGCCGCAACGTTGTGCTCGAGAAGAGCTTCGGCGCTCCGACCATCACCAAGGACGGCGTCTCCGTCGCCAAGGAAATCGAACTCGCCGACAAGTTCGAGAACATGGGCGCGCAGATGGTCAAGGAAGTCGCTTCCAAGACCTCCGACGTCGCCGGCGACGGCACCACCACCGCGACCGTGCTGGCCCAGGCGCTGATCCGCGAAGGCATGAAGGCCGTTGCCGCCGGCATGAACCCGATGGATCTCAAGCGCGGCATCGACAAGGCCGTCACGGCCGCCGTCGCCGAGCTGAAGTCGCTGTCCAAGCCGACCACCGACGACAAGGCGATCGCCCAGGTCGGTACGATCTCGGCCAACTCCGACGCGAACATCGGCGACATCATTGCCGAGGCGATGAAGAAGGTCGGCAAGGAAGGCGTGATCACGGTCGAGGAAGGCTCGGGTCTCGAGAACGAACTCGACGTCGTCGAAGGCATGCAGTTCGATCGCGGCTACCTCTCGCCGTACTTCATCAACAACCAGCAGTCGATGCAGGCTGAGCTGGAAGATCCGTACATCCTGCTGCACGACAAGAAGATCTCCAACGTGCGCGAGCTGCTGCCCGTGCTCGAAGGCGTCGCCAAGGCCGGCAAGCCGCTGCTGATCGTCGCCGAGGAAGTCGAAGGCGAAGCGCTGGCGACCCTCGTGGTGAACACCATCCGCGGCATCGTCAAGGTCTGCGCCGTCAAGGCGCCGGGCTTCGGCGACCGTCGCAAGGCGATGCTCGAAGACATGGCCGTCCTGACCGGCGGCACCGTGATCTCCGAGGAAGTCGGCCTGCAGCTCGAAAAGGCCACGATCAAGGATCTGGGCCGCGCCAAGAAGATCGTCGTGTCGAAGGAAAACTCGACCATCATCGACGGTGCCGGCGACGGTGACGCGATCCAGTCGCGCATCAAGCAGATCAAGGCGCAGATCGAGGAAACCAGCTCCGACTACGACCGCGAGAAGCTGCAGGAACGCGTGGCCAAGCTGGCCGGCGGCGTCGCAGTCATCAAGGTCGGCGCCTCGACCGAAATCGAAATGAAGGAAAAGAAGGCCCGCGTCGAAGACGCCCTGCACGCCACGCGCGCTGCGGTCGAAGAAGGCGTGGTCCCGGGCGGCGGCGTCGCACTGATCCGCGCGCTGCAGGCCATCACCGCCGTCAAGGGCGACAACGAAGACCAGAACCACGGCATCAACATCGCCAAGCGCGCGATGGAAGCGCCGCTGCGCGAAATCGTCGCCAACTGCGGCGAAGAGCCGTCGGTCGTGCTGAACCGCGTCAAGGAAGGCACGGGCAACTTCGGCTACAACGCCGCCAACGGCGAATACGGCGACATGATCGCGTTCGGCATCCTGGATCCGACCAAGGTCACGCGTTCGGCGCTGCAGAACGCCGCCTCGATCGCCGGTCTGATGATCACGACCGAAGCGATGGTCGCCGAAGCCCCGAAGAAGGACGCGCCGGCCGGCGGCGGTCATGACCACGGTGGTGGCGGCATGGGCGGCATGGGTGGCATGGACTTCTGATAGAAGCCCCGCACCGTCAGTAATTCAGAAGCCCCGCATTTCGCGGGGCTTCTGTTTTTCGGCGTTCTGAACCGCCGTATCGTGTTGGCGACGAGAGGTGCGGTGGGCATACTCTTCCCAATTCATGCCGGCCACGCATCTCATGTCCCTGTCGCCCGATTCAGCGTACGGCGTAGCCGCTACTGCAACACGCTCCGGCATTTCCAGCTATACCCATCACCAGGGCAAGTTCTTCGCGCTTTGGCTGACCTTGAGCAGCCGCGGCGAGGTCTCCGTGGCGCGCGCCCTGTCGTCGGCCCGCGTCGACATGAATCCGCATCCGGCCGACGCAGCACTATTTGCTCTGAAGTCGCCGGTTGAGGCCAGCCATTGACGAACGCCGTGACACTCTCGGCCAGCCGTCGTATCGAGCTTCGCCTGGCCTGTACTCGCTCCGCTTCCGCGCGCCATCTGGTACGGCCATGACCTACACGACCACCATGACCTTCGAATTCGACCATTTCGTTGACCGCTGCGTACAACTGGCACTGAGGAGTAACGACCTAGCTGAGTACCAGGCGCGTTACCTCGGCGTGGAGCGGAACCTCTTTCCGCCGCCGCCTCAGGGCAATCTACGCGACGACGACTCGTTGCGGCGCCGGCTCGGGCTGGCGATGGCTCGCGCGGTATGGCACGCGTCGCCGCTGCCGGCGCTGAACTTCGTGTGTCCGAGAGCGGCTTCGCTCGAACGCAACAGCGTGTGCTATTGCGGTTCCGGCGTGAAGTACAAGCAGTGCTGCGAAATGCTGGCGCGTGATGTACCGCTGCGCAATGTCAACTTGCTGCCGCAGATACTCGCTTACGTTCCGCGCACAGTGTGGAAAAAGCTTCCCGCCAGTCGCGTAGAAATCGACCGGATCGCGCATACCGCTCAACAGTGGCTGCAGGGAGGCGATGAGAAATCGGCGTTGGCGCTGCTTGAGCCCTGGCTTGCCGAAGACGACAGTTTCGTTGCGCGTCGCGAGCTGCTTTTCGATCTGCTGCTGAATCTCTACTTCGATCTGAACAAGCCACGCAAAAAGGCACAGTTGCTCGATCGCGCCGTGCGTTTCGGTGACAAGACGCTGCGTTCGGGCGCGCTGCAGCGACTGGCCTCCATGGCCTCCGACAAGGGCGATTACGCCCGCGCCTGGGATCTGTTCAATCAGGCGCGGCAGATCGATCCTGATGCCGTATCACTGTCTCATCTCGAAGTCACGATGCTGATCAGCGAGGGGCGCGAGGAAGAGTCCAGACATTGCGCGGCGCTCTGGATCCAGCGACTGTCGCGGCTGCGCGATCCGGAGTTGCGGCCGCTCATCGACGTATTGCGGCAACTTCAGCAGGGCGGTGCAGAGGCACTCGACAGGCTCAACGAATCGCTGTCCCTGGACCGGTCCTTTGGTTCGTAGCGGTAGCGGCGGATACGTTGACGCGTCGTTCTGTCTGCGCGGCGCTATCGCACCAACGTTCGAGCAAGCGAAGCACGCCTACGGAAGCCTACCGACATTCTTGCTTCTCGCGCAGCGCCGCACGTGCCTCGGCCAGCCATACGCGCTGCGGTTCCGATAGTTTGTCCGCGCGCGCCAAGGCTGATGCGGCATCGCGTTGCGATGCGGGGCAGTCGGTTGCCGCAGTCGCGATTGCAAGCCAAAGCTGCGCCTCAATAAGCCGTACATCGTTCGCAGGCAACTGTTGTCGCTGCGCCTCCGCAATTGCCTGCTGCAGCCGCTTGTAAGCCTTGCCGGCTTCCTGACGCGCGAGATCGACGCGCGCCAGCGCGACGTGTGCGGGCAGCAATAGTGGATTGAAGGCGTAGGGATCGTCGGCGAGCAGGGCCTCGACGGTATCGCGCGGCTGTTTCGCGCACGCCGCGTCGGCGTCGGGTTGCTGCATACAGGCCAGCGCGAGCAGGGCGAGTCCGTAGTGGCGCAGGTAGCGCGGATAGCCTTGGCCAAGGCGGTCGATCCCGCGCGCGAGCAGCGCCGCGGCTGCAGCGGTTTCGCCGCGGCGCAGTTTGAGTTCGCCGAGCGCGATATCGGTGCGGCCCTTCCAGTTGACCGGTGCGTCGGCGGCAAAGCGCGTACTCGATTCGGTGAGCGCGGCCTCGGCTTCATCGATCGCGCCAGCGAGCAGCAACTGCTGGCCGTGCAGGCGCAGCGCGCGCGCGACCGCGTTGCCCGGCACGGGCTCGGCGAGTCGCGCGAGTTCGACGGCGTGCGCACAACGGGCCGCCGCGCTGTCCGAGCCGATTGCGATTTCCGCTGTGCACGCCTGCTGCGCGATCTGCACATGCGCGGCGCGCGGCTTGCCGCCGAGACCATCGAATACCTGCATCGCATCACGCAGATGCTGCTGCGCGGGCACGAGGTCGCCGGCCATGAGCTCGCTCGCACCGAGACCGCCGAGCGTGCCGGCACTGCGGCTCGATTGCGCGCCGGCGAGCGCGACACGCGCGGCATAGACGCGGCGGTAGGCCTCGGCCGCTTCGCGGAACTGGCCGGCGCCTTCCAGCGCGAACGCAAGGTTGGCATAGCCGCCAAGGGTGGATTCGCTGTCTTCGCCATACAGCGCGATGCGCGCGGCCAGGGCGGTGCGCTCGTGCTCGAGTGCGAGGGCCGGATTGCTGTTGTCGTTGGCCACCGCGGCGAGTCCGTCGTGGAGCCGTATCCACGAATCGTTGCGCGCACCGCTCGTTTCTAGGCGCTGCTCGGCATCGTGCAGTAAGGCGGCGGCCTGCGTGTACTTGGATTCGCGCAGCAGCGCGAGGCCACGCGTGACGGAGGCCTCCTGCGCGAGCGGATGCAGGCGGCCGAGTTCGGCGTCGGCGAGTTCGCTCGCGCGCTGGGTCAGGCGCAGCATTTCATCGCGTTCGTTGAGGTAGTCGTAGATGCGCGCGAACAGCAGCAGCAAGTCGGTTTTCTCAGCCGCGCCCAGCGTTGGCGTTTCGTCGATGCGAGCGACGCCCTTGCCGACGAGTTCCGTCAGGCTCGGCTGCCGGCCTTCGGCGATGCCGTCGCGCAGCGGCGCGAACAGGCCTTCGACAAACGCGCTGACGCTGTTCGCGCGGCGCGCTTCCTGGCGCGCGAGCTTGGCTTGCCACAGTGCCACGCTCAACGCCGCAATCAGCGTCGCGACGAACGCGCACGCGGCGAAAACGCCGAGGCGATGGCGCGCAATGAATTTGCGCGCGCGGTAGCGTCGCGACGGCGCGCGTGCGGCGATCGGCTCGTTGCGCAGGAAGCGTTCGATGTCCTCGGCGAAATGGCGCGCCGAGGCGTAGCGCCGCTGTGCGTCGGCCGCGAGCGCAGTGCGCAGCACGGTGACGAGGTCTGCATCGAGCGCGCGCCAGCGCTGGCGTGCAGATTCGGCCTCGACGG
>Ga0068852_100001665_pt1 | contig 15144 bp, 15 predicted proteins | sample KBSCornC22_FD_66594 | JGI IMG/M metagenome (GOLD analysis project Ga0068852, IMG submission 66594) | Corn rhizosphere microbial communities from Kellogg Biological Station, Michigan, USA - KBS Corn C2-2 | ecosystem: Host-associated > Plants > Roots > Rhizosphere > Soil ... | reverse complement strand
TCGGCCAGGCGCACCAGCACGAGCGAGTCCTTGCCGCCGGAGAACAGCAGCACCGGCCGCTCGAACTCGGCGGCCACCTCGCGCATGATGTGAATCGACTCGGCCTCGAGGGTCCGGAGGTGTGAAAGCTCGTAGCTCATCGTGAAGGGGAAAAGAGTCTAATCCCTGTCGGATTTAGCGGGTTTGTGTGTCCTACTGGCTCGCGGGCCCCGTTTGCTGGTTTAACCTGCTCGCCGCCATGGGCCGGCAGGGATCGCAGCTCGAGGTTTCCGTGGTGGTGCCCTCCCACGAGCGCGTCACGCGGCTTCGCTGGCTGCTCAACGCACTCGAGGAACAAACGCTCCCACGCGATCGCTGGGAGCTCGTGGTGGTCCACGACTCGACAGACGGTACCGAGGAACTCGTAGAAACGCACCCGCTCGCCGCCGCCGGCGTGCTGCGCAGGTCGCGGCTCGAGCCTGGGACGGGGTCCGCCTCGCGGCAGCGGAACGAGGGCTGGCGGGCCGCCGCCGCGCCGCTGATCGCCTTCGCGGACGACGACGTGCGCCCCGAGCCGACCTGGCTCGAGCGACTGCTCGAGGCCGCCAAGGCCAATCCCGGGGCGATCGTTCAGGGCGCCACCAAGCCCGATCCCTACGAGGCCGAGATCATGAAGTGGGCTCCGCGCGCGCGCTCGATCGAGGAGCCGGATCCTCCCGGGCCGCACGCCCAGGCGTGCAACATCCTCTACCCGCGCGCGGCGCTGGAGGCGGTAGGCGGTTTCGACGAGTCGATCCGCACCGCGGGCGAGGACCTGGACCTGGCGGCGCGGGTGCGGGCGCGAGGCGCCGGCTACGTGGGAGCGCCGGACGCGCTCGCCTACCACGCGGTGGACACCTTCTCGCTGCCCGGGCTGGTCCGCTTCAACAAGCGCTGGGAGACGCTGCCGCTGGTGTTCAAGCGCCATCCGGAGCTGCGCGAGCAGCTCGAGTACGGCGTGTTCTGGAAGCGGCGGCACGCCTTCCTGCCGGCCGCCGTGGCGGGGGTGGCGCTGCACCGGCGCGAGCCGCTGCTGGCTCTGTTGGCCGTGCCCTACGTGCTGCACGCGCTGCCGCACCGCGGCACGCACCCGGCGGGCCGCGTGCGCGCCGCGGCGGAGCTCTGCGGGCGCGCGGTGGTGGACGCGTCCGAAATGTGGACGATGGTCAAGGGGAGCGTCCGCCACAGGACGCTGATGCTGTGAGCGAGCCGCTGCGAGTCGCGCTGCTCAGCCCCTGCTTCTTCCCGGAGGTGAGGCGCGGTACCGAGCGGATCGTGCGTGACCTGGCCGACGGCCTGATCGAGCGCGGCCACCGCCCGCGGCTGATCACCAGTCACCCGGGGCGCGCGAGCCGGACCGTGGAGGACGGGCTGCCGGTGATCCGCCACCGGCGCCTCTTCGACGAGCGCCTGTCGCGGCGCTGGTACCAGCAGTACCTCACGCACGTGCCCTTCTCGTACGCGTCGCTTGCCCGCGGCGACGACGAGCTTGCTCACGCCTTCTTCGTCACCGACGCCGCGGCGGCGGTGCGCTGGTCGGCGCGCAGCGGGCGCCCGTCGGTGTTCTCTTACATGGGGCTCCCGGACAGGCCCGTGCTGGCCGACCGCCGCCACAAGCTGCGCCTGCTCGAGTACGTGACGGGCGGGGTGACGCAGATCGTCGTGCTCAGCCAGACCGCCGCCGACGGGATGTGGCGCTGGCTGGGAGTGCGGCCGCGAGTGATCTACCCGGGCGTGGATCTCGGGGACTTCACTCCGGAGCCCGCCGAGCGCGCGCCCGAGCCCACGATCTTCTGCGCGGCGGCCCCCGACGACGCGCGCAAGCGGGTGGCGCTGCTGGCCGCGGCGTTTGCGCTCGTGCGCCGCGAGCGGCCCGATGCGCGGCTGGTGGTGATCCGCCCGAACGACCCGGCCACGGTGCGCCGCTACGGGCTCGACCAGGACGGGATCGAGTTTCTCGATCCGGTGGACGAGCCCGTCAAGCTCGCCCCTGCCTATCGCCGCGCGTGGGTATCGGCGCTGCCGTCGTACCGCGAGGCCTTCGGCGTCGTGCTGATCGAGTCGCTGGCCTGCGGCACCCCGGTGGTGGGCGCGCGCAGCGGCGCGATCCCCGAGGTGCTGTCGAGCGAGCGGGTGGGAATCCAGTTCGACGGCGAGGACGAGCGCGAGGTGGCTCGCTGCCTGCTCGACGGGTTCGAGCTGTCGCAGGACCGCGCCACCGCCGGGGCCTGCAGGGAGCGCGCGGCGGACTTCTCCACCGCGCGCACCACGGAGGCGCACCTCGACCTCTATCGCGAGCTGCTGGGCCGGTGAGCGAGCCGCTGCGCGTGGTGCTGATGGTGGACCAGTTCCCCGAGCTGTCGGAGACCTTCATCGCCGCCGAGGCGCGCGAGCTGGCGGCGCTCGGCCACGCGGTGCGGGTGGAGTCAAACGCGCATGCGCCGGAGCCCAACGATGCGGCGGGACGCGGCCTCGCGGTGTCCTACCGGGCGGACGACACGCGCGCTGAACGGGCGCGAGCGGCGCTGTGGCTCGTTGCGCGCCACCCGCTCCGCGCGCTGCGCGACCTGCTGAGCCGCCCGCGCTGGCGGCACGAGGAGCGTCTGCCGCCGCTGCGCGAGCTGGCGCCGGTGGCGCGCCGGATCCACCGCTTCGCCGCCCGGCACATGCACGCGCACTTCGCCGCCGGCGCGGCGCTCGACGCCCTGCGCGTGGCCGAGCTGCTCGGCCTGCCGTACAGCGTGATGAGCCACGGCTACGACATCTTCAGCCGGCCGCGGAACCTGCGCGAGAAGCATTCGCGCGCGGCGTTCAGCGTGACCGCGTGCGACTACTCGGCCCGCTACCTGAGCGAGCGGCATGGAATCGACGGCGTGCGGCCACTGGTGGTGGGTGTGGATTCCGGCGCGTTCACGCGTCGCCGGCCGCAGCCCGGGGGGCGGACGGTGATCGCAGTCGCCCGGCTCACCGAGAAGAAGGGAATCGGCGTGCTGATCGCCGCCGCCGCTTTGCTCGCCGAGCGCGCGCCGCTCGAGCGGGTGTGGATCGTGGGCCGCGGGCCGCTGGAGGCCGAGTTACGCGCGCGCACACGCGAGGTGGGCCTCGACCACGTGGTCGACTTCCTGGGCTCGCGCTCGCCCGGCGAGGTGCGCGACTTGCTCGAGCGCGCCGATCTGCTCGCGGCGCCCTGCGTGGTGGCCGCCGACGGCGACCGCGACACAATGCCGGTGGTGGTGAAGGAGGCGCTGGCGATGGAGGTGCCGGTGGTGGCGAGCGACGAGGTGGGGCTGCCGGAGGTTGTGAAGCCTGGCTGGGGGCGGCTCGTGCCGCCGGGCGACGCCGCCGCCCTGGCGAGCGCGATCGAGGAGCTGCTCGCCCTGCCGGTGGAGCAGCGCGCCGAGATGGGCCGCGCGGGCCGCGCGTTCGTGGCCGAGCACTGCGACCTCCGCCGCGGGACCGAGCGGCTGGCCGAGATGATCGCCGCTAGATGACGAGCGAGCGGTTGCGCGCGCTTCCGTAGGCCAGCGCGGCGAACGAGAGTGCGTCCGCCGCCACGTCCGCGGCCATGACGAACGGAGCGCGGCGGCGGTATGGCCGCGCCCGGACCGCGAGCTCGCGCGCGTAGGGCAGCGCGGCCACGAGCGGCAGCCGCGATCGGCTCACCGCCGCCGCAGCCAGGCCCGCCAGCGCGGCATCGAACATCGCGCTGCGGCGCGACAGGAACACGCGCCTGTGCATGAACTGCCTGCGCAGCTCGGGCATGCGGGCGGCCATGGCCGGAAAGTGGCGCGCCCGGCGGCGCTCCGACACGTAGCCCGCGGGCCCGCGCCGGTGCACCGCGTGGTGCACGAGCGCCGCGGGCTCGAAGGCCGAGCGCGCGCCGGCGCGCCTCGCGCGCCAGCCGAGCCACACGTCCTCGCCCAGCTCCGGATTGGTCCAGCCGCGCCGCGGGCCGCCGTCCTCGAGCCAGGGCTCGAAGCCGCCCACCCGCGCGAACAGCTCGCGCCGGATGAAGAGGTTGGCCGTCTCGTACAGGCCTGTCTCCCGCTCCACGAAGACCGTGCGATCGAACGGCCCCAGTGTCGAGCTGGGATCCGGCTTGACGGCCCCGGCAACGAGGTCGAGCCCATCGAGCCGGCGCACTCCCACGGCCAGCCAGTCGGGCGACGGGAAGCAGTCGGCGTCGGTGAAAGCGATCACCGCCCCGCGGGCCTCGCGGACCCCCGCGTTGCGGGCGGCGCCGGAACCCTCGCCCGCGGCGCGTACCACGCGGACGCCGGCGCGCCTCGCCACGAGCGCGGTCTGGTCGGTGGAGCCGTCGTCCACCACGATCACCTCGAACTCCGGGGCGCCGCGCTGGGCCGCCAGGCAGTCGAGCGTGCGCCCGAGCGTGGCCGCGGAGTCGCGCGCAGGAACTATGACGCTGGCCAGCACCCTATGCCCGCTCGCGCCACCATCGGCTGCTCTGTGCGTAGCCCAGTTCGACCAGGAGGTCGCCAGTGGCGCGGCCGAAATCGCGGGCGTCGCGTCTCGTGAAGTGGTCGCGCCAGCCGCCGGCGCGGCCCTTGCCGCGGAAGCGGCTCTCGCGCGTTGCCGAGCTGTAGCGGTCGAGCTGCGTCTCGGAGCGGATCTGCTCGATCAGCGCCGCGTCGAAGGGCACGCCCGCGAACTCGAACAGCATCTGCGCGGAGTTCGCGAAGTCCGCGCGCAGGTCCTCGTAGCGCACCTCCAGGTAGCGGTCGCCCAGCGCGCGCCCGCTCTCACGCGCGGCATCCACGCCTACCGCCCAGTGCGCTCCGCGCACCGCCAGCGTGGTCCGCTGCATCTCGGGCGCCCACGACTTGGATGCCACGTCGAGCGACACCGCCACGTCCCGGCCGTCGCGCAGCACATGGATGAAGCGCGCCTCGGGGAACATCGCGGCCACGGCGTCGATGTCCATCGGCCCCTTCTCCACGAGGTAGCGCTGCCCCGGCTTCACGGCGCGCATCAGCCACCCCGCCACCAGCTCGCCCAGCTCGGCGGCCATCTCCTCGTACGGCAGGAGCTGCACGGCCGCGTGCTCGAGCCCGGTCTTCTCCCGCTGCATCTCGTAGAACTCGGGCACCCACTGCGGCTGGGCGAACACGCCGGTCACGCCGTGGGTCTGCGTGAAGAGCCAGGTCTCCATCACGGCGCAGACCTCCGGGTGGCGGTCGAACAGGTCGAGCACCCAGGTGGTGCCGGAGCGCGCCACCCCGGCGATGAACACCGGCGGCCCGGCCAGAGGCGAAAACGCCTTCGGCATCGACAGTCTCTCGGGCGCGACGCCCGCCTGGTCAGGTCTGAACGAAGGCGCGTGAACGCCCTCGGGCTTGAGCTTGGGTAGGCGCCCCCTGCGCCGCATAACTACCTCCCTGCGTACCCCTGAACTGCCGGGCAGTCTAGGCAACTGCGACGCGCCGGGCGCCGGTTCTGACACCATCCCGCGCTCGATGTTGCGACGACTCCGCAGGGGAGCCGCGCCCGAGCAGGGGGCCACCGCAGATCCGCCGCTCGTCTCTGACGAGGACCGCGAGATCATCGCCCGCGCGCGCCCGTTCACGATGACGAGCGACGCCCGCCTGCAGGCGCTGATCGACGCCGTGCGCTACTGCGAGAAGCGCGGCATCGCCGGTGCGTTCGCCGAGTGCGGCGTGTGGCGCGGCGGCTCGGTGCTGGCGATGATCCTCACGCTCCAGGAGCTGGGGGTGGAGGACCGGGACATCCACCTGTTCGACACGTTCGAGGGCATGACGGCGCCCACCGAGCACGACGTGTCATCGATCGATCCGCCGGCGCTCGGCACCTGGCAGGAGGCGCAGGCCAGCGGTGAGCGCGCGTGGTCCGAGCTGTTCAGCGCGCAGGTCTTCGACGAGGCCGGCGTTCGTGAGGTCGTGAGCGCCACGGGCTATCCCGCCGAGCGGCTGCACTTCGTGCGCGGACCGGTGGAGGAGACCCTGCCGGGGGCGGCGCCGAACCGGCTCGCGCTGCTGCGGCTCGACACCGACTGGTACGAGTCGACCCGCCACGAGCTCGAGCACCTCTGGCAGCGGCTATCCGACGGCGGGGTGCTGATCGTGGACGACTACGGCCACTGGGACGGCGCACGCCGGGCCGTCGACGAGTACTTCGACTCGAGCGCCGAGCCGGTGCTCCTAAGCCGCATCGATTACACCGGCCGCCTGGCGATCAAGCACTGACGACGTGAGCCGGACGCGGTGCCGGATGTAGAGCTCGCGCAGCGGCACGTCTGAATCCGGCTCCCACGGCTTGTTCCCGGCCGGGCCCTCGAAGTGGCGGATCGCCGGGTTGCGGCGGGCGTCGCGCAGCGCACCGCGACCGAACACGCGGCGCGCGGCACCGAAGGCGAACATGCTGTTCATGACGTTCCAGCGCGGGTGCAGCTCGAGCCGGCGGGTGCCGAGCATGACGTTGAGCGCGTCCTGATCCGGCCACTCGAGCTCGTGAGCGTGCGCGCGCGCGTAGCTGCACAGGGCCGCGCCGCAGTCGTCGCGGCGCATCAGGTCGAGGTTCATCAGCAGCACGCCGCTGTTGAAGTACACGCCCGGACCGCTCAGACCGAGCTCGGCGGGCCGCTGCAGGTGGTTGCGCTGGAAGATGTTCGTGACCGCGCCCAGGTAGTTGTCGCCAAGGTCGATCTCCCAGAGCGGCGACAGCGAATCCGCCACGATCGTGTCCGAGTCGAGGTAGAGCACGCGGTCCACGTTCGGCAGCAGGTCCGGCAGGAAGATCCGGTACCACATCGCCGCGGTGAACTGCTCGACCACGGGCAGGCCCGCCAGCCGGCTGGGCGCGATCTCGTGGAACCTGATCCGCCCTCCGCCGGCGTCGACCACGCGTTGCAGCAGGGCCGCCGCCGGGTGCGGCAGGCCGGGGCCGTGCAGGAAGTGAATGTGCGCGCGCCCCTCGGTCTGGAACATCACCGAGTCGAGCATCGCCGCGGTGTGCAGCACGTACTCGCCCTCGGCCGCGCAACAGACTTGAAGGGCGTGCTCGGTCACGGCACTCGCTCGAAGAGGTAGAAGCGGTCGCGCAGCCCGGTCAGGTCCGCCACCGCGGGGTCGTCCACCACCGGCTCGGAGCGTGCGAGGCGGTAGCCGGCCCGCTCGATCAGTGGCATGAAGTCGCGGCGCGAGCCGTCGGTCTCGAGCGTGAGCAGCTCATCGGGCTCGTTCGGCACCACCAGCAGATGTGGGACCTCGAGCCGCCCGAGCAGCTCGGCCCACCACTTCACCGCCCCGTACGTGCACTCGGGGAACGAGTGGATGTTCACGGCGAGGTCGAAGGCGCCGGGCTCGAGCTCGTCGCGCACCCGGTCGAGGCTGACCACGCGGGCGCGCGGCGTCGCCCCGCGGTGGCGCAGGTAGTACTCGCTCAGGAACGTCGACTCCGGCACCGCGTCCACGCAGCAGTAGTCGCCGAGCTGGTCGAACGCGCTCGTCATCCGGTGTGCGAGGCGCCCGTAGCCGGCGCCGATGTCGAGCACGGAGAAGCGCTCGCGCCCCGACAGGCGCAGCTCGCGCTCGAGGAACGCGATCTCGTTGACGGACTCGATCAGGTCGCGGCTCACGCGGCCGTGGCCCCTGTACTCGAACGTCCAGCAGCCAAATGCGCCGTCCTCCTCCAGCCTGTCCAGCAGGCCGAGCCGGTCGCGCTCCCGCACGTAGCGCAGCAGCACGAAGTACTTGAGCGCCGTGATCTTCGGCAGCTCGCGGTAGTGCCACGTGATCAGCGTCTCGCCGCGGAAGAAGCGCAGATCGAGGAACGACTCCACGGCGCTGTCGTTCCAGCGCGAGGCCACCGTCACTGGCAGGTCGAGCGCGCCGTACGCGGCGCGCAGCTCGCGCAGCCGCGGGTTGCCCTGCCGCAGCTCGCGTTCGGCGCCGTCCGGCAGTGGCACGCTGTCGTCGTACAGCGAGCTGAGGTAGCGATGGTCCTCCGGCGTGAAGCGCACGAGGTCGGGGTGCGGCTTGACGCGGCCGCGCCGGCGGCTGCGTGCGAGGCTGCGCAGGCGCGGGTTCACGCGGCCGCCTCGTATGCCGCCACGCCGGCCACGGCCGGCCGCAGCCGGCGCCAGGTGCCCGTTACGGCGTCCACGCGGGTCGTGTCCAGGCAGAAGGTGTCGAAGCCCTCCTCCATCGTCTCGTAGCCGTGGGCGCGCAGGTGCTCGGCGGCCGCCGAGCGATCCGCGGCGGACAGGTGGAAGTGCTCGTAGACGATCAGGCGCGGGCGTCGCGACTCGAGATCGATCGACGACAGGATGCGCCAGTCGTGGCCCTCGGTGTCGATCACGAGCAGGTCCACCTCGTCAACGCCGTGGCGGCGGCAGAGCGACTCGAAGGTGAGCGTCTCCACCTCGGCGCGCACGATCCGCTGCTCGATGTCCGGAATCTCGTCGGCGTGGGCGAGCAGCGACTCGCGTGAGAACGAGCCGATGCCGTCGTACCAGTCGGGCAGCCGCTCGCGCTCCTCGGCGGAGGCGTCGCGCACGTGAAAGAACGGGAGCGTGCCTTCACGTTCGCCGATCGCCGAGTTCTCGAGGGCGATCCGCTCGTTCGCGCCGTACGCGCGCCGCAGCCGCTCGAACACGTAGGGCACGGGCTCGACCATGATCCCGCGCCAGGCGCTCGCGAGGATGAAGGGCCGGAGGTGGTCGTGCTGCTCACCGTCATTTGAACCAACTTCGATGAAGAACGCTTCGGGGTACGCGCGTGAGAATTCGGACAGCAGGCGCGGGCCGGCGAGGTTTCGCAGCATGCGCCGGTAGCGAGCGGCGCGCCAGATCCTGCGCGGCGACCTCATTGCGGCTTCTCCGCGATCAGCGCGAACACGAGCGCGTTCATGCGCCGGTTCTCGGCGCTCTGCAGGCGATCGGCCACGGCGATGAGCCACTGCATGACGAAGGCGAACGGCTTGCGCAGCAAGCGCGGCATCGAGTAGATCGCTCCGTCCTGGACGAGCTGCAGCCCGGTGGCCATCAACCCCACGACGCCCTCGAAGCGCACGACCTCGAAGCCCGCCTGCTCCACCGCGTGGCGCAGGCCGCCGCTCGTCCAGCGCCAGTGATCCACGGGGTCCGGGTGCCACACCATGATCCCGTGCGTGGAGAGCAGCATCCGGCCTCCGGGCCGGATGACCCGGAAGCACTCGGACAGATAGGTCCCCGGGTCCTGCACGTGCTCGAGCACCTGCGTGGAGAGCACGGCGTCGAAGCTGTCGCCGGGCAGCGGCAGGGTGCCGTCGGGCAGCACCTCCACGAGCGCCTGCGGGTTGCCCGGGATGTCGGCGGGCACGTAGTCGGCGTCGTCGGGCAGCAGGTGCCGGTAGGGCAGGTCCGCGCAGCCGTAGTCGAGCACGCGACCGCCGCGCGGGACGAGCAGCTCCGGCGCCAGCCGTGCGATCGCCCGCGGCAGCTCGCGCACCACGTAGGCCAGCCTGGACCAGCGCGGCGCGCTCCTCACCTCGGCCGGGCGGTCGGTGTTGAAGCGCGGTGCCTCGGCGGTGGCGCTCACGCGGTGGCCGGCCTCCAGCGATTGCGGAGGTAGCCGCCCACCTCGCGCATCAGCGGGCGCTCGAACACGGCGGTGGCGGCGACGGTCACGAGCACGTACAGCACGAGCTCGCCGATGACGGCCGCCTCGCCGCGCGAGCCTGACTCGGCCAGGCGCATCGCCAGCACGGCTGCGGCCGCCGGCACGCTGGGAGCGATCGCGCGGGCGAAATGGCGGGCGATCCGGAAGCCGGAGAAGAGCTTGGACAGGTACCAGCCGCGGCCGGCGATCTGGAGCAGCGTCATCGCTCCCCAGCCGATTGCGTAGCCCGTGAGCCCGAACAGCAGGATCAGCGGCACGGCCACGACCGCGAACGTGGCGGCGCTGAGCAGGGCGAGGCGGAACAGCGGGCGCGTGTCGTTCACGGCCCGGAAGAAGACCGAGTAGTTGTAGGCGATCTGGGAGAGCGCGGAGATCACTCCCATCGAGGCGATCAGCCCCACCGCCGGCTCCCACGCGGGCCCGAAGGCGTAGTGCACGAGGTCGCGCGCGAACAGCGCCAGGCCCACGCCGAACGGCATCGCCCACACGAGCGCCAGGCGGTTCGACTTGACGAACGCCTCGAATAGCTTGTCGCGCCGGTCCGCCACCGCGCACACCACGGGATAGAGCGCCTGGCTGATCACCATGTCCACGTTGCTCGCGAACGTTGCGACCGAGGCCGCCAGCCCTATCGCGCCGAGTCCCGCAAGCCCCACCGCGTGGTTGGACACGAGCAGCATCCCCTGGACCACCACGAGCGACAGCAGGCTCAGCCCGAACAGCGGCCACGAGAAGCTCACGTACTCGCGCAGCGTGCGGCGGTCCATGCGCAGGCGCAGCGGATACGGGCAGCTGATGACGGCCGCGATGGCGCCCGCCACGCTGCCCATCAGCACGCCCAGCACCAGCGCCCAGTAGCCGGCGCCTGCCACCGCGAGGGCGATCGTGGCAACGAGCGACACCACCGGGTCCACCGCGGCAAGCGCGCGCTGGCGGCCGAACTGCATGCGCCGGTAGGGGATCCAGATCGGCGACTCGAGCGCACTGATGGGCACGCTGAGCGCGAGCACCAGCCCCGGCACGATGATCTTGGGCGTGGCGTAGGCCAGCGAGTACGCGGGCAGCAGCGCCGCCATCACCACGAAGAACGCGAGCGAGGTCGCCAGCTCGATCGTGAACGCCTTCTGGAACGCGGCCTCCTGGTCGGGCTCGTTCTGCTGGACGTACTTGTCCGACACGCCGACCTGCTTGAGCCAGCCGACCGTCATGACCGTGGTCAGCACGATGCTCCAGATGCCGAATTGGGCGCGCGTCAGGTACGCGGCCACCACGAAGCGGCGCAGCAGGCCGAGGCCCGCCAGCCCCACCTGGAAGCCGGAGTTGATCAGCGTTCCACGCGCCGCCTGCTCACGCAGGTTGCGGCCGTGCAGATGCTCCAGGCGATCGCTCGACCCCGCAACGCGTTCCGTTGTTGCACTGCGCCCCATGCCAAGCCTCCCGCAGCTCGCGCCCGGCCAAGCTACAGGAACGGGGCCGAGTTAGCGCCGGATGGCGTGGACGGTCGTGTACTGCGTGCCGGCGTCCGCGATGCGCTCGATTTCGAGCCCGGCCTCGGCGCACACCGCGCGCATGTCATCCACGTTCACCGCGGAGCCCACCCAGGCCGGATTGGCCTGCCCGCGCGGCGCGCGACCGGCGATGGCGCGAAGGCGCGAGCGCCAGGGCTGGGTGGGGTGATGGACGCGCTCGTCCGTGGACACCTGGAACGCCGCCCGGCCCTCGCGCCGCAGCACCCGAGCGACCTCGCGCAGGTACCCGAGCGTGATGGTCGGGTCGGGGATGTGCTGGAAGACCACGATCGAGATGCAGCAGTCCACGCTCGCGTTCGGAAGCGGCTCGAGCGTGTGGCCGTCGCCGTGGATCCACTGCACGTTGTGGAGGTCCGCGTTCAGGCTGCGCGCCTGCTCCAGCATCTCCGCGGACACGTCGAGCGCGAGCACGCGCTCGGCCCGCGCCGCCGCCGCGCGCGTGAGGCGGCCGAGGCCGCAGCCGATGTCGAGCACGGTGTCGCCGGGCTCGATCGCGGCGCCCGCGATCTCGAGCAGGAGGTCGAGCGCCTCCTCCCCGCCGTCCCAGAAGCGCTGAACGTCGGGAGCGCCGTAGTCGAGCCGGCTGTCCACGAAGTAGTAGGCGTCCTCCCGGGCACGCTCGTCCCAGAAGCGCTGCATGTCGGTCCCCTGCGCCCGCACGGCGGGGGAGAGTAGGGGGCGCGCGCTACCGGCGCGCCGGTTGCCGCCACGCCGTATGTTGCCCGGGCTATGGCAGGGGGCGCCAAGGTGGTGCAGGCCGGGGAGGCCCGCTCCGCCCGGATCGAGTCGCTGCGCGCGCTCGCGGCACTGTCCGTGCTGGTGAGCCACGTGTGGCTGTTCTCCCACGGCGGTGCCGGCTCGGCCTACCCGGACCGCCTGGTGGCAGCCGGGCGTTACGGGGTCTGGCTCTTCTTCGCCCTCACGGGCTACCTCCTGTTCTGGCCGTTCGTGCGGAGCCGCCTGGCGGGCGGCGGGCCGATCGACCTGCGCCGCTACGCGCTCAACCGGGCGCTGCGGATCCTGCCGCTCTACTACGTCGTGGTGGTGGTGCTGCTGGTGGTGGACCAGCACGGTGGCAACGCGGGGCAGTGGCTGCGCTTCGGCACCATCACGGAATCGTTCTTCCGCTCCACCGTGGGCACGGTGGACACGCCGATCTGGTCGCTCGCGGTCGAGCTGCAGTTCTACCTGCTGCTGCCGCTCCTCGGATGGTTGCTGCTGCGCTCCGGCAGCGCCCGCCGCGCGGCGCTGTGGCTGGCACTGCTCGCCGGCCTGAGCCTGTGCGTGTGGTTCGTCAAGGTGCACTCACCGGCCAGCCCGGACCTGCGCTGGCGCTACTCGCTGCCCGCCACGTTCTTCAGCTTCACCGCTGGGATGCTCCTGGCGCTGGTTCGCGCTCGTGTGCGACACGTTCCGGCGGCGGCCACCACCCTGCTGCTCGGCGGCGCCGGGCTCTGGCTCGTGGCCGCGGCGGCCGTCCGCTGGGCAGAGCCGCTGTGCGCGCTCGGGGCCGCGCTGATCGTGGGCGCGCTCGTGCTGCCCGTGCGCGAGGGGCCGCTCGACCGCGCGCTCGGGTTCCGGCCGCTTGCCGCCCTGGGCATCGCCTCCTACAGCCTCTATCTCTGGCACGTGCCGGTGATCCGCTCGCTGCATTCGCACACGGGCTGGGCCACGCTGCCGTTGCTCGCCGGCGGCGCCGCGCTGGCGGTGGCCGTCGCCGCCTTGAGCTACCGGACGGTCGAGCGCCCGTTCCTGGGGCTGCGCCGCCGCTGGGGACCGGTTGCCGCCGAGCCGTCGGGCGCGCCGCTGGCCGAGGGCAGCGCGCCGCAGCACGAGGCGGCCGTGGCGTGACATGCGCATTCTCGCCCTAGGCAACATCTATCCGCCACACGCGCCCGGCGGCGGTTACGAGCTCACCTGGCGCTCGGCGATGGCACACCTGCGCGACCGCGGCGACGAGGTGCGCGTGCTGGCGAGCGACCATCGCGAGCCCGGAGTGGGGCCCGGCGCGGCCGAGGACCCGGACGTGCACCGCGAACTGCCCTGGTACTGGCGCGATCACGACTTCCCCCGCCGGGGACTGCGCGAGCGCCTGGCGATCGAGCGCGGCGCGGCGGCGGTGCTGCAGCGGCACCTGGACGGCTTCCGCCCGGACGCCGTGTGCTGGTGGGGGATGGGCGGCATGCCGCTCGGCCTGATCGAGCAGGTGCGCCGCGCCGGCATCCCGGCCGTGGGCGTGGTGGGCGACGAGTGGATGGTGTGGGGGCCGAAGGTGGACGCGTGGTTCCGGCTCGCGCGCCGCATCGGCCTGGCCCGGGTCGACCTCGGCGCCGCTGCGGTCTGGCTCTTCAACAGCGGCGTGGTGCGCACGCGCAGCATGGCCGCCTGGGAGCTGCGCGATGCCCGCGTGGAGCACCCTGGGATCGACACCTCGCTCTTCACCGAGGCTGCTCCGCGCCCGGACTGGAGCTGGCGGCTGCTCTACCTCGGCCGCATGGACGAGCGCAAGGGAGTGCACGTGGCGGTGGAGGCGCTGGCGCACCTGCCGCGGGCCACGCTCGTGATACAGGGCAGCGGCGATCCCGGCTACGTGGAGCGGCTGCGGGGTCGCGCCGCGGAGCTGGGAGTGCTCGACCGGATCGAGTTCTCATCAGCCCCCCGCGAGCGCCTGCCCGAGGTGTACGCGGACGCCGATGCCGTGCTCTTCCCTGTCCAGTGGGAGGAGCCCTGGGGGCTCGTTCCGCTGGAGGCGATGGCCGTCGGGCGGCCCGTGATCGCCAGCGGCACCGGCGGCTCGGCCGAGTACCTGCGCGACGGCGACAACTGCCTGATCTACGCGCCCCGAGGCGAGCCGCGGGAGCTCGCGGGAGCGGTCGAAAGGCTGGCGGAGCACCACGCGCTGCGCGCCCATCTCCGTGACGAGGGCCTGGCCACCGCCGCCCGCTTCAGCGAGCGCCGCTACAACGAGGCGATCGCCGCGGCGCTCGACGAGGTGGCCGGGGGATCCGGCGCACGCGCGGCCGGCCATCTCTACGCTGCCGCGCCATGAACGCCGATACGACTGTCGCCCCGTCGGTCGAGCAACTGGGCTGGTACCACACGCTCGACCTCCCTGGCGGCACCACCACGCAGGGGATGTTCGACCTTCGGCCGATCATCGCGAAGTACGGATTGCCGGATCGTCTCGACGGGATGCGGGCGCTGGACGTCGGCACCTGGGACGGCTTCTGGGCATTCGAGATGGAGAAGCGCGGGGCCGAGGTGGTCGCACTGGACCTCGACGACGAGCGCGACCTCGACTGGCCGCCGCGGCGCAGGCCCAAGGTGTTCCCGGAGACGCCCCGGGGCGACGGCTTCCGGCTTGCCAAGGAGCTGTACGGCTCGAACGTCGAGCGTGTCAACCAGTCGATCTACCACGCCACGCCGGAGGAGCTGGGTCAGTTCGACCTCGTGTTCTGCGGCTCGGTGCTGATCCACCTGCGCGACCAGCTGCTCGCGCTCGAGCGGATCGCCAACCTCTGCCGCGGCACGTTCATCAGCGCGGAGGAGTACGACCCGCTGACGGGCTTCGTGCCGTTCCCGGCCAGCCGCTACTTTGCCGATCGCGACAGCGCGGTGGTCTACTGGCTGCCGAGCATCCGCACCTGGCGAAGGATGATGTGGACCGCCGGCTTCGACGAGGTCAAGCAGTTCGGCAAGTTCAAGCTGCCGGCCACGGCGGGCTGGACGGTGCGCCACGTGGTGCACCACTGCCGCAAGCTCGGCTAGAGATCCCGGATCCGCTTGGCGGGCACGCCCGCGTACACGCCGTTCGGCTCGAGGTCGCCGGTGACGATGGCCCCTGCCGCAACCATCACGCCTTCGCCGATCGTCACGCCGGGCAGCACGATCGCGCGGATGCCGAGCCAGGTGCCCCGGCCGACGGTGATCGGCGCGGTGCGGTAGTGGCCCCAGCGCTTGTG
>Ga0068852_100001661_pt1 | contig 15175 bp, 10 predicted proteins | sample KBSCornC22_FD_66594 | JGI IMG/M metagenome (GOLD analysis project Ga0068852, IMG submission 66594) | Corn rhizosphere microbial communities from Kellogg Biological Station, Michigan, USA - KBS Corn C2-2 | ecosystem: Host-associated > Plants > Roots > Rhizosphere > Soil ... | reverse complement strand
CTTACGTCTTTGCCCGATCGCAGGAGTAAAGCCACATTCTCACACCTGTATAACGACTCCGGATCGTTCTACTTCGGGAGGAATCGGAGACCCGAATCCAGGAATTCTGAATGATTGAGCTAATTGCTTCGCGAAAAGGATCGGCCGGCCACATCCCATCGGATTCTGGCGATCCGAACGTTTTGTTGCTGATAGACGAGATTTCTGGAACTCTGGGAGGCGGCGAGCGCATTATCCTGCAGCTTGCGGCGCAGTTGCCTAGCTATGGTTTCGTACCACAAATTCTCACGTTCTCTGCGCATCTGGGAGGTCCCGCCCTGCAGCATCCTCCCTGTTCAATTTACCTGCTTCCGTTGCAGCGCACGTTCAATGTCAAAGCGCTCCAGGGCGCCTTCCAGGTGAGAGCGTTCCTCCAACAGCACAGGATTCGAATAGTCCATTCCTTTTTCGGCAGCGCGGACCTCTGGGGAGGGCTTGTGACGAAGCTCACGTCAGATGCGAAGCTGGTGTGGGCTCTAAGAGACATGGGGTTTCTAAGAACAGGAAGGCAGCGTCTAGCATACCGCGTCTTGGCGGGACTTCCGGACGCGGTGTTTGCGGTTTCGGAAAGCGTTCGCCAACATGCGATTGAGGTAGATCGGATTCTGCCCGCTACAGTCAAAACCATCTACAACGGAGTGAGCCTCTCCAGATGGCCAGTTGTGTCCTCTGCGGTGAACGTTTCGCGTGAATTTCGCGTCACAACAGTGGGAAACATCAGGAGAATCAAGGGACATGATCTGCTTGTTCGCGCAGCCGCGATCGTTTTATCGAAATTCCCAAATGTGATCTTTTCACTGATAGGGGATGTCTTGGAACCGGGGTACTTCATACAGTTGAAAAGCATGGTTGAAGAACTGAACCTTACAAGCCAGTTTCGGTTTGAGGGGGCGACTGCTGATGTTCGTGAATACTTATCAGAATCGGATGTTTTTGTCTTACCTTCGCGTAGTGAGGGGTTTTCCAACGCTCTGATTGAAGCCATGGGGGCCTCTCTTCCAATTGTGGCAACCGACGTGGGCGGAAACAGGGAGGCAGTCGTGAACGGAATCAACGGCTTTTTGGTTCCGGCAGAAGATCCTGAGCCGCTCGCGGCAGCCATCTCCGATTTGCTTTCTAACCCCATAAAGGCACAAGCCATGGGGCGTTCGGGGAGGCGGATCGCTGAGGAAAAGTTCACTGTTGAAGGAATGATGTCTCAGATTGCAAGCGCTTACCGCGAACTGCTTTCTTAAAAGAAAAGCGCAGGCCCTGGATTTCGATCGAATCACCGGAAGCTTTGGCCGCTGATTAAATTTCCTGTTTACCTGCGTGGTCCGCCGTGAGATTTTTCGTTGACTGCGGCCTCTAAGAAGAGTCCGACATGAGGATTTGATCCCTTTGACAAAGAACCGAAGTAACCATTGGCGAACCGACTTTAGAAATGAGAGGTGTGGCACTTCCAGCACAGATTTGCCTTCAGCAGTGTAGCTTGAAACCCAACTCGCTGAGACACTGCAGGTACAAGTATCATGCTAGACTCATCATCATGCTTCCCCCTCGAATCGAAAGGAGTATAGGGAGTCCCTGCGTCGCAAGGTCCATTCCCTCCTGGTCAATTAAGGCTAGCCGGTCTGGGGTGCTTCTTGGGATTCTATGCATCTGCCTTTCAGCGCAACCTCAGGACCAGGTTGGCTCTGAACAGACGACTCAGAGCCCGCGGATGGGTGGCCAGCGTCAGAACATCCCCGACTGCTCCAGTTCCTCCCTGGATACTACTGGTTGCGCATCTATTCGGAGTTTCGGCGGCCTGGGGCAGAATCCTCAGACCGGCAAAACCGACGGCCAACAACCGCTTTCACCCGAACAGGACTACACAGATACCATGCAGATGACTGGGCCAGCTTCCAAACCAAGTTCGTTTGGAGAATCCCGAGTCCCCGCCCAGCGCCTTACGGAGTTTCAGAGGTTTGTGGCCAGTACAACTGGAGAGGTGCTCCCGATCTTTGGATCGAGTCTTTTTCGGAGAGTTCCATCGACGTTTGCTCCACTCGAAATGACTCCTGTTCCGCCGGACTATGTGCTCGGACCCGGTGATGAGCTTCGAATCCGCGTCTGGGGGCAGTTGAGGTTTCAAGCAGACGTCCGGGTGGATAGATCGGGCAATGTCTATCTGCCTCAGGTTGGTTCGGTTCACGTTGCGTCAATCCGATTTGCGGAGCTCGAAGCGCACTTGCGAAACGCGATCGGTCGCGTGTTTCACAATTTCGATTTGAACGTCGACCTCGGAAAGATTCGCTCGATTCAGATTTATTTAGCTGGAAGAGCTCGCGTACCAGGTCTTTATACTGTCAGCTCCCTCACCAATATCGTTGACGCACTTTTTGCCGGTGGTGGACCGGCACTAGAGGGTTCTCTTCGGGGAATCCAACTTCGACGCGGCACAGAGACTATTGCGCACTTTGATTTGTATGATCTGCTGGTCAGTGGGTTCAATGCGCAGGATGCCAAGCTGCAGTCTGGCGACGTAATCTTCATTCCGCCAGTTGGCGCTCAGGTTGCGATTTCGGGGAGCGTAAAAAGCCCTGGAATCTATGAGATCCTTCCGGGAGAGACGTTATATGCCGCCATCGCGAACGCAGGAGGCGTATCTTCGGTTGCTTCTTCGGCGCGAGTTTCGATTGAACGCATCGAGGCACATAATCAGCGTCACGCAATGGAAGTCGCGTACGATCCCGACGGCTTGAAGACTCCCATGATAGACGGTGACATCGTTCGTATCTTTCCGATTGTCCCTAAGTACACGAGAACGATTGCTCTTCGCGGCAACATTGCAAGCCCAGGTCGTTTTGCATGGCATCCAGGAATGCATATTAGTGAACTCATTCCTGATAAGGAGTCTTTAGTTACTCGAAACTATTGGTGGCGGAGATCTCAACTGGGGCTACCTGCTCCAGAATTCGAGGAGTCTGCCGCATTTCGGGAACTCAAGCAGCCGGAAGAGAAAGACTCAATCACTCTAGAGCCTCCTCTCGCGCAGAGCTCGGTAAACTCGCAGCAGGATCTTGCTTCCTCGACCGAGAAATTCTCAGGTACCTCCTCGTTGGGAGCTCAGCAGGTCCCCGTGAACAGGGCAGCGCAATCCCCTCAACGAACCGAAATTCGGCTTATTGCTCCAGATATCAACTGGGATTATGCGGCGGTGGAGCGAATAGATCCAGATACGTTGAAGACAACCATTATCCCGTTCGACCTGGGAAAACTTGTACTGCAGCACGATAGCTCTCAGGATCTCGAATTGAAGAGCGGTGACATTATCACGATCTTCTCGGAAACGGATGTACATGTTCCACGTGCGGAACAGACTAAGCTTGTTACATTAGAGGGTGAATTTGCTCATTCGGGCGTCTATACTGTTCAGCCAAATGAAACGCTCCGCGAACTAGTCGAGCGAGCGGGAGGCCTGAGCCCAAAAGCTTACCTCTATGGCTCGGAGTTCACGCGTCAGTCGGTCCGCGTTGCACAGCAGGTTCGGATGGATGAATACATCCAAGCACTCGAAACTCGCATACAGAGAGCGAACCTCTCGTTGGCGGCATCGTCAGCAAGTACGACCCAAGATCTCGCCGCCGGAGCAGCTGCCCAAAACAGCCAGAGAGACCTTGTCAACTCTTTACGTCAGGTTCGCGCAACCGGCCGAATCGTTTTGACACTCAAGCCCGACAGCCTAGGAACGAGTGATCTCCCGGAAATGACCTTGGAGAATGGGGATCGCTTCGTGATCCCACCCGTGCCTGACGTCATCACTGTGATTGGCGCAGTATACAACCAGAACTCCTTTTTGTACGTACCGGGCCGAACCGGCGGAGCCTATTTGCTTCAGGCGGGAGGGCCTAACAGAGATGCGGACCGGCGCCACGAGTTCGTAATTCGGGCAAACGGTGACGTATTAAGCAAAGATGCCGGGAATTCTGTTTGGCACAATGGATTTGAACATTTACGTCTCAACCCCGGTGATACAGTCGTGGTTCCAGAGAAAACCTTCAAGCCCTCCGCTTTGCGAGGTGTGATCGATTGGTCTCAAGTCTTCTCTCAATTTGCCCTCGGCGCTGCGGCCATTAACGTCATCAAATAAAACCCGCGAGGCAGCTTTCTCGATTGTGAACGGGAAAAGAACCACAGTTTCAGAGAATCAGCAGAACACATGGCAACAGAAGTATTGCATTCCGATCTAAAACAGAATTCAGGGGCAGCTCCCTCTGAAACTCTCGTCGACGAAGCTAACTCTCAGCGCGACGAGTTATCTCTATTCGATGTTCTGTTGATACTCGTAGAACGAAGGCGCACTATCACCTGGATTATTGGCTCTTGCGTGGTTATGGCGGTGACCGTATCTCTCATTCAGCCTAAAAAATTCACTGCGATCGTCACATTGTTACCTCCGCAGCAGAGTTCTTCCATTTCTGGTAGCCTCGGTTCGCAACTCAGCTCATTGGGCGGCGCCGCAGCGCTCGCGAGCGGCAGTTTAGGCCTCAAGAACCCAAATGAAATGTTCGTAGCGATGCTCAAGAGCCGCACGGTCGAAGATGCGATGGTGACGCGTTTTGGCCTTGTACGCGAGTACCATGCGCGCTACCTCTCGGACGCGCGTAAAGCCTTTGAGAAGGACGTAACTGTCGATGGAAGCGGCAAGGATGGTCTCATTCATATTTCAGTCGAAGCACGGGATCCCCAAACGGCTGCTGATTTAGCCAATGGCTATGTAGACCAATTTCGAGTGTTATCTCAGCATCTGGCGATTACTGAAGCAGCTCAGAGAAGGCTCTTCTTCGAACGTCAGCTGGAGCAGACAAAAGACAACTTAGCCAAAGCCGAAGAAGCTCTCAAGGAGATGGAACAGAGGACAGGGTTGATCCAACTTGACGGTCAGACCCGTGCGCTTATTGAATCGGCAGCTTCCGTCCGTGCTCAGATCGCCGCTAAGGAGGTCCAAATTCAGAGCATGGAAACATATGCCACTGGCGAGAACCCTCAACTCGTGCAAGCCCAGAGAGAACTGAGTAGCCTGAGAGCCCAGCTAGGCAAGCTGGGTGGTTCAGAGGACAGTTCCAGTGGAGGGCTGATCGTTCCCAAGGGCAGGGTGCCTGCCGCGGGACTCGAGTATGTCCGCAGATTCAGAGAAGTGAAGTATCAGGAAACTATCTTTGAAATACTGGCTCGGCAATTCGAGATGGCGAAGCTCGATGAAGCCAAGCAGGGCGCGTTGATTCAGGTAGTGGACGCGGCAATTCCCCCGGACAAGCGATCTTCCCCCAAACGTGCGGTCATTGTATTCTGTGCGACGGTGATGGGAGCCTTATTCGCTTTTCTCTTTGTCCTCATGCAAGCCGGCTTCGAACGTATGAAGGCAAAGCCCCATTCGCAAGAGAAATTCGCAATCCTAAAACGCGCGTTCGATCGGAATAGAAGCGCGGCACGAATGCAAGCTGAATGAGCAACTCGGGTACTCAACACCGTATTCCTGGAGTAGGGAAGATGTTCACATGTCAGTAGAAGGAGCCAACAACACTCCCACTGCTTGCACCGCGACTGATCTTAGCAGTGTCAGATATCTGACACGCGGGTCTCTGCTCGCCCGCAATACAGTTTGGAATCTTCTTGGACAGACAATTCCCATGGGGGTGGGGCTCATTGCAATCCCGCGTCTCATTCACTCAATTGGCACAGACCGTTTTGGCGTCCTTACGATTGCGTGGATGGTTGTCGGCTACTTCAGCTTTTTCGATCTGGGGCTCGGCCGTGCGATGACGAATCTAGTCGCGCAGAAATTGGCGACAGGTAATGATGAGGAGCTCCCTCAGATCATCTGGACTGCGAATTTGCTGATGGTCATATTTGGAATCTTGGGAGGCTTGTTACTTATAGGGTTGTCTCCCTTGATCGTGACAGGCGTGCTAAGGACGCCGCTGGCGCTAATCGACGAAACGAGAAAATCTCTCGTATTGCTGGGGTTCTCTTTGCCTTTCGTGATCAGCACGGCTGGCTTCCGCGGCGTGCTGGAAGCGCGCCAGAGATTTGATCTTATAAACGTAGTACGCCTCCCTATGGGTACGGCTACATTCGCCGCTCCGCTCCTCGTTCTCCCTTGGTCACACCAGCTTCCTGCGGTGGTTGGAATCCTAGTGTTTGCCCGAATTGTATTCTGGGCCGTTTACGCGTTTCTGGCACTGAAGGGCATGTCGCTCCTGCCACGTCGACGCGACATCGACAGACGTCTCCTACCTATGCTTTTTAGTTTCGGAGCTTGGATGACGGTGTCCAACATCATTTCGCCGCTTATGGCTTACCTTGATCGCTTTCTCGTAGCTGCGCTATTATCGCTCACCGCCGTCGCATACTATGCGACACCCTTCGAAGCTGTAACGAAGCTGCTGATTCTTCCAACTGCTATGGTTGGTGTGCTCTTTCCTGCGTTTTCCAGTGCCTTGGTGGCAGATCCACAGCGCGCGGGCAAATTGTTCGATCGTGCGGTGAAGATTGTCGTCCTCACTCTTCTCCCCTTAACACTCATTGTTATCATTTTTGCGCAGGATGGTCTCAACATCTGGCTTGGCCGGGCTTTCGCGATTCATAGCTCGCGCGTTCTTCAGTGGCTGGCGATCGGAGTATTAGCGAATGGCCTGGCTACATTGCCGTTTGCATTTGTACAAGGCGCTGGACGCGCTGACATAACTGGCAAGCTTCACCTGATTGAGTTGCCTTTTTACCTGGTTGCTGTTCTGCTGCTCACAAAGTATTTTGGCATAGAAGGTACGGCAATCGCGTGGACACTGCGAGTGATCGTTGATTGTGCTCTCCTTTTTGGGGCCGTGGAGCGATTGTTGCACAGGTTGCCAGCTGTGAAAGCTGTTTCGATCTGTATCGGAACCGCGGGAGTATCCTTTGCCGTGAGCATGATAAATATGACGTTGCCACTGAAGTTGGCTGTCATAGTTGCCGAATTGTCCTTCACCATTATGCTTGCCCGGTACTTGCTCTTTCCAGACAGCACCGGAGATTTCGAGTCAGCGACCTAGGTAATGATGAACAACAAGCTAACTTGCGTCGCTTATTACCTGGGTCAGTTTCATCCGATACCAGAGAACGACGTTTTCTGGGGTGAAGGATTCACGGAGTGGCACAACGTAGCTAGTGCCCGCGCTCTGTTTCCTGGGCACAACCAGCCAAGGATACCGGGACGATTCGGCTTCTATGATCTCCGTTGTACTGAAACCCTCTCAGCACAAATCGACTACGCCCATCAGATCGGCATCGATGGTTTCTGTTTTTGGCACTATTGGTTCGCCGGCAAGCGCCTCCTCCATCGACCGCTCGATGAGATGCTTCGACTTCGTAGGTCCGACTTTCGTTTTCTTCTGGGTTGGGCAAATGAGTCATGGTCCGGAATCTGGCATGGAGCTGCCAATAGTATATTCGTCGAGCAGTCCTATAATCGAGACGAGCTCGCTCAACACGCCGACCTGATCTCCATGTACATCGAAAGCGGTCAGTATATTGAGGTCGGGGGCCGCTTTCCGCTTGTGATTTACAAGCCACGGCAGATCCCCAATCCCGTAGAATACCTTGGTCAATTGAAGGAGCATGTATTCCGGCGCACAGGAGCTTCATTATACCTGATCGGCAATTGGTCTCCTGGCCGTAACTTCGAATTCTCTGATCCCGCTATATATGGCCTAGATGCAGCAGTCGTAACTCCGATCGCGGCGTATTTTCGCAGTCCACTCATCTCTGTTATGTACCGCTATTTATGGAGGGAATTGGGTAAAATCGGATTAGGCCCAGAGATTCGCAGATATGAAAGCGTCATTTCAACTTTGCAGCGCGGAATGCTCTCAATCGATGGCGTTTCGCACGCTACAGTCGTAACTGGTTGGGATAACACTCCCCGATCCGGCCGTCGCGGCCTAGTACTCTCTGGCTACGATGAGGGGACTTTCAGAACTGCTGCAACAGCTGCTCTGCAACTCGAGTCGAAGAACCAAACGCCAATCTTGTTCGTGAAATCCTGGAATGAGTGGGCAGAAGGAAATACAATCGAGCCGCTCTTTCGAGAGCGCTGGTCAGCGGGATCGACTCTAAAAGAGATACTCTGCTATGACTAGTAAGGTCTTCACTGTTCGGCTCTCGTTTGCAGCCACGGCGGTTCTGATCTCGCTCGCATTGTGTTTTCGACCGATTTCGAGCATCACTTCGTCCAACGATACTGGCAGGTACGTCAAAAACCAGTCGCAAGCGTGCGCTTTGCCATTGGCGGGAGGTTCATGGGTAACTCACGACAGCACGGTGGTGCTGAATCCTTCTTTGATTGCAGATCCCACGGCGAGTCTCTCGCTTCGCATCTTCGATTGGATTATGCATCCGGCGTGTTTGGGAGGGGAACCTCGCGTGTTCCTTTTTATAGCTGCATTGCCGTTGCCTTTAAGCTTGCTAGTGTTTGCCGGATGGAATCGCGAAGCGACTGTGCTAATTGCGTGCGGATTACTCGGCAGCAGCGTGGGGTTCGAGTTTATGACAAATGCGCTCAGACAAGGAGTTGCCCTTGCGTTTCTCTTGGCTGGTTTTGCATCTGAGAAACGCTTTATTAGATTCGTTGCCATCGCGCTCGCCATCCTGATTCACGATTCGAGCTGGTTCTTCGCTCCATTGGTTGTGGTGCTTGCCTATCGAAAAGGCGCTCTGACGAAGAAGACCCTTTTGCTCTGCTCGGTCCCGCTGTTGGTGATAGTGCTCCTTCTCATCTCCTCAGGATTGTTCTCTACGTCAAGCGAAATGTATTTGGCCTTGATGACTTACACCGAAGCCTATTCTGAAGCACCTTCGGTCCTCTTTCTCCTGTTTATGCTTTGTCCCCTCTTTTTTATTTTCCTGATCCGAAAGCTCGAGCGGCCTAGAGAGTTGTCGATGGAGGAGCCGACCGCATTCTGGTATTCGACAAGCTTACTGGTTCTAAGCATGATCCTATTCCCGTACATAACCTACAGATTCGCCATGGAGGCGGTCGCCATACAGGCTTTTATGGCCACTAGGGCGCCAAATGTATCTGTTCGGGCTGGGATTACGATCGCGGCGGGACTTATCATCAATTTCGTTGTCTACGCCTTTTTTTCTAAAAGCGTGATCTCTTTGTTTTATGCATAAACTTGTCTCGATTGTGATTCCAACGTTCGATCGAAAGGACCTCACTGATCGTGCCGTCGAGTCGGTCAGGCCCTCCCGGCCGGAGCTATTCGAAATCATCGTTGTCGATGATTGCGGATCCACGCCGTACGTTCATCACGCAACTGAGAACCTGGGTGGAGTACGAGTTCGCATCTTTAGGTTGAACTCCAACCAAGGGCCGGGACTGGCTCGCAAATTAGGCGTCGAACAATCAGAGAGTGCTATCGTGGCCTTCCTTGATTCGGACGACGTCTTCGAGACCGGATGGCCGGACGCGTTGCAGACCGAGGTTCTAGGCCTGGACCAAGAGCTTCGCAGCAGTTTGTTCATAACCGGCAGAGCGCGAGGAGCATCGGCTGTGCATCGATTCTGTTCAACATTACTCGGTGCCCTGCCCGAGGTTTTCGCAGCATTCTGCACTCGTCTACTCATCATCGCATTCAACCCTTTTTACACGCCCTCGACAGCGATGTCGAAGGAACTTTGTTCGTTTTGGACGCAGGGCCGATACTGCGAGGACTATTTCACGAACGCGATGGCAATCCTCAAGGCGAAGAGAATATCAGTCCTTCGAGATTATGCTTGTACCATCTCCCGTGCGCCGGGTTCCATGGGAGGCCTCTCCGAATCCGAGCGAAAAATGTGGAGCGGAGAATATCAGATCCGAAAGTCTATGATGCGAAATCCTGGGATCTCTCTGGTGTATAGAGCGCTTGTCCCGTTGGGGATGGCTTATGCTCTCGCTCGAAACACCCTCAAGTCCTCGCTGAAGGTGCTTAACAACAATTCGCCCAATTTGAGACCCGATACGGACTCCAGATCTCATAAGAAAATCACGCGCGCCCCCCGAATCGCGATCCTAGGGACTCGGGGGATTCCTGCCCGTTATGGAGGCTTCGAGACCTTTGCAGAGAAATTAGGTCTTGGACTATGCGATCTCGGCTTTGATGTAACTGTCTTTTGCGAGCTCGACGGGACTAACGGCCAAAGAATGTACGGGGGCGTAGAGCTGAGGTACGTCTCGGCGCCAAATTTTGGCCCCCTCAAAACTGTGCTTTATGACGTCCACTGCCTTTGGATAGCCCGCAGGGGATTCGATGTCGTATACATGTTGGGATATGGAGCAGCTCCATTCTGCATCCTTCCACAATTGTTCGGTACCGAGGTGTGGATCAATCCTGACGGTCTGGAGTGGGCGCGTAGTAAGTGGGGAAGAATTGCGAAGCTTCATTTCAGACTCATGGAATGGGCGTCCGTTCGGATCGCGGACCGACTTATCGCCGATGCCCAAGCAATCAAATCTAGTCTTGTAGCTCGTCATGGTGAACTCAAGTCGTGCTCTGTAATTCCGTATGGATGCGAAATTATTAGCGCGCCGCCGCCGACCGATCTCCTATCGAAGTGGAACCTTGCATCAGACACCTACTACCTGATTGTCTGCAGGCTTGAGCCAGAGAATCATGTTTTCGAGATGCTTCAGGCTTTCCAGTCTTCGCGAAGTGAACGCAAATTGATCGTGGTTGGCAATCATGAGAGCGGCACAGAGTATGTGATGAAACTTGGTTCCATACATGATCAGAGGATCCAAATGATTGGAACAGTTTACGAACAAACCGAGCTAACCTGCCTTCGCTATCATGCTTTTGCCTATCTGCACGGACATAGCGTTGGAGGGACAAATCCATCGCTTCTGGAGGCCATGGGATGCGGGAACTTCATCCTAGCGCATGACAATGAATTTAACCAGGAGACGCTAAGAGAGGCTGGAACATTTTTTGCGGATTGCAAGGATCTGAAGGCGGCCATCGATCGCGTGGATGCCAATCCACGTAGAAGAGAGGCGTTCAGAGAAGCGGCTCGATCGAGAGCTCGGGAGAATTATTCTTGGTCGCAAATCATTACAGCGTATGCTGAATTAATGCGGAGCTGAGATTCGCGCGAAGCGGCTCACTCGCGTGCGATCACCAGGGATATAAGCGTTAAAGATCAGTTACATCGCTACGAAGTATTGAACCAGAAAGAACTTGGATCTGGCTGGATCCATCCAACCGCACATCGACTTCAAAACTGCTCATAGTTGCGGGCCGGTTTACAGACTAGCGGACATTACTAAAGAGATGCTCTGACGACTTCTGGCCGGAAACTGAGTGCTTGAAGAATGGTAGAGTTACTATACTTCCCGATGTCAAAGGTTCTTATATAACCTCCCCATTCGTGGACAGCGCCGCATCGCCTCCTCCATAGGAGGTTTCACTCGCTAGTCCCGATTTGGTCTAACGAGGTTGGAGGTTTCATTGAGTAGCAACCGGCTGGTATCTCCCATCTTTGCGTCATCAGCGATCGAGACTTCAGAGCAGGAGAGTGCCAGCCTGATGGCCCTTCGCTTCAACGGTGAGCCGGGCGATCCGGTTAGTGCTTGGTCTAGCTCTAAATTCAAGCAACTGTTTGATATTTTCTGTGTGGTTCTATCGTCCCCTCTGATTCTCCCCCTGTGCATCTGCATCGCGTTCGCAGTTCGCTTGACCTCTCGCGGGCCCGCGCTCTTCAAGCAGAGCCGATCTGGATTGCATGGAGCGAAGTTCACGATTTTCAAGTTTCGCACTATGGAACATGAGGTTGCACATAAGGCAGAAGCAAATTTGAACCGAGGCTTTACGTCTATTGGACCTTTTCTGCGGCGTTGGAAATTGGACGAACTTCCTCAATTGCTGAATGTTCTACTCGGCGACATGAGCTTGGTCGGGCCTCGGCCGAAGCTTGCGGAGCATCAACTCGGCACACTTCGATGCCGTCCGGGAATTACAGGTGCTGCCACGCTTATATTCGCCAACGAAGAGGCAGTGCTAAAGAGGGTTCCCGAAGAGGAACTCCCGGAGTTTTTCCGAACTACAGTGCTGCCCGCCAAGCTTCGCCTTGATCGTGAGTATATGGGGCAGGCCACTTGGGTCTCTGACCTGGATCTGGTCTTCCGAACGTTGGCTCGGCGTTGGGATCGCGATGAGATCTCTCGTCTGCTTGGGCTTCCATATGCCCCTTCCGAAACGCTTCCGAGCACTGTATGCCGCATTGACTTCGAATCCGCTATGGAAGAGAGTTCTGCCGGAGACTAGCTTTTGTTGGGATGAAATGGCTGAGAGGTGATCCCCTTGCTACTTCCTGCGACAGCGCAACGGATCAGGCATGCGCAGAATGCGCTGACGAAAAAGATTCTTGATCCCAAATCTCAAGTAGAACAGATTGCGATCGCGCTCCTTTACAAGTATCTCGGAAGGCTGGACGCAAGCAGTCAGCTTTCCACACGTATAAAAGATTGGTCCGCTGGTTCCTATGCTCTGACATCCTGGGCGGAGCTAATGAAAAAACCTCTGAGTGATGAAGACAGAGTTCAGGCTTACTACGCGAACTTGAAGGCTCTAGCTGAGAGCGCAGGAGTTCCGCCGGTTATCAGAAGCATCTTCCGGAATGCTCAACTGGAAGTTGCTGATTGCGGGAGTTTAGCGAGATTCCTTGAAGCCATCGAAGAGTTGAAAGATGACGATCCTGACCAGCTCGACCAGGTCACAGAACATCTATTTACGCTGATCGGATCACACCGTCAGGCTGGGACATTGCAAACTCCCGATTGGGTTCGGCAATTTGTGGTGTCAGTTGTCAATCCTCAGCACGGCGAATACATTCTGGATCCTGCGTGCGGAACGGCCGGATTTCTCATCTCTGCGTATAAACACATATTGCAAACTGCTAGCACACGAACTAGCGGTGTTCCGGCCCAGTTTTGGGGGTACGACGATTCCCCAGAGCTGATAGGCCTGTCGCGGCTACGCATGCTTTTGCAGGGACTTGAGAATCCACAACTCTTCGAGCACGACGCTCTTGCTGCGGGCAAACATTGGGGCCAATGCTTCGATGTTATCTTTGCAAACCCTTCTTTCATGCCCCCTCGCGGTGAGAATGGATTCAATTTCAGATTTCCAGTTGCGACCCGGCGGCCAGACTTGCTGTTTCTTCAATACATTGTTAGTCATTTGAAACCGAACGGCAGGGCCGGCATTATCATTCCGGAAGGCATTCTATTTCAGACGCGGAATGCTTATCAGTCCGTACGCAGATTACTTATCAATAACGGCCTCGTGGCGGTCGTTTCCCTTCCTGCGGGATGTTTCAAACCGTATTCTAAAGCAAGAACATCAATCCTGTTCTTCGACAAGCATCTAGCCCGTTCAACTGAGACGATCCTCTTCTTCCCAACTCAGGATAATGAAATCTCGTACCTACCTCAGGCTAGAGTACCGGAAGTATGCAGCGAGCTCGCGGAGATTCATGTTGAGATTATGCGGCACCTCAATGCAATCCGGAGCGGTTCACCGGTCGAAACCGGATACGCCGGACGTGGTAAGCCCGTTCGTAAAGCGGAAATATGTTCAGACGACGAATTCAATCTGAATCATCGCAAGTATTTCAATGTGAGCCTCTTGCCCGTTCCTTATCCCCAGATGCGCATCGAGGAGATAGTGGAATTTCTCAACTTCCGGAGACAGCCAATCCGCCGAGTGGATCGAAGGCCTGGCCCGCATCCGTACTACGGAGCGAATGGGGCTGTCGATCATGTAGATAGATACATTTTCGATGAACCACTAGTATTGGTTGGCGAAGATGGAGGAAGATGGGGTGCTGGAGAGTCGACGTCCTATTGTGTCTCTGGTAAATGCTGGGTCAATAATCACGCTCATATCCTTAAACCGCGGCGCAACCTAGTTCTCGATCGCTATCTGGTGGAACTGCTCAATCAGATGGATTTAATGCCTTATGTCGCGGGGCCTACCGTGTTTAAACTCAATCAGGAAAGGTTCAAGAAAATCCGAATCCCGCTGCCATCAATCGAAAGGCAGAGAGAAATCGTCAAAGCAATCGAGGGGTATGAAGAAGCAATCGCACAAGTCCGGCAATCGATGTCAAAGATTGAACAGGAGCTTCGCCAGTTTCGCCAGCGCACCTGGGGGCTTGGGAGGTCTTCTACCCCGGACGAGCCGATCGTGTCTTCCCAAGAGTTGATGGCCCGCTCCTGCGTCAAGCTCAAGTCCTAGATGAACAAATACTCATGACCGATCTTTCAATTGATCGGAGTGTTACTAGCTGCTGACATGAGAGACTATTTTGGGGCTGCGATCAAGCTTCAGCGCAGTGGAACCTCGGTCACTGTACATTTTATGCGGATTTGTAGAGCCCAATTTATTGCCATCGTTTCCGGCTTTGTTTTTGCCGTCGGCGTTGGCTGTGTTGCGGCCTTACTAGCGGGTCGTCTCCTGATCGCTGATCATCCCGAATACTCGGATGTAATCGTCGTACTGTTCGGAGGAATTGATGATCTGCGCGAACAGCATGCACTAGCTTTGCTGCGCAAGGGGTATGCGAAAGAACTCATCCTGGACGTGCCGGATTGGACCCTCTACGGACGAAAACAACCTGAGGAGGCAGCAAAGTTCCTTCGGAAAGTTGCTCCTGACCACGCCGGTCATGTTCACGTTTGCATCTTCTCTTCAGACTCTACTCGAGGCGAACTGGCTGAGATTGGGGATTGTATGAACAGGATAGCGCCAAATGCCCATTCGGGCGTAGTTGTCACTTCGAATTATCACACAGGACGAGCGCTCAGAATCGTACGACGAGCCTTGCCAGGCTATCGTTGGTCCGCCTCAGCTGCCCCCGATCCGCAATTCGACATTCATTGGTGGCGCCGCAAGGAGTACTGCAAGACACTCACGACTGAATGGCAAAAACTCTGGTGGTGGATAGTCATCGAGCAGTGGAGACCCATTAACAGGTAGGGACCGCTTCGCCAGAGTTGGAGGGCTGAGTTGTCGCTGATTTCGAGCATCCTCTATACAGCCTTGAAGGGAACTAGCAGATTACGCAGGTTCTCTGGCAGTCATGGTAAGTT
>Ga0068852_100001660_pt1 | contig 15178 bp, 10 predicted proteins | sample KBSCornC22_FD_66594 | JGI IMG/M metagenome (GOLD analysis project Ga0068852, IMG submission 66594) | Corn rhizosphere microbial communities from Kellogg Biological Station, Michigan, USA - KBS Corn C2-2 | ecosystem: Host-associated > Plants > Roots > Rhizosphere > Soil ... | reverse complement strand
GACGCCGGATACCCAGGTGCGCGTGGCTTGCGCGTGGGCGCTCGCGGCGAACAAGGTATACAGCAGCACGACCGCGACGAAGTGGCGGATCAGAGAAATGGATTTCATGGAATTACCCCCGTGGACTAGCGTATTGGCTACACCGCGACGCGCGCGGACCCTTTCCTACGCGTAAAGCGCATAAAGGCGATCAAAACTATTGGGGACCGCCTCTCAAGAGCGGACCGGGCGTCCCCCCGACCGGTTCCGGCGCCGATTGTAGTCCTCGGCGATCGGTCCAGCGTGAGGGAATTGCGCAGCCCTGACGGCCTATTTGACCGGCTTGACCATACGCAGGATTTCGACGCCGTAGCCCTTGCTCTCGTAGAGGGAACGCGCGCGGGCGTTGCCTTCGAACACGGCCAGGGTGACGTGGCGGCAATGATGGTCGTGGGCGAAGCGCTCGCTGTAGGCGAGCAGGGCGCTGCCGACGCCCTTGCCCTCGTGCTTCGGCGCGGTAACGAGGTCGGAAATGTGGCAGTTCTGCGCGCCGGTGAAGAAGTCGGTCATCAGTTGCAGGTGCAGGAAGCCGACGAGCGTGCCGTCGTCGTCCTCGGCCACGAACAGGTGCGAACCGGCCGGCTGCTCGCGCAGGTGGCGCGCTATGTCGCGGCGTATCCCTTCGGCGGTCTCGCCGCGGCGGCGCCAGCGCGGCAGTTCGAAATCCACGAAACGCTCGACCAGACCCAGGATGAAGTCATCGTCGCCTGCGTCGGCCAGACGAATGTGGATGCCCGATTCTTGGTCCATGGTCGCGGTGTCGTCGTGAGTGAGGGGCCGGGTTGATAGTGCCGCGGCACGACCGCGACGATCGCAAATTAGCGGAAGGCCGGGGCAGTGCGCCAGCCCCGGCTTTCAGTGCCTGCGTCGGTGCGGCCCGCCTCAGCCGAACAGCGCGTCCGGCATGGCCATGAGGCTTTCCGCGCCGGCGCGGATCGCCGCGATATGGCCACGCGTGCGCGGCAGCAGACGCGAATAGTAGAAGCGCGCGGTCAGTCGCTTGGCCTGCTTGAACTCGGCGTTGTGGCTGGTCGAGGCATCGGCCGCGGCGACGCTGCGCGCCCAGAAATACGCCAGCGCGATATAGCCGGCATAGAACAGGTAGTCGACCGCGGCAGAGCCCAGCTCTTCCGCATCGCTCATCGCTTTCTTGCCGATCTCCTGCGTCAGCCCGATCCACTCCTGGGTCAGCTCGGCCAGCGGCTTGATGAACTCGATCAGTTCCGCGTTGGCCTGCTGCGCATGGCAGAACGTGCTGATCTCCTCGACGAAATGGCGCAGACCCGCACCCTGCAGCTGCATGATCTTGCGGCCGAGCAGATCCAGCGCCTGGATCTGCGTCGTACCTTCGTAGATCGTCGTGATGCGCGCGTCGCGCATGAACTGTTCCATGCCCCATTCGGCGATGTAGCCGTGGCCGCCGAAGATCTGCATCGCGCAGTACGTGGTTTCCTGCGCGGTCTCGGTCAGTAGCGCCTTGACGATCGGCGTGATGAAACCGAGCAGTTCATCGGCCCGCTGGCGCTCGGCCGCGTCTTCGGCGCGCTCGATGATGTCGACCAGCGTCGCCGCGTAATAGCCGAGCACGCGGCCGCCTTCGGCGAACGCCTTCTGGGTCAACAGCATGCGGCGGATGTCCGGATGCACGATCAGCGGATCGGCCGGCTTGTCCGGACGCTTCGGTCCGCTCAGCGAGCGCATCTGCAGACGGTCGCGCGCGTAGGCCAGCGAGTTCTGGTACGCACGCTCGGTCAGGGCGAGGCCCTGGTAACCGACGGCGATGCGCGCGGTGTTCATCATGGTGAACATCGCATTCAAGCCCTTGTTGGCCTGGCCGATCAGGTAACCCTCGGCACCGTCGAAATTCATCACGCAGGTCGACGAGGCCTTGATGCCCATCTTGTGCTCGATGGAGCCGCAGGCCAGCGCATTGCGCTCGCCGACCGTGCCGTCGCGCGCGACCTTGAACTTGGGCACGATGAAGAGCGAGATGCCCTTGGTTCCCGGCGGCGCGTCGGGCAGGCGGGCCAGCACGAGGTGCACGATGTTGTCGGTGAAATCGTGCTCGCCGGCCGTGATGAAAATCTTCGTGCCGCTGACGCGGTAGGTGCCGTCGGCGGCGGGTTCGGCCTTGGTCTTGAGCAGGCCTAGATCAGTGCCGCAATGCGGCTCGGTCAGGCACATGGTGCCGGTCCAGCGGCCCGAGACGATGGGCTTGAGGAACACCTCGCGCTGCCATTCCTCGCCGTGATGCTTGAGTGCCTCGGAGGCGCCGTGCGAGAGCAGCGGATAGTTGCCCCACGACAGGTTGGCCGAGTCGATCATTTCCTTGACGACGGCGCCGATCGCCTCGGGCATGTGTTGGCCGCCGTACTGCTCCGGCGCGTTCAGCGCGGCCCAGCCGCCGTCACAGAACTGCGCATAGGCTTCCTTGAAGCCCTTCGGCGTGGTCACGACGCCACCGGCGAAATGGCAGCCTTCCTGATCGCCGCTCTGATTGAGCGGCGCAAGCACCTGTTCGGTGAAGCGCGCCGCTTCGTCGAGCACGGCGTCGCAGACGTCCCGCGTCGCCGCGTCGCCGCCCGGCAGGCGGGCGAACAGGGCTTCGGCCCCGAGCACGTCGAACAGGGCAAAGCGCATATCGGTCAGCGGCGCGGCGTACTTGCTCATGATTCAGCCTTTGATATCAACGGTAGGTGTTGGGCCGGCCCGGCACCGGCGAGAGCCGGCTGGACTGACTCAGGGGGAATTTCTTCGAGGGCTCGCTGGTCTGGACGCCGCCGCGCAGCAGATAGCCGACGCTGCCGCTGCGCGCTGCCTCGGCGAGCCGGTCGGCGGCCTCGCGACTCGGCGCGAGCGTGGCTTCGAACACATCGGCGGCTTCGCCCGGGATTTCCAGATTCGGCCGCAGGAACAGCGCGCCGGCATTGCTGCCCTCGATCTCGAGGCCCGCTTCGAACGTGTCGAAGCGCATCGGCACGGTGCTGAAATTGTGGATGCGCAGCTCCAGCAACCAGCGTCCGTCGGCCTGCACGGCCAACTGCTGGATGCTGATCGTCGGCGGATTGATGCGACGGACCGGTTTGCCGCCGCCACAGGCGGCGAGCAGGGAAAGGGTGGCGAGAACGAGCGCGATGCGAACCAGGAACGACGGCTTCATGGGTGGCCTCAAACGATTGTTTGAATGTTAGCGTGGGGCTGGCGGCGAGAGCAAAGGGCGATGCCGCCAGGGCAGCTAGTTTGGCCGATCTCGCCGGACAGTGGCGTGGCAGTAGCTATTGCCGCGGACATCGGAGCGCGGCAAGTATTCAGGCTGAGAACGCTCGCCTGCGACGACCGCATTGCGGAGGTGCACCTGACCGTCTCGGGTAGTGACGTAATGGGGGATGGCGCACGTGCTGCAGCGTTGCGCGGAAAAGGAGCGTCGCTGAATTCGGCGGTCCTGAGCGGCCGGGCTCGCAGCCGGGACAAGATGGCAAGCGTGTCTCCGTGATCGGCAGCCTCGAACCATCCAGATGGCCAATGGATTGATGATCCATTGGCGAGATGCTCGCGCAGTGGCGATTCAGGCCGCCTTGAGCATCAGCGGCGGCTGCGTCGTACTGGTGCTCTGACGAAAGTACGAATGGCATACGGGTGCTTGGTCTCCAGCGTCGCCCAGATCGGCCAACTTCGTCCGCCGCCGATAGGCCATGCCGTAGGGACCCAGCACGCCGCTGATGTTTCGCACGAGAGCGCGGCTCCGCGCTCGTGAGTCGACGCCCGGTATCAGATAGCGATACCGGATCAGGCAACCGCGATAGACCGCCGCACAACTATTTGTGTACGCGCCGCAGGCCGCAGCAGTCTCAGCCGCCACATCGGTCAATCGCGAGTGCTGTCGGTATGAGTCGTAGGCGTGCGTCGCTCATTTCGGTCGGAGAGAAACCTTGTGGCGCGGGTTCACGTACCGCCGCCGGACCCACGAGTTCCACAATGTCGCATCGAGTTCGCCTGCAGTGCAGGCACGCCGTCGTGCGACTGAAATCTCGAGATGGCTCGTGTATCGGCGCCAGCGTCGACCCCGGCCCGAGCCCTCACGTGCGCCGCTACTCGCAGGGCGTGAGACACCGCCGATGGATACTTCTGCCGCGCGTTTCTGCGACTCCCGCACGGCAACCCGACCCATCGCGCACGCACCAGCGAAACGAAAACCTCTTCTCGAAACACGCTTTACCCCACTCCCCAATTTCTCTAACCCGAAACCAGAAAAGGCTTCGCTCATGAAGTAACTCGATGCGGTGTCTCTGCCTCGTCGCCGCGGACACGATGCCGCTCCTCGCCAGCCACCGTTTCGCCCGATCTCGCGCCTATGGCGCACGCAGCTCTGCCACAGCGCTGACCGCTTTGATCATTAGATTCCCGTTCCGCACCCTCGCTCAACAACACACGAGATGACGACAACCATGCTCAATTCCTTCCGATATTCACGCACGTTACTGCGTCCGGTTTTCGCCGTGATGATTCCGCTGCTGTCCGTCGCTCCGATCGCCGGCGCGACCGAACCGACCGGATCGATGTCCGTGCCCCGTTCCGACCACGCGGCGGCGAAACTCCCCGACGGCCGCGTGCTCGTCGCGGGCGGCTACTCGACCGGCGGCCCCAGCACCACGAGCGTTGAAATCTACGATCCGGCCACTGGTGCCTTCGCTCCGGCCTCGCCGCTCGTTGTGTCGCGCAGTCCAGCAGGCGTCGCGACGCTCGCCGACGGCCGCATCCTCGTGGTTGGCGGCGTTCGCCAGACGGGATCGGGCGGCGAGTTCCTGGGCAGCGCCGAAATCTATGACCCGGCCAGCGCGAGCTGGAGCATGACGGCGGGTTCGCTGACCGGCCCCGAGTCATCGGCTCATCTGATTACCGTCACCTTGCCTGACGGCAATGTGCTCGTCGTGAGCTCCTCGTATTCCCAGGTGTTCAATCCGGCCTCCGGCATGTTCAGCCAGGCCATCGCCCTGAACCCGTCGCGCAGCGCGGCGTCCGCGGCATTGCTGCCGAATGGCCGCGTGCTGCTGGCCGGCGGCCAGAGCGGCAATATGAGTCTCGCGAGCGCGTCTATCTGGGATCCGGCCACGAACACCTGGAGCGCCACGGGCTCGATGGCGACGGCGCGAACGGCGGCCACAGCGACGCCTCTGGCCGACGGCCGCGTCCTCATTGTCGGCGGCTACAACGAAAACCCCGGCCGGCTGGGCAGCGCCGAAGTGTTCGATCCCGCGACGCAGACCTTCTCGACGACGGGCGCCCTCGCGACGCCGCGCTCGGGTCATACCGCCGTGGCGTTGGCCGACGGCAGCGTGCTCGTCGGCGGCGGTTACGCCAATTCCTCGGTCACCAGCAGCCTGGAGCGCTATGACGTCGCGTCGGGCACCTGGTACGGCGTGGGCTCGCTGGCTGCGGCGCGCACGCGCTTCTTCTCCGCGACATTATTGAACAATGGAAATGTTCTCTTCGCCGGTGGCCCGGGCCCGCTCGCCACGGCTGAGCTCTACGGTCCCACCACGGGCAACCTGCCGCCGGTCGCGAACTTCTCGCACACCACGTCGAACCTCACCGCGACGTTCACCGACACGTCGAGCGACGCGGATGGCACGGTCGCATCGCGCCTCTGGAACTTCGGCGACGGCACGACCTCGACGGCGACGAATCCGACGAAGACCTATCTCGCCAACGGCACCTACAGCGTCATGCTGACCGTCACGGACAACGCCGGTACGGCAAACTCCGTCTCGAAGGCCGTCACTGTCGCTGCACCGAACGTCGCGCCGACTGCGAACTTCAGTTCCATGACGAACGGACTCACGGCGACATTCACCGACAGCTCGAGTGACAGCGACGGCAGCATCGTGTCGCGCGCATGGAATTTCGGCGACGGCACAACGTCGACGATGACGAATCCGAGCAAGACCTACGCCGCGGCGGGTACTTACACGGTGTCGCTGACGGTCACGGACAACGGCGGCGCGACGAACACGAAAACGGCATCGGTCACGGCCGTTGCGCCTGCCTGCAGCGGCACGGTGCTGTGCAACGGCATCGCGGTGAACAATCTGTCGGCCGCCGCCGGTGGAGCGACCGCGACGTACACGCTCGTCGTTCCGGCGGGCGCATCGAACCTCAAGTTCGTCACGTCGGGCGGCACGGGTGACGCAGATCTCTACGTCAAGTTCGGCTCGGCGCCGACGACCTCGAGCTACGACTGCCGTCCCTACGTCGGTGGTAATGCGGAAACGTGCACCATCGCGACCGCGCAGGCCGGCACGTACTACGTCGTGCTGCGCGCGTACTCGGCGTTCTCCGGCGTCTCGCTGACCGGCAGCTACTCGACCGGCAGCGGCTCGAACATCGTGCCGACCGCCAACTTCTCGTTCACGACCAGCGGATTGACCGCGACGTTCACCGACACCTCGACGGACGTCGACGGCACCATCGCATCACGCAACTGGAACTTCGGTGACGGCACCACCTCGACGGCGACAAACCCGAGCAAGACCTTCGCGACGCCGGGCACGTATACCGTGTCGCTGACCGTGACCGACAACGGCGGCGCGATCCAGACGAAGTCCCTGCCGGTGGAAGTTTTCTCCGGTGGATGCGGCGGCGTGATCCTGTGCAACGGGATTGCGGTCACCGGACTTTCGGCCGGCACGGGCCTGCAGACGCAGACCTATCGCCTCGTGGTGCCCGCTGGTGCGACGAATCTCAAGTTCGTCACCGCCGGCGGCACGGGCGACGCGGACCTCTTCGTCAAGTTCGGCTCCGCACCGACGACCTCGAGCTACGACTGCCGCCCCTACATGGGTGGTAACGCGGAGACCTGCACGATCACGAACGTCCAGCCGGGTACGTACTTCGTGATGCTGCGCGCGTTCTCGACGTTCTCCGGCGTTTCGCTGACCGGCAGCTACACCGCGCCGTAACGTCCTCGGACAGTGATCAATGGCGTCCGCACCTGGGCGCCGTCGAAAACCGATCGCGGGGCCCGGTTCATCTGCCTTCGCTGGCAGATGAGCCGGGCTCCGTTTTCAACCTAGCCGCCCCGGATAGCGATGCGTCCCGTCCGCGACGATGCCAGCCCGGAATATTCGCAGCCACCGCAACTGTGCCGGCCCATGCCACCGACTTGACCCATCCGTTAGCATGGGCGGATGAAACCCGAAGCTCTTGAAGTCCTGCATCGCGTATTCGGCTACGCGAGTTTCCGCGGCGAGCAGGCCGCCATCGTCGAACATCTCGAAAACGGCAACGATTGCCTCGTGCTGATGCCGACCGGCGGCGGCAAGTCGCTGTGCTACCAGGTTCCGGCGCTGCTGCGCGAAGGCACGGCGATCGTGGTGTCGCCGCTGATCGCGCTGATGCAGGACCAGGTCGATGCGTTGACCCAGCTCGGCGTCGCGGCGGCGTTCCTGAATTCCTCGCTGTCGCCGCAGGCGCAGCGCGAGGTCGAGCAGCGTCTGCTGCGGCGTGAACTCAAGCTGCTGTATGTCGCGCCCGAGCGCCTGCTCGGCGAGCGCACGCTGGAGTTGCTGGAACGCGTGCCGGTGTCGCTGTTCGCGATCGACGAAGCGCACTGCGTCTCGCAGTGGGGACACGACTTCCGTCCCGAATACCGCGGCCTGAACCTGCTGCACGAGCGCTTCCCGCGCATTCCGCGCATCGCACTGACCGCGACGGCCGATGCGCCGACGCGCACCGAGATCGTCGAGCGCCTCGGCCTCGACGGCGCGCGCCAGTTCGTTGCGAGTTTCGACCGTCCCAACATCCGCTACCAGGTCGTGCAGAAGGACAACGCACGGCGCCAGCTCAAGGCGTTTCTCGAGGCGCACCGCGACGAGTCCGGCATCGTCTACTGCCTGTCGCGCAAGAAGGTCGACGAAACCGCGGCGGCCCTGGTCGAGGACGGCTTCGACGCGATGGCCTATCACGCCGGCATGGAACAGGCGACACGCGCGGCCAATCAGCAGCGCTTCCTGCGCGACGAAGGCGTCGTCATGGTCGCGACGATTGCCTTCGGCATGGGCATCGACAAGCCCGACGTGCGCTACGTCGCGCATCTGGACCTGCCCAAGAGCATGGAAGGCTATTACCAGGAAACCGGACGCGCCGGCCGCGACGGCCTGCCGGCCGAAGCGTGGCTGTGCTACGGACTCGGCGACGTGGTCACGATGAGCCAGATGATCGCGCAGTCCGAATCCGGCCAGGAGCGCAAGCGCGTGGAGCGCGCGAAGCTCGAGGCGCTGCTCGGCTACGCGGAGTCGACCGGCTGCCGGCGGCGCCTGCTGCTCGGCTATTTCGGCGAAGCGGCATCGGGAAATTGTGGTAATTGCGATAACTGTATCGATCCGCCGCGCAGCTGGGATGCGAGCGAAGTCGCGCAGAAGGCGCTGTCGGCGGTCTATCGCACTGGCCAGCGATTCGGTGTCGGCCATCTCGTCAGCGTGCTGCGTGGCGAGGACAGCGAGAAGCTGCGCAGCTGGAACCATCACACGTTGAGCGTGTACGGCGTCGGCCAGGATCTCGACGCGCGCCAGTGGAGCGGCGTGTTCCGCCACCTCGTCGCGGCCGGACACCTGGCCGCCGATCACGAAGGCTACGGCACCTTGCACCTGACCGAATCCAGCCGCGGCGTACTCAAGGGCGAAACCCGCGTGCTGATGCGCTTCGAGGCTGCACAGGCCGAGCGCCGTGCCGCGCGCAAATCCGGCAAGTCCGGCGCCAAGGCCGGCCGTGCAAGCAACACGCTGCAGATCGGCGAGGACGAGCGTCCGCTATGGGATGCGCTGCGTGCGGTACGCGCACGGCTCGCGAAAGAACAGAACGTGCCGGCCTACGTGATCTTCCACGACGCAACCCTGCTCGACATGCTGCGCGAGCACCCGGTGTCGATGCGCGAGCTGGCCCAGGTCAGCGGCGTGGGCACGACGAAGCTCGAAAAATATGGCGAGGCGTTTCTCGCCGTGCTGACGAGCGAGTGACGCCGAGCCCACCGGCGCGAGGCGTGAGAACGGAGCGACCGCTGAGCGTGAGCTGCTGCCGTGGCACTTCGTTCACTCAGTTCTTGCCATTGCCTTTCCATCGCCGCAGCACGACATGCGTCGGCCAGAACACCAGCAGCGGCAGTCCGATGAACAGCAGCGCAAGCCAGGCCCAGCCCGGCATCCAGGTCTGCGCAGCGGCGTCGCCGAAACCGTAGACGTAGTTGATATTGACCGGCACGTTCGGATGCGCCGGATCGGGCGGCGGTCCAGGCAGGAACAGCCGGCACACGGCCATGAGCACCCAGGCGAGCACGGTCCAGTAGACGAACGCGCGCTTGTCGTATCCGAGCCGCGCGACGAGGAACACGAGGACGAACGGCAGCCACGCATGGAACGAGGACAGCCCGCGCGCAAACAGTGGAATGCCTGGGTCGAACATGTACGCCGTCATGCCGAGCAGCGGCACGCCGAGCCAGCTGGACAGGAAATCCACGCACCAGACGAACTGCGGCACGATCAGACCCACCGCGGGCATCGACGCGAGCAGCGGCGATTCGGTCCACACCGCGACGAGGGTGAAGAACATCGCGACGTCGCAGAAATACAGGAAATTCGTCGGACCGTAGGTGATCCAGTAGAACGGCACCATCACCGCCATGAAGGCCGTGAAGGCCAGTTTGAGCGCAAGCGGAATTCGCCGCGGCAAAAGGGCGAAATCAATTTTCGACATGAGAACTCCCCAGAGTCCCGGCATTCTAGCTTCTGGCGGGGTGTCGAGACCTTGAACCGATGGCCGGTTTAAGTTGCTGGAAGGGTTCTCTGTACGCCTGTGGGTAGGAGCATCCAACAGAAAGCGCCTCACCGCGCGCCTGCCTCAATCAATGCGCTGTGCCGGTCTCGTCGGCGCTACCCAGGCGACTCCGTAGGCGTGACGCAGCAGAGGGCTCGAAATCTTTGCCGTAATAGTGAGTTTGCCGCCGATGATCTTCTTTTCGACGTCGGCGCGGGAAATCTCGCTATCGACGATGTAGTCGATGTCCTTGGTGAAGCTGCCGACGAAGAACACCGCGTCCGATGGGCTAAGTCGGTAATCCCGGGGGAATCGGAACTGGATTTCCATTTCCTTGACCCGGTTCACCGGCACGTTGCCGTCGAATGCGTTGTAGGTTCTGCCCGCATGCTTGAGATCCTGGGCGCTGGTGATGTCATCGCTGTAGACGACTGCTAAGTAGGGGCCGCGAAACGACACAAAATAGTCAATCCAGTCATCGGCCGCCGGCGGCGGACTGAGCTTGACGTTGGCGGTTATCCCGACGGATGTGGTTTTTTCATGCTCGATCGTGAATTCGAACGGGCGTGAAGAACCGTTGATTTCGAAGCATAGTTCCATCGGCGGCCAGTTCGTGCCTTCTGGCGGTTCCGGAATGAAATCGTTCCAGCGGGTCAGCTTCAGCGGCTTATTGTACGGCTTGGTGAACCTGATCCTACGCTCGATCGAATGTTGCCAGCAGAAGTCGTTACCTTCCCGCTCGAGTTCGTACAAGTGACTGGTTCTTTCCGCGACGAATTCTGTGATTTCCTGGGAAAGGGTGAGTTGGTGTTCGGATACGGCTCCGAGCTTTAAGTTGTGGATCGCTGCGATGGCTTTTTTCAGGAATTCCGCTGTCTGGAGGTCTGTGCGATCGAACTGCAGCGAAGTGCCGTAATTGTTCAAAAACCCGTCGGCCCGCACTTTTGACTCGCGCAATAGGAGGAGCGGCTTGCCCTCTCCGAACGCGAACGCGAGCTCGTGGCTCACGGCGGCTGACATCGCGCTCTCTTCTGAGCCCGCCAACTCCGTCCGTGGCGTCGCGATCACGATGACTACGTCCGATTCCTTGATCATCTCGAGCGCCTGTTGGGGTGGTGTTTTCACGTAGCCGGTTGACACGTTCGTACAGCTGACGTCCAGACCTTCGGCGATTGCGCGAAAATACTCGTTCACCGGCTGGTCCTCTTCGGCGAAAGAGCAGGAGAAAAACGCCGTTAGCTGTGCTGATTTCATGTCTGTCCGCTGGCTGAGTTTGATTGGATGGGCGGGTGTACGCGCTCGTGGCGGAGGACAGACCCTTGATCCGAACTTGTCGCGCCTCAGGAGACTGGCGCGAGCGCGGTAAATCTCTCACAGGCATGAGGAAGTGGTGGCGTCCGACACTTCAGGGGCAGCTACGCCATGTCGCAGCTTCTGCGACAGCCGCGCCGTATAGCCCCGAGCCCCAGCCACGGCCCGGAAGCTCCGATGTCCACCGATCTCGCCCGCCTCATCGCCGACAAGCTGCCGGCGCCGCCGGATCCGGCGCGCCTGCTCGCGCGCCTCGCGCAGCGCTACGCCGACCGCATCACCGGCCAGTTCACCGTGCCGGCGCGGCCGGCGCGCTATGCGGAGCTGCCGGCGGACTTGTCGCCGCAGCTGCGTGAAGCGTTGCGGCTGCGCGGCATCTCGCAGCTCTACAGCCATCAGGCCGAAGCCTGGAACGCCGTGCAGCGCGGCTTGCACACGGTCGTCGTCACGCCGACGGCGTCGGGCAAGTCCCTGTGCTACACCTTGCCGGTCGTCGATGCGGCGATCCGCTCGCGCGCGAAGGCGCTGTACCTGTTCCCGACCAAGGCGCTCGCGCAGGACCAGGTCGCCGAACTGCTCGAACTCAACCGCGCGGGCAATCTCGGCGTGCGTGCCTACACCTTCGACGGCGATACGCCCGGCGATGCGCGCCAGGCGATCCGTCTGCACGGCGACATCGTCGTCAGCAATCCCGACATGCTGCACCAGGGCATGCTGCCGCATCACACCAAGTGGGCGCAGTTCTTCGAGAACCTGCGCTACGTCGTCATCGACGAGATCCACAGCTACCGCGGCGTGTTCGGCTCGCACCTGGCCAACGTGCTGCGCCGGCTCGCGCGCATCTGTGCGTTCTACGGCGTCGAGCCGACCTTCATCCTCTGCTCGGCGACCATCGGCAATCCGCAGGAACATGCCGAGAACCTCGTCGGCCGGCCCGTGCACGCGATCACCGACAGCGGCGCGCCGAGCGGCGAGAAGCATGTGCTGCTGTGGAATCCGCCGGTCGTGAATCCGGACCTGGGCCTGCGCGCGTCGGCGCGCTCGCAGGTCACGCGCATCGCGCGCGCGGCGATCCGCGCGAAACTCAAGGCGCTGGTTTTCGCGCCGTCGCGCCTGATGGTCGAGGTGCTGACCAAGTACCTCAAGGACGTGTTCGACCACGATCCGCGCAAGCCCGCGCGCATCCACGCGTATCGCGGCGGCTATCTGCCGACCGAGCGCCGCCGCACCGAGCAGCTCATGCGCGCGGGACAGATCGACGGTCTGGTCAGCACCTCGGCGCTCGAGCTCGGTGTCGACATCGGCGCGCTCGATGTCGTGCTGCTGCAGGGCTATCCGGGCTCGATCGCGGCGACGTGGCAGCGTTTCGGCCGCGCCGGCCGGCGTCAGCAGGGCTCGATCGGCGTGCTCGTCGCGTCGAGCCAGCCGCTGGACCAGTACATCGTGCGCCACCCGGAATTCTTTCGCGCCGCGCCGCCCGAGCAGGCGCGCATTGCGCCGGACCAGCCGCTGATCCTGCTCGATCACATCCGCTGCGCCGCGTTCGAGCTGGCCTTCGTCGATGGCGACAGCTTCGGCCCGGTGCCGCCTGAAGCGTATCTGCAGGTGCTGGCCGAATCCGACGTCGTGCATCGCGAGGGTTCGCGCTGGGAGTGGATTGCCGATGCGTACCCGGCCAACGCGGTGAATCTGCGCTCGGTCGCCGACGGCAATTTCGTCGTCGTCGACCGCAGCGACGGACGCCAGTCCATCATTGCCGAAGTGGATTATTCCAGCGCCGCACTGACCTTGTACGAAGGCGCGATCCACATGGTGCAGTCGGTGCCCTATCAGGTCGAAAAGCTCGACTGGGACGGGCGCAAGGCCTACGTGACACGCACGCATGTGGACTATTACACCGACGCGATCGACTACACGCGACTCAAGGTGCTCGAGCGTTTCGACGGCATCCGGGCCGGCCAGGGCAACGCGTATCTCGGCGAGGTGCATGTCGTGCGCCGCGTCGCCGGCTACAAGAAAATCCGCTACTACACGCACGAGAACATCGGCTACGGACCGGTTACGCTGCCGGACCAGGAACTGCACACGACCGCGCTCTGGTGGCAGCTGCCGCAGGAGGCGCTCGACGAGGCCTTCGCATCGCGCCAGGACGCGCTCGACGGGTTCCTCGGCGCGGCGACCGCGCTCCACACGGTCGCGAGCGTGCGCGTCATGGCCGAATCGCGCGATCTCATGAAATCGGTCGGTAGCGGCGATGCGAGCGCCTTCGTCGAACGCGATCAGCGCGGCCGTGGCCAGTGGCGCGTCGCTGACGATGCGGCGGCCGGCGATACGGAGCGTTTCACGCCGACCGTCTATCTCTACGACAACTACCCCGGCGGCGTCGGCCTGAGCGATCCGCTGTTCCGCGTGCAGGCGGAACTCGTGCGCGAGGCGCGCGAACTCATCGCCGCCTGCGCCTGCCGCGCCGGCTGTCCGGCCTGCGTCGGGCCGGTGCTCGCCGTCGACGAAGACGCCGCCGCGACACCGAAGGCGCAGGCGGCGCGCGTACTCGCGCTGCTGCACGCCGCATGAGCGCGCTGATCGACAAACTGCGGCGGCTGCGTAACCAGGCCGGTGTGCAGGCCGCGCCGCCGGTTCCGGCGATGCCGGTTCCTGTCAGCGACGCACTCGCACGCATCGGTGACGAACGGCAGCGCCTGCGCCGCCTGCTCGACCTGCGTCCGAGCGGCAAGCCGTCGCCGCGCATGCCGGCGCGCGCAACGCTGCCCTTGCGTGGCGAGGAAATCGCGCCTGGCCTGTATGCGCTCGAGCAGCGCTACGGCGCCGAGTCTTTGTCGCCGCTGCTGCCGCCACGCTGGCCCGATTGCACGCCGCTGGCGCGTGCGCGATTCCTCTGCTTCGACACGGAGACCACGGGGCTTGCCGGTGGCAGCGGCACGCGCGCCTTCATGATCGGCGCGGCCGACTGGATTGGCGACGAGCTGCGCGTGCGCCAGCTGTATCTGACGGCCATGTCGGGTGAGGGCGCGATGCTCGCGGCATTCGCGCGCTGGCTGCGGCCGGATACGGTGCTCGTCAGCTACAACGGCCGCAGCTATGACGCGCCGCTGCTCGCGGTGCGCTACCGCCTGCAGCGCCTGGTCAATCCACTGCGCGACTGCGCGCATGTGGATCTGCTGCATCCCGTGCGGCGGATCTACCGCGGACGCTGGGAGAACTGCCGCCTCGCGACGATCGAGCGCAATGTGCTGCGCATCGTGCGCGAGGACGATCTGCCCGGCTCGGAAGCCCCGGCTGCCTGGCGCGCGTTCCTGCGCGATGGCCGCAGCACCGACCTGATGCGCGTGCTCGAACACAATCGCCAGGACGTGGTGACGCTCGCGCGCCTGCTCGAACACATGGATCAGAACGCAACGCCGTCAGCGTGGCTCACGTCGGCGTGAGCCTGCGCGGGCAGGCCGGATTTGCTGGCGAGCGAGGCGTGGTTCGCGTAGCGGTGGGCGCGTGTCCGACCGCAAGCATCAGTCAAAAAAAAACCCCGGATGAGGTTCGCGGGAGGTGGCGAGCGTCCATGCACTGCACCGCGATCTCATCCGGGTCGTCGAAACGTCAGGAATATGCTCATCTTCCTGGCGTGGCCGCGGGTTGATCCGCAACGCCTGTTTCCGGCGCGGCCAGTCCGGTCAGATGATGCGGCACTGCAGGCCGCAGAGCTGGTCCTCATGCAAAGCATCGGCGACGTAGCGCCAGGCCGTGGTCGGGTCCAGGTCGCCGTGGTACAGCCCGGAATCGATCTCGATCTCGAACGTGGGCCATTCGTCGCGTCGCGTCTGGACCTGGCGTACCCGATAACGTCCCTGGGGCATGGCTTCGAACAGGATGTTCAGCAGTGTCTCGCGCGCAATCTCGGGATCCTGGTTGATCGCGACGGAACGCATGCTGGTCCAGTTCAAGCTCATGATCGCTTCCCGCAGCAGCGATGAAGTGACTTGCAATCTACCAACATCAGCGCGCGCTACAG
>Ga0068852_100001656_pt1 | contig 15187 bp, 18 predicted proteins | sample KBSCornC22_FD_66594 | JGI IMG/M metagenome (GOLD analysis project Ga0068852, IMG submission 66594) | Corn rhizosphere microbial communities from Kellogg Biological Station, Michigan, USA - KBS Corn C2-2 | ecosystem: Host-associated > Plants > Roots > Rhizosphere > Soil ... | reverse complement strand
GGTTCCTTGGCGGCGACGTAGTAGTCCTCGCGGTAGACGAACCAGACCATGTCGGCGTCCTGCTCGATCGAGCCGGATTCGCGCAGGTCCGACAGCTGCGGGCGCTTGTCCTCGCGCTGTTCGACCGCGCGGGAGAGCTGCGACAGGGCGATCACCGGGACCGACAGTTCCTTGGCGAGGGTTTTCAGGCCGCGGGAGATTTCCGAGATTTCGTTGACGCGGTTGTCGTTGGCGCGGCCGGTGCCCTGGAGCAGCTGGAGATAGTCAACCACGACGAGGCCGAGGCCGTGGCGGCGCTTGAGGCGGCGCGCCCGGGCGCGCAGGCCGGCGATGGTGAGGGCGGGCGTGTCGTCGATGAACAGCGGCAGTTCGGCGAGGCGCTGGCTGGCGAAGGACAGGGCCTGGAAATCGTCGCGGCTGATCTTGCCCATGCGCAGGGCTTCGGAACTGATGCCGGACTGTTCGGCAAGGATACGGGTGGCGAGCTGGTCCGCGCTCATTTCGAGGCTGAAGAAGGCGGTGGCCGCGCCGACCGATTTCTCGTCCGGGATGCCGTCGGCCCGGTCTCGCCGGAGGCGGTCGGCCGCGTTGAAGGCGATGTTGGTGGCGAGCGAGGTCTTGCCCATGCCGGGGCGGCCGGCGAGGATGATAAGGTCGGAATCGTGGAGGCCGCCGACCTTCTCGTTGATCGAGGTGAGCCCGGTGGTCTTGCCCGAGACATGGCCGCCCGAGAGCAGGGCCTGCTCGATCATGCCGAGCGCGGTCTTGGTGGCGGAGGCGAAGTCCTTGGCCTCCGAATTGGTCGAGGCGCCATCGGCCACGGCATAGAGCGCGGCTTCGGCCTGTTCGATCTGCTGGAGCGGTTCGACCGTTTCCGAAGTGTCGAGCGCGGATTCGACGAGGTTGCGGCCGACGCTGACCAGTTCGCGCAGGAGGGCGAGATCGTAGATCTGCTCAGCCAGTTCGCGCGGGGCGAGGAGACCCTGGCCGTCGGCAGTGAGCCGGGCAAGGTAGGTGACGCCGCCGAGCGCCTTCAGGCCTTCGTCGGCCTCGAAGTAGGGTTTGAGGGTGACCGGGGTGACGATCGCCTTGCGGTCAAGCAGCTGGAGCACGCGTTCGTAGATGCGGGCATGGCACGGCTCGAAGAAATGCGCCGGTTTCAGCGGGGTGTTCAGCTCCTCGATCACCCGGTTGTCGATCAGCGCGGCGCCGAGGAAGGCTGCTTCGGCCTCGATGTTCGAGGGAAGCTGGCGGGCCTGCGGGGCCTGGCCGACATGGGGCGCATCGAGCGCGGGGATAAGGAGATCTTCGGACATGGAGGCGGTGTCATGCGCCCGGCGCGAAGGGCTGGCAAGGTGGCGCACGGCGGGCCGAGGGGGCCGGGGCTGTGGATTACGGGGATGCTTTCAGTGCATGGACCGGATCAGGCTGGCGCCTGATCCTTGCGCGGGCCGGTGCCGCATGCCCTTGGCGGATGCCAAGGGCGCACCCAATTGCAGCACTCTGGACTTCCCATGCCGCAAGTGCGAAAGCTTTCGGCTCCATGGCGGACCCGCGCATCTCGCATATCGAACTGGACGAGGCGACGATCCTGTGGCGCAGCGCCGATATCGAGCAGGAGCGGCGGGTCGCGATCTTCGACCTGATCGAGGAAAACCGCTTCAAGCCGCTGCGCGCCTTCGCCGCCGGGCACGAGGGGCCGTATCGGCTCAGGCTGTCGGTGCCGGACGGGCGCTTGCAGTTCGACGTGGCCGAGCCTGGCGGGGTGCTGGTGGAGACGCAGATCCTCGGGCTCGGGCGGTTCCGCCGGCCGATCCGCGACTACATGGCGATCTGCGATTCCTATTACCAGGCGATCCGCAAGGCGAGCGCGGCCGAGATCGAGACGATCGACATGGCCCGGCGCGGCATTCACAACCATGCCGCCGAGCTGCTGCTGGAGCGGCTTGAGGGCAAGATCGAGACCGACGTTGCCACGGCGCGCCGGTTGTTCACGCTGATTTACGTGCTCCACATCAAGAACTAGAGAGGCCGCGGGGCGCATCTCCGGCGGGACGGACGGACACAATGGCAAGACGATCGGGGCGGGCCGGGTGGCGGCTGCGCATTGCGGCGCTGGTGTTGCTGGCGGCCTTGCTGGCGGCGGGGGCAGGGTGGTGGCACCTGCGCGGGTGGACGCCCTCGCGATCGACCTTTCCGCACCAGGGCGCGGAAGTGAGCGCGGCCGACGGGACGGTCAATTGGACGGCGCTGAAGACGGTGGGGGCGGAATTTGCCTATCTCGACGCGTCGGCCAGCGCCTTTGCCCGCGATCCCGCCTTCGTGAAGAACCTGGAGGATGCGCGGGCGGCGCGCCTGCAGGTGGGCGCGGTTCACCTCTACGATCCGTGCCAGCCGGCCGAGCGGCAGGCGGCGAACTTCGTGACCGTGGTGCCGCGCGACGCGAAGCTGCTGCCCCCGGCGGTGGACCTTGACCGGCTGGCTGACGACTGTCCGGTGCGGGTTTCCGACGCGGCGGTGGAGAGCGAGCTGATGACCTTCCTCAACCAGATCGAGACTCACACCGGCAAGGCGGCGATCCTCAAGATCTCGCGCCGGTTCGAGCGGCGGTATCACATGGCCCGGGCGATCGACCGGAACCTGTGGCTGACCGGCGAGCGGTTTGAGCCGGACTATGCCGGGCGGCCGTGGACGCTGTGGACCGCCAATACCTTCCTTTTCACCGAAGCGGGCGACCAGCCGCTGCGCTGGATGGTGGTGCAGCGCTGAGCGCGGGTGCATAAGCAGGCGATGACCACGAGCACCCGCGCCGCCCTGATCGAAGCTGCTTTCGCCGCGGCGGAGCACGCCTATGCGCCCTACTCGCAGTTCCGCGTCGGCGCGGCGCTGGGCTTTGCCGACGGATCGACCGTGAGCGGGGCCAATGTCGAGAATGCGAGCTATGGCCTGTCGCTCTGCGCCGAAACGGCGGCGGTGGCGGCGGCGATGAACGGCGGAGCGCGGGGCGGGCTGGCGGCGATCGCCGTGGTGGGTGGCCGGACCGGGCCAGACGGGGAGATGCAGCCGGGCGAAGCGCCGGTCATGCCCTGCGGGCGGTGCCGGCAGGTGCTGAGCGAGCTGGCGCTGCTGGGCGGGACGGACCCGGTGGTGTGGTGCGTTTCGGCCGAGGAGGTGCTGGAGGTGCGGCTGTCGGAACTGCTGCCCCATGCGTTCGGGCCGGGACAGCTGGGGTAGGGGCTCCCTCTCTCCTGAAGGAGAGAGGACTATGGACGGGGAGCCTCGTTGCTGAGGTGAGAGGACAATCCGGGGGTATGCTTTCCGGGTAGTCACAAAACTCGGTTAAGGTTTTTCACTTATTGCGGCGGGCGAAATGATCCGCAGCAAGACCGCCTTCATCATTGGCCCCGGCGCCGCCGCCGAGCTGCACATGCCGGGACCGGCCGAGACGCTGGAGCGCATCGCGCAGGCGCTGGACTTCAGCCGTGCCACGGCCAACCAGCTGACCCGCGACGCTGCCGCGATCCTGCGCCACGTGGGCAAGCTGGCCGAGCGCACCCGCAAGAGCGAGGAGCAGCTCTACCGCGCCGCCCAGCGCATCCACCAGGCCGCCAAGATCGGCCGGACCGTGGAAGGGCTGATCGAGCAGAACAACGACGATCCGCTGGTGGAAGCCTTCGGCAAGCTTGCGCTCGCCGTGTTCACCCTGCAATCGGAGCAGCGATCGAGCGTACGGGCGACCCCGCAGGCCCATTCGGCGCTGCCGCTGCAGACGGGCGATTACTGGCTGTTGGAACTGGGCCGGCTGATCGTTTCGGGCATGCCACGCTCGCGCCTGGAGCAGGGGCTGGCGGACATCACGATCATCTCGCTTGGCTACGACCGGGCGTTGGAACATTTTCTCCCTTTCGCCCTGACCACGGCCTATGGGATGACGCTGCAGGAGGCGCAGCGGATCATCGCGGCGCGGCTGAAGATATTCCATCCCTACGGCTCGGTCGGGCGGCTGCCGTGGCAGACCGGGGACCAGCCGGACGTGGACTGGGGTAACGAGGCGCCGTGGAACATGGCTGCGCTTTCGGCGCAGTTGAAGACGCAGGACCAGGCCATGGCCGACCGCGCGGCCATCGCGCCGATGCGGGCTGCGGTTGTGGCAACTCAACGACTTGTGTTCCTTGGCTGCGAGATCGCCCCGCAGATGCTTGACTTGCTGGTCGACTCCAGCCTGTCGCACAACCCGGACGTGATCGTGACGACGCAGGGCCTCACCGGCGCGAACCGGGCAGCGGCGCTCAGGATGCTGCGTCGAAAGACCGGGACGGAGCGCGATGACAAGTTGATCCTTGCCGAAGGTCGCTGCCTCGACGTCTTCCGCGACCTGCTGCTGGTTCTGGAAAGCTGACCGCGCCAAAGGCGGCTTTGACCCCCGGGCTGGCCCGACCCGGCGCGAAGGGCTGCTACGGCCTTGTTTCCAGCCATTCTCCAAGAGCGGCGAGGCAATCGCGAGCGAGAGCCTTGCTTCGTTCGGGGCTCCAGCCCTGCTGCTCGTCCGGCAGATCGGCATTATCCTTGAACGGCATTTCAAGCGTCAGGGCGACGCAGCCAAAGCGCTCGGCGAGTTGATTGGTGCTCATGGAAAGGTTTGCGCGGCCTGCCGGGGTGACCGGATAACCGAGCCGCGTCTGGAAATCCGGCGTCCGGCGTTCAAGGATGGCGCGGTAGCGCTGGTAAGCTACACCCTGTTCCGCGCGCCAGCCGGGGATCCCTTCGAACCCGGCGATGAACACGGCGGCAATCGCTTCGTCTCCGTGAACGTCCATGGCGAAGTCCACCCCACTTTTATCCATTGCGTTGCGGATGGCGAGGACTTCAGGCGAGCGTTCGACACTGGGAGCGTGCCATTCGCGGTTGAGGTTCACCCCGGCGGCATTGGTGCGCAGGTGGCCGCGGGCCGAGCCGTCGGGGTTGGCGTTGGGGACGAGGTGGAAGCGGCACTTCTCGCGCAGGGTCCGCGCCCAGGGATCGGCCGGGTCGGTCAGCATGGCAAGGGCGCCTTCCATCCACCATTCGGCCATGGTCTCGCCCGGGTGCTGGCGGGCGTAGAGCCAGACCTGGGTCTCGCCCTCGCCAAGCTCGAGACAGTCGATCGGCTGGCCGTCAAGGCTGGTGCCGAGGCAGCGGTGCGTGACGCCGGCGGCGCGGGCGCTGCGGGCGACGAGATCGTGGTGCCGCTCCATCGAATAGGGCGCGAAATAGGCGAACCATGCGGCATCGCCCTGCGGGACGTAGCGGATGGTAAGGGTGCCGCCGTCTACCTCGCGGTCCCAGTGGGTTTCGGCGCGGGTCCACAGCGCGCGGTCTTCCGAGACGGCGGCGCGGTAGCCGGGCCAGCCGTCGGGATAGGCGCTGGAGGCAAGGCCGGTGATGTGCAGGACCAGCTCGCGGCCGCGGGCGTTCGCGGCGCGGAAGTGGAACCACTGGAAGAATTCGGAGGCGTTGTCGCGCCGGATGGCAAGGCGCGCCTCGGCCCCGGAGACGGACAGGACCTCGATGTTGCCGGCCTCGAAGCGGGAATGGATCAGGATATCGTCGTGCATCGGGCCTGTGGATCGGGAGAGGACGGGGTCAGGGCTGGTCGGGCTTGACGAGGATGGTCTCGCCGGAATTGCCGGGGAAGCCGCGGAACAGGGCGGTGGCCATCTGTGCGGCGCCAAGATCGGTGGTGGCCAGCGGGGAGGTGGCCTTGACCACGAAGGCGGCGCGCCCTTCCCACAGGACCGCGCGCGTCGCGCGATCGCGGATCATCACCCCGAGGCGGGTCTCGGTGACTTCCGGCGGAGGGCCAGAGAGATCGATGCCAAGGCCCACCCCCACGCCCGAGCCATAGGAGCCGGTCGCCCCGCCAAGGCCGACGCTGACCGGCGAGCGGTTGCGGTCGGGCCGGTAGGTGCGGCGTTCGAGGCGGACTTCGGCGACCTGAGCGCCGGCGCCGGGCGTCTCCCGATAGCCGACGCGCTGGAGTTCTCGGGCGACGGCCCCCTGGAAGGTGCGCAGTTCGAGCGAGCCCGGGTCCATTCCGGGCGCGGCTTCGACCGAGACGGTGCCGCGCAGCATGGCTGTATCGGGGAGGTGAAAGCGGGTGACCTCGACCGGGCCGGTTGGCGCGACGCAGCCGGACAGCGGCAGGGCCGCGAGGGCGACTGCGAGCAGCGGGCCTGATTTCAAGCGCATGGGCATCCTGACCTGATGACGTCCTTGGGGACCAGCTTGTTCCCGCCCGAGCCAATTTGCAAGGTTGCCTTGGGGGCAGGCGGGGATCAGCGGGCGGCGGAATCCTCGCCGGTCGCGCCGGGAAAGCGATCGAACAGGGCCGTGGCGAGGTGGGCGGCGATCGCGCTGTCGGACCACTTCTCGTTGCCGGCGCGGGTGACGGTGTCGGCCCGTCCTTCCCACAGGACCGCATTGGTCGCCCGGTCGCGGATGCGGGCTTCGAGCCGGGTGGCGATGAGCGCGCCCTTGGGCTTGGACAGGTCGACCGCGACCGCGAGGCCCATCATCGAGCCGTGGTTGGACATGCCGACCGTCGCCGCGCCGCTGACCGGCTTGCGGACCTCCTGCGGGGCGACCTCGTCATGGGTGACGCGCAGTTCGACGAGCTGGCCGGCGGCGGCTTCGGTAACGTCGGTACGATAGCCCTGGTGGGCGAGGCGGTCGATCACGGCGGCCTGGTAGGTGGCGAGTTCGCGCGGTTCGGCAGAGGGTTCGCCCGGCGCGGCGACGGCGGCAAGGGTGCCATGGCCGAGCGCTCCGGCGGCGGGGCCATCGGCGACGAAGCGGGAGACGGTGACGTGTCCTTCGACCGGGCCTTCCGCCCGGCGCGGGGAGGAGCCGGACCAGCGGTCTGCGCCCCAGCCGGGGCCATCCCAGGCGGAACCGCCCCAGCCACGGGCGAGGGCAGGGGTGGCGAGCGCCGTCAGCGCGAGGGAGAGGGCAAAAGCCATCCGGGTGCGGTTCATCTCAGCGTCCTTGGTGAGCCCCCGGGAAGGGCTAGGCCGGGGCGCCTGTCCGCCGGATGAACGCGGGAGCCGATCGCTGCAGGGTTGGATGAGGTTTAATCCCCGCCTTACCGGCGCCGTGCTAGCCCGGGGCGAAGGAAATGGAAGGATTGATTCGCGCGATGGCTGTGGTGGGGCAGAACAAGGTTCCGGTGCTGGTGACGGGCGGGGCCGGCTATATCGGCAGCCACGCGGTGCTGGCGCTGAAGGACGGCGGCTGGCCGGTGGCGGTGATCGACAACCTTTCGACCGGCTTTCGCTTCGCGATTCCCGAGGGCGTACCGCTCTACGTGGGGGACATCGCCGACGAGGCGCTGCTGGCGCGGATCTTCGCCGAGCAGGGCACCGGGGCGATCATGCATTTCGCCGGGTCCATCATCGTGCCGGAATCGGTCGAGAACCCGCTGAAATACTATCACAACAACACGGCCAAGAGCCGGGCGCTTATCGCTGCGGCCGTGGCCGGGGGTGTTGGGCACTTCATCTTCAGCTCGACCGCGGCGACCTATGGCGAGCCGGCGGTTTCGCCGGTGACCGAGGACTGCCCGCGCGAGCCGATCAATCCCTATGGCATGTCGAAGCTGATGACCGAGTTCATGCTGGCAGACACGGCGAGGGCCCATCCGCTGAACTACTGCGCGCTGCGTTACTTCAACGTGGCCGGGGCCGATCCGCAGGCGCGCTCGGGCCAGTCTACCGCTGGGGCGACTCACCTGATCAAGGTTGCGGTGGAAGCGGCGCTGGGCAAGCGGAGCCACGTGGGGGTGTTCGGGACGGATTATGACACCCCGGACGGGACCGGGGTGCGGGATTATATCCACGTCTCCGATCTTGCCGCGGCCCACGTGCTGGCGCTGGAGGCGCTGATCGCTGAGCCGGGCCGCTCGCTGACGATGAACTGCGGCTATGGGCGGGGCTTTTCGGTGCTCGAGGTGCTGGATGCGGTCGACCGGGTGACGAACATGCAGATCGAGCGGCGGATCGAAGGGCGGCGCGCGGGCGATCCGGCGAGCCTCGTCTCCGACAACCGCCGCATCCGCGCGACCCTGCCGTGGGAGCCGAAATTTGCCGACCTCGACACGATCGTCGGCCATGCGCTGGCCTGGGAGCGGCGGCTGTCCGAGCTGCGGGGGGAGTAGCGGCGGCTAGCCCAGGTCGCGCGTGACGAAGGTGCCGTCGGGCTGGCAGTGGCAGCGGCCCTGGCGTGCGGCAAGCTTGGCGAGGGTGTCCCAGCGGTCCATCCGGTCAGTCCCGAAGCAGAAGCTGAGCAGCACAGTCGGCTCGGCCGTGCGGCCGGCGGCGGTGGAATGGTAGAACCGGTCCCCGATGAGGAGCGCCTTGCCCGGGCGGTACTGGTAGGTGCGCAACTCCCCGCGCAGGTCGCGGTAGACGACGCCGTGTTCGCTACAGTTGCCGCTGATTGGAATCATGACGTTGAAGGCATCGTTGCGGGCATCCACCCAGTCGTGGTGGAGCAGGGGTTCATGGCAGTGGCTGCGCGTGACGAAGAAGCCCGAATAGAGCCGAAGCCGGGCCTCGTGGTCGATGTAGCGCGCGGTCTGCTCGATCACTGTACTGCGCTGGAACAGGTCTTCGAAATAGCTGTACGCCGCGCGGTTGCCCTGCGAGATCCAGCGGATGTCGCTGTTCCAGCCATCGGGGCAGGATACGTCGAAGTGGTGGTCGCCGATGGTGACCGGACCGCTTTGCGCCTTGATCGCCCGCAGTTCCGCTACAAGGGGAAGAAGCGATTCGGCAAAGGTGACCGACACGTCGAGTTCCAGCACGTTGGGCGCGAGGAATTCGGGGTTGATGAATTCCTTCTGGGTGCGTTCGATGGCCATTGCCTCGCCTTCGTGCGGGCTCCGCGCGTGGGGCGCAAGTGTTTTGGTTTTGAAGCCCCGTTCACGGCCAGCCGCGCTTGACTTTGCGGGAGGCGGCCCTTAGGGGCGCCACTTCCAGTTTTCGGCGGCCATTCGCCGCATGAGGTTTGCCATGAAGATTCGCAACAGCCTGAAGTCGCTCAAGGACCGCCACCGGGACAACCGCGTGATCCGCCGCCGTGGCCGGACCTATGTGATCAACAAGACCAACCGCCGCTTCAAGGCGCGCCAGGGCTGAAGCCCGGCAGCGGCCGGGGGTTGCCTTCGGCGCGGTGAGATTCCGGCCCGCCTCCGCAAGGGGTGCGGGCCGATCTTGTTCTGGCGAAAGGCGCTCAGCCCATGTCCACCCTCGCAAGCCTTCGCCCGGTCGAGGCCGTGGTGTTCGACGTGGGCCGGGTCCTGTTCGAGTGGGATCTGAGGCATCTCTATGCGCCGCTGATCGCCGATCCGGCCGAGCTGGACTGGTTCCTTGCGCATGTGGTGACCGAGGAGTGGCACTTCCAGCACGACCAGGGGCGCGGCACGGCCGAGATGGTGGCCGAGCGGCAGGCGGAATTTCCCGGCCATGCCGACCTGATCGCGGTGTGGGCGAGCCGCTTCAACCAATCGATCCCCGGCCCGGTGCCGGGTAGCTTCGCGCTGGTCGAGGCGCTGCACGCGGCCGGGTTGCCACTTTATGCGATCACCAACTTCGGCGCGGAGTTCTGGGCCGGGTTCCGGCCCCACCAGCCGATCTTCGACCGCTTTCGCAATATCGTCGTCTCTGGCGAGGAGAAGATCGCCAAGCCCGATCCGCGGATCTACCGCATCGCCGAGCAGAGGTTCGGCCATGCGCCTGACGCCATGCTGTTCGTGGACGACAACCCGGCGAACATTGCCGCGGTGGAGGCCTGCGGCTGGCAGGGGCACCTGTTCAGCGGCGCGGCCGGACTGGAGGCGGACCTCAGGCGGCGTGGGCTGATCTGAGGTTCGGGCTCTTTCGCCGGCCGGCGGCGCGGGCCATGCTGGCGGGATGAACCGCCGATTCGCCCTTGCCGCCCTGCCGCTCGCCCTCGTTGCCCTGACCGGCGCGACCCGGCCCGCGGCCCGTTCCGCCGCCCGTCCCGCCGCCCGTCCCATGGCCGCCGCGCCGCTTGGCGATACGGTGCGGGTGGCGATCAGGACCGAGCTGGGCACGATCGTCTGCGATCTGGACCATGCCCATGCACCGAAGACGGTCGAGAACTTCGTGCGCTATGTCGATGGGCGGCGGCTGGACGGGATGACCTTCTACCGGGCGATGCACCTGGCCTGGGGCGACCAGCCGAACGGGCTGGTCCAGGCAGGGCTGAGGGGCGATCCGCGCAAGGTGCTGAAGCCGGTCGAGCACGAGCCGACCAGCTTGACCGGGCTTTCGCACAAGGCCGGCACGCTTTCGATGGCGCGGTTCGCGCCGGGGACGGCGACTTCCGATTTCTCCATTCTGCTCTCCGACATGCCCGGGCTCGACGCGACCCCTTCGGCCAGCGACCCGAGCCAGCAGGCCGGGTTTGCCGTGTTCGGCAAGGTGGTGGAGGGCATGGACGTCGCCCGCAAGATCTGGGACGCGCCGCGTTCGCCCACCAAGGGCGAGGGGGTGATGAAGGGCCAGATGCTGGAGCCGCCGGTCAAGGTGCTGAGCGTGCGGCGGGTGGCCCTCGCGACGCCGGCTGCGGTCAGTCCGCCGCAACCGTGATCGGCGCCGGCGGCTGCCCGGAGAGGCGGCGGGCGTGCATCGCCTCGAGCGCGGCGGCGAAGGCGGCGGCATAGGCGGGGGTATCGAACAGGGCCGAGCTGCGCGCGGCGCGGACGCGTTCGCGCAGGGCGGCCAGCCGGTCCGGGCTGCGGGCAAGCGAGAGGGCCAGCGCGGCGTAGTCGTCGTGGGTTTCCGCGACGAGATCGGGCAGGCCGGCGGCGGTGAGCAGGCTGGCCGCGACGCGGCTGGCGAAGGACTGCCCGGCACAGGTGAGCACCGGGAGCCCGGCCAGAGCGCGTCGCTCGTCGTGGTGTGGCCATTGCAGGGCGCGGTGTCGAGCGCGAGATCGGCAAGAGCGAGGCGGGCGCGGTGGGCCGGGCCGGGAAGAGGCGGGGCAAAGACGAGGCGTTCCGGAGCAAGCCCGGCGCGGGCCGCCGCGGTGCGGAGGTTGGCGATGGCCTGCGGCAGGCCGCCCAGCAGCCAGAGCAGGCTGCCGGGCGTCTCGCGCACAATGTTCATCCAAATTTCAAATATTTCCGGATCAATCTTGTAAGGCTGGTTGAAGCAGGCGAAGACGAAGCCTGTTGGTGGCAGGCCGACCTGTTCGCGGCTGGGGAGCGGCGCGACGATGGCGCGACGGCGGTCGTTCGGCTGGTAGCTGTGGGGCAGGCGGACCACGGCCTCACTGAAACCATGGTCTGACTCGCGCGGCGCAATCACCTGATCCAGAACGATATAGTCATGGCTTGCACCGCCCATCGTGCCGGGCCAGCCGAGCCAGTTGACCTGGACCGGGGCGACCCGCGCGGCGAACAGGGCCGGGCGAGCGCCGCGGGTGTAGCCGGTCATGTCGATCGCGATGTCGAGGCGTTGGTTACGGGCGAAGTCGATGAGTGCGGCGTCGCTGGCCGCCGGGCAGAGGTGGACGCGGGCGAATGCCTGTTCGATGCGGGTCCGCAGCGGATCGGGGCGGACATTGCCCCAGAACAGGCCGACGGGCTCGACCCGCGTGCGGTCAAGGCATTCGATCGCTTCTACGGCGAGCTGCCAGAGAGCCGTGTTGCCCAGTTCGCCGGCGAGGAAGCCGACCCGCAGCGGGCCGCCGGCGCGGCGCACGGGTGGCGCGACGGTGGCGAGGGCCGACGGAGGCGCGAGGATTTCGGCCATGCGGCGCAGGGCGGCAGGATCGTCGAGCAGGGCGAGGACCACGAGCGGCGAGGGTTGCGGGGCGCCGGCGGCGAGCGATTGGCGCAGGACGGCGAGGTCTTCCCGGCGCCGGCTCCAGTCGCAGATGCGGGCGCGGTCGGCAGCGGGCTGGGCCGCAGCGAGGGCGCCGGGCGGGGCGTGAGCGAGGGCGCCCTCGGCATCGAGCGCGGCTCCGGCAAAGTCGCCGAGATCGCGGCGGACCGCGGCGCGGCCTAGGCGGGCAGCGAGCTGGCCGGGCGATAGGGCGAGGGCGCGGGTCCAGGCGGCCTCTGCCTGTTGCGGCTGTCCGAGCGCGCGCAGGGCCTCGCCCAGGTTCGCCTCGGCATCGGCCAGGCGCGGGTTGCGGGCCAGGGCCTGGGCGATCTGGCGGGCAGCCGAGGCCGGATCGCCGCGCTGGAGCGCGATCACGCCCGACAGGTGCAGGGCATCGGCGTTGCCGGGGCTGGCGGCGAGCACCGCCGCATAGCCGCGCGCCGCCTCGTCCAGCCGCCCGGCACGGTGGTGCGCGGCGGCGGCATGGAGCATGGCAGCAAGGTCGGTCGAGGTGGGGCGGGCGCTCATGCCCGGCCCATATCAGGAGCGGGGAGGCCGGGCTATTCCGGCGCCCTGGCCGGGCCGGACCAGGTGCGGACCCAGCGATCCCGCTTCACGCGGCGGATCAGCGCGCCGCAATGGGCGCAGCGCCCGAAATAGTCGTCCTCGCCTGCCTTGCGAACACGGCGGCGATCAGGTTGGTGTGGCAACAACAGACAGCGTAGGACCCCCAGTATCCGCATTCCCTTGCCCCCAGGCTCTCCGGCTGCTCAACCAAAGTTAGTGCCGGGTTTGGACCGGGCTGGCAAGCGAAGTTCAGGCGCGGACCGGCTGGCGGCGGTAGGAGAGCGCCTCGGCCACGTGGATCCGGGCGACAGTTTCGGCGCCGGCGAGATCGGCGATTGTCCGGGCGACGCGCAGGACGCGGGTGTAACCGCGGGCCGAGAGGCGCATGGCCTCGGCGGCCTGCAGGAGGAGCCGGCGCCCGGGCTCGTCCGGCTGGGCGAAGCGTTCGAGCAGGTCTCCGTCGAGCTCGGCATTGGTGCGTGCGCCGGCGCCGGCAAGGCGGGTCGTTTGCAGGGCGCGCGCGGCAGCGACGCGGGCGGCGACTTCGGCCGAGCCCTCGCTGGGTGGGGGCAGGGCAAGGTCGGCGGCACTGACCGGGTCTACGTCGACGTGAAGGTCGATCCGGTCGAGCAAAGGCCCGGAGACCTTGGCCTGGTAGTCCGCGGCGCAGCGCGGCGCGCGCGAGCAGCCAAGCGCGGGATCGCCGAGGTGGCCGCAGCGGCACGGGTTCATCGCCGCGACCAGCTGGACCCGCGCAGGGAAGGTGACGTGGGCATTGGCCCGGGCCACGGTGACCTCGCCGGTTTCAAGCGGCTGGCGCAGCGAATCGAGCACCGCACGCTGGAATTCGGGCAGTTCGTCGAGGAACAGGACCCCGAGGTGGGCGAGGCTGACCTCGCCCGGGCGAACCTTGAGCCCCCCACCGGTGAGCGCGGCCATCGAGGCCGAGTGGTGCGGGCTGCGGAACGGGCGGGCGCGGCTGATCCGGCCGTCCTCCAGAGTGCCGGCGACCGAGGCGACCATCGACACTTCCAGCGCCTCGGCGGGGGTGAGATCGGGGAGAATGCCGGGGAGGCAGGCGGCGAGCAGGCTCTTGCCGGCGCCGGGCGGGCCGCACATCAGCAGGTTGTGGCCGCCGGCCGCCGCGATCTCGAGCGCGCGGCGCGCGGTTTCCTGGCCCTTGACCTGGCGCAGGTCAGGCCCGCGGGCAGGCGGTTCCGCTTCGCCGGGAGCGGGCGGCGCGAGGACTGAATTGCCTTTCAGGTGGTTGAGCAGCGAGACCAGATCGGGGGCGGCGAGGATGGGAATGCCACTGGCCCAGCCTGCCTCTGCCCCTTGCGCGGCGGGGCAGATCAGGCCCCTGTCCAGCCCGCTGGCGTGAAGCGCGGCGAGGAGCACGCCGGGGCTGGCGACGATCCGGCCATCGAGCGCCAGTTCGCCGACCGCGACATAGTCTGCCAGCTGTTCGGCATCGGTTGCGCCCATCGCCGCGAGGAGGGCGAGGGCGATCGGGAGGTCGTAGTGTGATCCTTCCTTGGGCAGGTCGGCCGGGGACAGGTTGATCGTGATGCGCTTGGGGGGCAGGGCGAGTCCGAGCGAGGCGAGCGTTGCCTGGACGCGCTGGCGGCTTTCATTCACCGCCTTGTCCGGCAGGCCGACGAGATGGAAGCCGGGCAGGCCCGGTGCGATCTGGCATTGCACTTCGACGCTGCGCGCCTCAAGCCCGAGATAGGCCACCGTCTGTACCAGCGCGACCACGCGCGAAGCCCCCTGTCCGTCAAATCCCCTAAACGATTGCATGGCGCAGGCGGAGGGCACTGTCGAGGGAGCACTTAACTTTGTGGAAGGGAATCTTAACCGTTCCCTTCAGGACGGGCGCAAGGGTAGACGCTGCAGGATCGGCCGATCATGCGCCGTTTCGCTGCCTTTACCACCTTCCTCATCGCGGTCGCGGCCGTGCCGGCCTGCGCGCAGGTGAGGACGGTGGTCACCGAAGAGGTTATCGAGGAAGAGGCGGTCGTTGCCGATGCCGGGTCGGACCGCTTCGTGGCGAGCGTGGCGCCGGCCGAAGTGCCAAATGGCGTGGCGAGCTATGGCCCGTTCCGGGTGATCGACGAGCGCCATGCCGCGCTGGTCGGGGTGACCGACGAGCGCAGCCCGGCGGCCTTTGCCGCGATGGTCGCCGCCCATCCCGGTCTTGCGACGCTGGAGCTGGTCGAATGCCCCGGCACGGACGACGACCGGGCCAACCTGAAGCTGGGCCGGATGATCCACGCCCGCGGCATGGCCACTCATGTGCCGGATGGCGGCTCGGTCCGTTCGGGCGCGGTCGAGCTGTTCCTGGCCGGAGTGCGACGCTCGGCGGAGCGGGGGGCGGAGTTCGCGGTCCACGCCTGGGCCGACGAGGACGGGCGTGAACCGAAGGACTATGCGGCCGATGCGCCGGAAAACCGGGCCTATATCGACTATTACCGCGAGATGGGGATGAGCGCGATTGAGGCGCGGGCGTTCTATGACATGACCAATGCCGTGCCCAATGCTTCGGCCCGGTGGCTTAGCGCGGCGCAGATGGGGCAGTGGGTGCGGCTGGAAAATCTGGCCGCGACACCCGCCGGTAGTGGGTCACTCTGAAATCCAGCCGTCTTGACGCAGACTGGAATGCTTAACAGCAAGGTGCCATATACGAATCATGGCCGATACCCCGAAACGCCCCCGCGATCCGAACCAGCTTG
>Ga0068852_100001652_pt1 | contig 15215 bp, 12 predicted proteins | sample KBSCornC22_FD_66594 | JGI IMG/M metagenome (GOLD analysis project Ga0068852, IMG submission 66594) | Corn rhizosphere microbial communities from Kellogg Biological Station, Michigan, USA - KBS Corn C2-2 | ecosystem: Host-associated > Plants > Roots > Rhizosphere > Soil ... | reverse complement strand
GGCCGCACCGCCGAGGACGAGATCGTGATCTTCAAGTCCGTCGGCGTGGGGATCGAGGACATCGCGGTCGCGGCGCTCGCTTATCGCCTGCTCGCCTGATCACGTTTTCACGAATTGCGCGAACTTCAGCCCCTGTTCGACGTTCGCGCGATGCCGGCATCGTGCACTATCGCTACTGCCGATCGAACTTGACCGAAAGCACCAGCGAGCTTTGCGTGCGCAGCACGCCCGGCAGCGCGCCGATGCGGTCGAGCACGCGGTCGATCTCGTCCGTCGTGTCGCATTCCACGAAGGCGAGCGCGTCGAAGGCGCCGCTGATGGCGTAGGCGGCGCGCACCTGCTCGATGCCGCGCAGCCCGCCGATCACCGCCTCCCCCTTTTTCGCATCCACCGACAGCAGCACGTGCACGCGCAGCGTATGCGCCTGCATGCGCGAGCTCATGCGCACGGTGTAGCCGGCGACCACGCCGTCGCGCTCCAGGCGCTTCAGCCGCTGCACGACGGTCGTGCGCGCGACGCCCAGCTCGCGTGCGAGGGCGGCGGTGGGCAGCCTCGCGTCCGCGCGCAGCAGCGACAGCAGTTGCCGGTCGTGCGGATCGAGGCCCTTGACGGAACGGCGTGCAGCCATGTCGAAACGACCAATCTAGCCAGATATAACGTCATTCTAGGCGCTTCACTTTGACACCGCCAGCGCCTACAGTACAGGCGTGCGGATAACGCGAGCGGAGGGCACCATGGCAAGGACCCGGGTCGTACTGGCGGGGGCGGGAAAGATCGGCGAGGCGATCGTGGCGCTGCTGGAAGGCAGCGGCGATTACGAGGTCACGGTCATCGAGCAGGACGTGGAGCGCCTGGCGCCCTATCGCGAGGCGGGGCTGCGCACCCATTGCTGCGTGCTTTCCGACCAATCGCACCTGGTGCCGCTTCTGGCGCAGCACGATGCGGTCATCTCCGCATGCCCTTATTTCCTCACGCCCCTCATCGCCGGCGCCGCGCGCGAGGCGGGCGTGCACTACTTCGACCTCACCGAGGACGTGCAGAGCACGCGCATCGTGAAGAAGCTCGCCGAGGGCGCTTCCACGGCCTTCGTGCCGCAATGCGGACTCGCCCCGGGATTCATCTCGATCGCGGCCCACAGCGCCACGCAGGGCTTCGATTCGCTGCGCGACGTGCGCATGCGCGTGGGCGCGCTGCCGATCTATCCCAGCAACGCGCTCAAGTACAACCTCACGTGGAGCACCGACGGGCTCATCAACGAGTACTGCAACCCGTGCGAGGCGATCGTCGACGGCGGCGTGCGCGAGATGCCGGCGCTTGAAGAGCTCGAGGAGTTCTCGCTCGACGGCATCGCCTACGAGGCGTTCAATACCTCGGGAGGGCTCGGCACGCTCTGCGAGACCCTGTCGGGGCGGGTCGAGAACCTGAACTACAAGACCGTGCGTTATCCCGGCCATCGCGACATCATCAAGATGCTGATCCGGGACCTGCGCCTGGGGCAGAACCGCCGCGTGCTGCGCGATGTGTTCGAGGCGGCGATTCCGATGACGACACAGGATGTGGTGCTGGTGTTCGTGACCGTCACCGGCCACAAGCACGGCCGGCTGGTGCAGGATACGTTCGTGCGCAAGATCTACAGCGCGCAGGTGAACGGCCGCCAGCTCTCCGCGATCCAACTCACCACCGCCGCCGGCGTGTGCACGATGGTCGACCTGATGAAGGCCGGCATGATTCCCGACCGCGGATTCGTCCGCCAGGAGGAGGCGTCCCTTGAGTCTTTCCTATCGAACCGGTTCGGCCGCCACTACGCGGGATCCGAAGGCACCGGAAGCGGCGCGAAACCCCGCCTGGCCGAAGCCCGGCACGCTGCGTGAGCGCACCGCGTCGCTGCTGTCCGCGCTCGGTGTCGACCTCTCCCGCGTTGCAGGACAGGACCTCGCCGCGCGCACGCCGATCACCGGTGAATCCCTCGCGTCGCTGAGGGCGCATTCCCCCGCGGAGGCGCGCGAGGCGGTGGCCCGCGCGCGCGAAGCGTTTCTCGCATGGCGTCTCGTGCCTGCACCCCGGCGCGGCGAGCTCGTGCGTGTGCTGGGCGAGGAGCTGCGCGCGCATAAGGCAGAGCTCGGCGAGCTCGTCTCCATCGAGACCGGCAAGATCCTCTCCGAAGGGTTGGGAGAAGCGCAGGAGCTCATCGACATCTGCGATTTCGCGGTGGGCCTCTCGCGCCAGCTCTACGGCCTCACGATCGCTTCCGAGCGCCCGGGCCACCGCATGATGGAGACGTGGCATCCGCTCGGCGTGTGCGGCGTGATCACGGCATTCAACTTCCCGGCCGCGGTGTGGGGCTGGAACGCGGCGCTCGCGCTCGTCTGCGGCGATCCGGTGGTGTGGAAGCCTTCCGAGAAGACGCCGCTCACGGCGCTCGCCTGCCAGGCGCTCCTCGAGCGTGCACTCGAGCGCTTTCCGGATTTCCCGCGCGCGCTCAATACCGTCGTGCTCGGCGACTCCCGCGTGGGGCAGGTGCTGGTCGAAAGCGGCGATGTGCCGCTGGTGAGCGCCACGGGCAGCACGCGCATGGGTGCGGCGGTGGGCCCACGCATCGCTTCGCGTTTCGGGCGTGCGCTGCTGGAGCTTGGCGGCAACAATGCGGCCATCGTGGCGCCTTCCGCCGACCTCGATCTCGCGTTGCGAGGCATTGCGTTCGCGGCAGTCGGCACCGCGGGCCAGCGTTGCACGACGCTGCGCCGCCTCATCGTGCATGAATCGATCCGCGACGCGCTGATCGTGCGGCTGCGCTCCGCGTACGCGAGCCTGCCCATCGGCAACCCGCTCGCCGACGGGACCCTCGTCGGCCCGCTCATCGACCGCGCGTCGTTCGAGGCGATGCAGGAGGCGATGGCGGAGGCGCGCGGCGAGGGCGCACAGGTCTTCGGCGGCGAGCGGCAACTGGCGGACATGGCGCCCGAGGCCTTCTACGTGGCGCCCGCGCTCTGCGCGGCGGAATGCATGGGCGAGGTCGCGCGGCGCGAGACCTTCGCGCCGATCCTGCACGTGATGCCGTATCGCACGCTCGACGAGGCGATCGCGATCCAGAACGACGTGCCGCAGGGCCTTGCCTCCAGCATCTTCACGCGCGACCTGACCGAGGCCGAGCTCTTCCTCGGGGCGGCCGGAAGCGACTGCGGCATCGCGAACGTCAACATCGGTCCGTCGGGTGCCGAGATCGGCGGCGCGTTCGGGGGCGAGAAGCAGACGGGTGGCGGGCGGGAATCGGGCAGCGATGCCTGGAAGGCTTACATGCGGCGGGCGACCAATACGGTCAATTATTCAGGTGCGTTGCCCCTCGCTCAGGGCGTTCGCTTCGATCTCTGAAAGACATTGGCGAGGCGGTCCGTTTTCGAGCGGTCCCTGGCAGCTTCTGATTCGTCCGAAGACGATGGCAATACTTGAGCGGGGAATCTAGAGGCAACCAGCGCTTCGGTGCGGTTGCGGGCAAGAACCTTTACTTGGCCGGTGCCTTCGCGGGCAACCACCTCGGGGACCGCTCGAGAAACGCACGCCCCTCGCCAATGTCCAGGCTCGGGTCTCGCTGTCGCGTGCGTTGCACGTCTCGCGGGGCTTCGCTTCGGTGTGCCGATGGAATGGCGTCACGGCGTCCCTCTCTCCTACCTGCGCGGGTAGGGTGCCGCATTCGCTTTCCTGCAAAACTTTCGGGCACCCAACCACAGGAGTCCCGGCCACATGTCCATGATTGTCCTCGCGCGCGCACATGCGTTCGCATTGGTCGCCGCAGCGATCCTCTTTCTTCCCCTGCCGGCACGAGCTACGGCGCCCGTCACCATTTCGGTCACTGCGTCCGGCCAGTTCGCGGGGCAGCCGTTCACGCTGACCGGCCGGGCGACGGACGCCGACGGCGACTTGAGCTCGTTGAATTTCTACATCAATGGCCCGAACCTGCCGGGCTGGAACTATGTGGGCAGCGCCGTCCTTTCGGGACCGGATTCGACGGCGTCGCTCAGCTACACGCCGCCCGTTGCCGGCGCGTACGCGGTGCACGTGCGGGCGTTCGACCAAACCGGCGCGGTGGACTCGAACGCGAACGTGCTCGCCGGATTCAGCGTCGTGAACAATACGCCTCCCACCACCATCTCCGTCACTCCCAGCGGGCAGTACATCGGGCAGCCCGTCACGTTCACCGGTCGTGCGACCGATCCGGACGCCAACCTGACGAGCATGAATTTCTACCTCAACGGGCCGAACCTGCCGAGCTGGAATTACATCGGCACCGCGACGGTGTCGGGCGCCGATGCGACGGCCTCGTTCAGCTACACGCTCAATACGCCCGGCGCTTATGCCGTGCATATCCGCGCATTCGACAGCGCGGGCGCGGTGGATTCGAATGCCAACGTGCTGGCGGGATTCACGCTGGCCGATCCGCCGCCGACCACGGTCTCCGCCACCGCGAGCGGACAGTTTGTCGGGCAGCCGATCGTCTTGACGGGACGGGCGACGGACCCCAACGGCAACCTCGCGTCCATGGATTTCTACCTCAACGGCCCGAACCTGCCCGGCTGGAACTACATCGGCAGCGCGGGCCTCGCCGGAGCCGACGGCACGGCAGCCGTGAGCCATACGTTCGATGTGCCGGGCACGTATGCGGTGCACGTTCGCGCGCACGATGCGGCGGGCAATGTCGACGGGAACGCGAACGTGGTGACGTCGTTCGCGGTGAAGGCGAGGGCGCACATCCTCGTCGACGTGAACCAGCTGAACGCGTGCGAAGCCGGGTTCGCCGCGACGTTCGCGGCCGACGGGGTGTGGACGATCCCTTACAACAGTCCCGACATGTCGACGGCTTCGTGGACTTCGACGCTCGGCGCACTCAACGCAGGAAGCATGACGATCACCGAGGATATCCAGGAGCCGACCAACGTCGAGAACCACTTCAAGAGCGTCGACACGGTCGCGGCAATGCTGGGCCGGATTCCGGATGCGGTCATGATCTATCACGAAACGAATCCGCCGTTCGACTTCCAGGCGATGCCGACGCTCTCCTACGACGAGATCAGCGCGGAGGCCGCCCACGTCGTCCAGGGGTACGGGCCCATCGGTGCTCGCGTGGTCGTCCTCACCCGGATGTACGCCCTCAATTACCCGCCGCGGGATTGGGTCAACGCGGCGTTGCTCAACCCGAACACCTACGGCGTCGTGTTCGAGTCCACGCCCGACACTTCGAACTGGGCATTCCTGGACATGGCCGGCGGGCTGCGCGCCTGCCTTTCGGCGGGCCGGAAGTGCTTCATGCTGCTGCCGCCCCCGGACGCGGCGCCCGGCGTGGACTATCTCGCGATGTTCCAGGACACGATGAAGTTCTTCGAGCAGAACAAGCTTCTCGACAACCCGAACCTGTATCTCGTCCCGGCCGCATACAGGCGGGAGCTTACCGGCATCGGTTTCGTGCCCGGCCAGTGCGGGAACTCCGGCAGGAGCGTGAGCGATGTCGTCCACTGGCTGCAAAGCTACGTGAACGGCACGGCGCAGTAGCAGGCCGCCGCATCCGAGAGGAAACCGGGGTACCTCCCGGTTTCCTTTTTTTTGGGGAGGTGCATAGGGTCCCCCCTTCCCGCGAAACTGTATACAAGTTCGCCCGCGACTTGACGCAGGGCAAACCGCGCGTGGCAGCGCCCGTGCAGCATCCGCTCATCGACTGGCGGAGGCGAAGCGCGTGAAGCTGCAGAATTCCTTCATCCTGCGCGAATACCTCCGTCCGCAGAACCTCCCGACCACGTGGTGCCCGGGCTGCGGCCTGGGCGCGATCATGAGCGCGATCGTGCAGGCGGTGCACTTCCGCGGCATCGACAGGCGCGACGTCGCCATGGTCTCGGGCATCGGCTGCACCGGCCGCATGTCCGGCTACGTGGATTTCAACACCCTGCACACCACGCACGGCCGTGCGCCGGCCTTCGCGACGGGGCTCAAGCTCGCGCGCCCGGAGATGACGGTGCTGGTCGTCATGGGCGACGGCGACTCGATGTCCATCGGCGGCAACCACCTCATCCATGCGATGCGGCGCAACATCGGCCTGAAGGCCATCGTCGTCAACAATGCGGTCTACGGCCTCACGGGCGGGCAGGCCTCGCCCACCACGCCCGTCGGCGGCCGCACCACGACGAGCGAGCCGGGTGCCTTCGAGAGGCCGATGTCGCTCGAGACCCTCGCCCGCGCCGCCGGCGCGCAGTTCTATGCGCGCAGCAGCGTCGCGCACGTCGCCTCGCTCGTGAAGCTCATCGAGCGCTCGCTCGCGACGCCCGGCTTCTCGATGGTGGAGGTGGTGAGCAACTGCCATGTCCTCTACGGCCGCATGAACGGCCTCGGCGACGCGGCGCAGATGACGCATGCGATGGACGCTTCGATGCGGCGCACGAATCCGCTGCTGGCGAAGCGCGCGGCACTGCCGCTGCGCCTCGATGCGGGCGGCGTGGGCCATCCCGCGGCCAGCGTGCAGGACGCGGCCATCCACCGCGACACCCGCCTCGAACGGGGCGTCATCTTCGAGCGCGCGCCCGTGGCCGACCTGAGCGCGCGCTACCGTGCGCCGCGCTACGAGCGCGAGGAGCAGTAGGCATGGACATCGTCGCGCGCGGCGTCTACGAGATCCGCCTCTACCGCGGGCTCTGCAAGGCCTGCGGGCTGTGCGTCGCGTGGTGCCCGCAGCAGGTCCTCCAGAACGACGCGGAGATGTATCCCGTCGCCGCGCATGCCGACCGGTGCGTGAACTGCAAGGCGTGCGAGCGCCATTGTCCCGACTTCGCCATCGAAGTCGTCCCTCCCCATCCCGATAGCGAGATCGCCGATGTCGAACGTCTCATTCATGCACGGTAACGAGGCCGCGGCCGAAGGCGCCATCGCGGCGGGCTGCCGTTTCTACGCCGGCTACCCGATCACGCCTTCCACGGAGATCGCCGAGATCCTCTCGACGCGGCTGCCGGAGGTGGGCGGCGTCTTCGTGCAGATGGAAGACGAGATCGCCAGCATGGCCGCGATCATCGGCGCTTCGCTGGGCGGCGTGAAGAGCGCCACCGCCACCAGCGGGCCGGGCTTCTCGCTCATGCAGGAGAACCTGGGATTCGCGGTGGCGAGCGAGATCCCGTGCGTCATCATCAACGTGCAGCGCGTGGGCCCGAGCACGGGACTCCCCACCAAGGCCGCGCAGGGCGATGTCATGCAGGCCCGGTGGGGCACGCATGGCGACCATCCGATCATCGTGCTCACGCCGTCCACGGTGCAGGAGGCCTTCGCGCTCACGGTGCGCGCATTCAACTTGGCCGAGCGTTTCCGCACGCCTGTCATCGTGCTGATGGATGCGATCGTGGCGCAGTTGAAGGAGAAGGTGCTGCTGCCCGGGAGGGTCGATATGGAGTGCCGCACGCTGCCGCGGGAGGGCGCGAGCTACAAGCCGTTCGCGTTCGGCGAGGGAAGCGTTGCCCCGTTGGCACCCTTCGGCGGCGAGCACCGCTACCACGTCACGGGGCTGCTGCACGACGAGCACGGCTTCCCGACGGAAGACCCCGAGGTGGTCGCACGCTGGTGGCGGCACATGAACACCAAGCTCGCGGCGCACCTGGACGAGATCCTCGACTGGGAGGAGGAGGCGCTCGACGACGCCGACGTGGCGATCGTGGCCTATGGCGGCACGGCGAGGGCGGCGGCGCACGCCGTTTCCCTCGCGCGAGCGCGTGGGGTGAGGGCGGGCCTCTTCAAGCCGCGCACCCTGTGGCCGTTTCCGGAGGAGGCGGTGCGTGCCTTGTCGCGCCGCGTCCAGCGCATCGTCGTGGCCGAGATGAACATGGGACAGATACGCCTCGAGGTCGAGCGCCTCGCCGCGGGCCGGGTGCCCGTCCAGGGCGTGCATCGCGCCGATGGCCTCGGTATCCTGCCCGCGCAGATCGTGGAGGCGGCGATGGCGCCCCTCGGGCGCGCCGCGTGAGCGGGGACCGGCTCGCCATCTCGCACTGGGAGCGATTGCTCGCGACCCTCGAGCTCGTGACGCATGCGCTTCCGCGAGGCGATACTCCGATCATCCTTTCCAGCCTCGCCGATGCCGGCCCTTCCCCGCAGTGGGGCTCGGGCTTCAGCTTCGTGCACGGGCCCGCGGGACGCAACATCGCGCTCGCCGTCGGCTTGCGGGCGGCCCTCCCGCACGTGCCCCTCATCCTCGCCATGAACGCGGACAGCGTGACTCTGGGCACCAACCACCTCATCCATGCCGCACGCCGCAACGTCGGCATGACGCTCCTGCTGCTGCGCTCCGAGCTCACGCGCTCGGATGCGGCGAGCGGCCAGGACCGCACCGCCTGGGAGCTCCGTGGCCCGCAGTGCGGCCTGGAGGCGCCGGCACGACCGCTGGAATGGGCGAGCGCACTCGATGCCGCGCTGGTCGGCCGTGCCTGCCTCGAAGATCCCGCCGAGCTGGCGGCGTTGCTGTTGCGCGCGTTGCGCAAGCCGGGCTTCAGCGTCCTCGGCGTGACCACCGATCGCTCGCTTGCGACCGGGGTGCTGAGCGAGTGCGACTGGCCCGAATATTTCGACCGCTACCGCGACTGGGCGCGGCCCCTGCGCGAGAACGCCCGGGCGCGCGATGCGGCCGTGGCGGCGCCCGCGACGGCGCGCAGCGTGCCGCGCTACGAAGTGCGCATCGCCGGGCTCGGCGGCCACGGCGTGAAGCTCGCCGGCACGGTGTTGAGCGAAGCCGCCGGTTTCCACGAGGGGTTGTGGGCGACGCAGCGCGGCGACTATGGCTCCGCCACGCGAGGCGGACCCAGCTCCGTCGACGTCGTGATCGGCAGCGAGCGCATCACCTATCCGTGCGCGGACGAGCCGGACGCGCTGGTGGTCCTGAGCCAGGCCGCCGCGGACCGGCATGCGGCCGCGCTCAAGCCGGGTGCCCGGCTGGTCGCGGACCTCGGGGAAGTGACGCGATTGCCGCCCAACGCGCTCGCGGTACCGATCGCCGCGATCGCGCGTGCACACACCGGCAAGCCGATCGCGGCAGGCGTGGTGGCCCTCGGCTGCATCGCCGCGCTCACGGATGCCGTCCGTCCCGAGTCGCTCAAGCGCAGCCTCGCCGCGAACCTGCCGCGTGCGAGCCTCGATTCGAACATGGCCGCGTGCGCGGCCGGATTCGCCGCCACGCGCGCGGCACTGGAAGGAGTGCTGCATGGCTAGGATCGTGGTGGTGGGCGGGGGCTGGGCCGGATGCGCGGCCGCGCTCGCGGCGCGCCAGGCGGGAGCGGAGGTGGTGCTCCTCGAGCGCAGCGACAGCCTGCTCGGGACGGGACTCGTCGGCGGCATCATGCGCAACAACGGACGCCACACCGCCGCGGAGGAGATGATCGCGCTGGGCGGCGGCGACCTCTTCCAGGTCTGCGATCGCACCGCGCGCCACCGCAACCTCGATTTTCCCGGCCACCGGCATGCCACCCTCTACGACGTGGCCTGGATCGAGGGGAACGTGCGCCGCCACCTGCTCGATGCGGGCATCGAGATCTGGCTGCTCGCGCGCGTGAACGGACTCGAGCGCAGCGCCGATCGCATCGCGCAAGTGGTGCTCGAGAACGGCACCGCCATCGACGGCGACGTCTTCGTCGATGCGACGGGCTCGTTCGGACCGCAAAGCTTCTGCGCGGAATTCGGCAACGGCTGCGCGATGTGCATCATGCGCTGCCCCACTTTCGGCCCGCGCGTGAGCGTTGCCGGCCTCGCCGGCATCGCGGAGAAGCGCGGACGGCGCGGCGGCGGCAGCATCGGCGCCATGAGCGGCTCGTGCGAGTTCTCGAAGGACACGATGGATCCCACGCTCGTGCAGGCGCTCGAGCACCGGGGCGTGCTGGTGATCCCGCTCGACGAGGAGCTCGTGGACGAGGACAAGCTCAAGGGCAAGGCGTGCCAGCAATACGCTTCCGTCGACTATGCGCGCAACGTCGTCCTGCTGGACACCGGGCGCGTGAAGCTGATGACGTCGCACATGCCGCTCGACCAGCTGCGGCGCGTGCCGGGCCTCGCGAACGTGCGCTACGACGATCCGTACGCGGGCACCATCGGCAACTCGATGCGCTACGCCGCGCTCTCGCCGCGCGACGACGCGATGCGCGTGCAGGGCGTGGCGAACCTCTTTTGCGGCGGCGAGAAGGCGGGGCTGCTGGTGGGGCACACGGAGGCGATCGTCACCGGCTCGCTCGCGGGACACAATGCGGTGCGCCATGCCGCCGGGCGGGAGCTGCTGCAGCTGCCCGAATCGCTCGCGGTGGGCGATGCCATCGCGCACGTGCGCCGGCGCATGCAGACCGAAGCCGGCATGTGCGAGAAGTACACCTTCTCGGGCGCGGGCTACTTCAGGCGCATGCAGGAACGCGGGCTCTATTCCACGGACGACGACGCCATTCGCGCACGCGTGGCGGCCACGGGCCTCGCCGGCGTGCTCGCGCGGCCGGTCGAGGAGCGCAAGGCCGCATGAGCTACATGATCTCGATGGAGTGCATCAATTGCGGCGCGTGCGAATACGAATGCCCCACGCGCGCCATCTCGCCCGCGCCGAGCCAGTTCGTGATCGACGCGGCGGCGTGCGTGGAGTGCGACGGCCACTTCGACGTGCCGCGCTGCAAGTCCGCCTGCCCTGTGGGCGCCTGCGGCCCGCTCAATGCGCACTACCTCGAGCGGATGCGGTCAATTGCCGCACGCGGTATCAACCCGGTGGTGCTGAAGGCCGCGGCAAGCTAACGTGCGTAGGTGATGCGGTAGATCGCGCCGGCCATGTCGTCCGAGACGAGCAGCGCGCCGTCGGGCATCACCTGCAGGTCGACCGGGCGGCCCCACGCCTTGTCGCTATTCGTGTCGAGGAAGCCTTCGGCGAAGACGCTGTAATCGACCACCTTGCCGCCCTCGATGCGCGCCTGCATCACGCGATAGCCGCTCTTCTTCGAGCGATTCCACGAGCCATGCTCGGCGATGAAGAGGCGGTTGCGGTACTCGGGCGGGAACATCGTGCCGGTATAGAAGCGCACCCCGAGCGAAGCCACGTGCGCGCCGAGCTTCCGGGCGGGCGGCGTGAACTCGCTGCAGTCGCGGCGCTTGCCGAACTTGGGATCGGGCAGGTCGCCCTGGTGGCAGTAGGGAAACCCGAAATTCATGCCCGCCTTCGGCGCGTGGTCGAGCTCGTCCGAGGGCATGTCGTCGCCGAGCATGTCGCGGCCGTTGTCGGTGAACCAGAGCTCCCTGGTGCGCGGGTCCCAGTCGAAGCCCACGCTGTTGCGGATGCCGCGCGCGAAGACCTCGAAGCCCTTCATGTCCGCATTCATCCTGGTTATCGATCCATAAGGATCGCGGCGCTCGCAGACGTTGCACGGCGCGCCGACGGGCACGTAGAGGCGCCCGTCGGGACCGAAGCGGATGAATTTCCAGCCGTGCTCGTGCTCCCCGGGAAAGCCGGCGAAGACCACCTCCGCGCTGGGCGGCGCCGTCAGGCGCGATTCGATAGCGTCGAAGCGCGAGATGCGGCTCACCTCCGCGACATACAGCGCGCCGTCGCGCACGGCGACGCCGTTGGGCATGGTGAGGCCGCTCGCGATCGTCAGCACCTCGCGGGCGCGGCCGCCCTCGTGGCGGATGGCGTAGACCTTCCCCGCGCCCAGCGTGCCCACGAAGAGCGTGCCCTGCTCGCCGAGCGCCATGGAGCGGGCATCGGCAACGCCGGTGGCGAAGGCCTCGATATGGAAGCCCGGTGGCAGCTTGATGCGCTCGAGCTGGGGCGCGGCCGCGGCCGCGAGCGGCACGAGCAGGGCGACGAGCAGCAGCAAGCTTTTTGAAAGATGGAACAAATTATGCAACCCAACTGTTTGCATTTTCGAATCCGTCCGTGGTGTGGAAACGCCGAAACATAGTCTATCGCTCGGGCCCGACTGTATTCCGCGCCCGGGTACGGGCGTAGCGTACAGGCAGGCGAAACGCGCAGGTGCTATTTTTCGCGTAGCAAGCGTCCGCGGGCATTGAGAACCATAACGTCGCTCGCATGAAGACCGCCGACCCGACCCTGAGCCTGGCTGCCGAAGTCCCCGACGATCCCGCGCGCCAGCGCGCGCTCCTCAACGCCCTTTCCGTGCCCGTGTGGTGCGCCGATCGCGATGGCGCCTGCAGCTTCGTGAATCGCGCGTGGGAGCAATGCACCGGCCGTCTCGCCGACCAGGCGCGTGGCGCGAGCTGGCTCGAGGCGGTCCACGAAGCCGATCGCGAGCGTGTCGCCGCCGCGTGGGCGGAAGCCCATTCGCTGGGCCGGCGCTTCGAGCACGAGTACCGGCTCCTGCGCGCCGATGCCAGCTTCGCGCCCGTGCAGCACGTCGCCATGCCCGTCTACGACTCCGAGGGCGTGCTCGCGGGTTTTGTCGGCACGTGCCAGGACCTCGGCGTCCAGCGCACGGCCGAGCAGTCCGTGCGCGAGAGCGAGTCGCGGCTGCAGAAATTCGCCGAGGCCACGCATGCGGGGATCGTCTTCCACGAAGACGGCGTGATCACCGATTGCAACGAAGCCATCCTCCGGCTCACCGGGTTCACCCGCACCGAGTTCCTCGGCACGCACGTGCTGGCGCATGTGGCACCCGAGCGCCGCGAGGAGGTCGCCGACAACATGCGCAGCGGCAGCGAGCGGCCCTACGAGTCCGAGCTGCTGGTGAAGGGCGGCCGGCGCATACCGGTCGAGTTCGAAGGACGCACCCTGCCGCACCACGGCCAGCTCTATCGCCTCTCGGTCATCCGCGACATCCGCCGGCGCAAGGCGGCACGCGAGCGCATGGACTACCTCGCGCACCACGACCTGCTGACGGGCCTGCCAAACCGCGCGCTGCTGCAGGAGCGGCTGGAGTTCGTGCTGCGCGCCGCACGCCGCAACGCGCGCCAGGTGGCGCTGCTGTTCATCGACCTCGACAACTTCAAGATCGTCAACGACTCGCTCGGCCACGGGGCAGGCGACCAGCTCCTGAAGATCGTCGCGCGGCGCATCTCGCGGGTGCTGCGCGGCATCGACGTGGTGTCGCGGCATGGCGGCGACGAGTTCATCGTCGTGCTCCCCGAGCTCGCGACCGACGAGGGCTCGGTGCCGGTCGCGGAGAAGCTCATCGCGGCGGTGAGCGAGCCGGTGGAGCTCGAGGGACAGACCCTCACCGTCACGCCCTCGATCGGCATCAGCATCTTCCCGCGCGACGGCGACACCGCCGAGGTCCTCATCCGCAACGCCGACTCCGCCATGTACCTCGCCAAGGAGCGCGGCCGCAGCAACTTCCAGTTCTTCAACGAGCACCTGGCAGCGAGCGCATTCCGCACGCTCGCGCTGGAGATGATGCTGCGCGACGGCATGCGCGACGGCAGCTTCGAGCTGCACTACCAGCCGCAGCTGCGCGTGGATACGGGCAAGGTGATCGGCATGGAGGCGCTGCTGCGCTGGCCGCAGGCCGACGGCGGCTTCATCGAGCCCGACGAGTTCATCCCCGTGGCCGAGCAGCGCGGGCTCATGCGCGCCATCGGCACGTGGGTGCTGCGCGAGGCGTGCCGCCAGAACCGCGCGTGGCAGCGCGCCGGCCTGCCGCCGATGACCGTCTCGGTGAACCTCTCGCCGGGGCAATTCCGCCAGCGCGACCTGGTGGAGCAGGTGCGGGCGGTGCTGCGCCAGAGCGGGCTCGACGGCCGCTACCTCGCGTTCGAGCTGAGCGAGAGCCTGCTCATGGGCGAGATCGCCGAGATGGCGCGCACGCTCGAGGCCCTGAAGGAGCTCGGCGTGCAGATCGTGATCGACGACTTCGGCACCGGCTGCTCGTCCCTCGTGCACCTGAAGCGCCTGCCCATCGACAAGATCAAGGTGGACCGCGGCTTCGTGCGCGAGATGCCCGGCAGCGCCGACGACGTGGCGATCGTGGCCGGCATCGTGGACCTGGCACGCAACCTGGGCATCGTGACCGTGGCCGAAGGCGTCGAGCGGCCCGAGCAGCTGGAGCTCTTGCGCGAGCGCGGCTGCGACGAGATGCAGGGCCAGCTCGTCTCGTACGCGCTGCCGGCGAGCGAAGTGCAGCGCTGGCTCGCCGGGCGCCTAGCGTAGCGACCGGTTGGCGAGCACGACGGCGGAGAGCGCCGCGAAGGCCGCCCCCGCGAGGAACGTGGCGGCGGCGCCCACGTACTCCCACAGCGCACCCGCGATCACGCTTGCCAGCAGCATGGCGATGCCGCTCGCCAGGTTGAAGGCGCCGAACGCCGTGCCGCGCAGGTGGGCGGGCGCCGTGTGCGCGACCATCGCCGCGAGCAGGCCCTGCGTGAGCCCCATGTGCAGGCCCCACAGCAGCACGCCCGCGGCGAGCGCGGCGAGGCTTGTCGCGGAGGCGAGAACGAGGTCGGCGGCGACCAGCACCGCGATGCCGAAGGCGAGCAGCGCGCGATGCGACATGCGGTCCGCGAGGCGTCCCGCGGGATACGCCGAGAGCGCATAGACCGCGCTCATGCCGGCCAGCACCAGCGGCGCGTACGCGATGCCGAGGCCGAGATCGCGCGCCCGCAGCACGAGGAACGCCTCGCTGAAGCGCGCCAGGGTGAGCGCCGCGCCCGCGATGGCCACGAATGCGAAGGGCCGGCCCAGCGCGCGCAGCGTGCCTGCATGGAGGGCCAGTTTCGCGGCGCCGGTCGCCGTTCGCGGCGGCTCCCTCACCGCCAGTGCGATGAGCGCGAACGAAAGCGCGCCCGGGATCACGGCCACCCAGAAGACGGCGCGGAAGTCGTCGTGCCAGGCGAGCATGAGCGCCATGGCGAGGAGGGGCCCCGCGAAGGCGCCGACCGTGTCGAGCGACTGGCGCAACCCGAACGCGGCGCCGCGGATGGCGGCGGGCGTGAGGTCGGCCACCAGCGCATCGCGCGGCGCGCCGCGAATCCCCTTGCCGATGCGATCGAGGAAGCGCGCCCCGAAGACCATCGCGGGCCCCGTCGCCAGCGCGAAGAGGGGCTTCGACAAGGCGCCCAGTCCGTATCCCGCGGCGGCGAGCGACTTGCGGTTGCGCCAGCGATCGGAGAGCACGCCGGAGAAGATGCGCACGATGAGCGCGGTCGCTTCCGCCGCGCCCTCGATCAGCCCCACGGCCATGGCGCTCGCGCCCAGCGTCACCGTGAGATAGAGCGGCAGCAGGCTGTGGATC